>Ga0302303_10000084_pt1 | contig 112746 bp, 93 predicted proteins | sample III_Palsa_E2_1_FD_194542 | JGI IMG/M metagenome (GOLD analysis project Ga0302303, IMG submission 194542) | Peat permafrost microbial communities from Stordalen Mire near Abisko, Sweden - III_Palsa_E2_1 | ecosystem: Environmental > Terrestrial > Soil > Palsa > Peat permafrost | place: Sweden... | reverse complement strand
GAGGCACACAAAACCCTTCCTTGGGTTCATACAGTCATTGCCAATTCAAAACGGTTATTCCTTGGAACTCACCATTCAATCGGACATGATTACCTCCAAAATTATTTAGATGAGTTCTGTTATAAACTTAACAGACGTAACTTTAAATCTGATTTGTTTGACAGGATGATAACAGCTGGTGTAAACGATACTTGGTATTAAATTCTTTTTTAACTAATCTTTTAGTTAATTTTAGATAGTAGATTAATGATTAAAGTAAGTTAACACTGTAAATGTGGTCTGAATAACAGCTAACCCTATTAAAATGTAACTTATTAAATCTTGCTTTTGTATTTTCACAGCTCATGGCTAATTGATTTACGATTTTCAAAATAACCCCGATTTGCTGATCGGGGTTATTAATTCAAAGGTAACTACCTAAAAACTCAGAAGCGAAAGAACCCTTATCTTGTTGTTATATACCCTCCGACTATCTCAAAGTTTGTAGAATCAGCTGTACCGTCACAGCCTAAATCAAAAGTTTCCTGAGGACCAACTACCTGCTCTCCATTTGATGTATAAATCTTATCACCTGTGATACTTGTGTATTTGTATACAAATACAATTTTTTCAGATGTTGAATGATTTGTTAAGAAAAATTTGCGTTTACATACAGGATCAACTTGAGAAGTTATTTCGCCTTGTGAGGCGGGTGAACAGGAATAAAGGGTAAAAAATAATGGTATACATATTAACTTTCTCATAACTAACCGATATTGGTATACATATTATAAGCTACTATACATACTATTATAAGGATTACAAACAGTATTACTTTACCCATAACCTTACGAGCCCATTCTTCTTGTTTTCTAGTCTTTAGTTTTTCTTTCTTTATTGCAATTTCATCTAATGAATTGGCGCCTTCACCTGGCTTAAAAGTTTCACCACAACTAAGGCAAGTAATTTCAATATCTCTACTACCACCTGCACCGAGTGTTAATCCTATAGGACCTGCTAAAAGCATTCCTGCAGATGCCTTCGCTCCGTTAAATCCCTTTTTATTAGCAGTGAGTTGAGTTGATGCACACATCGGGCACATAAGTATATCTTTTGATTCCATTTTTTGTATGTTTTAATTTAGTCTAAACATACAAAAATACCTACATATATATAGGTGCGATAAAAATAATCAATGACTTTCTTGCATAATGTCAAGAATTACGGTAAAAACTGAGATTGAACTTTATGTGATTAATATAGTCCGTGAGAAAAGAACCAAATTAGGTATCTCGCAATCAGAATTAGCCATGAAACTTGATTTATCAGTTGGATTTATTGGGCATATAGAAAGTCCTTATTTTGCAGCTAAATACAATCTAAACCATATCAATAAACTGGCGAAAATCTTCGACTGTAGCCCGAGAGAATTTATACCGGAATCAGTATTATAAAGCTTTTTCTTTTTTAAAAAAAGATTTGGTTAATTTTAAGTATGAAAAAAATAAAAAATTGGGTTAAAAGACTTTTTACCTTTAATAACGAAGTAATTTATACATCTCTATACCGAAAAGTAGACACGTTCCGATACCCGATAAAAACCCCGCAATTATTAGAAGGACATTCACAACTTTCTGATGAAAGATATGGGATTGAGTTATTGACTGGTCAGTCATATACCCGCCGTCTTTAATGAACATATAACCAACATAATTAAGTCTAAAAATTGATTAGGCATCAATTCAATAAATTTATCATAATGGAGTTTATTCAGTATTAAAAACAGTTCATAATCAGATATTTCAATCGAAGGAAATTCACCTTTTAAAAAATTACTAATTTCAGATTGTGATAGCTGATTTAATGATACATTATCATTAATTTTTGCTTCACTACCTTTTAAAAAGACTTTTAATACAGTATCGAGTTTATTTAGATGAGTTATTTGTTTCATTCAGCTAATTTAAGTAGCAGAAATACTGAAAGAACAATTTATTTCTGTTTTGTTACAACAACCGGATAGTCATTTTATAAAAATTGCTGTAGAATGAACCCGGGCGAAGATGAAACACATTTACCCCATCAAGCTTGTTCAATTCCTCTTCGGCAAAATGCATACCCGATATAGGCCCGGCACCGGCAGGCAAATCAGCGCCAATACTACTTAAGTTTACTACATATTTCACGCCTGATTTTTTTATTGCTTCGGCATAGTTGCTGCCTATCCCGGCAATAAACTTTTTCCATTCGTTTGTACTGAAATTTGGCGGCACCATAGCATAAACAGCATCGGCACCTGTAAATGTGTTTGTCAAAAAGTCAATATCGGCAACTGAGCCTATCGCGGCGGTTGCACCTAATGCTTCAATTGTTGCTACCTTTTTAGAATCGCTGCTGATGACGGTTACTTCATGGCCTGCTGCTACTAAATTCTCTGTCAGTGGTTTGCTGATGTGGCCCAGTGAGCCTGTTACTATAATTTTCATGACATTTTTGTTTTTAATTTTCCATAACAAAGGTATATTTGTACTTACTTTTATACAAGTACCTACCCCAAAGTATGTAATTATCAAATTATGACAGCAATAAAAGAAAGCTCAACACGCAATGCCAATAAGAAAATAGCCGTATTAACATGCCCGGTTACTTACATAATGAATAGAATTGGCGGCTATTGGAAACCTATTATACTTTACCAGTTGATGCAGGGGCCAAAAAGATATAGTGAATTAAGAAAAGCTATCCCACCGATAACCGAAAAAATGCTGATACAGCACTTAAAACAAATGGAAGCTGATAACCTTATTATCAGGCAAGCCAAAGCAGTGGTGCCGCCTTTTGTTATTTATAGTTTAAGCCCGTCAGGACAGGAATTGCAGCCTGTTTTACAGTCAATGGCTGACTGGGCAGTTAGGGATAATGAAAAAGCCATCAATGTAGCTGTATAACATTTTTATTTACAACAGGGGTTTTATAACCGGCCATATTTTATCAGCAATAACCTTATATCCTGCCGCCGATGGATGTAAGCCATCACGAATGTTCAAATGCTTTTGCCCGGCTACACCTTCTAAATAAAACGGCACAAAGGTCATATGGTAAATATCCGCCAGTTTGCGAAAAATTGATCTGAACTCTGCTGCATTTTTACCGGGGATAAAAACAGGCAATTCCATACCCATTAACACTAATTTTACATTTGAATATTTTGCCTTTACCTTTAAAATAATAGCTTCCAGATTTTCGTAGATCTTTGCTGTAGGAATCTGTCTTATCATATCATTGATCCCTAACTCCAGTATAAAAATATCGATTGGCCGGTTAAGCCAATAGTCTAAACGTGTTAATCCTCCGCCCGAAGTATCACCGCTAAAACCTCCGTTAATAACGTGGTACTGCAAACCTTCATCATTAATCTTTTGCTGAATTAGAGCCGGGCATGATTCATTTCGAACATCAGCCAAACCATAACCTGCTGTTAAACTATCGCCAAAAAAAAGAATGTTCTGCATAACCAACAAATAACATTCGCGGTCATTTTGTTTATGCAATATTCATAAAATCTTAATGTAAAAATATCGTTATAATTAAATACAAGCCTCTATTTTTGTCAAAGTTAAAAACAAATAGTCCCATACCCCGTTAAACACCTATTAATTACATTTGTTATGTCTAAAAGCATATTGATCGTTGATGATAACAACGACATTCTCGACTTATTAAAGGAGGCTCTGGAGCAGGAAGGCTATCAGGTAACAGGGCTCTCGAAAACTGAAGATATTATACGCAGTATTACCAAATACCAGCCCGATTTAGTGATGGTTGATTTTTTATTAGGAGACATTAATGGCGGCGAACTTTGCCATCAGGTAAAAGTAAATCCATTAAGTAATCATATCCCGGTGATCATGTTATCGGGTTATCCACGTGTTCTGGAATCATTAGGCGGTGATTATGGTGCCGATGTATTTATTGCCAAACCGTTCGATTTGAATCATCTTATTGAAACAGTTAGGCAATTGCTTGAAGCTGCTGTTCTGCAAACGGTACATTCTTCTTAATCAACAGTGATTATTAAACCTGAAATTATCCTGACAATTTTTTGCTAAAATGCTGTTACTTTGGTAAACAAATAAACAGCTACAATATGGAATACAGACAATTAGGAGCATCAGGACTTAAAGTTCCGGTTTTAAGTTTCGGCACAGCCACATTTGGCGGCGGCAATAAATTTTTTAAAGCCTGGGGCGATACCCAGCTTGATGAAGCAAAAAAATTGGTACGCCTGTGTCTTGATGCCGGTGTTAACCTTTTTGATACGGCTAATGTTTACTCGCACGGTTTATCGGAAGAAATACTAGGCAAAACGCTTGAAGGATTACGTGACCAGGTATTAATATCGACCAAAGCCACCTTTAAAATGGGCGACGGGCCAAATGATTATGGCTCATCGCGTGAGCATTTAATAAAATCATGCGAAGACAGTTTGAAGCGTTTAAACACTGATCATATTGATATTTACCACATGCATGGCTTTGACGGCAATACGCCAGTTGAAGAAACCTTGCGCACTTTAGACGACCTTATCACCAGCGGTAAAGTACGTTATATTGCCTGTTCTAATTTTTCGGGCTGGCACTTAATGAAATCATTATCAGCTTCAGAAAAATATGGATGGGCAAAATATGTTGGCCACCAGGCGTATTATTCGCTGTTAGACCGTGAGTTTGAATGGGAACTGATGCCTTTAGGCATTGATCAGAATGTGAGTACTATTGTATGGAGCCCGTTATCATCAAGCCGTTTAAGCGGTAAATACCGCCGTGGAAAATCTATTCCTGAAGATTCAAGGATCAGTAAAGGCGGCTCACACGGCCCGGCGACTAATTTTGAGCGTTTATATACTATTGTTGATGCATTGGATGAAGTAGCTGAAGAAACCGATAAATCCGTTGCGCAAGTAGCTCTAAACTGGCTTTTGCAAAGGCCGACAGTAGCCAACCTGGTTATAGGTGCCCGCGACGAGGAGCAGTTAAAACAAAATCTTGCGGCTGTAGGCTGGAACCTAACTACCGAACAGGTTAAAAAACTGGATGCCGCCAGCGAAGTTGATCCAATTTACCCATACTGGCACCAACGCCAGGATACAGTTTTGAATCCACTGCCAAAGTTTTATTAATAATTACCTATGAATATGTAACGGGCCGGTGTAATTACCGGCCCGTTTTCTATGATCAAACTACCAGTTATCCTGTATCATTTTTTAAGAATTGATTAGGCAATTGAAATTTGCTACAAAATATCTCCGCTCATTCTTATCTAGTTAAATCAAATTGAATAAATTGCTTAAATAATCTTATACACTCATTATGAAGCTATTTAAACTGTTACTTTTTTTGATACTGACCTCTGCCACAGTACTTGCGCAAGACAGTCTCCATCGAAAATTGCAGGCAGATTCGGTGAGTAAAACGGCGATCAGCTATCCGGTTGATCCTTTTCATCATGTACTTTTTAAAATTTATAACCGCCAGGGCAGCTTTGTTCCAAAGGATCGCGCCGAAGCTATCAGCAAACGTATTAGCAGGTTGAGCGACAATTATTCATTTAATCCTGATTCGGTGGTGGTCAGTCCATCAGAGTTTTCGGCCGATATTATGTATAAAAACGACATCATCGTTTCTATCTCAGATAAGGATGCATCTTTTGAACATACCACTAAAGAAAAACTAGCCACCAGTCTAAGAGTCATAATCGCAAAAGCTGTTGTAGATGAACAGAATGACACCAGCTGGCAAACCATAGCAAAGGAAGGCTTAACCGCCTGTTTGATAATTGCAATAGTTATCCTGTTCATTTATTTAGTAAACATGCTATTTAAGTGGATAATGACAAAAGTTAATTTACGGTTCAATAAAGGCATTTGGCTAAGCAACTATGAACTTTTAAATGCAGAACGGCAATTAACTGTTTTAACTTTTATATTAAAAGCTATCAAATGGGTGATCATTCTATTGACTATATATCTTTCGTTACCCGCTTTGTTTTCTGTATTTCCCTTTACGCGTGATATATCAGACACCTTGCTGAGTTATATTATTGATCCTTTAAAAAAGATTGGGGCTGCAATATGGGTCTATCTACCAAACCTCGTCACTATTTTTGTATTGGTAGTGCTATTCCATTATATCCTTCGCTTTCTTCGTTTCATTAAATCAGAGATAGCTAGCGGCAACTTAACTATTCCCGGGTTTTATGCTGATTGGGCCAAACCTACCTATGAGATCGCCCGGATACTAACACTGGCATTTATGCTCATTGTAATATTCCCATACCTTCCCGGTTCTAACTCACCGATATTTAAGGGAGTATCTGTTTTTGTGGGCGTACTCTTCACTTTTGGATCTGCAGGCGCGTTAAGCAATGTAGTATCGGGATTAGTAATGACCTATATGCGTTCATTTGTAAAAGGCGACCGCGTAAAAATAGGTGAAGTTACCGGAGATATTATTGAAAAAAATATGCTCGCAACCCGCATCCGTACTATACATAATGAGGTCATTTCTATCCCTAATTCAACCGTACTAAGCAGCCATACTATAAATTACAGCAGCGCCATGCAATATGACGGACTTGTTTTACATACTACCGTAAGCATTGGGTACGATGCCCCCTGGCGGCAAGTGCATCAGCTGCTGATTGATGCGGCACTGGCTACACCACTGATTGAAAAGGAACCGATGCCATATGTTTATCAAAGCAGCCTTGATGATTTTTATGTGAGCTACCAAATTAATGCCCATACAAAAGCGCCTAATAAACAGGCCTCCACTTATTCAGCTTTGCACGCCAATATTCAAGACCATTTTAATAAAGCAGGTGTTGAGATCATGTCGCCGCACTATAAATCAATGCGCGATGGTAACCAAACCACCATCCCGACTGATTACTTACCAAAGGATTATGTTGCACCTGCGTTTAATGTAGAGCAACGCAAAAGCGACGACAAGAAATAAACACAAATATTAATAGCAATTGTAGTTAGTAAAACCCTGCTCATGAAAAAAGTATTACTTACTACTCTCCTGTTTTCTTCATTATATTTTAATGCATCTGCACAAGCAACGGCTCCTGTACAAACACAGGAAAAATTCTCACTTAAACAGTTTGAGAAATATGTAGGCAAAAAAGTGACTCTTTGCGATACCGTTTACTCTTTTAAAATATTCAGCGATACGTTAACCATGCTAAATATGGGAGGTAAATACCCAAATCAAAATTTCACGGTGGTAATAACCGGGAAGGAAATTGTATTAAATTTTGATGATTTAAAGGGTAAACACATTTGTGTAACCGGCGATCTGTCGTCATATAAAGGCAAACCCGAAGTGCTGATCTATCATCCGGATCAAATAGAGTTTAAATAACAAAAAAGCCGCTCCGGATTACTGCACAAGTGTTCGGAAGATTACGTGAATTCAACTGTACTTGAATATTTATGTGTAGTGGGGTCACCCTGAGGCACTTGAAGGGCTGGCGTAGAGGCCCTCCCGCATACTTCGAGTAGCATGACTCTTTTTAAATCTTGCGAACACTTATTAATGAAACGGCTTTCTTATTTTTCCTTGCCAATTATGGTTTCATGGCATTCATTTTTTTATTATCTTGTTTTATCACTCCTTATTTGTAATTAAAAAAATTAACCAACAGTAACCTATTCTTATTTTAGCCGTAACAAGCACATTACAAAGGTCATATCTAATAACAATTGATTCGAAAATTAAAAATCCCATAACATCAACCTATCACAAATGAGTACAAAACTCCATTAACCGGGTTAATATTAGCCATAACATTCTTTTGCCCACAACTTTTGAGAATACAAAATCCTATTTGATATATTTACCTGATGAATAAGCTAAAGCTGTTAATTGGATTGGATGATCCGGATATGTCATTGGAGAATAAACTTTTCAATGCTGTTGCGCTGATCATTGGCCTGTATATGTTATTAGCACTTATAAATAACATTGTTTTAGGCTTTAGTATTTACCTTGATGCCATAACCATATCTGTTGGATTATTAGCCGCGGTTGCCTATTATAAAAGCAGATTTATTGGCTATAATGAAAACACTATTTTAATTTATGTAATCGTTGGTTTAGTACTATTTGTATTTGGCTGGTACCTTAATGGCGGAGTAGAAGGATCAACCCCACAGGAAGGTGTTTTCTTAATAGCCTTGATCATTATACTGGTTACCCGTAAATATCACTTGTTTTTTATTTTCCTGCTGATTGGCATATTTTTAGCCTGCTTTATTATTGAAACCCATTACCCTCAATTGGTGACGTTACCTGAAAGTAAGTCATCAAAAGAAAATGATATCATTGTTTCTGCCTTAGTGGATATTTTAATTGTCGGTTTATTAATAAGCATTTTAAAAAGAAGCCATGAAGCTGATAAAAACCTGTTAGTTAAACAACGTGAAAAGCTGCGCTCATCGCAAATAGAACTTTCTGCAGCTAAAGACCTGGCAGAGGCTGCAACCGATGCAAAATCAAACTTCCTGGCAAATATGAGCCATGAAATACGCACACCTTTAAATGGCATTATAGGCACCGTACAGTTGTTATCAATGTCTGAAACTCTACCAGGGCAAAAGGAACTGCTGCATACCCTGCAATCAAGCAGTAACCTGCTCATAAATATCATTAGCGATATACTGGATCTTTCAAAAATTGAAGCTGATAAATTAGTATTAACTTCTGCATCTTTTAATATCCGGGAGTGTATAAAAACTGTTATTGGTATATGCCGCCCCGGTATTAACAATAAAAACATAACATTAAATTATATAATTGACAGTAAGCTTGCCGATTATGTAATGGGTGATGAAAGCCGTATACAGCAGATCTTAGTTAACCTTATAGGCAATGCTATTAAGTTTACAGACGAAGGATTTGTAAGCCTGAGCGTAACAGTTACCGCAAACTGGATTGATACGCAGGAAGTTACCTTCCTGGTAAGCGATACTGGAATAGGTATCAGTAATGAGGCGCTTGGACAATTGTTTAAACCATTTACACAGGTTAATACAACTGCATTAAGAAAATATGGTGGTACGGGGTTAGGATTGTCTATATGCAAAAAACTGGTAGACATGATGGACGGAAGAATATGGGTAAAAAGCCAGGAGACACAGGGTTCTATTTTTAGCTTTAGCATACCCCTGCCTTTGGCAAATAGCGCGACAGGAAATAACGCTATTGATGATTTTGACAAAACAAAGCCATACAAGCATAAGCCGCTACGCATTTTACTGGTAGAAGATAACAAGATGAATCAGTTAATTGCAGGCAGGATATTTGAGAAAATAGGTTATCGTGTTGATTTTGCCGATAATGGTTTATTGGCGCTTAAAAAGCTGGAAGAACTTGATTACGATCTTGTTTTTATGGATATACAAATGCCCGAGATGGACGGGTTACAGGCAACAAGCCACATTATTGACAAATATGGCGACAAAGCCCCACCTATAATAGCCATGACAGCAAATGTATTGAGCGAAAATGAACAGGAATGCAGGGAGGCCGGTATGAAAGATTTTTTAAGCAAACCTTTTACTATTGACCGCCTGGAGGCTATTATTCATAAATGGGGATAGCTGCCAACAAATAAATCTGTACCTGTAAAACGTATTTCATTTAAAGCTGTTACCAAACTGGAGGATAAAATTAATGGCAAATTTTAAAGAACTTATAACATCAGACAAACCGGTATTGGTTGATTTTTCGGCAGAGTGGTGCGGGCCATGTAAGATGATGCCCCCAATTCTTAAACAACTAAAAGAAAAAATGGGCGATAAAATAACCATTTTAAAAATTGATGTTGATAAAAACCCATCAGCAGCCAGTGCTTATAATGTGCAGGGCGTACCAACTCTAATTGTATTTAAGAATGGCCAAACTAAATGGCGCCAAAGCGGAGTAGTGCAAGCCAATCAGTTGCAGCAAATTATTGAGCAATTTGTTTAGTTCGTTAGCTCATTTGTTCACTAGTTCATTAGTAAAAATTTGTGATCAAATATTTATAAAATATTGCACCAATGAACCAGTGAACAAATGAGCTAATGAACTACCTATATCCCATAGCCTGCAGATCGAACAATTCGGCGTAGCGGCCGCCTTTTATGAGCAATTCTTCGTGGCTGCCGATTTCTATTAATTCACCTTTTTCCAGTACCAATATTCTGTCGGCCATGCGCACGGTGCTAAAGCGGTGGGATATTAATACAGCGGTTTTGCCTTTGGTGAGTTCGGCAAAGCGTTCAAATACATTGTACTCGGCGCGGGCATCAAGGGCCGATGTAGGTTCATCCAGTATCAGCAATTGTGCGTTGCGCATATAGGCGCGTGCAAGCGCCACTTTTTGCCATTCACCGCCTGATAGTTCAACACCATCAGCAAAGCGTTTGCCCAATTGCTGATCATACGAGCCGGGAAGCTTTGCAGCCAGCGTATCTGCCAAACTTTGCTTTGCTGAAGCTTCGATCAGTGGCCTGTTATCATGCTGACTGATATTACCTACGGCGATATTCTGCGCGAAGGTCATTTGGTAGCGTAAATAATCCTGAAAAATGATACCTATATTTAAGCGAAGGTCGGCAAGATCGTATTCCCGAAGATCGATACCATCTAACAAAATTCTTCCTTCGGTGGGGTCGTACAGGCGGGCAAGCAATTTAACTAGTGTGGTTTTACCGGCTCCATTTTCGCCTACCAGTGCAAGCTTTTCGCCCGGATGCAGGGTAAAACTGAGATGCCGGTTTGCCCAGCGTTCAGAATTTATATAACAAAAACCCACATCTTCAAAAGTGAAACCCTGTTGGATAGTTTTTGGAAAAGGAAGCGCGTTAGCTGATAGTTTTATTTTAGGTTGGATCTCAAAAAACTCAAAAAAGTCGCGCAGATAAATAGCGCCTTGTGACACTGCGGTAAAACGGGTCAATATTCCTTCCAACAAACTGCGCAACTGCCTGAATGATCCTGCAAGGAAAGCCAGTTGACCAATGCTAACTGTACCTTCAACAGCTTTGATAATAATGTACACATAAGCCGCGTAATAACCTATGCTGCCCAGCATGGCAAAAAAGGTTCCCCAAAGTGAGCGCTGGATAGATATACGGCGGTTATCCCAGTAAAATTTATTGGATAGCAGCTTAAACCTGTCAATGATGAATCCCGACAGGTCAAATATCTTTACCTCCTTGGCGGTTTCATCACTGGCACCCAGGTAGCGTATGTAATCCAGTTCCCGGCGTTCAGGCGTTTGCCCGCGGGTAAGCGCATAGCTTTGGTCGTTAAAATGCGATTCGCCCAAAAAAGCAGGTATAATGGCAATCAGCAATAGCACAATAAGCCAGGGATTAAAGGCCATCAACCCTAATGCCAAAAAGCCCATCGTGATCAGATCCTGTACCTGACTCATCACCTGCGATAACAGGATGGTACGGCCCACCGTTTGTTGGCGGGCACGTTCCAACTTATCATAAAACTCTGCATCCTCAAACTGGTCAAGATCAAGCGTTGCCGCATGTGCCATTATCTTTACCGAGGTATGGTTACTGAATAGATCGCCCAGCAAGCTATCCATTAAAGTTATGGCACGGGTTAATCCGTCGGAAATGATTGCCAGCGCAAATTCTGTTGCAACCAACTGCCACAAATAATGTGTGCCGATGGCATGGTCATGACGAATAAGGAGCACCTGATCGATAATAAGCTTACCCACATACAGCAACCCCAGCGGCGTAGCCGAACGGATGATACGGAGCGAAGAGTTAACCAGCGTCATCCACGGGCTGGTTTGCCAAACAAGTTTAAAAAATGCAGGTAAATTGCGTAGCGCATCAAAACGCTCTTTGAGTGTTAAAGGTTCGGGGCGTTTATTTTTTGGTGGACGGGTATTCAATAGGAGTCTTTCTTTTTGTGCGTTATTCTTACTTTGTCATTTCGAACGAGGTACGAGGAGAAATCTTTTTCAAGTTGCTAAACGGCCATGCATTCAGCAGAAGATCTTTCACTATCGTTCGAGATGACAAGCAAATACTAAATTACAGAAATTATGTGGAGCATACAGCAAGCCTCAACTTTTGTGAGAACAGCATGACAGACAACAAAAAAGGGATGCTTGTTTAGCATCCCTTTATATTTATAATCCCCTCCCTGAAGGGGGGGCGTAAGAATCGTGTTATGGCAGGGGTGGGTTTCTTCGTTATACATTTCAATAACACACCCCTATACCCCTCTCAAGAGGGGAATCGCACACGCCATATTTAGATCTTATTATCCTTTTTTATCGGTGCAGTCATTGATTGAATATTAATTTCCCTTTGCAAACGCGGGCTATGGTTAACTTCTTTATGCAAATGCGGTGCAATTACCAATGAAACGATCGACATCAGCTTGATCAATATATTCATTGATGGGCCTGATGTATCTTTGAACGGATCACCTACAGTATCACCTGTTACTGATGCCTTATGTGGCTCCGATTTTTTGTAATACATCTCGCCATTTATTTCAACGCCTTTTTCGAATGATTTTTTAGCATTATCCCATGCACCACCTGCGTTGCTTTGGAAAATACCCATCAACACACCCGATACCGTTACACCTGCTAATAATCCACCCAAAACTTCAGGACCAAAGATGAAACCTACAATTATAGGAGTGATTAGTGCAATTAAGCCAGGAGCCACCATCTCGCGGATGGATGCTTTGGTTGATATGGCTACACATTTTTCATACTCAGGTTTGGCTTTATATTCCATTATACCCGGTATCTCGCGAAATTGGCGGCGAACTTCTTCAACCATCGCCATTGCTGCACGCCCCACTGCCGATATACACAATGCCGAGAAGATGAAAGGGATCATCCCACCTACAAATAATCCGGCTAATACATCAGCCTTGTAAATATCAATATGCTCAATGCCTGCAACACCCACAAATGCGGCAAATAAAGCCAGTGAGGTTAACGCTGCCGATGCAATGGCAAAACCCTTGCCGGTAGCTGCAGTAGTGTTACCTACAGCATCTAAATTATCGGTACGGTGCCTTACTTCTTCGGGCAGGCGGCTCATTTCAGCAATACCACCTGCGTTATCAGCTATTGGGCCGAAAGCGTCGATAGATAATTGCATAGCTGTTGTAGCCATCATACCTGCTGCTGCAATAGCAACACCATATAAACCTGCAAAATGATAGGAACCATAAATTCCTGAAGCCAAAACCAGGATAGGCAATACAGTTGATTCCATACCCACAGCTAAACCAGCTATGATATTGGTAGCATGGCCCGTTGATGACTGACGTATTATCCCCAACACCGGGCGTTTGCCCATAGCTGTATAATACTCGGTGATCATAGACATTAAAGTACCTACCACTAAACCAACTACTATAGCGCCAAAAACGCCGCCTTTAGTAAATTCAATTGAACCTTCTTTTAAAGAACTGCCTGCAAGTTCATCGCGTATCATGTGAAAGCTAACATCGGGCAGCATCCAGTTCACTAAAAAGTAAGTAGCTATAGCTGTCAAAATTATGGAAGCCCAGTTACCTATATTCAGAGCTTTTTGTACGCTGTCAGTTTCCTTTTTTATTTTAACAAATGATGCACCTACAATAGAAAATATCAAGCCTAAGCCTGCTATTACCATTGGTAATAAAACCGGGGCAATGCCACCAAATTGATCTGGTGATTTAATCTCGCGGCCCAATACCATGGTTGCCAGCATAGTTGCAACGTATGATCCGAACAAATCGGCACCCATACCTGCCACATCTCCAACGTTGTCGCCAACGTTATCGGCAATGGTTGCTGGGTTACGTACATCATCCTCAGGGATACCGGCTTCAACTTTACCTACCAGGTCAGCACCCACATCGGCAGCTTTGGTATAGATACCACCGCCAACACGTGCAAATAGTGCAATTGATTCAGCACCTAAGGAGAATCCGGCTAAAACATCCAGTGCTTTAGCCATAGCCTCGCCATTCACATCTCCCCCTGTATTTTTAACATATATGGTAAAGAAAATAATGAACAATGAACCTAAACCAATAATTGCCAAACCCGCAACACCTAAACCCATAACTGTACCACCAGTAAAAGAAACCTTTAGTGCCTGGGCCAAACTGGTACGGGCTGCCTGTGTAGTGCGTACGTTTGCTTTAGTAGCTATACGCATACCCAAAAAACCTGCAAATGCTGAAAGGAATGCCCCCACAACAAATGAAATGGCAATAACCGGACTTGAGGTATGCACCGTTGTACCCGAATAAGCAAGCAAAAGGCCCGCTATTACTACAAAGTAGCTTAACACTTTCCATTCGGCACGCAAAAAAGCCATTGCCCCATCTGCAATATAACCTGCCAGTTGGGCCATATCACCATCACCAGCATCTTGTTTGGTAACCCATGCCGCCTTAATAGCCATAACTGCAATTCCCACAAGCCCAAAAACGGGAATCAGATAGATTAAATTACTGTAAAAGAAGTCCATAGTTAAAATTTAGTTTATAATTGGTTAGTAACAGCAGTACAGCTGCTTTATAATTCAGTTCTGCAAATTAGCAAATTAATTTATTTACAATAGCCTGTCAATTATAAAGTTTTTTGAATAGTTTAGAGTTTTTAACCCTCAGCCATTCATGAAAGAAAATTCCGGTCAACCCAAATTAAAACATTCACTCGGCCTGCTCGATGGTACGATGATCGTAGCAGGCTCTATGATCGGCTCGGGTATCTTTATTGTAAGTGCAGATATTATACGCAATGTTGGCTCTGCGGGTTGGCTTATTACGGTTTGGCTGCTCACCGGTTTTATGACACTTACCGCAGCCCTAAGCTACGGCGAACTAAGTGCCATGTTCCCTAAAGCGGGAGGCCAATACGTTTACCTAAAAGAATCATACAATAAATTAATAGCCTTTTTATACGGATGGAGCCTTTTTGCGGTAATACAAACGGGAACAATTGCGGCCGTAGGTGTTGCATTTTCGAAATTTGCCGCTTATGTAGTGCCTGGTGCTTTAAAGCCCTTTGTAAGTGAAGATAATATTCTATTAAACGCCGGATGGGTAAAGATAAGCTCGGCACAAGTCGTTAGTATTGTCCTTATCATTTTATTAACTTTTATCAATACCCGTGGCGTTAAAAGTGGCAAGATCATCCAAAACACCTTTACTTTAACCAAGTTAGCCAGTTTATTTGGGTTGATCATCTTTGGATTCATTATGCTTAAGGGAGATGTATGGCATGCCAACTGGACCAATGCCTGGCATCTGCAAAAATTACATACTGACGGTACATTTTCTCAATATACTACTGGCGCTGCATTAGGCGCTATTGCTGCCGCGATGGTAGGCTCTATTTTCAGCAGTGATGCCTGGAACAACGTAACTTTTATAGCCGGAGAAATGCGTAACCCAAAACGGGATATCGCGTTAAGTTTGTTTTTCGGAACATTGATTGTAACAATTATTTATGTGTCGGCCAACGTAGTTTATACTGCAGTATTGCCTTTACATGATATTGCTACCGCAGCAAAGGACCGCGTAGCGGTATCGGCATCGCATGTTATATTTGGCAATGTGGGGACGATCATTATCGCGCTAATGATAATGGTATCTACCTTTGGTTGCAACAACGGATTGATACTTGCCGGAGCAAGGGTATATTATACTATGGCAAAGGATGGTTTGTTCTTTAAAAAGACTGGCACCCTTAATAAATATTCCGTACCCGAATTTGGTTTATGGATTCAATGCCTGGTAGCCTCCATACTCTGTTTAAGCGGTCGTTACGGCGATCTGCTGGACATGATCTCTTTTGTGGTAGTAATATTTTATGTACTTACAATAATTGGCATCTACATTCTCCGCAAAAAGCATCCTAATGCCGAACGGCCTTACAAAGCCTTTGGCTACCCGGTTCTGCCTGCTATTTATATTATAATGGGATTAACCTTTTGTACGTTACTAATTATATACAAGCCGCAGTTCACCTGGCCGGGCCTGATTATTGTATTAATTGGCATCCCTATTTATTATATCTCGCAACGCAACGTAAAGCATGAGGGTACGATCATTACTAACGCTTAGTTTATTATTTATTGCAGGATATGCACCTGCACAATCGCTGCAACAAAAATTACAATCGGCTTTTAGCAGGCTGCAACTGGATAGCCTGTGCCGCTATGCTTCAGTATCCTTAACCGTACTCGATGTTAAAACCGGGGAGCAGATTTTTGCTGTAAACCCCGAAATGGGACTAGCAACGGCCTCTACCCTAAAAACCATTACCACCATAACCGCATTCAACGTTTTAGGTAAAGATTTCAAATATCAAACCCAGTTTGGCTACAATGGCGCAATAACTACTGATGGCACACTGAACGGCGACGTTATTATCAAAGGCTCCGGCGACCCAACCCTGGGCAGCTGGCGCTATGAAAGCAGTAAAGAGAGCCACATATTGACTTTAATGGTTGATGCCTTGCGCAAAGCTGGCATCAAAAAGATCAATGGCCGTATTATTGGCGATGATTCTGTATTCGGGTCGCAAAGTATTCCTGATGGTTGGATTTGGCAGGATGTTGGCAATTACTACGGTGCGGGCACATCCGGACTGTGCTGGCGCGAGAATCAATATGAAATAAAACTCCATACCGGCGAATCGGGCAGTCCTGTAACTATTGTACGCGAGATACCTGCCATGCCCTACCTCAACTTTAAAAGTGAGGCACTTAACGCCCCCGCCCATACCGGCGATGACACTTATGCTTACTTACCCGTTGAAGCCAATGAAGTATATGTAAGAGGAACTTATGCCGCGGATCAAACTAAAAAGAGCATTTCCGTCGCCCTCCCCGATCCGGCTTTTGATGCAGCCTTTCGTTTAAATGATACCCTGAAACGTTTAGGTATTACAGTTACCGGCGCACCGGAATCAACCGCTACACTGACAGCTAAAGGTCAAACCCTGCCTGCTATTTCGCAAAGCCTAATAAATATTCCATCACCCGAGTTAAGTAAGATCATTTATTGGACCAACCAAAAGAGCATTAATCTGTATGCCGAACAATTACTCAAAACCATTGCATGGAAAGCCGGTAAATTACCATCTACTGCTAATGGTGTTACTACATTGCAAGCATTTTGGAAAGATAAAGGTATCGACCCTAACTCATTAAACGTATTCGACGGTTCCGGCCTGTCCCCTGCCGATAGGGTTACTACACATACTATGGCTAAAATTCTGCAGTCGGCAGTTGGTGAAACATGGTTCCCTGATTTTTATGAAAGCCTGCCCATTTACAATGATATGCACATGAAAAGCGGAAGCATTAATAATGTGTTGAATTACGCCGGTTACCAAACGCATGATGGTCGTAAATTATGCTTTTCCATTATGGTGAATAACTACAACGGCTCGACAAAAGAGATTAAAGCGAAGATTTTTAGGGTGTTGGATGAGTTGAAATAGGCTTTATTGTTGCTGCAAGCTATAAGCTTGGGCAATGCTTACCACGAGTTATGCTACGCTAAACTCGCGGCAGCAACACAATGACGTTGTTGATGGCCAAAAAAGACTGTCATGGGTTGTCCCGCACTCGCTCGGCTCCTGCCGAGTGAGCAATATCTTCCGGCATCTTGCCGGCGCGTACACAGTGCGGCCGGAGGCCGTTTAATAGTCATCACTCGGCAAGAGCCGAGCGATTGCTTTGATATTTAATACATAAGATTCTAATTCAATACCGGCTGCACATTGGTGATATTGAAAATATCAGCCATTAGGTCATCACTTGGGTTTACTTTTACGCTTTTGGAGTAAACTTCGACCACTATAGCTTCTTCCCGGTCTTTCACCAAAAAACGGAGAGTACAATTTTTAACCGGGTATTTTTCAATATTACTATCAACTACCTGCTGAATATTATTCAATAAATTTTCATTCAGTGAATTAAGATCAAGACATACCGTTAGTGATTTGGTGTGCTTATCTCTCATTTCTGATAGCAGACTCATGGTATGGATCTTCATATCCCAATTATCTTTCTGCCTGAATTTTTCTTCAATAACACCTTTCAAATGCAGGAAATAACCATCAACCAGCAGGTAGCGGAATTTTACATAATCCTCGCCAAAAAGAGCAAATTCGTAAGCTTCTTTGTAATCCTCTAATACAAATGAGCCAAAGGGTTTACCTGTTTTGGTCATTTTATGCTGAACATTTGATACCAGCCCGCCAATACGTATCTCACCTTTTTTACGCAGTTCGGCAAAAGCGTTCATGATCTCTTCGCCACCCTCACCCGAACGTGCCTTTTGCATATTCTTCAGATCGCTGATCACTGTATTGCAAAACCGGTCCATCTCCACTTTATAATTATCAAGCGGGTGCCCGGTAAGGTAAATGCCGATCACATCCTTTTCATACTTTAACTTTTCAATTAAAGGCCATTCATCCGCCTCGGGCATTGATGGTTCGGGAATGTAAGAAGCTACTGAACCGCCAAATAATGACGACTGGTTACTGCTTTGTGTGTTCTGGTAATCATTGGCATATTTTATCAGGCGTTCAACTCCTGTTAAAATACCGTTTTCTGTTTTGGCGAAAAACTGGGAACGGTTTAAACCCAGCCCATCAAATGCACCACCATAAACCAGGTTTTCATACGATTTACGGTTTACGCTCCGTGTGTTTGAGCGCTGCGCAAAGTCATATATAGTCGCGAAAGGGCCACGTTCGTTGCGTTCCTCTATAATACTTTCTACGGCTTTCTCGCCCACACCTTTAACCCCGGTAAGCCCGAAACGCACCTCGCCTTTTTTGTTAACAGCGAATGCCATGTCCGACTCATTTATGTCAGGCCCCAAAACATGCACACCCATCCGGCGGCACTCATCCATAAAGAAGGAGATCTTCTCCATGTTGTTCTGGTTATTCAATACCGCAGCCATATATTCGGCAGGATAATGTGCCTTTAAGTATGCCGTTTGATACGCCACAAATGCGTAACAGGTAGAGTGTGATTTATTGAATGCGTATTGCGCAAAGGCTTTCCAGTCGTTCCAAATTTTGGTTAATTTATCTTTAGGGTGACCCTTTGCGGTTGCTCCGGACATAAACTGGGCCTCCATTTTATTGAGGACCTCAATTTGCTTTTTACCCATAGCTTTACGCAAAACGTCGGCATCGCCTTTACTAAAGCCAGCCAATTTTTGCGATAAAAGCATCACCTGTTCCTGGTATACAGTAATACCATAGGTTTCGCCCAGGTATTCTTCCATATCCGGAAGGTCGAACGCTATGGGCTCGTAACCATGCTTACGTTTAATAAATAAAGGGATATACTCTATCGGGCCCGGGCGATAAAGTGCATTCATGGCTATCAGATCCTCGAACTTATCCGGTTTCAGATCGCGCAGGTACATTTGCATACCGTCACTTTCAAACTGGAAAGTACCGTTGGTATCGCCGCGCTGGTAAAGCTCAAAAGTTTGCTGGTCATCAAGCGGTATATAATCTATGTCGATAACTACACCATGATTTTGTTTGATAAGCCTTAGTGCATCTTTAATAATGGTAAGGGTCTTTAGGCCCAAAAAGTCCATCTTAATAACCCCGGCATCTTCAATAACACGACCGTCATACTGGGTAACCAACAAGTCCGAATCCTTGGCAACGGCAACCGGAACAATATCCGTTAAATCATAAGGTGCAATAATAATACCTGCGGCATGTACGCCAGTGTTACGGATCGACCCTTCCAGTTTCCCCGCCTCGCGTAAAACTATAGCGCGCAGGTCATTCCCTTTAACAATAGCTTGTAATTCCGGCACCTGATCAATTGCACCTTGTAAGGTGATACCCAAAGTATCGGGCACCATCTTCTTCAGTAAGTTCACTTCAGATAATGGCATATCCAACACGCGGCCCACATCCTGTATACTGGTACGGGCAGCCATTGAACCGTAAGTAATGATCTGTGCTACCTGGTTCTTACCATATTTTTCAACTACATAATCTATAACTTTCTGCCTGCCTGCATCGTCAAAATCCGTATCAATATCGGGCATTGACTTACGGTCGGGGTTCAGGAATCTTTCGAAGAGTAAATTATATTTAAGCGGATCGATATTGGTGATCCCGATACAATACGCCACCACCGACCCTGCTGCCGAACCACGCCCCGGGCCAATGAACACACCCATATCACGGCCTGCCTTAATAAAGTCGGCTACAATTAAAAAGTACCCTGCAAAACCCATGGTACGGATGGTGAACAACTCAAAGTTGATGCGCTCCTCGGCCTCCGGTGATATATCAACATAACGCTGTTTAGCGCCTAAAAAGGTTAGGTGTTTCAGGTATTCCCACTGGTTCAGCGTATCTGAATCAGGAGTCATGTCACTATGGATCTTAAATTCAGGCGGGATAACGAAATTGGGGAGCAAAATATCCCGCTTCAGTTTCAGTACTTCTACTTTATCAACTATCTCGTTGGTATTGTCTAATGATTCTGGCAGATCATTAAACAGCTTGCCCATTTCGGCCTGTGTTTTAAAATAAAACTGGTCGTTAGGAAAACCGAACCTATAGCCTTTGCCACCTTCTTCATCGGTAGCAATTGGCGTGCTTTGCATATCGCCGGTATTTACACACAGTAAAATATCATGCGCGTTTGAATCCTGCTGATCCACATAATGTGAATCATTAGAGCAAATTACTTTTACGTTGTATTTCTTGGCATATTTAAGCAGCACCGCATTAACCGTATGTTGCTCGGGGATGTCATGGCGTTGCAGTTCTATATAATAGTCCTCGCCAAACAGATCGAGCCACCATTTAAATTCTTCTTCGGCTTCGGCTTCGCTTTTTCTTAAAATAGCTTGTGGTACCGATGCACCAATACAGCAGGTGGTGGCTATTAATCCTTTATGATATTTTAATATCAGTTCCTTATCAACACGGGGCCATTTGCTGTACAAACCCTCTATGTAACCCAGCGAACAGATCTTTACCAGGTTTTTATAGCCTTCCGGGTTTTTAGCCAGCAATAACTGGTGATGCCTTACGTCCTTTTTCTCTTTGGTAAATTGTTTTTTGTGCCTGTCTTCAACTACATAAAGTTCGCAGCCTACTATTGGTTTTATATTATGCTTACCCGCTTCGGCAACAAACTTAAACGCACCGAACATATTCCCATGGTCGGTTATGGCAAGGGCTTTCATACCATCGGCAGCTGCCTTTTTGTATAGTTTACCTATATCGGCGGCACCATCAAGCAGCGAAAATTGAGTATGTACGTGTAAATGCGAAAAATCCGGCATAGCAACCTCTGTAAAATTTTTGGAGAAATACAAAGTTACCAAAAAACAACTTGGTATGTATATGTGTTGATAAATCTGTACTTAACCATATCCGCAATTTGCCCTGTATGAACTATCTGAAAGCACATATTTTACCAGGAGAATTTTCTAAAAATACCGACAGCCACCTAGCCGCTTTTAGCATACTATTTGTGTATATTTAATAACAACACTCTCACCCTTTTGAAAAAACTATAAAATTGGAACGATTTGGGCGTATAGCTTTAAAAACAATTCTTTGGATAATTGCAAGTGTCATATTACTGGTGCTACTTGTAGTTATTTTAATACAGGTACCCGCCGTTCAAAATTTTGTAAAGAACAAAGCCGTTACTTTTTTGGAAGGAAAAATTCATACTAAAGTTAAGATAGACCATATCAGTTTAGGGCTGCCAAAACTGCTGGTGCTTGAAGGCGTTTATTTTGAAGATCAGCACAAGGATACCCTTATTGCAGGCGATAAGTTAAAGGTAGACATCAGCATGCTTAAGTTGCTGAATCACCAGGTTGAGATAAACGAAATTAACCTTGAAGGTATAACCGCCAACGTTAGTCGTGGTAAGGATAGTGTTTTCAATTTCGATTATATTATCAAAGCATTTGCAGGCGAACAAAAAAAGGAACCAAAACCTACTGATACCTCATCATCCATGAAGTTTTCTGTGGATAAGATCATCCTCGATAAAATAAGGATCACCTATCGTGATAAAATAACCGGAAATGATATAGCTTTTAACCTGGGCCATTTTGATACCCGCATTAAAGATTTTGATATGGATAAAATGAAATTTACCATACCCAAGATCACGCTTTCGGGTTTTAACGCGCGCATTATCCAAACACCGGTGCCACCATCAAACACACCGGTTGATACGACTACCAAGCCGCTGAACATGACACTTAAACTCGGCACTATTGATATATCAAAGATCAACGTGGTGTATCGTTCAAACACAATGGCTGCCAATGTTAACCTCGGTACTTTACTGGTTGAGATGAATAAGGTTGACCTTAAAAACCAAAATATTGACATTAGTTCTATCAGTCTGGGTGATACCAAGGCGGGCATAACCTTCGCAAAACCAGAATCTGTGAAGAAAACCATTGTTAAGGAAATAAAGAAACTGGATACCCTTGCCAAGCCCTCACAAAGCACCAAAGGGTGGTCGGCCTCGTTAGAGCGGATCACTTTTACTAATGATGATCTTAAATTTGATAACGATGCGCAAAAACCAATGCCTAAGGGATTGGACTTTGCCCACATGAACATACAGGATCTGAATGCCGATGCACAAAGCATAGTTTACAACCCGGATACCATTTCGGGCAAGATCAACGCCTTTACTTTTACTGAAAAAAGCGGGCTGGCTATCCGCAAGTTCCATACTTCGTTCTTTTATGGGCCTAAAAACGCTTATCTGAATGACCTTTATGTACAAACGCCTCAATCCATCATTCAAAAACAATTGCAGGTTAGTTATCCTTCCATTGCTTCGTTAAGTACCAACCTGGGCGCATTAAGTATTAACGCCAATTTAGATGGCAGCCGTTTGGGTTTAAAAGATGTTTTATTACTGATGCCCACCATGGCAACTATGGACCCGTTCAAGCACGCGCCAAATGCCGTATTCAGGATAAACGGCAGGGTGATTGGCAAAGTGAATGATCTGCGGATACCCAATTTAGAGGTTAGCAGTTTAAGCAGTACCCGTATCAAAGCATCGGCGGTAATACGCGGATTGCCTAATGTGAACAAAGCCTATTTCGACCTCACCATAGCCGATTTTAATACCAGCAGCGCCGATATTGCCAAACTAGTCTCGCCGGGTGTGATACCTTCCAGCGTTAATATCCCGGAAAACCTTAATCTGAAAGGCACTTTTAAAGGCGGCATATCTACCTTTAATACCAAAATGGCCCTGCATACCAGCGATGGCGCAATTGATATGGATGCCAGCCTTAAAAACGGTAACAGTAAAAGCAACGCTACTTACGATGCCAAAATCAAAGTAAACGAACTGAATGTCGGCGCGCTAACCAAACAGCCGCAAATGGCTGGTAAAGTAACCCTAAGCGCCAACATTAAAGGTACCGGGCTAAACCCAAAAACAGCAAGCCTGCAATTTAGCGGCGATGTTGCCTCGGCATATGTTAAGGGTTATGATTATAAGGATTTAAAACTAAATGGTACCGCGCACAATGGCAACTATACCGCCAAAATGCTGATGAAGGACCCCAACATCAGCTTTGATCTGGATGCTAAGGCGGATATGAATAAAAAGTACCCATCAGTTGTCGCTACGCTCATGGTCGATAGTATCAACCTTAAAAATTTAAATTTTAGTAAGGATGAAATGCGTTTCCATGGTAAAATTGTGGCTAATGTTCCAACCGCAGACCCAAATTATCTAAATGCAGATATTGAGGCGACTGACCTACTGGTAGTAAACAAAGACCAACGTTTTAAGGTGGATAGCATCAGTTTTAAATCAACTGCTACTGCTGATAGCAGTACGCTCAGGTTTAAAGCACCTATGGTTTATGCACACTTAACCGGCAAATACAAACTGCCTGAAATGGGCGAGGCTTTGCAGGATGTGATCGATAAATATTATAATACCAATTTAGCCAGCGGCAAGGCAAAACCAAAGTATTCGTCAGAGGATTATACTTTTGATATTCATTTGGTAAAAACCCCGGTAACCACACAATTTTTTCCCAATGTTAAGCAGTTAACGCCTATACTTATTACCGGGCAGTTTAACAGCGAAACCGGTAACCTGGTAGTAAATGGTTCTATTCCTAAAGTAGTAATTGGCACCAATACCATAAACAACTTAAAACTGAATATTAACACAGGCAACGATGCACTAAATTACAACCTGACTGTTGACGAAATAAAAACGGGTTCATCGCTCGATTTGTTATATACAAGCATAAGCGGCAATGCGCAAAACAATAAACTAAACATCAGCCTGCAAGTGCGTGATGCTGCCAAAAAAGAACGCTATCGCATAGCCGGGGTTTTAAGTGTTTTGCCGGGTGAGTATGAGTTCAGCTTTCTACAAAATGGCTTGCTGCTTAACTATATGGAGTGGAGTGTTGCTGCCGACAACGCTTTTGAGTTTGGCAGTAAAGGCATATTAGCCAAAGATTTCAGCATTACCAACAGCAACCAGGTGTTAAGTGTTAACAGCGCTTCGCAGGAAATGAATTCGCCACTTACTATTGATTTTAAAAACTTTCATATCGAAACATTGACCCGTATAGCGCAACAGGATTCGTTACAGGTAGGAGGTGTTATTACCGGCAATGCCGATATCAGCGACTTCCAGACATCGCCGCAATTTACATCAGCACTCACTATTAATGATTTCAGTTTTAAAACCGATACCGTAGGTAACATAGCCATTAAGGTAAATAACCAAACGCCCAATGCCTTCGCCGCCAATATAAGTATAACCGGCAAAGGAAACCAGGTTGAAATGGATGGCATCTATTACACCAAACCCGACAGTCGCTTTGATCTTAACCTTAATATTACAGCCCTGAAAATGAAAAGCATTGAAGGCTTTAGCTTCGGCAACCTACGTAATGCCAAAGGGACAATAACCGGGAAACTAAAAATATCAGGAACACCGTCGGCACCAACGGTATTGGGCGATATTGATTTCAACCAGGTTGGTTTTAACGTAGCTATGCTCAACTCCTATTTCAGCATGCCTAATGAAAGCATTACATTTAATAATGATGGTATATTGTTCAATGATTTTACATTGGTTGATTCAACCGGAAATAAAGCGGTAGTTACGGGTAATATCTATACCAAAAACTTTTCCGATATGGGTTTTGCGCTTAATATCCACATGGATAATTTCCGTGTGATCAACTCCACCGAGAATGACAACAAACTGTACTATGGCAAGCTGTACCTAAATAGTGATGTAAGTATAAAAGGCGATATGAATAAGCCTGTAATTGATGCCAGCATAACAGTAAACGACAAAACAGACCTCACCATTGTGCTACCTACATCTGATCCAAGCATTGAGGATCGTAAAGGTGTAGTGGTGTTTTTTGATGAGAATGCGCCAAAATTAGATTCCATATTATTAGCTAAAAGGCTTGACTCGCTCAAGAAAACAAGTTTAACCGGCCTTGATGTAAACGCGACCATCAACATTGACAAAAACGCCAATTTTAATATAATTATCGACCCTACAAGCGGTGATGTGGTACAAATAAAAGGTGAAGCACATTTAAACGGCGGCATTGACCCAAGCGGAAAAACAAGCCTTACCGGTACCTATACTGTTAATCAGGGTTCCTATAATTTGTCGTACGCAACGGTAAAACGTAAGTTCAATTTCAAAAAAGGTAGCACAATTACGTGGGCGGGCGACCCTACCCTGGCAAATATTAATCTTACTGCTACCTATGTAGCCAATGTACCTCCTATTGACCTGGTGAGCGATCAGTTGGGAAGTTCACAAAACGCAACCATGTATAAAGAGAAACTACCATTTCATGTGAACCTTATGTTACAAAATCAACTGTTAACGCCAAAGATCAGTTTTGATATTGTTTTACCTGATAGCACCTACTCTGTATCGCAGGATGTGATCAATACTGTCGACTCCCGTTTATCACAAATAAGGCAGGATACCAATGAAATGAACAAACAAGTATTGGGTGTATTGGTACTTGGGCATTTTATTGGTGACAATCCTTTACAAAGCCAGGGTGGTGGTACATCAGTTAACGGAATTGTGCGTAATAGCGTGAGCAGCTTACTAACGGCACAGCTAAACCAGCTTGCCGGTAATTTAATAGCAGGCGTACAACTTAGCTTTAATGTTACTTCGGGCGCGGATTATGCATCGGGCACTGAAACAAACCGGACTGATCTGAACGTCGGCCTATCAAAACAATTTCTTAGTGATCGGATACAGGTAACGGTTGGTAATAACTTTAATTTGGAGGGCGCTCAACCCGGTGAAAATACGACCGACATTGCCGGTGATATTTCGGTAGCCTATAAGCTATCGGCAGATGGCCGTTATCTGCTTCGTGTTTATCGCAGGGATAATTACATTGTAATACAGGGCGAAGTTGTTGAAACCGGCGTTGCTTTCTCTTTAACCTACGATTACAATCATTTTAGAGAACTTTTTGCCAAAACACCTAAAAAGGAAAAAGCATTAGAAAAAGAATATAACAAAGACCAAAAAGATAAAAAGAAAGAACAGAAAGAAGCTGATAAAGAACATGATGCAACAACCCCAGATGTACAACCTGCGGACCAGTCTGATCAAAACAAACAAGCAACAAACTAAAAATGATCAAACTTAAATACATATTTATTATTTTAATTGCTGTTTTTGTAAGCGCTTGCAATACCACAAAAAAATTGCCGGCTGGCCAAAAACTATATACCGGCCCACAGGTAAAAATTGTAGATAAGGATACCAAGAAAAGCGAAGCAAAGGCATTAACCACTGAAATGCTGGGATTGGTACGGCCCAAACCTAATGGCAGTATTTTGGGCCTAAGAGTTAAGTTGTACATCTATGAAAAAACAATTACCAATAAGCGAAGAGGGTTAAAAAACTACTTGCATACACATTTGGGCGAGCCGCCTGTATTAATTACCGCTGTGGATCTGGACAAAAACAGCCAGATAATGCAAAACAGGCTGCAAAATGAAGGATACTTTCAGGCACAGGTTAGCGGCGATACACTGGGCAAAAAAAATTCAAGAACCGCCAAAGCCATATTTACTATTCAAACCGGCCCGGCATACCATATCAGAAAAATAGTTTTCCCAGCGGATACAGATGCATTGGATAGTGCTATAGTTGCTACCAAACCTACGTCGCTTTTGAAACCCGGAGATAAATATGATCTGGATGTTATTAAAAACGAACGTTTAAGAATTGATGCCCTCGTTAAACAAAAAGGATTTTTTTATTTTTCGCCTGATGACCTGCTATTAAAAGTAGACAGCACCATAGCAAATCACCAGGTTGATATGTTTTTAAAAGTAAAAGCTACCACACCCGATGCAGCCAGATGGGTGTACCAGGTAAGGAACATATATGTGTACTCCAACTTTACATTAAAAGATACTGCTGCAAAATTGGATTCGGCTGTAAAATATAGATGGTATAATGTTATCGACACTAAACACACTGTAAAACCGTATACTTTTAAAAATGCGGTATTATTACATCCCGGCGATGTGTACGATGCTACCCTGCATACCAATACATTAAACCGGTTTATTGACCTGGGGCCTTTTTCATTTGTAAAAAACCGTTTTGAGGATGTTACCCTGGATTCGGCAAAACTTGACATTTATTATTACCTGACTCAGTACAAAAAGAAATCATTAACATTCGAAATATTAGGGCGCCAAACCTCAGCCGATTATAACGGCACGCAGGTAAATATTAATTTCCGCGACCGCAACTTATTTAAGGGTGCAGAATTGCTTACCGTTACCTTGTTTGGAAGTACCGATCTGCAGTATGGCCATGTTAATAATGGTTATAACATTTACCAGGTAGGCCTTTCCCCATCAATTGCGTGGCCCCGGTTTATTAGTCCGTTTAATTTCACCTCCGATAATGCCTTTATACCGCATACCATTTTAACTACCGGGTATACCTTAATTAACCAAACGAAGCTATATACACTTAACTCCTTTAATGCCTCATGGGGTTACCAATGGAAACCCGATCTGCATAAGCAAAATACATTTAATTTATTAGAGGTTACCTATGTTGATGCCGCCAATGTTTCACAGATTTATAGAGACAGTATCGACAAAACACGTAACCCGCAATTGGCACACGTAATTAATAACCAGTTAACTTTTGGCCCAAGCTATAGCTATAATTACACTAACACAATGGATGCATTCAGAACCAATACCATTTATTACATGGGTAAGGTTAGTTTGTCTGCCAATTTATTAGGCTTAGTTACCGGGGCCGATACTTTGGCCGGAAAAGTAAGCAAGATATTCGGCACCCCGTTTGATCAGTATGTAAAAATAGATAATGAGTTTCGATTTTATCATAAAACAGGGCCAAACAGCACAATAGCAACCCGTATAATGGTTAATGTTGGCTTGCCCTATGGCAATTCAACAATATTACCTTATAGCCAGCAATATTTTATTGGCGGTGCCAATAGCTTACGTGGTTTCCAGGCACGGTCAATTGGCCCAGGCACTTATAGTCCGCCTGTAGATGTTACCAATGGATCGGAATATTTGCCGGATGAATCAGGAGATATAAAAATTGAAGGGAACGTTGAATACCGGCCTAAATTATTCAGCATTGTTGAAGGTGCAGCATTTGTTGATGCGGGTAATATATGGTTATTGCATAGTTCTGCAGGCCAGCCGGGTGCAGCATTTGGCAAAAACTTTTTAACCCAAATAGCGGCCGATGCCGGGGTTGGCTTACGTTTCAACCTTTCGGTATTAATACTACGTACCGACCTGGGTTTCCCATTAGTTGAACCTTTTTTGCCCGCAGGCCAACGTGTAGTAATTGATAAGATCGACTTTGGCAGTTCTACCTGGAGAAGTCAAAATCTGGTATTTAATCTTGCGATAGGATATCCATTTTAATTTTATCCTGGTTGGTTGTAACAATAATTAAACATTAACTTTAAACTGCCAATATTTTCTTAAATTGAATGCCAGGACCTAATCACACATTCTGGATTAAATACAAATGTATTTTTTATGAACCGGCCGTCGCAAAGTAGAATAATTACAACCATAAGCCTGCTCACAATAATTGCCGGCATTTTAGTAATAACAGACTGGATGTTTAATATTCCACTTCTGCTGACTTTAATGCCAGTTATATCGGTCATTAGGTTTAATGCAGGCTTATGCTTTATTTTATTAGGTAGCGCTTTACTGCTTTTCCTATACCAATCCACCAAATTCAATACTATACTATATTTTATATTATCACTGCTTACTACACTAATTGGGCTTACTACGCTATTACAGTTCTTATTCCACATCAACACCGGGCTGGACCAGTTGTTTGTAACTGACCGTACGCCACAAGGATCATACGGTTTTCCGGGCCGTATGGCCTTTAATGCATCGCTTAATTTTTCACTACTTGGGTTAGGGCTATTATTGCTTATAATTAATAAACGCATAACTAACATAATAGCGCAATACCTTTTTCATTTAGTTAATATTCTTTCGGTTATAGCATTAATAGGATTTCTGTACGGTGTATCATTATTTTATACTCTTTTTTACGTAACCGCAATGCCTGCGATTACGGCCACCTTGTTCTTTATTTTTTCAGTGGGGGCATCAATGCTAAATCCATCATTAGGTATTAACAGCCTTTTTACGGGCAAGCTGGTAGGTAACCAGGTTGCAAGGCGGCTTTTTAGTTTCATTATTTTAATGATCGTGCTGTTCGGGTCATTGAGGCGGCAGGCCAACAGTACACAATTATTTTCATCAATAAATATAGCCATGTCTATACTGGCTATTGCCTTTTTAATGATAAGCCTGGTGGTGATCTGGAATACTGCCAATTGGTTAAACAAAATAGACAGACAACGATCTGAGGCTGAAGACAATGTAAAACTAATGAATGCCAAGCTGGAAAAAAGAGTGGGTGAGCGGTCGGCTATGTTTCAGGAAAGCGAAGAAAAATACCGCTCTCTTATTGAACAAGCTTCAGATGCCATATTCATACTCGACTTTAAGGGCTTTTTTACCGAAGTGAATGCCAGTATGTGCAAAATGATAGGCTACAACAGGGAAGAATTGTTACGCTTAAATGTATCGGCAATAATTGATCAGGAAGAATTAAAAAATGATCCGGTACCAAAATTCTTCCCGGGCATGCAGCAGATCATCCGCGAAAGAACATTTGTAACTAAAAATGGCCATTATTTTACTGTTGAAATTAATGTAAAAATATTTTCAGATGACCGGGTAATGGTTATTGCCCGTGATATTACCGACCGCAAACGAATAGAGGCAGAACTTAGAGAAGCAGAATTAAAATTCAGAACTATTGCCGAAAAATCAATGGTGGGTATTTACATGGTTCAAAATGGGAAATTCACTTATGTAAACCCACGATTTGCGCACATATTCGGTTATGAACCTGCTGAGCTTAGTAATACTGTTCCGTTAGAAACTATCATACATGAAGACTATCGTGCGATTACTACAGAGCATGTGCGAAAACGTATGGCGGGCGAGGTGGAAAGTGTGCATTATGAAACGAAAGGCCGAAAAAAGGACGGCACCGCCAATTGGGTTGAGTTTTATGGCAGCAGGACGACAATTGACGGTGAACCTACCATCATCGGCTCAATGATCGATATTAATGAACGTAAAAAGGCCGAGGAACAATTAAGGTCATCTGAGCAGAAATACAAACTATTATTTGAGAGCAACCCAATGCCGATGTGGATGATAGCAAAAGATGATATGTCGATAATTGATGTAAACAAGGCGGCCTTGCACCATTATGGTTATACAAGAGATGAAATTTTAAAACTAGGTGTTCGGGTGTTGCGCCCGCAGGAAGATTCGGAAATACAGTTACAGGGATACTTAAGGAATATGGATGACTCGCTTAGTGTTGTAAGGCACCTGAAGAAAGACGGATCAATAATGTATGTACAAATTTTTGCGCACGACATTGTTTTTGAAGGCCGGCCGGTAAGACTCTCATTAACAAATGATATTACAGAAAGACTTAATATGGAAAGGTCACTCCAAAAATCAGAGGCTAACCTGCAAACCATATTAAATACAACCGATACCGTATACGCATTATTCGATAGGAATCTTAAAGTACTTACATTTAACCAAAAGGCCATAGAGTTTGCCAAAAACGTATATAAGCATACCGCTACAAAAGGCGATGCGCTGATGGACCATTTCCCTGAGGATAAATTCCCTGAATTAAATCAATTTGCCAGTGAAGCTCTGAAGGGAAACAATGTTAACTATGAGTTTGATTATCGCCAGGCGGATGGTTCTGTGTTATGGTATTATGTAAGGTTATTCCCAATAATAAATGAGAGCAAAGAAATATTAGGAATGCTGATTGCTATATATGATATAACCGAAACAAAAAATGCAGAACAGGACTTGAAAACTGCCTACAAACGAATACAGGACCACATGAATAGTATAAAAGACATGGCCTGGAAACAATCACACCTGATACGAAGCCCCTTAGCTAATTTAAAGGGCCTGGCATCAATGCTGCATACTGACATAATTGACAAAACAGTAATTGACCATATTCAAACAGAAATCGACAGGATGGATGCCATCATTATTCAAATGGCCGAAGAAGCGGCAAAGCAAGATGACAATATTGACTGAATTATGGAATGAGTGATTGAGTGATTTTTTTTTCGCCCTGATCAAACTCGCTCAATAATCCTTCTTAAATTGTTCATTCGCTCATTCACTAATTACTCCTATGAAAGTTCCTTTAGAAATTATTGATCTTAACGAAGACGGATTTCATCCGTTAATAGATATTACCATATTCAACAAATCTTTTAAAGCTGTGCTGGACACCGGCGCATCAAAAACCGCGTTTGATAAAACTTTGCTGATAGAAGCCAATGAAAATGCATTAATAAATAATACCGACCGCCTTTCAACCGGGTTGGGTACCAATACCATGGAATCTTTTACCGCCATTATCCACGATCTGTATATCGGTAAATTTCAGATCGCTGAATTTGAGGTTGCAGTACTTGATCTTTCAACCATCAATATAGCCTATGCCCAACTAGGCCACCCGCAGGTATTAGGCGTAATTGGCGGCGATATATTGATGAAATATAAAGCGGTAATTAATTACGGGAAACAGTTTATTAAGTTAAAACGTTAGTTTTTTGTTATTCTTAAGTGCAGTAATGACACCGCACTTAAGATATATACCTGATATAAAACTATTGGCTGTCTGCTTGTAATTTTCTTAGCAGTTCATCGTCAGTTGGCTCATATTTAAGGCCCTCTTTAATTATAGCTATCGCTTTTTGTTTACCTTGTTTTTTAAAGTAATAAATACTTGCTTTTGCAAATGCACTGGCTATTAACCGATGATTCGGATTCTCCTGACCCGGATGGGCATCTAATTCATGTATAAGTAACTGCATATATTTTTCGCCCGTGGCTCCATCTCCGGTAACAAAGCCCATAACACTCAGGCATGACATATAATACGTGTATATAGATGAGATTACCGGATTACTTTTTAATAAGGGGTAATTACTCATATACTTATCAAACAAACTTAAGTTTTGGGCTGTGGCCGTTTGTGATGAAAATTTGTGCAATATCATCTGAACAAAATTAGCTGTGATCAGTGGATTATTTGGATTTAAAGCATACGCTTTTTCTAAATAGTACAATGATTGTGCATAGTCACTTGTGAGATAGCTATAATGTGAATTCTCAAAATAATAATCCTCTTCAATTAGTTTTTTAACTGAAGTATCAGCGACAGTGGTATTTAAATAGTTATACACCTCATCAACTTTATTTTTTTGTCCTGAGTTTAGTAACTTATCGTTCATAAAGTCATCAAACTTGCCCCGAAGAAATTTTTTGACTTCGTCTGATGCATATTTATTATTAACCAAATGAGTTAATGCACGCCAATCCTCCATATCATCATATTTAAAACTATTAAGCATAGAAGTTATTAAATCATTCTTGAGGAATTCATTTTTCTTATCAGGAAACAACATATCCGACTTGCATATATCTGAGTACGCTTCTTTAAGTTCATCTTCAGATTGCATTTCTTCAAAAGCTTTATCAAAATACAACACCCCCACTGCCTCTTTTAGGGTAATGTCTGTTTTACTATAAAAAAAATCATCAAAAGCCCGCTCTACTCCAACCCCTATTGCGTATGACTGCTCTATGTAACCTCCTTTTATAAGCGCGTTTACGTTGTTTAGTTTAGATTGATCACTAAAGCCAAAAAATCCTTTTGACAGATCAACTGTTTCAAACTTAATATTATCTGCTCCGGGGTTAACAACCACATAAACATGGGCGGGAAATTGTATTATCTGGTAAGGAACTTTTAGTGTTTCAAGAACATAGGCATATAAGATAGAAGCGCTTATATCTTTATAATCGCCATTTACAATAAAATCGCCAAAGTGGGCATGAGGATTATAGTTTTTTAAAAAATGATCTTTCAATAATTGCTGAACCTGTTTTAAATTTCTTTCGGATCTGTCTTTCGCTACAGATTCCAGATTGAGCTGTTTAATATCTTGAGTGAATTTGGTATAAATAACCTGGGATTCTGCTTCACCAAGTTCAGAGGCTAATGATAGTTTAATAAAGTCTTCGGGAGTTTGCGCAGAGTTAAGAAGTGTCTTTTCGGTGTCGCTATTATAGGTTACAAAATCTTGTGCTTTTAGCGGGATATATAAACAACAGGTAACAAAAAACAAGAGTAGTATTCTTTTCATAATTGTGATAAAGGGTTGTGTGCTTAAATATATAATTAAATTTGAAGACCACAAAAAAGCCTCGCTGTACAGCGAGGCTTGTATATTTTCCAACTCCCCCTTTAGGTGGTTGGGGGGTTAAACGTCTATCTTAGCATATTTAGCGTTGCGCTCAATAAACTCGCGGCGCGGGGCAACTTCATCACCCATCAGCATACTGAAAGTATGATCGCACTCAGCGGCATTTTCAATGCTTGCACGTTTAAGGGTACGGGTTTCCGGATTCATGGTAGTTTCCCATAATTGATCGGCGTTCATCTCACCCAAACCTTTGTAACGCTGTACGTGTACGCTGTCTTCTTTACCTGCTCCTTTTAAGCGCTGTATAGCTACATCGCGTTGCTCTTCAGTCCAGCAATATTCAAACTCTTTGCCTTTTTTAACCTGGTAAAGCGGTGGCGATGCAATGTATACATACCCGTACTCAACCAGTTCTTTCATATAACGGAAGAAGAATGTAAGGATCAATGTTGTAATGTGTGATCCGTCGACGTCAGCATCCGTCATGATAACTATCTTATGGTAACGCAGTTTACTAAAGTTAAGGGCTTTATCATCCTCTGGCGTACCTATACTTACACCCAGGCCGGTGAACATATTTTTTATTTCCTCGTTCTCATAGATCTTATGCTCCATGGCTTTCTCCACGTTCAGAATCTTACCACGTAATGGCAGTATAGCCTGATATTCGCGGTTACGGCCCTGTTTGGCGGTACCACCCGCCGAGTCACCTTCGACTAAGTATAGTTCACATAATGCAGGGTCGCTGTTGGCGCAATCGGCCAGTTTACCCGGTAATCCTGATCCGCTCATTACACTTTTACGCTGCACCATTTCGCGTGCTTTACGGGCAGCGGCACGGGCTGTAGCGGCAAGTATAACCTTGTTCACTATCATCTTTGCCTCTTTCGGGTGTTCTTCAAGGTAATTACCTAATATTTCACCTACGGCCATATCTACAGCGCCCATCACCTCGTTATTACCTAACTTGGTTTTGGTTTGCCCTTCAAATTGCGGCTCCTGTACTTTTACTGAAATTACTGCGGTTAACCCTTCTCTAAAGTCATCACCGGTAATTTCGATCTTCATATTTTTAAGCAGCCCGGATTTATCAGCATAAGCTTTCAAAGTACGGGTCAACCCTCTGCGGAAACCGGCAACGTGTGTACCACCTTCAATGGTATTAATGTTGTTTACATAAGAGTGTACATTCTCAGAGTAAGTATCATTGTACTGTAATGCCAGTTCAACAGGTATGCCCTGTTTAATTCCATCAACATAAATAGGTTCAGGAATTATTGACGGGCGAGTACCATCAAGGTATTTAACAAACTCGCGCAGGCCACCTTCTGAGTAAAAATCTTCGGTGTTAAAGGTACCATCCTCATTGGGGTCGCGTTCGTCTTTCAACGTAAGGCGAATGCCTTTATTTAAATAAGCCAGCTCACGCAAACGCGCGGCAAGTGTATCGTATTTATATTCAGTAGTTAAGGTAAAAATTTCCGGGTCAGGACGAAATATAATAGTTGTACCTCTTTTGTCAGAATCGCCAATGGTTTTTACATCAAACAATGGTTTACCTTTTTCATACTCCTGCGTCCACACTTTACCTTCGCGGTAAACCAGTGCAGTTAAATGGGTTGACAAGGCGTTAACGCAACTTACACCCACACCGTGCAAACCGCCCGATACTTTGTAAGTGTCCTTATCAAACTTACCGCCGGCGTGTAGCACAGTCATTACAATTTGCAAAGCCGAAACCTGCTCTTTGGTAGTGATGCCGGTTGGGATACCGCGGCCGTTATCTGAAACGGATATTGAATTGTCTTTTTGTATAACCACGTGAATGGTATCACAATGGCCGGCCAAAGCCTCATCTATAGAGTTATCAACAACCTCATAAACTAAGTGATGCAGGCCTTTTACACCTGTATCGCCAATGTACATGGATGGGCGCTTACGCACCGCTTCTAAACCTTCTAAAACCTGTATATTATCTGCTGAGTAATTTGATTTGTCCTGATTTTCTTCGCTCATAATTGATTAAAACAATAACCTTCAAAAATACTCATTTTGGTTCAGATTTCAATCATTGTTGATAAATATGACCATATATATACATCCCTGCAAATTCGTTAGGAAACTTGTATTGAAAGTTTATCTTTGTAAACTAAATTTCAAAAAACAAATAGGGGAACGGGCCTATAAACACCTGCAAACCCATTACTTAACAAAGAAAAATATAAATGAAAACAGCTTCTAATTTAACAAAGTTTGCTTTGGGTTTGATGATTGCCGGGAGTGTAACTGCATGCAAACAAAAAACTGATTCTACAAGTGCACCTGCTGCTTCGGCACCTGCTGATAGCAAGGAAACCATAGTTTTCATTAACTCTGATTCCCTGTCAAGCAAATACACTTACGTGAAAGATATGGACAAACGCCTTAATGATAAAGGTGATGCCGCAAAAAGCGACATCCAGTCAAAAGGAGAAGCTTTTCAGCGCGAGGTTGCAGAATATCAGAAAAGTGCTGCCACTTTACCAGCAGATCAGCGCCAGACAACTGAAGATCGTTTAAAACGCGAGCAACAACAGTTACAAGACTACCAGCAAAATGCTCAGGCTGAGCTTCAGAATGTGCAAACCCAGGAAATGACCAAGCTTTATGATAAAATTGCTGCTTACACCAAACAATATGCAAAAGATAAAGGCTATAAAATGGTTTTAACCTACACTAAAAACAACACCAGCATGCTATATGGTGATCCAAGCCTTGATGTTACTGCTGATTTTGTAAAAGGCTTGAATGACGCGTACGCTAAAGACAACGGCAAATAATTATTGCGTTGAAAGTAAAAAGTTGAAGGTTGAAAGTTAAAGCAGTATTGCGTTTAACTTTCAACCTTTTTTATTGGGTTGATTTTTAGAAATTATTTTACTAACCCCTACCTCCTCCTTCCCGGGAAGGAATCGCGCGGACCCGGCTTTGGTTCTTACTTTAAACATTCAACCTTAAACTTTCAACTAAAACTACAGTCTCCCGTCAACTTCATGCTTTGCCAGCATTCCTTTAACGTCAAATATCACTTTATTCTCTTTACAGAGTTTTGCAAGATCGAGGTTTTTGAATTCATCATGAGCAACAGCAATGATAACTGCATCATAGCAATCGCCTTCTTTTAGTTTGGTTACCGAGTCCCAGCCGTACTCGTGCTTTACATCTGCAGGATCAGCCAGCGGATCATAAATGGTTACGTTCACATCATAATCCTTTAAAGTATTTACAATATCAATAACCTTGGTATTGCGCACATCAAGGCAATTCTCTTTAAAAGTGACTCCTAATACCAGCACATCTGAATTTTTAACTTCGATGTCTTTTTTGATCATCAACTTCACTACTTCATGCGCCACGTATTCGCCCATGCCGTCGTTTAATCTGCGGCCCGCCAGGATAATTTCGGGGTGATAGCCCAACTGTTGTGCTTTGCGCGCCAGGTAATACGGGTCGACACCTATACAATGGCCGCCCACCAATCCGGGTTTAAATTTCAGGAAGTTCCATTTGGTACCTGCCGCTTGTAATACTTCGTCGGTATCAATACCTATACGATTAAATATTTTCGAAAGCTCATTAACAAAAGCAATATTGATGTCGCGCTGCGCATTTTCAATAACTTTTGCGGCCTCGGCAACTTTAATTGATGTGGCCTTATGTGTACCTGCTGTGATAATAGTATTGTAAAGCCTATCAACTATTTCGGCAGCTTCGGGTGTTGAGCCTGATGTAACTTTGAGTACTTTGGTAAGCGTATGCTCTTTATCGCCGGGGTTGATGCGTTCGGGTGAATATCCGGCAAAAAAATCAACGTTGAACTTTAAGCCTGATACTTTTTCCAATATTGGTACACATTCTTCCTCTGTAGCACCCGGATATACAGTTGATTCATAAATAACAATATCGCCTTTTTGCAAAACCTTGCCTACTGTTTCGCTGGCATTCAATAAATGACTAAGATCGGGACGATTGATCTTGTCAACCGGGGTTGGTACGGTAACAATATAAAAATTACAGTCGCTGGTATCTTCTATTTTATTAGTAAAGTGCAAGCCAATAATTGCGCCATCAGATTTTACAACTTCTTTAAGCGAGGCTGCATCGGCAGAAAGCGTACGGTCATAACCGCTGTTTAGTTCGACTACCCTACGTGAACCGGTATCAAAGCCGACTACTGCATGTTTTTTAGCAAATTCAACCGCGAGTGGCAAGCCAACATAGCCCAGGCCAATAATAGCTATCTTGATCTTTCCTAATTGTTGTTGTGTAGTGGTAGATGGCATGTTTGCGGTTAAACTGTGTAAATATCTTTATTATAATATGATTTATTCTTTATCGTCCCTGGTGGTGAAAAAGTCGTCTTTCAAATCGTCAATATCGCGGCGGTCTTTTTTAGTTGGGCGACCAGTACCCCTGTCACGCGTTAATACCGGTGCCTGGAACATGGATTTATAAGCATGTGTTTGTTCAACCGGGGTAATATCTTCATAAAAATACACAGCGGTTTTGGCATCTACCCTGCTCTCCAGCAAACCGGTAACTTTAATTATCTTGCGCTCAATGCCTTTTGATACCTGGTAAATTTCGCCCACCTTTACTTCGTGCGATGGTTTAATATTATTGCCATCCAGCTTCACTCTACCGGCTTTACAGCCATCAGATGCCAGTGTGCGGGTTTTAAAAGCCCGTATTGCCCACAGATATTTATCAATTCTTAGTTTTTCTTTTTCAGCCATGATGACTTCCTTCAAATTGTCTGAACTCGAATTTTTAGAATTAATGAATTTGCAGAATTCAAAAATGCACTAACCTTATTCGATTAATTCGTCAATTCTAAAAATTCGGGTTCAGATGTTTATATAATTCCATACAAACTTCCACCCTTTTCGCCCATCTTATCAACCAGTTTTTCAACTGCTGTATCTTTTTCTAATACCGGCGCATGATGGGGTTTAATCCTCGCATCAATAATCAGCGGGCCTTTGCAGCCCCAGTGTTTATGCTCGGTAAAACTATGTATGCCATAAATATCGTGTGATGGATTACTGCGTGTAAACGTTACCCAAACAAAATTGTCAAGGTTTTGCGCAGTAAAAGTCGCATCATCACAAAGCACTATTAACGGTAATCCGTTCAGGTCTGTATCAGCAAAATGACTGTCAAGTATGCTTACCAGTCCGTCAATATCATTACTGCTGATGTTCTTTGGCACTTCCACAGTCAGTACACCCGGCATCACCATTTTAAACAGGTTAAACGGATGGGGCATTGTAAAGTTTGCCGGCAACTCCGTCCATAATTCTCTTTTCATATCGCCCGCAACGGTTATTGCTACTTTACTGCCCGAATTAAGATCGCTGCCACTGTAATCCAGTGTATCAATTGTGGTTTTGGTATAAAAATGCAGATCGCGCGTAAGATCGATCCGTTGTAAAATATGTTTCAGGAATTGGCCGATGTCATTTACATTGAGTGATGGATCGTCCTCCTTTGCGGCTATTAACAAGTATTTAGCCAAACTCAACTGGCTTTTTCCCAGTATATGATTGGCAATAGTGAGGATTTCTTGTGGTTTGCGTTCTTTTATGTAGGGCGTATACCGTTCGCTGCCAATAGCAAATAGCAGTGGATGTACACCTGCTGCGTCAACAGCATTTACGGCATGCAAGCCGGGTATTTCTTTTGGGATAGCCGAGCCGGTGATCTCGTGGATCAAAGCTCCAAAGCTGGTGTCTTCCTGAGGCGGCCTGCCTACAACAGTAAACGACCATATTGCATCTTTACGATGGTATACATTATGCACCTTTAAAAGCGGGAAAGGATGTTTTAAACTGTAATAACCTAAGTGATCGCCAAAGGGACCTTCTAATTTATTTTCGTGCGGCATTACTGTTCCGGTGATCACAAAATCTGCATCTGCCGAAATGCAAAAGCCTTCGTCATCATAAAAATAACGGAAACGGCGGTTACCTAATGCACCGGCAAAGGTCATTTCTGATAAACCTTCGGGCAGCGGCATTACCGCAGCAACCGGGTGCGACGGTGGGCCTCCTACAAAAATACTTACTTTTAACGGTTGCCCTTTTGCATTAGCTTTGGTTTGATGCACGCCAATGCCCCTGTGCAACTGGTAATGCAGGCCTATTTCCTTATCGGTTATATAATCATTACCTGCCATTTGTATGCGATACATCCCCAGGTTGGCATTCATAATACCAGGTTTATCAGCATCTTCGGTATATACTTGCGGCATGGTAACAAACGGACCGCCATCGTTTGACCAGTTCACTATTTGCGGTAACTCACTGATGTGTGTACGACCAAAATTTATTGGCGCATTTTTCCCCACTTTCATGGGCAGCGCCGATAAAGCCGTTAATCCTACGTTAGCATATTTAAATGGATGCTTTATAGCACGAATGGGGTCAGATTTTATGTCGACAAGCGTCTTGATCTTATCAAGCGTGTCTCTGAAGATAAAGCGGGAACGGTCAAGCGTACCAAACAGGTTTGATACTGCCGGAAACTTACTGCCTTTTACATTCTCGAATAGTATTGCAGGCCCCTGATGCTCAAATACACGCAAGTGTATAGCCGCCATTTGCAGGTAAGGATCAACCTCTTCTTTTATGCGGATTAAACGGCCATGTTTTTCAAGGTCGGCAATACAGGTTTGTAAACTTGGATAACCCATAGGCAAATAAACACAAATTTCACAAATGAATTGATACGAATCTCACTAATTAGCGAGACTCGCAATAAGCATTAAAATTTGTGCTAATTATAATTTTGGCAGGTTTTTAAGATATTTCCCGTAGCCACTTTTAATATATTTTTCAGCAAGCACCATCAGCGCGCTACGATCAATAAAACCCATACGATAGGCTACTTCTTCAATGCAACCTATTTTGGTATCCTGGCGTTTTTCAATCACTCTTACAAATTCTGATGCATCACTTAAGGAATCAAAAGTACCTGTATCCAACCAGGCCATACCTCTATCCATCAGGCCTACTTGTAGTGTGCCATTATTTAAATATTCCCTGTTAACATCAGTTATCTCATACTCACCGCGTGGCGACATAGGTATATTTTTGGCGATCTCAACAACAGAGTTATCATAAAAGTACAAGCCAGGTACAGCATAGTTTGATTTTGGCGCTAACGGTTTTTCTTCAATAGATAACGCTTTAAAGCTTTTATCAAATTCCACAACACCGTATCGCTCCGGATCTGCAACCGGGTAAGCAAAAATTGCAGCGCCCTGCACATCATTAAAGCTTTGTATCAATGTGCTGAAACCCGATCCATAGAATATATTATCACCTAAAACCAGAGCTACTTTATCGTCACCAATAAACTTTTCGCCTATTACAAATGCCTGGGCAAGTCCGTTTGGTTTTTCTTGTACGGCAAACTCGAAATTACAACCCAATTCGGCCCCATCTCCCAGCAATCTCTTAAATCCATCCTGGTCTTCGGGTGTAGTAATGATCAGCACTTCTTTTATACCCGCAAGCATCAATACCGATAAAGGATAGTAGATCATCGGCTTATCATATATCGGCATTAATTGTTTGCTGATAGCTTTGGTTATAGGGTAAAGACGGGTTCCGGAACCGCCTGCAAGTATTATTCCTTTCATATGTTGCGAATAGGTATGCGTTATTGTTTAAGTCGTTGAATACAAACAGCAAGGCTGTCTCTCCAGTAAGGTATCTCCATATCAAAGGTATGCTTGATCTTTGATTTATCCATAACAGAATAGGATGGCCTGGTTGCTCTGGTTGGATACTCTGATGTACGGATAGGTAATACTTTTACCTCGGTAGCCGAAAGATCAAATATACCCTTAGCAAAATCATACCACGAAGTTACTCCCTCATTACTATAATGATAAACGCCATATTCTTTTTTACCAGATATGATAATATCCAGTATGCAAGCTGCCAAATCAATACCATAAGTAGGTGTACCTACCTGGTCGGCAATGATCTTTAGCAGATCACGCTCTGCACCCAGTTTTAGCATGGTTTTTACAAAGTTATTGCCAAATTCAGAATACAGCCAGCTGGTGCGGAGGATATAGTGCTGATCTAATATGCTGATGACATCCTGCTCGCCTTCTAGTTTTGTTAAACCATAAATACTGATAGGTTCAGCATCATCATCTTCGACAAGCGGATGCGCGGTATCACCTTTAAAAATAAAATCAGTTGACACGTGAACTAAAGCTGCGCCGTGTTCTTTACAGGCATTGGCTAAATTTTCCGCACCGGTCTTATTTATCTTCCTGGCTAAGTCTATATCATCTTCTGCTTTATCAACCGCGGTATAAGCGGCACAATTAATAGCAAAACCTGGTTTATATTTTTCAAATAAACTTTTAATTGCCGCAGTATCTAAAATATTGGCCTCAGCTTCAACCGGGAAATAGATGGTTGTTATTCCTTTTTCCTCTGCTACTTTTTTTAAGCAATGGCCCAGTTGTCCTGATGCTCCAAATACGATGATGTTCTCCATCAGTTGATATAATTAAGTTGATGCTTATTGTTAAAATCCAAAATCTGCTGCATCCTTTAAAAAGGGCAGTATCTCATCTTTCTCTGAAACCAATAGCTCCGCCGCGGGTAGTTGCCAATCAATATTAATATCAGGATCAGCAAAATGCAAGCCGCCCTCAGATGCCTTATTATAGTAGTTATCGCATTTGTATTGAAAGATCACTTCATCGCTTAACACTACAAAACCGTGAGCAAACCCACGGGGTATAAAGAGTTGTTTATGATTATCGGCAGTAAGTAATTCGGCAACATATTGGCCGTAGGTAGGAGATGCTTTTCTCAGATCAACGGCTACGTCTAATACCTCGCCCTGGGTAACTCTTACCAGTTTTGACTGGGCATGTTCGCCTTTTTGTAAGTGCAGGCCACGTAATACGCCTTTAGTTGAGAACGATTGGTTATCCTGTACAAAATTTATATCGAAGCCGGTAGCTTCACAAAACGATTTTTGATTGAACGATTCAAAAAAATGACCGCGATCGTCATTAAATATACGCGGTGTTATTACTAAACAGCCCTGTAGCGAGGTATGTGTTACAATCATTTAATTTTATTAGAATAGATTAGCGGTTATCGTATTGATTCTCGTAATAGTTAGCATATGCTCCGCTTGTAACATTATTGAGCCATGTTTGGTTTGACAGGAACCAATCAATAGTTGCTGATAAACCCTCCTCAAACGTTACTGACGGCTTCCACCCCAGTTCTTTATTAACCTTACCGGCATCAATTGCATAACGAAGATCATGACCCGGGCGATCTTTTACATAGGTGATCAGTTGCGCGCTTGTGCCGGGTTCTCTTCCCAACTTTTCATCCATTTGTTTGCAAAGCACGTGTACCAGATCAATATTTTTCCACTCGTTAAAGCCGCCAATATTGTAGGTATCGCCTTTTTTGCCTTCGTGAAATATCAGATCAATAGCACGGGCATGATCAATTACATATAACCAGTCGCGGGTATATTTACCATCGCCATAAACAGGCAGTGGTTTATTATGAATGATATTATTGATCATCAGGGGGATCAATTTCTCAGGAAAATGATTTGGGCCGTAATTGTTTGAGCAGTTTGATACAACTACCTGCAATCCGTAAGTATCATAATATGCTCTTACAAAATGATCAGAAGCAGCTTTGCTCGCGCTGTAAGGCGAATGCGGATCATAACGGGTATCCTCAGTAAATAAGCCTTCGGCACCTAACGCACCATAAACTTCATCAGTTGATACATGGTAAAAAAGGTGATTTTCATAATTACCTTTCCATTTTGTTTTGGCTATATCAAGCAAGGTAACCGTACCAATTACATTGGTATAAACAAAATCCATCGGGCTAAGAATAGACCTATCGACATGAGATTCTGCTGCAAGATGTATAACATCAGTTACCTTGTACTGATCAAAAATTTCGCTTATACGTGCGCTATCTTTTATATCGGCCTTTTCAAATTTATAGTTGGGTGCGTTTTCTATGTCTTCCAGGTTTTCTAAATTACCGGCATAAGTAAGCGCATCAACATTTATTATCAAATAATGAGGGTATTGTGTTACCAATCGGCGTACTACATGCGAACCGATAAATCCGGCCCCGCCGGTAATGAGAATTGTTTTCATTGTAGCTTTTGATCAATAACTTTATATTAAAGTATTAATAATTTTAATTGTGATGTTTAGCCAACAAATATAAGAATGTATCGTTCGAAAGTATAATTACTGATCTCTTTTGTTTCTATTTCAATTTACTTCTAATTAAAATACACTCAAACGGCAAACTTATAAAAGGTAAATCTTGCAAAAACTATTTTCATGAGTAAAACAAAATATTATTTATTAATTGTTTGCCCCATTTTTATATGCTGGAGTGCAAACAATAAGTTAAAAGTATCAAAACCATTACTATTGAATGGTGTACATGATCGGATAATAAGTAATCTAGAAATTGACAACTCAAAAGTGAACTGCATTGACCTGAGAGACTGCTACAATATTAAAATCCAACACTGCCGGTTTATTTCATCAAAAGGAGAAGGTATATATCTGTACAGTTGCAAAAACATAACCATCATAGATTGTTATATGGAAAATGTATCTACAGGCGTTTTAGCAGTTGCGTGTCAGGGTATAAATGTATCTTATAATCAGGTGAAAAATGTACAGGGGCCTTTCCCAAGAGGGCAAATGGTTCAATTTGATTCGGTAAGTGGCCCCAACAATATTGTAAGCTATAACAGGTGTGAAAATATATTAGGGGCAAGCGACCCTGAAGATGCTATTAGCATGTTTAAAACTACCGGCACACCTACAAGCCCCGTTAAAATAATTGGTAATTGGATCCGTGGCGGAGGGCCAAGCCATACAGGTGGTGGCATAATGCTTGGGGATAATGGAGGAGCGTATTTAATTGCCGAAAAGAATGTGCTGGTAAATCCCGGTCAATATGGTGTGGCCATATCAGGCGGAACAAATATTTCCATAATAAATAACATCATTTATAGCAAACAACAAACGTTTACCAATGTCGGGCTTTACATTTGGAATCAATCTCATTCAAAATGCGCACTAAATGTAATTAGTGGAAATCAAATTAATTGGACAAATGCGCAAGGCGAAAAAAATAATAAATGGGATAATGGAAATTGCGGATCGGTAAGTGGCTGGGATTCTAATATCTCAAAAGCAAGTATTGATTCCACTATACTTCCTCTTAAAATTATAACTAAATAGTAGCAGTGTTAGTAAAGGGTATACTGTTATTACTTAGTTATAATTTAACTGCTTTATTATTATCTGTTTGCTACATTTAAGCCTTGGCTTAAAAAATCATGATAAGCTAAACGGATGCCATCCTCTAATGTAGTATGGTATTTCCATCCTTTTGCATGCAGTTTGCTAACATCCATTAATTTACGTGGTGTGCCGTCAGGCTTTGAAATATCGAAGCCGATCTCACCCTGATAGCCTACAATTTCCTTTATCAGCACTGCCAGATCTTTTATAGATAAATCTTCACCCGTACCAATATTAACCAAACCAGGTTCGTTGTAGTTTTGCATCAGGTAGTAACAAGCATCTGCCAAATCATCGGCAAACAAAAATTCACGTTTGGGTGAACCAGTTCCCCAAATAATAACCGACGACGCATTCTGTTCCTTAGCTTCGTGAAACCGACGAATCAGCGCTGGCAATACGTGTGAATTCTGGGGGTGATAATTATCATTATACCCATATAAATTGGTAGGCATTGCCGATATATAATTGCAACCATACTGGGCACGGTAGGCATCACACATTTTTATTCCGGCAATTTTAGCTATGGCATATGGCTCATTGGTTTCCTCAAGCAAGCCGGTTAGCAAATATTCTTCTTTTAGAGGTTGCGGAGCCAGTTTTGGATATATACAGCTTGAACCCAGGAACATTAACTTTTTTACATCGTTAAGGTATGAGTTATGGATAACGTTGTTTTGTATCTGTAAATTATCATACAAAAACTCGGCTCTATAAGTATTATTAGCTACAATTCCGCCTACTTTGGCTGCGGCCAAAAAAACGTAATCGGGTTTTTCCTCTGCAAAAAAGTCAGTTACCTGTTGCTGGTTACGTAAATCAAGTTCGGATGATACACGGGTAATAAAATTGGTAAAACCTTCTTTCTCCAATTTTCGGTGTATTGCCGAACCTACCATGCCGCGATGACCGGCGATGTATATTTTTGCGTCTTTCTCCATAAGGTATTATTCAAACTGGTTTTTAATAACATAGCCTGAATCTTTTAACAATTTTTCCCTTTGGAATAATCCCACATCTGCAGCAACCATTTCTTTTACCAAACCCTGAAGGTCATATTTAGGAACCCAGCCCAATTTAGTTTTTGATTTCGTAGGGTCGCCAATAAGCAAATCTACCTCTGTAGGGCGGAAATATGCTTTATCAACCGCAACCACTATTTTGCCTTCTTCTAACTGATAATCAGGGTTACTGCAACTTACCACATATCCTTTTTCGTCTACACCTTCTCCTTTAAATTCTACCGCAATACCAACCTCTGCAAAAGCCATTCTAACAAATTCACGTACTCGTGTGGTAACACCTGTAGCAATTACATAATCTTCCGGTACTTCCTGCTGTAAAATCAGGTACATCGCTTCTACATAATCTTTAGCATGGCCCCAGTCTCTTTGTGCATCAAGGTTTCCCAGAAACAATTTATCCTGCAAACCCATAGCAATTTTTGCTGTTGCGCGGGTAATTTTACGGGTTACAAATGTTTCGCCACGTAAAGGGCTTTCATGATTAAACAAAATACCGTTACAAGCATATATTCCATAAGCTTCACGATAGTTCACCGTAATCCAGTAAGCATACATTTTTGCTACTGCATAAGGTGATCGCGGATAAAAAGGTGTAGTTTCTGACTGTGGGACAGCCTGCACCAAGCCATACAATTCGGATGTTGAAGCCTGGTATATTTTAGTCTTTTTTTCAAGCCCTAATATACGAATGGCTTCCAGCAATCTCAAAGTTCCGATACCATCTGCATTGGCAGTATATTCAGGCGTATCAAAGCTCACCTTTACATGTGACATGGCACCTAAATTATATATTTCATCAGGCTGCACCTGCTGAATGATACGTATAAGATTGGTTGAATCCGAAAGATCGCCGTAATGCAATGTTAGCTTGATATTTTTATCATGCGGATCCTGATAAAGGTGATCAATTCTGTCTGTATTAAATAAAGAGCTTCGGCGTTTTATACCATGTACTTCGTATCCTTTAGATAAAAGTAATTCTGTTAGGTATGCACCATCCTGGCCGGTTATACCTGTTATCAATGCTATTTTCTTCATTAGGTCAATCAAATTCAGCGATATTTAACTTATAGTGCCTTCATTTACAAAAATGCTAATTTAATTTAATTTTTTTTATAACATTTATTATAATTTAGATAAAATATAATATTATTTCCAATGGTATGTAATTCTTATTTAAATCTTTAAATCTACTATGTTCAAAACAAGCCGTCACTTCTGCATTGAACTAAGATATTTAAAAAAACATATATGTTTGGTAATTCATAAATATTAATGGAGGCAATGATTCAATAAATTAATTATTCATTTAATCATTGCATATCAATCCAATATAAATCTACACTGACATTTAATTCTCATTTATTAATATTTTGAACTAAAATTGATCAATGATTCCATTTCAGAAAAGAATTTTAATATTCAGGCTTGGCAGCCTTGGTGATACTGTAATGGCTTTACCTGCTTTCCACAAAATTCATGATACTTTTCCAGGGGCTGATGTTATATTATTAACTAATCATCCGGTAAATACCAAAGCTGCTCCTTTGGAAAGTATCCTAGGATCTGGTTATTTTTTTAACGGCGTGCTTAATTATCCAATAGGAACGCGTAATCCATTTGTTTTATATAAGCTGTTGAAGGATATCCGCGCATTAAAAATTGACACCCTGATTTATTTGACAAGTGCAAGAAAGTTAAAAACCTTTCGGGCTTCAAAATTAGCTGTAATGCGCGATGCATGGTTTTTTAAAGCTGCCGGCGTAAAAAATATAATTGGCCTGCCTGAAAATAAAAACGATTTTGAGGTTGGTATAGATGAAAACACGGGCCGGTTTGAATGGGAGGCAAAAAGGCTTGCAAGGCGAATAATGCCTTTGGGTGAAGTTGCGCTTGAAGCTGACCATTATTGGGATCTTCAATTAACAAATGAAGAATTAACTGCTGCTGAACGTGCCATTGAACAATGCGCCTCCGACAAGCCAATTTTGGCAATAAGCACTGGCACCAAAAGGCAATCAAATGATTGGGAAGAAGATAATTGGATAAAACTAATACAGCAGTTGAGTCTTTCTTTAAAAGACTGGCAATTAGTAATACTTGGAGCAACAGAAGAATTTGATAGGGCAAAAAATTGCCTGGAGGCATGGGGCCAAACGGGTATTAATTTGTGCGGACAAACATCGCCGCGGGTTTCGGGTGCCATATTAAAAAAAGCTGAGATCTTTATTGGGCATGATAGCGGCCCAATGCATCTGGCCGCTTGCGTTGGCACACCGTGTGTGGCTATTTTTTCCGCAAGAAATTTTCCGGGGCAATGGTTTCCGAGGGGTGAGCTAAACAGGATCATTTATCATACCACCGATTGCGCCGGATGCGGGCTTGAAATATGTATTGAACAAAAAAAGAAATGCATCCTATCAATCACTGTAAATGAGGTACAAGATGCTGTAATGGAAATTATAAATGGGGATAAAATTCCAAACATAATTCACTGACCTAAGCAAAAATGAAGATATTACATATAATTGGAAGCATGGACCCAGCGTCAGGAGGGCCATGTCAGGGGATTAGGAACAGCAATGCTGAAATGTTAAAATTAGGCACAACACGTGAGGTAGTTTGTTTAGATCCTCCTGATGCACCCTTTTTAGGATCAGATGATTTTCCTGTTCATGCCCTTGGGCCAACAATAAGTGCTTGGCAATATACATCAAAATTAAAACCCTGGCTGCTTGCTAATCTAAGTCGTTTTGATGTGGTTATTATAAATGGCATCTGGATATTTTCAAGCTATATGGCCTGGAAAACTTTGGGTATACTTAAAAAGCAAAATCTTCGACGGCCCAATAAAGTTAAAATACCCCAATTATTTATAATGCCGCATGGCATGTTAGACCCTTATTTTCAACATGCCAAGGGAAGACGATTAAAGGCAATTCGTAATTGGTTTTATTGGCATATTATTGAACATTCAGTAATAAATGATGCTGATGGCATTTTATTTACCTGTGAAATGGAACTTCAGCTGGCACGCAAAGCCTTTAGCGATTATCACCCGCAAAAAGAAGTTAATGTTGGCTATGGAATAGTTGCGCCACCTGCATATAATACAGGCATGTATGATGCATTTATCGAAAAATGCAAAGGCCTGGAAGCCAAACAACACTACTTACTTTTTTTTAGCCGTATACATGAAAAAAAAGGTGTTGATCTGCTTATAAAAGCATACGCGGCTATTGCACAGGAAGCACAAACAAATGGGAAAGAAATACCTAAATTGGTTATAGCCGGACCGGGATTAGATACACCCTATGGTAAAAGGATGATCCGTTTAGCTGCCTCCTATCCTGAAATACAAAACTCTGTTTACTTTCCGGGCATGCTAACCGGCGATGCCAAATGGGGCGCGTTTTATAGTTGTGATGCTTTTGTATTATCAAGCCACCAGGAAAATTTTGGCATTGCAGTGGTTGAAGCAATGGCCTGCCAGAAACCGGTACTCATCAGTAATCAAATAAATATCTGCATTGAAATTAAAGACAGCAATGCCGGTATTGTAGTTGCTAATACTTTTGATTGCACTAAAAAAATGATACAGCAATGGTTAAATTTATCTTTTGATGAACGAAAAAAAATGGGACAGAATTCATTAGAACTATTTAAACGCTCATTTAACATTCAAGCAAGTTCTGTTTCATTTTTAAATGCAATAAAGGCGTAATTTTAATTATTAATATCAATTTGTTCATCTCCTGCAACATTCAATATTTTAACCCGTAAAAAAGCTGCATTATAAAAGAGACTAGAGATCAGTCGATTCAGAATCCAATTTGTTTAAATTTATTGAAAGACGTATCTTTTAATTATTATTACTGTTTATTAGCTATACAAGATGAAAATGCTTTCAAAAAAAAGAAAATTTTCGGCAGCCTCAATCTTAAACATATAGTTTTTTTATCTACTTATTCTTAATGACAGCAATTAACCAGGATACTCATACAGGGCCATCTTTTTCTCTACGTAATCGTATTGGGAGGGCATTGTGGAATGTTGTGAGCCTGTTATTCTTTCGTTTCACGCCAAATATGTTTCATAGCTGGCGTTCATTTCTGCTCCGTTGTTTTGGAGCAAAAGTTGGGAAGGGCGTACATGTATATCCGGGGGTAAAAATTTGGGCACCCTGGAACCTTGAACTTGCAGACCAATGCGGCATTGCAAATGGAGTTATTGTATATTCGCAAGGGAAAATAACCATAGGAAAAAAGACTATTATATCACAAGGTGTAAACTTATGCGCAGGTACACATGATTACACAAAACGTGGTTTTCCGTTAATAACAAAACCAATACATATAGGCAATGATGTTTGGATTGCGGCGGAAGCTTTTGTTCATCCCGGCATTACTATAAATGATGGGTGCGTTATCGGAGCCAGAGCTGTGGTTATTAATAATATGCCCGAATGGATGGTATGTGCCGGCCATCCTTGTAAACCAATAAAAGTTAGAATAATTGATACCCCGAAAACTTAACTATATTATTTAATGAGTATTATTAATGCTGATTTAACGATAGTTATACCTGTACTAAATGAAGAAAAGAACCTTGAAGCTTGCCTGAATGCTATTGGCCATAATTTTGCCAGCCATATTGTAATAATTGATTCAGGCAGTATAGATCAAACGCAAAAAATAGCTTCGGATTTTGGCGCTGAAATAATTCAGTTCAAATGGGATGGAAAATTTCCTAAGAAAAGGAACTGGTTTCTGCAAAAACATGCTCCAAAAACAACATGGGTATTATTTCTTGATGCCGATGAATATATCACCGATAACTTTAAGAATGAAGTTTACAAAAAGCTAAACAATGGCAATAAAGTTGGATATTGGCTAAATTATAAAATTTATTTTTTGGGCAAACCCCTGCGTGGCGGGTATCCATTGCGTAAATTAGCGCTTTTTAAAGTAGGTACCGGTGAATACGAAAGAATAGATGAAGACCAATGGAGCAACCTTGACATGGAGGTACATGAACATCCAGCGCTACAAGGTTCAATAGGTGTAATTAAAAGCAAGATCGACCATCAGGATTTTAAAGATATTTCGCATTATGTAATTAAGCATAATGAATACTCTGATTGGGAGGCAAAACGATATTTAAAAGATATTGAAGCGGAAAAAACCAATCATAACTGGACCTGGAAACAGAAATTAAAATATCGCTTAATGCGAAGTCCGTTTATTGGTATAGTTTATTTTATAGGTAGTTATTTTTTTATGGGAGGCTTTTTAGATGGATCAAGAGGATTAACATTTGCCATATTAAAAATGGCTTACTTTACACAAGTTTATGGGAAAATAAAGGAAAAAATATCCGAATAAACTATTTATTATATTTCTAATACCACATTTTAAGATAATAATTGTTATAAACAATTGTAATATAAATATTTACACAGATGCCCTGATCATTGCAAAGTAAAATCAGGCATCTTTTAAAGTTCAATGAAAAAGAAGAAAATTCTATTAATAGGTCATAATTTTTCCCCTGAGTTAGTTGGAATGGGAAAATATAATGGCGAAATGATCAACTGGCTATCCTGTAACGGGTATGATTGTACCGTTATCACTTCTTTTCCGTATTATCCTTTCTGGAAAGTACAAGCGCCTTACACTAATACTTATTGGTACAAAAAAGAAACAAAGCAATGTACTGATAGCAAATCAACATTAACTATATACCGTTGCCCTACTTATATTCCCAAAAATCCAACGGGTAAACAAAGAACTATCCAGGACTTTTCCTTCTTTCTGTCTAAATTTTTTATAATCTCAAAACTTATAGTAACCAATAAAAAATATGATCTGATCATTACTATAGCCCCACCATTTCATTTGGCGTATTTAGGGTTAATGCTTAGAAGAATAACCGGTGGTAAATTACTTTATCATGTACAGGATCTGCAAATTGAGGCAGCCCGCGATTTAAAATTATTTTCAAATAAGAATGTCCTGTCCATGTTATTCAGAACTGAACGAAGGATATTAAAAAGCGCTGATTATGTGAGCAGCATTTCAACCGGGATGATAAAAAAGATAAAGGCGAAAGTAAACCGGGAAATTATCTTTTTCCCTAATTGGGTTGATACCGATTACTTTTTCCCATTAGGCCCCAGAGAGCAGTTAAAGGCAAAGTGGGGTTATAAACCTGATGATATAATTTACTTGTATTCAGGTGCTATTGGTGTAAAACAGGGCCTTGAAGCTATTTTGATCACTGCTGAAGAATTAAAAGATTCAGAATCTATAAAATTTGTTATTTGTTCATCAGGCCCATATAAGGACCAATTAGCCGAAGAAGCACAAAGCAAGGGCCTCACAAACATTTCATTTTTACCCGTCCAGGCAAAAGAAACATTTAATGAACTCCTAAACCTGGCCGATTTGCACCTGGTAATACAAAAAGCCAATGCCGGCGATCTGGTAATGCCATCAAAATTAACAACCATATTGGCTGTGGGTGGGGCGAGCATCATAACTGCAGCCAAAGGAACTTCGCTTTATGATATGGTTAATGATCATAACTTTGGATATATTGTTGAACCCGGCGATCATGAATTACTTACCAAACAAATATTGCAAATAAAACTTGACGCTGATCTGGATAAAAAGAGAGAAAACGCACGCAATTATGCAGTAAAATACCTCAATCTGGATAAGGTTATGACCGACTTTGTAAATGAAGTTTTAAAGTAAGGTTTTGCAGGAACTATTTTATTGACAGATCGCTCATGACCGGATAATGATCAGATAGTTTAACATTAATAATTTGATAATTATTAATGTTAAACTGGAGGCTTGTTAAGATATAATCGATTTGAAAACCAGGAAAATCACCAAAGTAAGTTAATCCAAGGCCACTTCCATTTTCGATAAAAGCATTTTTCAAACCTTTATTAATTTGGGTAACAGCATATGAATTTGGCGTATCATTAAAATCGCCCGCAATAACATATGGATATGGGCATTCGCTCATATTCTTTTTCACCAGCGCTACCTGAAAGCCTCGTTGTATAAATGCCTGCTTTAGCTTGCTGTAAATAGCATGTAGCCCATGTACTTTTAAACTTCCCCCCGCCATATTCTTCAAATACTGGTGATCGTTATCATCAAATCGTATGGATTGCAAATGCACACAATATACTCTGAAAACAAAATCGCCTTTTTTTATATCAGCGTATATTGCCTGAATTTGACCACTGTTTGCATCGGGCTGTATTACACCACGGTTTATAATAGGGAACCTTGAAAAAATCGCAACTCCTGAAGAATCCCATTGGGTAAAATCATAACCTTTAGAATAATAATAACCTGAGTTAACAACTTTTTTTAATGAAGACATAATAACTTCACGGTTTAATACATCTGTATAAAACTCCTCAAAGTTGATAATATCCGGATGCTGAGTATTGATTAATTTAATAACATCGCTTTGGATAGGTTTGCCGTTTAACTTTCCAACTCCCCCAAAACCATGAACATTATATGCCATTATTCGAATAGCCGATGATGGCTCATTCTTGTTAGATGCATGCAATTTATGGAAGCCAAAGCTTGACATCATGATTTTAAAACCAAGCAAAATACTAATGGCAGAGATCAGTGAATACCTTATAAATCGAACTAACCAATAAATTAAAAACGCGATGTTTATGATCACTAAAAATGGATAGCCGAGCCCTAAAAAAGCAATAAAGCAACAAGTTGAGGGGCTAATTAAAGGGGCCCCGTAACTTAGTATTAGTAAGAATGCAAAAACACAATTAATAAGTAATATAGATTTATCAAAAAAGTTAAGCTTGCTTTGGGCTTTTAGTATCATTTATTCCTTATTTAACTATAAAATCAATAGCTATTATTATTTGATAGGTCAATCAGATCAAATAAGCTTTGTTATCCTCAATATACAATTTCGTTTATGTTTTTAATTATTAAATAATTAAAAAAAATCCAGTACTAAATTAGCTTTTTAATAATTTCTTGTTATTTATCTTAACTATATTTACAGTGTAAGAAAGCATATGTTATTGTATTGATAAATAAATGAAGGCTTGGTTAAAGAGGATTTATTACAGGTTACGTTATTATAAAAAGAATGTAAGGTTCGCGTCGAACGTATTGCTTAACACTAAAAATAGTTTTGAAGGATTAAACGTAATTGGCAAAAATACCGAAATTGCAACTTGTATAATCGGCTTAGGAAGTTATATTTCGGATAGCTCTGTTATTAAACAAACCAAAATCGGAAGATTTTGCTCTATTGGCAGCAATGTACAAACTGGTTTGGGTACGCATCCTTCAAAAGTTTTCGTATCGTCGCATCCTGCATTTTATACTACAGAAGCACATGCCGGATTTACGTTTGCAAAAGAAAACATTTTTGCCGACCATGTATTTATCGACCCCGAAAATAAGTATGTGGTAGAAATTGGCAATGATGTTTGGATAGGGAGTAATGTGATAATTATGGATGGAGTAAAAATTGGCGATGGAGCCATTATAGCTGCCGGGTCGGTGGTTACAACTGATGTTTTGCCTTATGCAATAGTAGGTGGCGTACCGGCAAAATTAATACGGTACAGGTTTTCTGAAATACAAATTGAAAAGCTAACAAATATAAAATGGTGGAACTGGGATATTAAAGAAATAGAATTGAAAAGCAGTTTGTTTAATGACATCGAATCTTTTATTTCTTCAATTGAAAACCAGTAAAATTATTAATTGATCAAAAAACTTATTTTTTAAAATGGCATCTACAAAAAAATTTGATATCTACTATTTTGTCACTTTACTGATTGTGCTAATATCTGCCAATGCCAACATTTTATCCACAAGTGATATATTATGGTTTGCAGTTCTTGGCTTCATATTTTTAACAGCGGTTTTTCAAAAAGTTATTAAGCTTAATGATATAAAATTCATATCCATTTTTTCTGCCGTTTTCTTGCTATTTGTTATTTTACGCGATCTGTTGATCAATAGTTTGGACAGCTCCTTTGTACTTAGTGACGTTGTATTCCTCTTCAAATTTATTCTACTGGTATACCTGTACTGTTTAATACTTAAAAAAAATGCCGCGGCATATATAGTAACAGTAATAACCCATTTAACTATTATATCCTTTTTCTTTTTTGCCCTGCAACTGGCAAGCGGCGATGTTATTTATAAACTATCTACCGCTATAGGTTTACCATCTCCTAATCAAATACCCGGCTATACAAATTTTATAATATTCACCTTTGTAAAAGATTTTCATGATTATTCAAACTCAGGTTTTGCCTGGGAACCTGCAGCTTTCGGGTGTTTTCTAATAATTGCCCTGTTGCTAAATCTTTCACTCAATAAATTCAGGTTCGACAAAAAATCATATATACTAATTGCCGGTATCATTACCACCTTTGCAACCACCGATTATCTGGCTTTATTAATTCTTTTCTTTTTAGTGTACCGATATAAAGTACCTAAAATTGATGCATGGGCAGTATTGATAATACTAGCGTTTGCCATTATAGTTGTAACCCTACCCATATTGGGCAGTAAGATATCTGATACATATTATGAAGATATGGATGACCTAAACCGTCTGAAGTTTCTGGCAACTTATTATAAACATAATAATATGCAGATCCCTTTAAACCGTTTCTCGAGTATGGTTTATATTTTCGACAATTTTGGCGCAAGTTTAATATTAGGCGTAAGCAATAAGTATGATGTCATCCTCAATAAATCATATAGTATAAATATATCAAATGGCATCTTTGATTTCCTTGCAAAGTTTGGCTTGGTTGGCCTGGTATACTTGCTTTATAGTTATTCAAAATTTTTCATAAGATACGTATTGAAAGTAGAGTATGTTATTTATTGCATCCTCATTTTGTTGGTGCTTAGTTTTGGCGAGCCCATACTAACACTTCCAATTGTACTGGTTTTTCTTTTCATGGAAGTTGATCAAAACGGCTTCAGCAAATCGCCTGAAAAAAAGAAGAGTAAATTTAATTTACCTCCGCTAGAAAATTTGCCCCCAATAAAAGCTAAATAAACTTATCTATTTAATTTGAGTAGCTGTACGAAACAGCATTTTTTCAATAAATAATAATTTATGTCTAAACTAGGGCTAGTTACCGTTTTATATCAATGTAATGACGTTCTGGAAGATTTTTTCAAAAGCATATCATTACAATCATTTAATGATTATCATTTATATTTGATTGATAACTCCCCATCAACTGAGACAGATAATTTAATAGCCCGTTTAGTTAAAGTATATCCCGTACCGGCTTATACTCACCTAAAAAATCCTCAAAATTATGGGGTTGCCAAAGGCAATAACCAGGGCATAGAACTGGCCTTTGAAAATAATGCAGAATACATTATTTTATTAAACAATGATATTGAATTTCATCAGGATTACTTATTTGACCAGCTGGTAACCTGTGCAGTGCTAAAGGGAGAAGATATGATAATACCTAAGATCTTTTACTATGGCACAAATAAGATCTGGATGGCGGGCGGAAGATTCATTAATTATAAAGGAACTTCGGCTACAATTGGTGATAAGGAACCCGACAGCGAGAAATTTAGCCAGGAGAAGCATTTTGATTACGCGCCAACCTGCTTTATGCTGATCAGTAAAAAAGTATTTGATACCATAGGCTTAATGGACGAAAAGTATTTTGTGTATTATGATGATAACGATTTTGTATACAGGGCAATAAAAAAACAATTTAAAATTTACCTATTGCCAAAATTAGAGGTATTTCATAAGGTATCTTTTAGCACAGGTGGTTCTGAATCACTATTCTCTATTTATTATCTGAACAGAAACAGGATCTATTTTATCAGAAAGAATTTCAACTTCCCGATCAGGCAGATCGCGTTGGCCCATACCATTATAACAAAATCTGTAAGGTACCTGATGTACAATAGCGACAGAAAAAAACAATTGTTCAAAAGTATTAAGGATGGCTTTTCGCTGCCTCTAAATTAGCATCAGCCATTCTGCGCTAACATAAATTAACCTATATTTATTATTATAATTTTTAACCGATGTATAATTGTGTCATTAATCCCTTAATATATTTAGCATTGTGGTAATGAAAAAAGTACTAATTACAGGCGGAGCAGGTTTTATCGGTTCGAATTTGGCACTCAAGCTAATTGATAAAGGATATGATGTAACAGTTCTGGATAATCTTTCAAAACAAATTCACGGAGATGACCCTGAAAACACATCTCCTCTATACAAGTCAATTGCTGGGAAAGTCAACTTTATTAAAGGCTCTGTTACATCGGCAGCGGATTTAACTACTGCAATTGAAGGACAGAATGTTATCATACATCTGGCAGCCGAAACAGGTACCGGCCAGTCAATGTATCAAATTGCACATTATACCAACATAAATATTGGAGGTACCGCTTTGTTATTGGATATACTTGCCAATGCCCCGCATAATATCACCAAATTAATTGTTGCCTCGTCGCGGGCCATATATGGCGAGGGTAAATATTGGAGCGAGGAATTGGGGTTTGTTTACCCTGGCCATCGCAATGACGGCGATATGAAAGCTGGCCATTTCAACGTAAAGTATCCGGAATGTATAAACGACTTGCAAGCAGTAGCTACGGACGAAGAATCTAAAATACACCCTTCTTCATTATATGGCATAACCAAACAAAACCAGGAACAAATAATAATGACTATTTGCCCAACTATTGGCATTGCACCTGTGGCGTTCAGGTATCAAAACGTTTATGGACCGGGACAGTCGCTTGCAAATCCTTATACCGGTATTCTATCTATTTTTTCAAACCTAATAAAGAACGATAAGGAAATTAATGTATTTGAAGACGGTAAAGAAACCCGGGATTTTGTTTTTATTGATGATGCCATTGATTCAATAATACTGGGTATTGAAGCTGATGAGGCAAATAATGAAATATTTAATGTTGGCACCGGGGTACCGACAGATGTAATTACCGTAGTGAATGAATTACTTGCAAATTACGAAAAAGAGGTTCCGGTTAAAATATCAGGCAACTACCGATTGGGTGACATCAGGCATAATTTTGCAGATCTTACCAAAATATCAACAAAACTGGGTTTTAAACCTGTGGTAGATTTTAAGGCCGGGATCAGGCAATTTGCAAAATGGGTGAATGCCCAAGATGCTATAGAGGATAAGTACGAACGATCGATCCAGGAAATGAAAGAAAAAGGGCTTTTTAGGTAAAACGTTAAACATTAATTATACTATAATTGAAAGTTGTAATACTAAATAATGATTTCAGGGTTTACTGGAAAGGCCGATTGATTTATTTGCATGAATTTTTAGCCGAACGAAACATTCATTTGCAGGTAATTGAATTGTTTGGAAAAGATTCACTCTACTCATTTGATGATTACAATAATACATTCAGCTGGTGGGAATGTTTATTCCCCGATAAGGGCGCCTCTGAATTATCAAACCACGAAATAACAACGTCATTATTTTCAAAACTCGAAGAGTTGGAGCCTGATATTATCATCGCCTCACCCATTACTTTTTTTGCAGGTGCGCTGGGATTACGCTGGGCAAAACGCAACAAGAAAAAATTCATCATGTTTGATGATGCCAAACCCCTGATACAGTTTAAAAGAAATTTTTTAGTACGAAGCATTAGGGATTTACTTACCCAACAAATTGATGGTTTCTGGCTTCCGTCAAATGATTATGATACCGCATACCCTACCATAAATAAAGAAAAAACACTTTTTTTTTACGGATATAGCTGTATAAATAACAACCTTTTTAAAGTAAACAAAAAGAAAGAGTTCACCCATCAATCAATTATATGCGTAGCCCGGCTTGTGCCTATCAAAAACATTGATAATTTATTAAGAGCCTGGCAGCTTGTTGAGCGTGAGAATGCAAATTATCAATTGGTAATTGTTGGAAATGGTTCCCGTTACGATGATTTGAATAGCTTGGCTGAAGATCTTGGTTTAAAACGTGTTCAATTTGCCGGGACTATCACAAATGATCAGTTACCCGAATCCTACTTTAAATCTGATGCATTTATTTTACCCAGTTTATCTGAAACATGGGGGCTGGTTGTAAACGAAGCTATGGCAGCAGGGTTACCGGTTTTATTAAGCAATAGGGTAAACGCTGCACACACTCTTTTACAGGAAGGCGTTAATGGCTATAGCTTTGATCCGTACAATATTAAAGCTATGGCAGATGCCATATTAAGTTATATAAATTTGGATACCCAGTCAAAAGAAAATATGTCCGCTCAATCTTTAGAGATTATTGAGGACATGAGCTATGAAAACATGGGTGCACAATTGGTGACGGCATTGAATAAAACCAGGGTTCAAAAGTTTAAAAAGCCCAGCCTTATAGCTATGGCTATGATAAGTTTATGGGATGGTAAACATAATACCTCCGGATGGGATACTTTATAAAACCCTTACAATAAAACCGAATTAATGAGAAATATAAAGGAGTTTAAAGTTAATAATTTTGACCTGTTACGTTTAATTGCCGCTACAGAGGTAATTGTTGATCATTATTTTCAGCACTTAAATATTCCGATCAGTAGTTTTTCATTAAAACTGCTTTACCTTTTCCCGGGTGTTCCGGTTTTCTTTATTATCAGCGGTTATCTTATATCGGCATCTTATGAACGCAATAATAATTTAGCCATTTACTTTAAAAACAGGGCATTAAGGATATTCCCCGGATTATGGGGATGCATTTTTTTAACCATTATTATATTTTCTTTTACAGGTGTAAGTTTTTTTAACAAACAGGTTATAGCATGGTTGCCTGCACAGCTTACGGGTTTTATTTACACCCCAAAGTTTTTGGCCAACTATGGCTTTGGCTCCTACAACGGAAGTTTATGGACCATACCTATCGAGCTTCAATTTTATATCATTTTGCCGGTTTGTTATCTGCTGGCACCAAAAACTAAAACTAATTATTGGTTCTATGGGCTTTTACTGGTATTTATAACGGCGAATATCTTTTGTGGCTTTAGTAATTTTAACCCTCTAATTACTAAGCTTTTAAGCTACTCTTTTATACCAAATTTTTACCTGTTTTTAATAGGTGTGATATTGCAACGATTACGGATCTATAAATCAGCGCTGATATATAACAAGGCCATATATTGGGTTATTTTATATACTCTGTTTAGCTTATCATTACAGGATCATATGAACCTGGTGATATTTTTAGTGATCAAAAATCTATTATTAGCCGGGTGCATTCTGTCATTGGCGTACACTTTGCCGCAAACCGCTTTAAAGCTACTCAGGAAGAACGATATATCTTATGGTGTATATATTTACCACGGACTTATTCTAACCGTTCTGGTGCAGGAAAAACTGGCTGGCTTTATAAATGTATTCCTGCTGATAGTAGGTGCTTATGTTCTTGGTTATCTATCGTGGATAATTATTGAAAGGCCGTTTTTAAAGAGGAAGGAAAAGACGATACACTCCATATATTAACAAGCCATAATATGGATTAATTAGTCTTTCATTTTAAACTTAAATGAAGGCACACCTTTGACCCCTGCATCAGCAATAAATAATGATCCGCTTAGAGGAAATTCAATCAATTCGTCTTCGGTCATTTCAACACTTGCGGTAGTAATATATAGTTGATCCAGATCTTTCCCACCAAATGCACATGATGTAACTTTAGGTGCCGGAACATTTATTTTTTGAAGTAGCTCACCAGTTAAAGGATTATAGCGTACTACGCAAAATCCATCCCATAAAGCTATCCATAACATACCTTCGTTATCTATAGTCATACCATCCGGGTAACCCATCCCCTGAGGAATGGTTATGGCGACTTGCCTGTTTGAAATATTGCCGGTAATAGGGTCAAAATCGTATTTTGATATTTCACAAGTTGGCGTATCGATATGATACATGGTGTTATTATCGGCACTCCATACTATACCATTTGATATGGTAAGGCCGTTAATCTTGGGGGTTAAATTAAAATCATGCGCTATACAGTAAAGCTCACTTACTTCATTTATATTATCCATAGATAAAGTACCCACCCAAAATCTTCCTTGTGAATCACATTTACCATCGTTAAAACGTTTATTATTTGGATGGATCACCGTAACCCTGTAATCAAGTTCGCCATTAAGCAAGTTTAATTCAACTATACCATCTTCCAATGCCAGTAAAACCCTTTCAGAATCAATTGGCACTACGGTTCCAACTCTTTTATTTAAAGTGTATGGCTTATTTTCAGCACTAACCGGGTCATAACTATTGAGCTGCCCTTTTTCAATATCAACCCAAAATAAAATATTGTTTTCAGCATCCCATATTGCGCCCTCACCCAATTTTGCTTTAGTATTTAATAATAGCGACGCATTCAAACACATTTGACTATGATAAAATATTAAACTAAGTTATTATAAGCCGCCAATCCAATATTATGTTATTTTTAAACATTTAATAACTTTACTAAGTTAAAGCAAAATTTATCATCAAAACACTAAATTATTAAAAATTTTACTAAGATATTGACCAAAGATTAGGTTATCAGAAAAAGTATGTATCTTTAACATATAACAAATTAACGCTCCAATCTGTATTGTTTAAATATAAAATGGAAAATTCTAATAAAATTAAAATACTGCATATTACCCAGGTTGCAGGTGGCATAGAAACCTATTTGGAGCAAATATTTAAACATATAGATAGAGAAAAATTTGAACTTATTTTAGCTTTCCCAATTGAGAGAAGTTCCATCGTTAAATTGGTGGATAAATACAATATTACCAATTATCCAATTTGTCTCAAATGGCAAATATCCCCTATTGATGATATTAAAAGTATAGTTTCCATCATAAAGCTAGTTAAAAAAATAAAACCAGATATTATTCATGCACATAGCTCCAAAGCAGGTATGGTAGCAAGGCTTGCAAGCATTTTTTATAACCCCAAAATAGTATATACACCTAATGCATTTGCTTATTTAGGAAGGAGAAGGTTGAAGAAGTTATTATTGGTACTTATTGAAACAATGGCTATACCTTTCACCGACGTATTATTAGCATCTTCAAAGTCTGAAGCAAATAGAGCTTTAAATGATCTGCATTTCCCAAAAAAGAAAGTTGAAGTATATCCAAATAGCATTGAAATTCTGCCTGTTGATAGTGATTATACTAAAACAGGTATAAAAAAGATCACAACCGTAGGGAGACTTGTAAATCAAAAAAATCCACTGATGTTTTTGAGGGTTTGTAAAATAATTACAGATACACGAAATGATGTTATGTTTCAGATTATTGGTGCAGGCTTTGAAGATAAATTAAAACACAAAATAAATGATTTTATTGAAAAAAATAATCTCACTGACAAAATCTCCATTTTACCTTGGACAGACAGATTAAATTTCCTTCAGATGCTAAAAGATACAAGTGTTTTTGTTATGACATCAGCATTTGAATCTTTTGGATATGTTGCAGCTGAAGCTCAGATGCTTCAGATCCCTGTGGTGGCGACAAACGTTGATGGACTAAACGAAATTGTTGAAAACAATGTCACTGGCTTTCTTGTTGAATTAAACGACGCACAAGAAATGGCGGAAAAAATATTATTTTTAATTGATAACCCTGAACAAGCCCAAGAAATGGGATGCAAAGGTAGGCTTCGAATAGAAAAGCTATTTGATATTAGGAACAATATTAAGATACTTGAAAAATTTTATATTGACCAATACATACTCTAAATAATGAAAATTTCCTTTAAAATTTGCTCTCTGTTATTTTTTATAATAATAGTTTTTGCAGCAACTAACATATATTCTAATAATTTCTATTCATCTAATAACCAATCAGCAAATCTTGCCAACGTTTCTATTAACTGCGCTGATAAATTGAATGGTGTAAAGACAATGGATGGTTTTTTACTTTCAATTAATTCAAATGATCCGCCATCTGAATTAATTACTGCTTTAAGCCCTAAATTTTGGCGGATATCTGGAAATAAAAACGTGTTGGATCGCGTAGAATCATTTGGAGCTACTCCTATCTTTTTAATGAGTGATGCTTTCCATTATCCAGCATCACATCCGCTGGGATGGAGAAAACCTAATGAAAATATTGGTGGATGGGGTGATACCGTGAAAAACATTTTCACAAGACATCATTACCAAGGAAAAACATATATTTATGATCTATGGAATGAACCTAATGGCAAAGGCTTTTTTGATGGAACAGAGAATGATTTTTTTAATGTTTTTAAAAAAGCTCACGATCAAATCAGGTTACTCCCGGGGGGTAAAGATGCTTTAATTTCAGGACCCTCCACATCAAAATTTGACACTGCTTTTATACATCATTTTTTAGATTATTGCCTCAATAATAATATAAAGTTAGATATCCTTAGCTGGCATGAGTTTAGAGAAGGAGATGATGTTATAAAAATTAAAGATGATATTCAATGGGTTAGAAAAAATTGGGTTAATAGCAGCAAATATGCTCCGTTGAAAATTAAATCTATTCAGATAAATGAAATTATTCCCAGATCAGGCCAGTACACGCCGGCAACTATTTTAGCATACTTTTATTATCTTGAAAAAGGAGGAGCTGACGCGGCATGTAAAGCTTGCTGGGCTCCGTTACAGTCACAACCAGGCACTAAAACAAACTGTTTTAACAATTCGTTAGATGGATTGGTGGATCCGGTTACATTTGGAACAAGGGCTGCATGGTGGACATACAAGTATTATAACCTAAGCTTAAAAAACAGAATAAACAGCTCGTCAACTAATCAAAACGTAGTAAGTTTTGCTAATTACGACACACATAAAATAAAAATCCTATTGGGGTATTTTGGCGATAAAAAACCATCAGATGTAGGTATAAAGTTAAGCTTAAGCAATATAAATTCAGTTCCTAACTTTTCATCAAAAAGAACCGTTAATGTTAAGATAACGACAATACCCAATACAGGCGAAACAGTAATCACCAACCCAACAACTATTACAATTGCAAGTCAAAAAATAGTAAATGGCAATTTAAGTTTTCAACTCCCTAAGCTAAATTTAAAGGAAGCCTATCTTGTTGAAATAAATTAATAAACATATAAACTACGTAAACAACCCCCACCAAAGGTGGGAGCTTTATTTAACCCCTGAAAGGGGTGTTCGTTAGAACAATTTCAAATCTTGTGTTCCATCTTCTTTTCGTTCTTCTGTTTGCTGATATTTTACATAATTCTTTATCCGTTCTTCATCTACGCTACCGTACTCACAAAATATCCTCTGCTCCAAAAATGATTCCCCCAATAGGGCTTCTTTCGCAAACTCGGATAAGCCTTGAACATCATGATAGCTGACTTGCCTTTTAGTATCCCCATGAAATCACTCACACTCAATTTCGGCGGTATGCTACAGACCAGATGAACATGATCCGGCTGAATATTCATCTCCAATACCTCAACTTCTTTCCAATGACAAATCGCTTGTATTTTATTTTCCAGTGTATCGGCAACTATAGCGCGTAGTACCCGAAATCGATACTTTGGTGTCCAAACTATGTGGTAGACACAATAGTAAAAGCTATGTGATAATTTTCTGTATTTCATCACAACGCTAAAATACAAAAAAACTGGCGCAGCCTTCACCCTTAACCTACCGCCTTAGGCGGTGGTTTTTTACGGGAGTAAACGTATACAATTGAAGCTCAACAACCAAACTTTCGCACAAACCATCGGACATATGTGAACAACAAGTTTATTTATTCCTATATCACCGTGATATTGGGCACACAGTGTACTTGGTTGAAGTTATTTAAAAATATACAATTCGAAATTAAATATAGATATAAATCATTTTACCTATCCTAACTGGTAAAATTCATTTTCTATACTGTTTAAATAAGCAGATAATGTGTATTTCTCGCAAAACATTTTACGACCGCTCTCTCCAAATTGCTTTATAACTTTAGGGTTTTTAATATAATATTCAAGTTTATCCGCAATTTGGCTGGCATTTTTAATATCAACCAAAAAGCCATTTACATCGTTCTCAACAATTGATTGTATCCCACGCCATCTTGTTGCAACAATCGGTAGCCTATATTGCATTGCCTCTAATAATACAACGCCCAACGATTCGGAAACAAAAAAACTTGGAAAACAAAAGATATCTGTATTCAAAAAAGCCTGATTTTTAGTTTCTCCTTTGATAACACCTAAATGCTCAAATGAATCTTCCATATTCAATTCATGCATGCGCGCATAAAATCTCGCCTTATATTCATCTGTTTCAAAAACTCCGGCAATCCTAAGCTTTATTTGGTAGCCTTTTTTAACGAGCATGCTAACAGCCTCCAATAGATATCCTTCACCCTTAGTAGAATTTAATAGTCCAACAAATAATATATTTAATGTACCGCTGCCATTAAAAAAAACTTTTTCATTATTTTTAGGATAGTTATCAGGTATTCCACACGGTAAAAACAAATTTATTTTTGATTGAAAAAACGCGCCATCATCAGGGTTAAAACGAGAGTTTGCTATTGACAGGTCCGGCTTATTATAAACTATACGAGCCAAAAATCTTTCAATTTTATTAAGGTGAATATATTCTTCAGATAAACCAGCAGCATGAAAATGGAATATTATTCTTTTAAACAAAAACCTTGTTGGAAGTAAAATGATCATATCCCTGTAAATACTTGTTTTGGGTGAGTTACTTGGGGGGTAGTATAATATCTTAATATTATGTTTGAATTTGAGAAAATATATTTTTAAGATGATTTCAAATAAATGTGTGATCTTATATAAATTGAATAATCCTTTCTCATTCATTTCTTTGGAAAAACACATTCGAATATGAAAAATTTGAATTTTCTTGTATTCACCATTAACAATATGGTCAATCATTATTGCCTGGCCGCCGTATGGTGGTGGCGTTTGACCAACTACCAATATTTTTAATTTTTCTGGTTCATTTAATTGATTTTTTAAAGTGCTCATACATTGAAATTCTTAATAATGCATGCCGGATTGCCTACAACTACACAATTTGAAGGAATATCTTTAGTAACAATTGATCCTGCCCCTATTTTAACATTATCACCTATTTTTATATTACCCAAAATACATACGTGGGCACCTATATTTACGTTATTACCAATAATAGGACTAGTAAATTTATCATTTAACTCTCCTTTGATACCAATTGTTGTGGAATGCCTTAAAGTACAATTCTCGCCTATTACTGTATAACCATTAACTATTAATGCCTGGCCATGAAATAACATTAAGCCTTTGCCAGCGCTTAAATTCCAGGAAAGCTCAATTCCCATAATCCATTCAATAATTAACCTATAAAACAATAAGTACCAACAAAATATAATCGTTAAGATAATATTAGACCTTACTAAAACAGCAAATCTAAAACACAACAAAACTAATCTTCCTTTAAAGTAGCCTCTATTTGCTTTCCAATCTTGAAAAATGTTGAGATGTAACTTTATATTATTCATTTATACTAAATTATACTATCCTTTGGCTATTTTCCCAGCTAATAACGGACCCAAAAGATGTTTTCTTCTATAAAAAAACTTTCCAATACTTGTTTGTGCAACATCTTTTTTAAAAACAGCCCATTTATACCTTAGTTTTGTTCTTATACCCTGGCTGTTATATTTTTCTACAGAATTATAAAACTCTTTATACATGTCTCTATAGTTTAAATCACTTGTCCCCTCTAATCTAAAATTTGCGAGGCTTTTATTTATATAATAGAATGGTACTTTATTACATAAAGCTCTATGCAAAAACTCTACGTCCATAGCATATTTATAATCCTCAGAGAAGGTCCCGATTTGTTTATAAACATCCGCTGTAACAAAAACCGAAGGGTGATTTAATGACATATATTTCCACATTTTTGACAACTCAGAAATACGGATATAACTCATAGTATCATCAAAATAGCGTATGTCGCCAAAATAAATTCCATTTTTTTGATTGTTATTATTATAACATGAAACTACTATTTCAATAGTAGTTTCATTAAAAAAATCATCTGAATTTAAAATACCTATAATTTGCCCATTAGCTTTTGATATACCTTTGTTAAAGGCATCACTAATGCCTCTGTCTTTTTCTGATACTAAAACATCAATAAGGTCTTTATTTTTTTCGAGTATGTTTAAAGTGTTATCTGCCGATCCACCGTCAATAACGATATATTCAATATTTTTATAAGACTGATTTTTAATGCTTTCGATGCATTTTTCCAAATATTTTTCACCATTATAGACGATTGTAATTATTGATACTAAAGGTGTTGAATCCATTTTAAAGTATATTAAAAATCTTAAAACTTTAAAGGTTGACGAAATCTTTCAAATCCAATCGTTTGAACAATTCTAATTTACCGCCCACCGTGCAATTATATAGTTCCCTGCCAGATAGTTCATAAGTTTCACGTGCTAGATAATAACCGTATTCGCTTGTAGGAATATCTGGCAATTGCCATTTTACACCACCTGCAAAATACCGGGGATCAAAGTGCGATTGGTCCTTTTCACTTGACGTAACCGTTTTTCCCGCAGGCCCTTTTTCAGCGAAATTATGGTCACATCCAATCACAGCTACTTTTTCAAATCCCATATGAAATGCTAACTGCAACGCAACAAAAGTTACTGTTGCACCATGCCAAACACTCATGGAAACATCACGAGCAAATTTAAATTGCTGGCTTGAATGCAAAAAGGTTACATTTTTTCTGTTTTTTACTACTGTGGAAGCACGTGAATCGAGAAATAATGGAATTGGAGTTTCATTATAAAAGTCTCTGTTTTGTTCAATTACCAACTCGTTAACCGCAACGATAGCATCAGGACGAAAATCGTTTCTATCAAACAATAAATTAATTTTATTTAGCCCAAACGAATAGGTATTTTGCAGTAATGAAAAGTCTGTTTGTAATAAACTGGGGCCATTACAGATAATGACGGCTTTTTTGCCAATTTGACTATTTTTCAATGCCTTGAGCCTGCTTCTGGAAATCCACGAAAGTGGATTCAGATCCCAAGCCATTCTATTTAATATAAGATAGCCTCCTTGCCTGTATAAATTGTTGGTATCTGTATTACCTATTATTGGTTTATCGGTATTATTAGCTTTCATGAATTATAAAAATTAGTTGGCGTTTATTTATATATCCGTATTCCGTATTAATTGTAATTACTATCATTAAAAAAAGATAGGTGAAATTTAAAAGCGTAATCCCACCCAAGGACTCACTAATTCCACCTATGATATTATATAACATAAATACGATTATTGCCCCAGCAGTGACAGGTTTTGAGCCCCAAAGAACACTTGCCCTTTTCAATGATTGAAAAACAATGGCTACATAAGTTATCAACCCTAAATACCCCTCATCAAAAATAAGTGAAAAAACAGTACTGTGGGGGCTTTTCATTTCAGCGTCTTTCCATCTACTAAACAGGTAGGCCCATTTCAAAGAAACTCTTGATCCAAATTGCCCTACCTCTCCATAACCAACAATATGCTCTGGTTTAAAATCCATAAACTCATTAAGTGCGATTTTCCATATCGTAAATCGGCTATCACCCGTAGCTAAATCACTAGAGCCACGTGAAAGTGCAGAATTTATAACTGAATTCCCAGCTAAGGCAGGAAGTAAATATAAATACATAAGTGGCCCTAATACTACGACGAGTGCCAGATATTTTAAATTTTTATGAATGCCATTTAAATTAAGAACATATACCATATACATGCCTGCCACAATCACAATTGGATATAACAATGCCGCTCTCGAGTCCACAAGTAGTAAACTTAAAGCCGAAGTAAAAATTGAAATTAAAATGAGGAATTTATATTTTCTACCGACTAAAAAAAACCAAATTGACAGTGCAAATATTCCAGCACAAAATGTTGAGTATTCATTTAACCCACTTGAAAAAGGGAACATAACCCGCTGAACATGAAAGCCAAAATAAGAAAGCAATACTGCGGATCCAGTATCACCCTCTTCCAAAACTTTTACTGAAGGGTTAATATTAAGATAAAATAGAATAAAATTTACAATAAAAAATAAAACATATGGAACAATGATGAAATTCACTATGAATTTTTGCGAATCGACCGCTGTATTGTAAATATATGATATAGCTAAGCATGAAAAGAGTATGAAGAAAAGCAATAAAAATAAAGAAATAAAGATTGCCGATGTTAATTCTACGTTAGGATCGTTACTCCTCAAAGCAGCTATAAAAAGTAACAAAAGGTAAAACACCAATAGACGATTTAACTCAACTATCTTTTTTAAAGATATAAAGTCAAACTGCAAATATCTAATGATTAATAATCCCATTAAGATAGCTTCTACCGCTTTCAACGTTGGACTAGAAAAATTGGTTAATGTTAGTAGAGTTAACAAAGCAAAAACTGGCAAAATCATTTTCTTCATATACTTTGCATTAACTAAACTAATTTATGATATATTTCTACTATGATTATATATAAAAAACTTGCCATGAGCGGTAAGAAAGTCACATTTTTTTCAAAAGTCCAAAAATTTACATTTAATGATTTATAAGAATATTTGGCTGCATACCAAGCATAAAAGCCCAAGTACCCAACCAGCATGCCTATAGGAATAGCATATACACCTATATACTTTGATAAAACTAAGGTCGCAACAATATAAATAACTCCGGAAATACCATCTGCTATGTGTGAGATTACATGGTTTGTTGAAAGATACACCTGCATGTGCATTGCACCAAATCTATGCACAAAAAAAGCTAAGCTAAGTAAAAACCAAAGTTCGTATGATACAAATTGAACCTTGCTATGCATCATTAAAAGCAATGGGTGCGACGCTATCCCAATTGATATGCAACCGATAATAAAAAGCCAATGGCTTAGTAACATTCCCCTTTTTATGGTGCTAGTTAAATTAATTAAATCATTTTTTGCCCTCAACATTGCCATGAGCGGAATTTTACTATAAAAAGGAGCCATAGAGATGTCGCGCACTTGGCTAATGATACGAAGAGCTAAGAGATACGCCGCAACAGAAGCTGTATCACCTACCTGCGCATAAATAATACCTGTAATATTGGTTAAACCAATCGACATAAAACCAGATATGCCACTACGCCAAGCTGGCTGCCAAATGCTGTTAAAGGTTTCTTTGTTAAAAACAACTTTTTTATTAACAGTTTGATAAATCCCATTGTCTACCTTCTGGCATAAATACCAATCGCGATAAGTGACTACTAAAAGCCATAATTGATTGGCTATCACCAGATTTAAAAGTGAAGGAGATACTATTAACACTACTATACTTGTAAGGATACTACCAAGTGAGGTAAGGGTTTCAACCCGCCGAACCAATGCAATCTTGTAAAGGCCCTCTAAAAAGTTCATGTAAAGCTTACCATAAAAGCTAATACAAGAAACAACTAATACAATCCCCCATGACCACCATGCGCCAAGCATATTTGATGAACTTTGTACCGGTTTGTACATTGACCAAGTACCGAAAATACCCATTAAAATAAACATTATCCCTGTTAAACGGATATAAATATATTTCATGGTTGGAACTATTCTGGCCAACAATGATATATTGGGTTCATCAATATTATTTGCATTCTTATCTACATTAAACACTCCAATTTGTTTGGCTCCTCCGTAAGCATAAGAAATAACACGTGAGAAGGTTTGGCGAAAACCAAAATCAGCCAAACTTTGCAACGTAATAATTGATGAAAACAAATACCATAAAACCACATCGCCCGAGGAAAACTGTTTTAATACTAACGGTAAAATGCCGAATAACGCAAGAGCCTTGGTAGAATAGCTCATCCATGTAGTAATAGTGGGAGAATTTAAAGCTCTTTTTAACATTATAATTATTTACTTACAGGTCAATTTTATACTAGGTGGCTTTATATTTTTCTTTCCAAATTTTATCTCTTATTAATAAGAATTTATTTTCTATAAAATTGAAGGTTAATGTTGAAACTATTAATGTGAGACTTACAAAAAGGAATAATCTTAAAAATAAATTTAACAAATTGTTAGAATGGAATATTTTATGTGTGAAGTGCTCTATAAATAAATGATTTAAATATATAGAATAAGATATTTTACTAACAAATGTTATTGGATTCCTGATAAAACTATACCTGGTTTTGAATCCGAAAAAAAATGGTATTGTAAGTAATACTGAAAAACTTACAAGTGAAAAAAGAATGGTTTTTGAGAACAATGAAACGTTACCTGTTCTATGCATATAATCGCTGGCAACATCTTTACAAAAAATCACACCGCAAACTACAAGTAGCCCAGATCCGATTATCATCATAGCTGTCTTTTTATAATTAGAAATCTTAATTTGATAACAATTGTTGATAAAGGCGCCCAACAAACCGTATGCAATTGAATCTTCTCTACAAATTACTGCTTTACGTAAAACATTATTCCACGACGGATCCTGCATATATACTAACAAAAATCTTGTTAAAGTGGGAATAAAAACGTATAGTATGATAGCTAATAGTAATATACGCTTCTTGGATAAAAACTTTTTAAACAGAATATTAATAATAATCAGTAATAATGGGAATGATAAATAAAACCACTCCTCAATAGTTAAACTCCATGATTCTCCAAAAAAATCTTTATTTATGGTAATATAGTTGAAAATATTTTGCAGAAATAAGAAATACTTCCATAAAAACGCTAAACTATTATTTCTCACCAATGCATATATGATATTGATTGTTAATGCAAAGTAATACATCGGTAATGTCCGTAGCCAACGACGCATCCAAAAAGTTTTGATACTTTTAAAGTCATATTGCGCGTTAATAAATGATTTAATGATGATATTTCCTATTAAAAATCCACTTAAAACAAAAAATATTTCTACACCATAGTATCCAAATAATGAAAAGTACTGAGCATACGCTGATACAGGCGCATAGTTAGACAGGTTAAAAGCGACCCAATGATGAATTAAAACCAATACAATGGCTGTAAATCGCATTACATCCAAACCGAAATTTCTTTCTTTTGTAGCTGTCATAAAAAATTAATATTAATCCAAGTCTTTTAAAACATTACTAATGCCGCCATCAATATTTAAATTTGCGCCATTTATAAAGCCTAGTTTATCTTCAGCTAACAATAGTGCTAATTGAGAAACTTCCTGTGGCTTTCCAATACGCTGGCTGGGATGTATTTCATTCAGCATTTGCACTTTGGCTTCATTATTATCAAAGCCATCTCTCAACATTTGTGTATCAATAGCCGCGGGGCTAATAGCATTAACCCGTACACGGCCCTGCAAATCAACTGACAATGCTTTTGTTAAACCAACTAACGCACTTTTTGAACTGGCGTATGATATAAAGCGTTTTTTTGTTAACTGATGATGTATACTTGCTATATTGATCACAGAACCTTTCGAGCGTTCAAGCCTGCTCAGAAAAAACTGGGTTAACAATAAAGGCCCGGTTAAATTAACATTAAGCGTATGATTCCAATCATCAAGCTTCAGTTCATCCAGATTGCTTAATAGTTGTACGGCAGCATTATTAATCAGTAAAAACAATTCAGGTACTTCCTCATCAAATCGCTCATTCATACGCGTATTATAGGCTTTATCTACACAATATAAATCAAGATCGAACTGGATGAATTTTGAACAATAAGTAGGAACTGTATTATTTATATCAAGCCCTACCACTGTATAATCATTCTCATGAAATGTTTTAGCAAGCTGGCTTCCGATTCCGCCAAGTACTCCGGTTATTAATACTGTTTTTTGATGCTCCATGTTATGTTATTTTTAGATAACCAAAAATCAGGTCAATTGCTTTAAGGCTCGCACGCCTTACTCCTTCAACTGTGTGTGATCCGTTATGTGTACCAAATATGCATTGATCTAAATCTCTGAGGGGGTTATCTGCAGGCAATGGTTCAGTTTCAAAAACCTCTAAAGCTGCCGCTTTAACTTTGCCTGACTGTAATGCATCAATAAGTGCTGGCTCATCAATAAGCCCTCCTCTTGACACGTTTATAACATATACCCCATCTTTCATTTTACTAATGCTTTCGGCATTAATCATGTGGTATGATGAGGCTGTAAGCGCACAGGTAATTACTACAAAATCGGCTTCACCTAACTTAGCTGGGAATACCGCAATTTCGCTTACCCCGGCTTCCTGGGCTGTTAATTTGGTGAATGGATCATAAGCAACTATATCCATATCAAAAGCATTTAAGCGCTTGGCGGTATTAAAGCCAATATCCCCTAAGCCAACCAGTGCTACTTTTTTGCCCGTTAGCGACATACCGGCCGGTTTTATCCAGTTGCCTTTACGTACTTCGCGATCAATCTGATAGGTTTGGCGGGCCAGGCCCAAAAGATAGGCAACAGCTACGTCAGCAACCTCGTTCCCAAACATTTGCGGTGTATTTGATATAGGAATACCTAAAGCGTTTGCAGCTTTAAAGTCAACATTATCTACCCCTACTCCCCATTTAACGGCTGCTTTTAGTTTCCCTTTTTTCCCCTCAGTAAAAACGCGTTCGGTTGCGGGGTCATCGCCGATGATCCAGCCATCTACCCCGGGCAAAATTTCAATGAGTTGTTCTTCTGAAAGAGTTTGTACCACATTTGGTGTGATAAGTTCAATACCTTTTTCCTCAAAAATAGATCTGAACTCTTCAATCCCTCTTAGCATAGGGGGGCAGGTGATTAAAATTTTCATTATAAATTATTTATCTTTTTGTACAAAAGTTCAGCAACAATAAAATTAAGCTCCACATCAATATCCTGGGCTTCTATTTCAGGCATTTCAAACAAATACGGGCGATCCCCTATCCTGTTATGTTTTATTTCAAGGATGCTTTTGGTAAAAAGATATATACAAGAATTCTCTTCGAAAACAGGCGGTAGATCTTGCGTACGTAATAGTATATTTTGATTGTGATTTATAGGCCGTGCCAAGCTATCCCAAAATCTTACATTCCTTTTTGTAACAGAAAAAAGTGAATCATACATCGGGAATTGTTTAAAGAAGGTTTTTACAGCTTCGGTAATAGTACTTGTTGTTAAAATAGGGTTAGTACTATGTGTTTGAAGGTAAAATTCAGATGGGACCTGATTTATGCAGTTTAACAGGACATCATTCATCGGAATGCTGCCATCGCGAAGGTGCTTCGGGCGCTCCAATATTATCACATCAGGAAATTCTTTTTGTGCTTGTTCAATTATTATAGGGCTATCGGTATCTATTACTACCTTATCAATCAGTTCACAATCAAGCAACGATTGCACAATATGGTGAAAAAGTGGTTTCCCCGCAAAATCGCGATAATTTTTACCTGGCACTCTTTCACTTGAATGCCTCATCGGTACTATGGCAACAAGTTTGTTTGTATGTGTCATTTATTATGGTTTTTTAAAAAAATCATATTACTAAAAAAACAGTTGCGGGATTTAAAGGCAGTAATGAACTAATATTTTATTGTGCCTTATTACCGAGTATGTAATCTATCCTTTCCACATCTTGCCTTTCAACTTCACTTATTTTGCCCTTCCTTAAGTCGTTAGGATAATAAAAACGTTGCCTTAAACGCTTATCTGCTTCTCCATGCTTAAGCCCTATGTAGGTACCCCAAAACTGCATTAAACGGAATGAAAAGATCTCGGACAGATTTTTTGCCAAAACGCCATCATGCTTTGCATGTACCCAATCGCTAATAATATTTCCTGCAGATAAGCGGACAAACTCCAGAAAAGACATTTTTTGATTAGGCAAGATCCTTTTCAACGCTATAGCCTCGCGCATATAGCGGTTTTTGATCTTGGCGATCGATTCTTCATGAACATGCACAATAGGAGCATGTGACTCATAAACAATTTTATATCCCTTTGCCTGTATTTTTACGGCCCAGGCTAAATCTTCAAGCCCGGTAAGTAACTCATCAAAGGGTTGGTCTTCCCATAGTTCTTTTCGTATAGCTGCATTTGCATTGTTACAAAAAGGGTGATCCTGATTATAGTTTGAATCCTGTGGAAACCATTTTTTAAATAACTGCCCTTCTGAATATTTTGTTATATCGTTTCCGATCTGCTTGCCGTATACAAGTGCGATATTTTTATTTTCAAAAGGTTGAATCATTTTCTCGATCCAATCCGTATAAACCGGGTAAACATGGGCACTTGCAAACAAAAGATATTTTCCGTTCGCTGCTTCACAGCCTTTATTAAGGGCCCGGCCAAAAGAGAACTCCTCTGGTTTTATTGAAACTACTTTTACCTGATTCTGCACTGCAATTTTTACTGTATTATCAGTAGAACCAGAGTCAACTAAAATAATTTCAATTTCAGAAAACAGCGATTGTCTTTTGATTCCTTCAAACAATTTACCAATATGCTTTTCCTCATTGAAAGATCTGATAATCAGACTACAAGTACACTTCATAATTATTGAGATTTGTGTCCAGAGCTTAACAGTATTACCAATTGATAATTAATTGATAATACTGTTAATTGATTATTTGCTTAACAAGATGAAAAAAATAAACCTTAGAACCTTGCTAAGATGTCTTTTAGTTTATCTCCAAAAGTTTCTTTGCTCTTATCAGCATAAGAGTTATAATAACTGTTATTGTAACTATAACCGTATCCATAACCATATCCCGATGTGCCTTTTTTCACACCATTGAATACTATTGTAAATTTAGGGAAACGATCAGTTTCCTTTATTTCATTAACATATTCGAGTTCATATTTATGCGTGTAATCCTGCCTTACAACATACAACGATACATCGGTAACACGTGCAATGATCAAGGCATCTGTAACCAGGTGTATAGGTGGAGAGTCAATGATAATATCATCATACATTGTTCTTAATTCAGCGATTAAATTATCGAGCTTTTCACCTTCCAATAACTCCGATGGGTTAGGTAATATCGAACCACAACCTAAAACGTCAAGCCCTGGTATGCCTGATGGCTGAATCATTTTTTTAAGATCAGATATGTCTTCTGAAAGATAATTACTAATACCCGGATGATCGGGAGATAACCCAAAGTTTACAGACACTTTAGGCTTCCGAAGATCCATTTCCAGTATTATAGATTTCCGGGAAGCATATGCAAGTGTTACTGCCAGGTTAGAGCTAACAAAACTTTTCCCTTCCCCGCTCACACTTGAGGTAAACAAGGTAACACGCCCGCTATCATTATTGCCGTGTAAGTGGAATAAGTTAGTACGAAGTACCCTGAATTGCTCCCCGATAGCAAATTTGCTTCTCCCCTCTGATACCACTATTTGTTGGTTTGTTTCCTGATAAGCCAATTCTCCTAAAATCGGAATTTCTGTTTCGTCTTCTATTTGTTTACGACTGGTTATCAGATCATTTAATTGTTCTCTCAGGTAAAGTATGCCGGCAGCTCCTGCAATGCCTAAAATTAAGGCCAAAAGATAAACTACGGGCACAATAGGCCATTTTACCTTACCGGCATGTGCATCGTCGACAACCTCTGCATCTGAAATTGATGATGCATATCTCAAAGAAACCTGTTCTCTTTTTTCAAGTAAAAATTTATATATATTATTTTTGGTTTCTTGTACCCGTTGCAGAGCAGCAAATTCCCTATCCTGGCCTGGAACCAATTGAAGATATGTTTTCGCATCTGAAATAATACTTTCTAACTGTTGTTTTTGTGCCAGCAAAGAGGATTTTGTAGCTTTAAGCGCTTCTCTGAAACTAGTTTTCAGCGTATTGATCTGTTGATCTGTTGAAATAACCAACGGATTTGTTTCTGTAGTAGAACCTACTAATTGTTGACGCCTTAATTGTAACTGTGTAAGCCTATCGTACAAAGATGATAAACCTGGATCTGTAAGATTTGATGGTACGCCAGGTATTATATTTGAATTTTGAGAGGAATTTGCATACTTATCAAGACTTGCAAGTACACTAAGTTGCACATTTACATCATTTAGGCTTTTAATATTTTCTTGTCTGACATTTTGATGAGCTATAGCCTCTGTATCAATGTTAACTGTTATTCCATTGCTAATTTTAAATTGTTCTATTTTTCCTTCAATTGCATCTAAATCACTTTTAAGCGAGTCCAATCTAAAATCAATAAATTTCAACGTTTTTTGAGATAGCTTATTTTTATCTTCAATAGCATACTGAAGATACAAAGCCATTACTGCATTTAATACATCCTTCCCTCTTTGTTTAACTACATCTGTTGTAGACAAATTCACAAATGGAGCATCTTTGTTTTCAAGTTCAACTTTAATGTTTTTTTGGTAAGCGTCTGAAACCAAATCCGGATCATTAATCTGAACTACAATTGTGGAGTCAATATAATTTTCCAGATTAGGAGTAGAAGAGATCTTCCAGGTACCAAAACTACTTTTAACAGAATCAGAAAATTTAACATTTTTCAAGTCCCCTTGTTCGTCCTTGTAGGTAAATGAATTATGATCCTTTATAGTCAATTGTATTTTATCGCCAGCAGGGCCTATATCACCATTTTGTTTTACGAACTGAAATTTAACAGGCGTATCTTTATAAAGGTCTTTCTTTACTAACCCCTTTTTTTGCAGATAGGTTACCCATAATTGCAAATCATTTACCACCTGGTAAATGATTTTCTTGGATTGCATCACCTCAATTTCATTTTCAACAATAACAGGTTTGTCTATTGGGTCAAGTTCTTGCTCGGTTGAATTTTGATTAACCGTTAAAGAAGCTGATGAAGCGGTAGGAGACTTAAATTCAAGCGTGGCTAATATTGGGTATACAGGATTAGTCACTTTTAAATAAAAAAATGCTAATACCACTGTTATAATAACAGCTAAAACAAAAAGCGGCCAGTGGTATAAATATTTTTTTATAAGATGGCTTGCACTGGAAGACGATTCATTTCCGGTAGTTGGCAATGCAAGGGTAGTAATTTGAGTTTTTTGTTTGCTCATAAATGAGAGTAATTATTTCCGTGTTAAAAATATAGCCACTAATGACAATGCGGCTAATAGCAATGATGCTTTTGTGAAAGCAGAGTCAGATCCAGATACTTTATCTTTGTTAGGCTGTACATATATAACATCTTTATTCTTAAGATAATAATATGGTGAATTCATAATATTTTTAGATTTAAGATCTAAAGGAATATATTTTCGTATACCATCTACTTCTCTTATTATTAATATATTCCGTATACCTGTTGTATTTAAGTCGCCTGCGAGAGCTATCGCCTCAGTAATTGTCGTTTTTTCATCTTTAACCGCAAAAACACCTGGGGTCTTAACATCGCCAAGTATTGAAACAGTAAAATTCACTAATCTAACATTGACGATGGGGTTACTTAAAACTGAGGCAAGCCGGGTTTGAAGATCAACTGAAATTTGTTCCGTACTTAAACCACTCACTTTAACTTCACCAATAATAGGGAGGTTAATATTTCCCTCTTCATCAACTAAATAGCCAAAAACCACCCCTTCACTTGCAGTTCCGTTATCAGTAAGGCCAGTTATAGAATTAATTCCGCTAGGCCGCTCCAAATTATAATTAAACTGAGCATCCGCTTCATGATTTAAACTATTTACATTCAGCGCTAAAAGATCACCCGGTTGAACCGTTAATGGGGTATAATTGATTATTTTTTCTACCTGGATACTGTCTCTTTGTAAATCCTGAAAATAAGGAACACCTTTATAAGGCGTACATGAGAAAGTAAACAACGTGAGAATATAGAAAATCGCAATTAAGTATCTTAACTTCATATTTATTGGTTGCTTTTTTTAAATTTTTCTATGAGTTTATTAGTTACTAAACTAAGTCTTTAATGATTAAGCCGCAAATTTCATACAAAGAATATAGTATCTCATCTCTCAATGATACAATAATATAAAGGGTATTATTGATCAATTACTCGCCAACTATGACTATATAATTTATAATTTATATGATTTATTAATGCGAAAATAATAAAAAGAAGTTGAAATATTTACATTTGAGTGATTTTATTGCGATTTCATTTTAATTATTAATAATTAATAATTATTAAGCATAATCCCATTATTGAACCGTGTTTTAAGTTATTAGTTTTAAATAAATTAAGTTTCATTTGTAAAAAGAAATGACTGTTAAATTTTATGCTCATTCCCGAAAATATAATAGTAAACGCAGATGATTTTGGGCTGAAGCCCTCAATAAACCAAGCAATATTAACTTGTTTTGAAAAAGGCTATATAAACAGCACTTCTTTTTTAACAAATACTGCTTATTTTGAGGAGACAGTTTATTTAATTAACCAGAATAAAGTTATAAGCAACATTGGCATACACGTTGACCTTGCGGAAGGCCGGCCAATAAGCAATTTTGATATGCCTGAATACCTGGATAACAACGGCAACTGGGATTTGAAGAAAACTGATAAAAAGATCAAGATTTTAGACAGGGGAACTAAAATATCATTTACCAGAGAAATTTATGCGCAAATAGATAAGGCTTTATCGGCAAATATATCTGTTACGCACCTCGACGCTCATTACCATTTACATACTTTACCTTGTTTTTGTCCTTTGTTTCTTCAGGCTGCAAAACATTATAATTTAAAGCTACGCCTGGCCCAAACAAGTAATGAGGGAAATTACATAAATTTTTTGTACAGAAAGTATATTAACAAGCAATTTAAAGCTGATGGTGTACAGTATTCAGATTTTTTCGAAAATGTTCATTACTTTTTAAGCAATGGACCATACAGACAAGGAATTATTGAAATAATGCTACATCCCGATCTTGATTCATCGGGTAAACTTACAGACCATTATGATGCAAGCGAAATTGAAAAATGGATTGCCTTTCTGGAAAAATAGCTTAAACTGTTGCCTTGAGTATTGAATCAAAATAATTAATATTTTCAACTGTATCTTCAATATTTCCTTTTGAAGATGCTCCAAATAATATAGATTCAATGTTAGGCAACCCGCATACATACTCTATGGCCTCTTTTGCCGGGATAGCGCCACCTGCTAAAACCTGCATAGCTACTACGCGCACTTTTCGGGTACGCAGGGTTTCTTCATAAACTTCAATGCCGCCCGACATGCGAAAGCCTATTTTATTTATAGAAGTACAAATTATAGGGTTTTCTATACCGTTTTCTTCCAATAAGTTTAAAAGCATTGGCATATTCATAGTAATGAAACCGGCTTCAGCATTATATTTTTTCCTTACATAATGATAAAAGCCTAAAAGTATATCTTTCATTCCAAGGCCAAGCAATAAATCTGTTATTACATTTTGTATCCAGATCACCGGTGTATTTATTCCCTGGAACATCTTCATTTCAGCATCAATAAGCAATTCAAAAATTGATATAAAATCTTTCGACATTAAAGCCACGCCGCCTTTAAGTATTGAATTAAAAAAATTACCCGGGATATATTGTTTGAGTGTTCCAACATAGCCAAATTCGGTAACTGCATTCGCATATTTATAGGCATAAGGCATACAGGGGTATATTTTAAAATCCTTATACTTTTCAGGATACTTTCTTATGTGATCACAAATATTTGCTATCCTGTCATGTGTTGTACACATAAAAGTATTTATACCGGCCTCCATTGCCTCATCAAGTGTTCTGATGATGGCTTCATCATCTTTAAACTTGACAGCCTGTGCCCTCGACTTTTCATCAGAAATATGATTGATAGCAAAAAACTGGTTATCGCCAAAAAGTATTCTATCCATTTCAAAAAATTATTTTACACTTTTTCTTATTAAATCAATAGCGTAATCTGTTAACAAAGCGCTTTGAAAAGTATTTATTGTATTAGGCACGGTTCCCATTACTGCATTTATGAAATAATCTATCTGAGATGAATATTCCTCACCGCGTAAATAAAAACCAACTTTATCAGTTAAATCGGTCACGTATTTAATATTCCATCCTTTTGTATAACCTTCAGGTGTGTTATTATCTTTAAAGTATACCTTCAATTCGTTAGCATCTGATACAACCTTACCCTTACTGCCCATTATTGTTATTGATGTTGACATAATGCGGTAAGTTTCATCGCTCCAATTCACAGATAATACACCTGTTACATCATTAGATAACTTTAACAACGCATACACTGCATCTTCAACTTTATTAGAATAAATTGGTTTTAATATAGAGCCTGTAACCGAGGTAATAGGTGCTATCAAATAATTTATTAAGTCGATAATATGAGAGGCGTACTCCATTAAACAGCCTCCGCCTTCGCGAGGATCAGACCGCCAGCTATATGATTTCTTTTTAGTAACAACAGGTCCGTAAGATTCACCCTGAAAATGAGAAATCTGTCCAAGATAATTACCATCCAGTAACCGTTTTATTTCCTGAAAGGTACCATTGAACTTGTTATGGTAACCTACCTGGTTAATTAAATTATTCTTTATAGCAAGATTTACCAATAATTCACCTTCTGCAGGTGTCAAACAAAATGGTTTTTCAGCAAACACATGAATATTCTGTTTGAGCAGTTCCATTACTATAGGACCATGATCTTTGGTTGGTACTGCTACAAAAACCGCATCGGGCTTAACTTGCGACAGCATTTTTTTGTAATTTGTAAAGCAGGGAAATGGAGAATATTTCTCCAAAACATCTATAATTAATTTCGAGGTATCACAAACGCCAACAACTTGTACTTTTGGATGAGCTCCAAGAATTGACAAATGAGATATCCCCATTTTACCGGCACCAATTAATGCAATTTTAAGCATTCTCTAATTTCTTTAGTCTTAAGAATAACAATGTAACTTCTCTGAAAAACCTTAATTGGTTTCCAATATTTCTTTTAAAAATTTCAGGCCGCAAAAAAATCCTGATCAGCCACGCAAGCCTTAGTTTATACCAAACAGGATGAATTGCTTTTTGGGTTCCTGCAAACCAGTCAAAAACATTTCCGACGCTAATAATCAAGCCGGTTTTTAAAATCTCTTTATTTTTAACGGCCCATTTTTCCTGTTTAGGGCACGTCATCCCAACAAACAATATATCCGGGTTAAATTCATTTACTATGCCAACCATCTGGTTGTTATCTTCTTCAGTAAATTCGGTTTTAAACGGAGGTGAATAGTACATTGTTTCAACATCCGGATATTCCTTTAGCATTCGAGCATTTATTTTTTCGAGTGTCGCGGAAGTTGACCCCAAAAAAAAGACTTTTTTTTTATTTATTGATGATCTATTTATAAAATGATCAAATACATCAGGGCCTTGATTCCTTTTTATATTTTTTCCTTTAAGCACCAGTGATGCAAATGCAAAATAAACCCCATCAAGTACCAGGTAATCACTCTTTTTTAAAGATGTACGGAACTCTTCATCCTTTATTGCAATTCCATAAGAGTTAGGGCTAATTGTATTTATTACTCTAGCAGTATTGTTATTAATTGGAATCAAATCCAGTTTATCAGAAAAAACCCTAAATCCTAAAATCTCAACATATTTTGCTTTTGTCATCATTTAATAATAGGGTCATTTAAAATTCTCAACCCAATATTCAAACCATATAACATTACATCCATAAATATTTATTTTACTAATTCAATGGAATTATGGCTAAAAAAAATGAATTGTGTTAACATATTTACAATAATAAACTTAATTTTTATAAATATTTGACTTAATTCAAATATTCTCTAAGTACCTGTTAGTCAAATTTTTTAACAAAAAACTATGAATTTTTATGTGCCGCTAATTTAATTTTGCACCATATATACGATATAAAAATTACTTTTTCTTAATGTACCGGTAATAATATTAAAGTGATAAAATTAAAAATCATCCGTTAAGCATTACAGATCACATTAATAAGTTAACAATCAAACATTACTAAAATATTTCTCAATGGATAATGTATATCCTATTGTTTTATAACAACATACGAGATAAATTAATCGGGGATTACTAAAAATAATTAAAATAAATTACAATAATACTAACAGCTTGCACTTTAACTATTAACTCATAAAATATTAATTACTAATATAAAATCATGAATTACATTAGTTATGTTATATTAATAGTTATTTAACAACTAGCTTTTTAATGCTTTTTTTAAATTACATCAGGGATACATTTACAGTTTTTGATATTAACATCAGTAAAGCCTTATAAGTTTTTTTTAAAATCATTAAATGCCTGATATATTGACGATTCAGGAACTCGATCCCTACTATATATCATCTATTTTAAAAAAATATCGCAAAATAAAACTACCTTTCTAAACAAATAAATCTTAAAGAAGATCTATCAATAAACATTCAATTAATAATGCTAAATGCCCTGAGAAATAAAGTTCAAAATTTTTGGAGTGCCGGTCATGAAAGAACTTTAAACATTAAAAAGAATATCATTTATTCATTTTTAATAAAGGGGTTGAGTGTTACTATAACTTACGTTCTTGTTCCATTAACTATACATTACATTAATCCAAGCCAGTATGGCATTTGGTTAACTATTTATTCACTAGTTGCCTGGATGAATACTTTTGATATCGGGCTCAGTAATGGATTAAGAAATAAGCTTGCGAATTCAATAGCTTTGAATAAAAATGATGAGGCCAATAAATTTATTAGTACAACCTATATTTTATTGCTTTTTATAGCCTTATTAACGTTCGGACTATTTGTATTGGCCGGATCATATTTTAACTGGAATCAGTTACTTAAGACCCCCAATGATATCAATTATAAAATCTGGCCCATTATTATAGTAACGCTGGGATTTGTTTGCATTCAATTTATTTTGCAACCGGTAAACAGCATATTAATTGCTTTGCACCAACCATTTAAGTCGTCGTTGATTATGCTGGCCGGGCAATTGCTCACTTTGCTGCTTACCATTATTCTTATTCAATATACCCATGAAAGGCTGCTTCTATTAGTGATCGTAGCTGCGGGATCACCTGTGCTCAGTTTATTTTTAGGGAGTATCTATCTTTTTTGTTCGGCTTTGCGTTCATATACTCCAAAATTCAAGTTCGTCGACTTTAAAAGCACAAAAAAGCTATTAAACCTTGGTGGTGCTTTTTTCATCATACAAATTGGTGCACTTGTATTATACGAAACTGATAACATTATTATAACGCGTACGCTAGGGCCAGCCGCTGTAACTGTTTTTAATATTGCCTTTAAATATTTTTCAATACTCATTATAGCATTTTTAATTATAATCACACCTTATTGGAGTGCATTTACAGATGCATATGCAAAAAAAGATTTTGAATGGATAAAAAATTCTATTTCGAAACTGAGAAGGTTTTGGTTATTTTTTTCAATTGCAGCAATACTGTTTTATTTCTTCTCCGATACATTTTATCAGTTATGGATCGGCAACAAAGTAGTAGTGCCTAAACTTCTTTCATTATCAATGGCAGTTTATGTTCTGATGCAAAATTGGACCATTATGCATGCCTATATGTTAAATGGAACAGGGAAGCTGAAAATTCAGTTGTTTTTTGTGATAGGCACGGGTATTTTTAATATCCCTGCTTCCGTCTTTCTGATTCATCGCATAGGTATATCGGGCACTACCATTGCCAACATTATAGCAATGCTTATTATGAACATTTTCCTTACCTATCAGTGTGAGTTAATTATCAATCAAAAGGCTAAAGGCATCTGGAATAAATAATACTATAGCTAATTTTATTTAGAGGAAACATTTTTAACCTGTAATTTGATCAGCTGGCTTTTTTAATGCAGCTACACATAAGCCGCCTTCAATTATTGCGAAACCTAAGCTTGTAGGCTGTGCCCACTGGCCCTGGCTAACAATCAGGAAGCTTACACTTATTAGCATCCATGCTAAAAAATCGCTTTTTAATAATCTTTTATAGCTCTCCTGTACAATTTTTAAACAAAACCTTAACCTTATAAAAATAGCTGCAACACCTAATATTGCCCCCATTTCGCCAACAAGCCTTCCCCACTCACCTTCGGAAATTAAAAATTCATCTGCATGGCCTACCAATAATTGTGCCCCGGCGTTTGTACCCATGCCAATCCCATATCCAAAAAAAGGTAATGCCCCTTGAAATGGTGTAAGTAAGCCTCCCAATATACGATCAGAAATAGTATCACTGATATCTCCCTCGCTCTTACTTGCATCAGAAAAGCGCCCGGTAAGTGCATCAATTGCGTTTGAGAAGAAAGTAAGCCTGCTTAAGAATGCAAGGAGAATAAGTAAACCTATAACAACAAGAAACATTCTCCCTATATATTTAGGCTTCCTTATAATAGAAAGCAATGCAAAAAACATTGAAACCACAATCTGAAAAACTAAAGAACGGCTTATTGATAGGGGAACTGCCGCGATGAGACATATTGTTGATACGAAAAGCATCAGTCTATTAATACCTTTCGGGCTAAGCCAAAAATAAATAACAAAAACACTAACAAGACTAAAAAACTCGGCATTCCCGGTGGTAAATGAAAAGGTGCCGGGCGGCCTAAAATAACCCAACGCACCACTGAACCCCCCACCCTGCGAATCGGCTCCGATACCTTTATTGATAAAGGCTGATTGCGGACTATAAAATTGCAAGGCAATAAGAAATGCCATTGGTATTGATATCCACAACAATGCTTTGCCCATTTTAACAACATCCTCACGAGTGAAAATCCTGCCGATAAGAAATATTAGCGGGAAATGAAAAAGCAATATTCTGGTGCCATATATAGCCACAACCAAGTTACCGTGCCCAACTGCTAATGCTGTAAAAAAACTTATAACAGCAATGCCGGTCATGCCCCAAACATAACTGTTAGACGGAAATTCGTCATTTTTCCAGGCTGTGATCAGTAACCATATGGCAACAGGGTCGCGCACTACAAGTAATGGGGTAGCTAAAGCCGGAAGCACCCATTTACGTAATGCGCCCTCAAACATTAACAGGAAAAAATACACCCAAATGCCTTTTTTTAACGATTCATTTACAGCAGCCTTATTTATAGCGTTAATAGGCTTGTTCTTATATTTTACTAAAATATTCTCGTTACTTATATCAATATTCGGGTTTATATTGGTCTCCATTTATATAAATATATTGAAATGTATTAATTATGAACAATCTCGTTTAACAATTCTTGTCCATATACCTCCCATGGTCGTTTTTTCGCAGTTTCCATGGCTTTCTTTCCTGCATCTGCTATTTGCACCGGGCGCATGAGTATATTCTCAATAGCGCTTACTAGTTTTTCTGTTGATCCGGCTTGTATTAACCACCCATTCTCACCATCTTTTATAATATCAGGCCCTGCTGTTCTGTCTGTTGTTATTACAGGCGTGCCCTGGGCCATAGCTTCAGTTATAACCAAACCAAATCCTTCAAATAAAGAAGGGAATACCAGCAGATCATGTTCGCGCATCAGTTGTAATATACCTTCATGCGGCAAACTCGGAATCCAGCGGTGTATATCTAAGGCTTGATTTAAAGCAGGGCAATCGCTTGTTGTTTTATTACCAACCACGGTTAGCTCCACACGGTCACCGAAAACTTTCACAGCTTCAAAAAGGTCAGCAATTCCCTTTCTTTGTGATAAACCACCTACAAAAATAATCTTTAATGGCCTCGATGAAGATAAATTAACAGAATAACTTCTTTTTTCATAAACCGGCGGAAAACCATACGGAATAACTTTTACCGGCGGTAGTTCTCCGGGAAAGTATTCAAGGGTTTTTTCAGTAAAACTACTTGCTACAAATATTTTATCTGCCAGGCGCAGCTCTTTATCTTTGCGCTCCAATTTTGCTTCTGAATCCAGAAATCCCGGTAAGGTGACAGCCCAATCAGGCCATCGTTCCCGCTCGGTTATTAACAATTGCCTTGAAGCCCGCCAATAACCTATAGGAAGATCATATAGGCATTCAATCCCTAATTTTTTAGCCTCAATAAAAGATGATACAGCACCATCTTCGTAAGCATAAACAGCATCAGGCTTAGTACTTTTATTCAAACAGATGATACGATCGGCAACTTTACCATCTAAATTCCTATAAACAGCATCCACACTTGCCCAGCCGGTTTCATGCTTAACAAAATCCTTTAATCCTATTTTTGGAAGTATGAAACGTGCCAGCTCAATTAATGGATGAGTATGTATTTGTGTCGATGGGATTGGATATGTTCTGCGTAAGAATTCCTTCTTTATTGAATCAGGCAGCAATTTAAGCCAATGAGAATCACTATCAACAGCAATGGTTGTATGAAATTCACTCAACAACTGCTCATCAGACAAAGCTTTAGTTAATGCCCTTACAAATTGATTTCCGGTTGGATGTGAAAGAAGTATTTTCATAAATAAAATCTAATAATTCTTTCCATTAAAAACTTAGCATATTCCAAATCAAATCCATCATACATTTTTCGCAACAGCATTTGATGAAACCGCCTTTTTTGAAAACACATTCTTCATACCATTCAGCAACCATTTAAAAAACCTATCCCACAATGGCCGTTGCGCTTCGAGTAGTATACCTATTATACCTGAAACAAGTATCACTGAAATAATAGCTTCCCAAAGCTGCATTGTATCATTTAACTGATAACCAAATAAACAACGCCATAAAACAAGCAATGGGAAATGTAAAACATACAGCGGAAAAGTAAGATCGGCTATATACCTGACTGATTTTGTCCATCTGTTTTTTTTAGCTGCAGTAGCCACGGTTGGCAAAATCCAAAGAGGAACGGTTATAAAAAATCCAACTATCCAATCAGTAACAAACTGGTTAGCATAATAAAGGGGCTTGTAACCTATCATATAAGGAAACGAAGGCACAAAAGTTATGGCTAGCCATGCTATGGCAAGCCCTATAAATACACAGATCCATGCTGTTGCTGTACTTATCTTTGGCCTTGGTAAAAGGTAGGCGAAATAACCAGCCAGCCATACAGGCATCATTAATAATATTTTAGGCCCGGCAACTAAGCAAGCCAATATGATGATCATTGTTGATTTCCAACCACGCGACCTGAAAAACCAAAGGCCAAAAATTGTATAATACCAGAACTCAAAGCTTAACGACCATAAAGAACCATTTAACGGAGGAGCTGATGAAAAAAGCCAAACCTCGTTCATAAACAAACCCGATAATAGATACCTGACCAATGAATGCCCCCGGGTATACGTTAAAAGCATTTGAGGATTAATATGGCTAATTATAACTTGTATAATTGCTGTAATAACTAATGCGGGTATAACCATTGAACTTAGGCGTGATAAACGTGCCTGTGCATATTGTTTACGCCCCCTGTTATTACTTATTGTAGTATGAGAGATAACATAACCCGAAAGAACAAAAAATATGATCACGGCGGCATGTGAAGGCTCTCCGGGTTTTGCCTGGTCATGAGCTTGTGTAGGGAACCATCTATCAAAAGCATGGATATATAATACCGTGATAGCAGCGCATATTCTTAAACTATCGAGAAAAATACTCGAATAGCCTGAGATTATACGAGCCTTACTTTTCGCCGTTAAAGAATACCCCATTAATTTAATTAAGCCTGCTATATAAATTCAATCACTAAATTAGAACTTATAATGAATAAACTTATTACTATTTAAAATTTGACAACGCGCTCCGCATTACAATTAAATTTTTCTCACCAAAATACGCATTGCGGGTAGCCTGCAGTTGTTTTAATGTTGGGTTGATCAATAAAATACGTTCAAGTGATTTAAAGCCGTCATCTTTTTGATTTGACGACCACATTGTCCCTAAATTATGCGCATTTAAAAACTCAGCTAATGAACTGTTTGCTGGCCCGTGCCCTAAAACAGGTAGCCCTACCTGCAAATAACTACTGAGCTTTGTTGGCAGGCTGGTTTGAGAAAAAATACTTAAAGATTTACTTAACGGGTACATGGCATAAAGAAAATTACAGGTTGAGAGTAGTGGTATTACTTCATCTTCGGGCAGTGTTGGGTAAAAAACAACATAATCTCTTAATGCCGAAGGTATATTATTAATGGTTAAGTGGCAGCCCCACATTTTTAATAATGGCTCCTGCCCTATTGCCTTAAAAAATTCAGAAAAGACAGATAAGAAAGCAATGAAGTCATTCCGATCATAGATCGATCCTATATGGCCAACTATTACTTTGCCATTATGAGTTTCACCGGGCGCAACTTTTTTGATTGAATTTTCGGGAAGGAACCGATGGCATATTTCGCCGGTTCGTCCACTTAATTGTTGATAATAATTGCGCATTCCTATGCTTACCACATCAAATGAGGTAACTGCCTTTAATGCGGCAATAGTCATATTTTTTGCCTGCGTCGATAAAAAGCGGTAACGGATCGACCGTGCGCAAAGCGCTCCGGCCCAATCATCATGCACTGTCATATGAACCGGCCTGCTTTGCTGGCGCGATAATTCTACAGCCAAACGCAATCCTTCATTGTGCGAAACTATCCAGTATTCATCACAATCTATTTCCGAAAGCTTTTTTAACAGGCTGTTGATGCTTATGCTTTTAAAATCAGCCAGCATTTTATAGGTTTCCCAAACATCATTCATGAATGGGCCGCCCATTAAAGCTTTCCCCAAATGCCCATATTCATATCCGGGCACAGCTTTATCACCAGTATAATACCATGAAATTGAAATATCAGGAAGATGCTGAATTAAGCTCCTCAAAATCACTCCACCTCCGCCCGTTAGGGGTGAATGAGCTGTAAAAAGACAGATTTTTCTCATGCTCGGTAAATATCTATCGATTTATATTTTAACATATTACCCATGATTAGCTGCTTTTGAAAGAGCATTGGTTAATTCCGTCGCGATTTTTGTCAGGCTATTAGTATTTGATTTTAAATCCGCATTAATACATGATTCAAAATTTCCGATGCTATATTCCACAACACCATCCGGAGTTTTAAGTCCGGATACTCCAATGGGATGCCAGGGTTTTGAAACGGATATAACAGGCAGCTTATGATCACGCATTGCGGCAAATGTGCCACTCTTTTCAATAACTGCGAGTGCTGTAGCTGAAATTCCCATATTTGAGTCCGACAAAATAGTCGAGATCTGCTCAGCGGATTGCTCCCCCATTATTTTCAGCTCTAAGCCTTCTGATTTCCATATAGCGGCCCACCTATCCTGCTCCGGCCCGCAACGGCCGATAAAGGTAAGTGTAATGTTAATATTTTTACTTTTTGAATATTGGGCAGCTTCGCGGGCAAAGTCCGCGATCGGGGCACCTGAATGTATCAGACCGAAAACCACAAATGAGATTTCATTTTTATGCTTTTTATCACCCTGATCGCCCGAAATATCAATAACAGGCATATTACCAAATAAAGGAAGCAGCTGTGCTTTAAAACCAAGTTTGTCAAGTAGTTTTTGATATAACAGCGTTTGGGTATGAATCACCGCGGGCTGTATTTTTAAAAGTAATGATTTAATGATAGCGCGCTGCAAAAGGCCCCAGTAAAATAGTTTTTTCGACTCTTCCTCAGCTATACCAACCCATAATTCATGAAACATTATATGCCACCTTCTGTCGGCTCCTAAAAATAACAACTGCTTATTCAAATTAAAGGGTAGGCCTTTAAGATTGAACCCAAAAGGCACAAACTGCAAACTAAACCATTCGGGATTTTGATCATCAATCCAGCTTTTTGCATCAGCAAGCCATTTACGATTCGATAAGCCCGACGGAATACGCATAACAGGCACATCTACCTCATTAATAGTTTGAATGCCTGCATTTACAACATTAACATATTTATCATTTATTGAAAGTATAGCAGCGGAATTACCTTGTTTAATAATTTCACTTGCTAGTAGCCGGGTATAATCGCCTACACCGTCATGCCCTTGCTCAAGCGAACTGCAAATAAAAACTATTTTCATGTATTAGGCTAAAGGTACACCAATGGCAAATATTTCTGTTAATACTGATTTAAATTTTTCTTCCAATCTCTCGGTAGAAAACTCTTGTTTATAGCAACTATAACTACTGTAACACCAATTGGTATAAGTACTTTTAGTTGTCCATATCTTTTCAATTAACAGTGCGGCCCCTTTTACAAAATCATCATTGTAAAAATAATAACCATTTAAATTATTTGTAATAACCGAAGAGATTCCGCCAACGTTGGTTGTAATAACCGGCAGGGCATATGAGTTTGCTTCGATGAACACTACAGGCGTGCAGTCGGCTTTTGTTGGCAAAATAAGGAATGAACATTCTTTTAACAGTTCAATAATTCTTTTTTCGCCCGCTGCTATATTTTTGTTAATGAAGCCTAATGAAATTATATTTTCATTGTTTTTATGTTGCTGAGGCACATCCGTTCCAACAACATATAATTTTGCTTCAATACCATTAGCATTCAATTTGTTTAAAACGTCAACTGCTTTATCCCCTCCTTTTCTTTGCCAGTCAACACCTATAAATAACAGTTTTAAACCAGCGCTAATTCTATTTTCTATAATTTCAGCTATTTCATTCTGATCGGTATAAGTGCTCAGGTTTGATGAAAAAGGAATTAGCTTCAATTTATCAGCATCAGTTTCATAATACTTAGTTGCTGAGTCAATGGCCCATTGTGATGATAAAATAATACGATCGCTGATCTGGAATGCTTTTTTTTGGGTCAGGTGTATATTATTTATTTGAGCCGGGGGAAGATTCGTGACATACTCGTAAAAGTTCAATAAATTCTGGAAAGTGGCATCAGTCCACAGTATGATCTTACTTTTTGAGTTCTGAAGATTTGGGATAATAAAAAACTGAAAGGTTATTATAAGATCGTACCCATTATTTCTTACATTTTTAAAAGCCTGATAATTGGAAGATAAAACCGCCGCATCAAAATCTGACAAGTAGTTTAGTTTCCTTATCCTGTTATAATATAAGCCCTTAAGGTAACTAAACACATTTCTTTTTAGCGGAACAGAAATGAATTCAACGTTATTTTTGCCAAAAAAACCTTCTAAAAATAAGGAGAGATGATAAGGTATGCCCGACCAGTTTTTAATATCCTTAACGTCAAAAGTATTTACTATAGCTACTTTCATTTAGTTCAAATATCTGTTGCTGTTTAAGGCTATCTATTGAAATAATCTGCGGTATAATACCTTGTAGGTTAGATCATGGGAGCGCATTTTTATCATTTTAGCCGGGATACCGGCTACTACAGTATAGGGTTCAACATCTTTTGTCACAACAGCTCCGGCAGCAACAACGGCTCCTTTGCCAATTTTACAACCTGGTAATATCATGGCACGGGTGCCTATCCATACATAATCTTCAATTATAACCGGGAGTAATCTGCCTTTAAAATCAGCAGAATCAATTTCATGGTCTGCTGTTAATATCATTACTTCCTGTGAGATGGAAACATTTTCTCCAATTGTAATGCTGCATTTATTATCAAGCCTGCATTTACCATTAATGACCGAGTTTTGCCCGATCAAAAAATTCCCTTTACAATCAAATGTACAATCTAGAAAAATAGCGGTATTTTTCCCTATGTTATATTTCATTACATAGCGATAAAAAAACAAACGTAATGTATGGCTGGGAATACGTGATATCCACCGGTTACAAATATAAATCCTTAACTCTGATAAAAAACCTGTCATTACTTATGGTTAATAAATTGATAATATAACAGATTTTTGGCCGCCCACGTTTTTAGAATTGTTATTTGGTTGGCTTTTGATAGTATTCCAAAATTAAAAAAATTACCAGTTAATATATTTATCAGGATAATAACTATTCATCCGGCGTATTGTTTATTAAAAAAAACAGAGTGAAAATTAAACAATTCAATGATTTTAATGTCAAAAACACCTGATTAATTATAGTGGCTTCACATTAAACTTATTTTTTTAGACAATTAGAATATTTTTTTAGTATTATAGTAGAATATCCATGTAAGATTACAAATTTTTAAAAATATTGTGCACGAATTAAAAAAATTTACTTTTGCAAGTAAACAAACATTTGCTCATTAGGCTAAGTTATCTATGAAAAAAACAATCTTTTATTCCCCTATTTTGCTTTTAGGGCTTTTTTCCGTTTTAGTTCTAAATTCATGTGCAAATTCAAAAAAACTGGCCTATTTTAATAATATCCAGCGTGATAGCGTTTCAACGATCCAAGTGCAGGCCATTGAAACCAAAATAAGCAAGAATGATGTTGTACAAGTTACCATTTCAACATTAGATGAAGTAACTACACGGTTGTTAAATCCTACAAACTTGTCCAATAATTCATCAGCAGCATCAAACGGTTACCTGGTTGATGAAACAGGAATTATTAAAGTGCCATTGATAGGTGCTATTAAGGCTGAAGGATTAACAAAACGCGAACTGGCAAAGCTCATTACTGATCTGTTGTTAAGTAAACAAATTGCAAAAGATCCGGTTGTAGTTGTACGTATACTAAATTACAAAATAACTGTACTTGGCGAAGTCAACCACCCGGGAGTTATACAAGTACCCAATGAAAGGATAACGCTGCCTGAGGCCTTAGGCGAAGCTGGTGACCTTACCATTTACGGAAGGCGCAATAATGTGTTATTGATTCGGGAAGAAGGGGATAAAAGAATATACAAACGTTTCAGCTTAAATGAAAGTCAACTATTTGACAAAGACATTTATAACCTACAAAACCAGGACATTATTTACGTTGAGCCGGATAATGCAAGAGCCGCTGCAACCGACCGTTCAACTACGCTGATACCACTAGCAATTAGCGTGATATCATTAGGATTGGTTTTGTATCTTGAATTTATTAAAGATTAATTTTTGTATACTAAATGAAAAATACTAACCAGAGAAATAATGCTTCTGATGTTTTTGAAAACTCATCCACCAAAAATACATTAAATGCCATTGCTTTTCGTTATCTCCCTTTCTGGCCAATATTCGCTTTTGCAATTATTGTTAGTTTAACCATAAGCTATATATATATTCATTATCAAACGCCAATTTATGAGGCTAATGCCTCCATATTATTAAAAGACGATAAAAGTTCAAATTCCAATCTTTTAGAATCATTTGATGTTACCGGTAGTACAGCAAAAACTGTAGATAATGAAATAGAGGTACTAAGGTCGCGCACTTTAATACGGCAGGTAGTAAGGGATATGGGATTATATGCCCAGGTATGGGCTAAGGGCACTTTCAGAGATATAATTGTATATCCGAACCCTGTTAAGTTTATAGCGGTAAATCCTGATCTGCTTCAAAATTCACCTAACATACCGGTATCATTCAAATATGTATATTCCGGCAAATATGTCATCCTAGGAGGGGTAAGATATTCCTTAAATGTTCCGGTTATGACTCCTTACGGCGAATTTATAATTCAGCCGGTAAAAGAAATTTATGACCCTGAGGCTCAAACCATTAAGTCAAAAGAACAAATATTGTATTTGCAAATCCGATCTGTTAAAACGGCAGGAGCTATTATGCAAGGAGGATTAACAATAGCCCCATTAGGAAAACAATCTTCATTGATTAGCTTAAAAATGGCTGACCAATCTCCGGCAAGAGCAGAAGATGAACTGAATAATCTGATCAGTGTTTATAATAAGGCCGGGATTGATGACAAAAATGGCACGGTAGCAAATACTCTTCAATTTATTAATAACAGGTTAATAACAGTTGCGAAAGATTTGAACGATGTTGAAGGAGATTTGCAGCAATACAAAAGTGAAAGAGGAATTATAGATATATCGTCTCAAGGGAAAGATTATCTTGAAAATGTTAATAAAAATGATGAGAGTTTATCTCAAATTCAGATTCAGCTTGACGTTTTAAATGAGATCGAAAAATACATTATTCAAAAGGCAGATCACGCAGGTACAGTGCCGGCCACAGTAGGCATTACCGATCCGATATTAACTTCGCTTTTAGATAGGTTGTATGAGTCTGAATTACAACTTTCTCATGGTCGTGAAACTTCAGGAGAAAATTCGCCGGAAATAAACTCTTTAAAAGACCAGATAAGCCAGATGAAGGCAAGTCTTTTAGAAAACACCCGCAACCTGCGCCAAAATCTTAATGCTACTAAAAACGCTTTACAAGCAGAGATTAATAAAAATTCAGATATATTAAAAACAGTTCCTGAAAAGGAGCGTGCACTTTTGGAAATTAATCGCCAGCAAGCTGTCAAAAACGCCATATACACCTTCCTTTTGCAAAAAAGAGAGGATGCTGAGATTTCTAAAGCTTCGGCAGTTGCTGATAGTCGGGTAGTTAACTATGCTGAAAGCGGCGGTTACCCAATAAAGCCAATACCTTTAAATATTTATCTGATAGGATTATCCGCTGGTGTGTTTTTCGGTATATTTTTTGTTCTTATCCGGGAGCAATTTAACAGAACTGTTGTTTTCCGGTCAGATATAGAAACCGCTACAGGCACTCCTATATTAGCTGAAGTTATGCATGATGAAAGTGGTGAGACTTTGGTTATAAAAGACGGAAAACGAACAACTATAGCAGAACAGTTCAGAGCATTACGTACTTCGCTCAATTACATTGGCATACGTGATGACAAAAAAACCATATTGCTAACCTCTTCTATATCAGGCGAAGGCAAAAGCTTTATGTGTATGAACATAGCAGTAAGTTTATCCCTGATCGGTAAAAAGGTTATTTTACTTGAGTTTGATTTGCGCAAACCCAGGGTAAGTAAAGCACTGAATATAAAACAAGAACCGGGGATTAGTAATTATCTGGCAGGCTTAGCAACCTATGATGAAGTTATTATACACCTGGAATCAATAAACATACCCGGGCTTTATATACTTCCTGCAGGCACTATACCTCCAAATCCAACAGAATTAATGTTAAATGGCAGGTTAAATACTTTAATGGATCAGCTTAAACTTGATTTTGATTATGTGCTAATTGATTCGCCGCCTGTAGGCCTGGTAACAGATGCTAAGATACTTAATAAGTATTCGGATGCATGCTTGTACATGGTTAGGCATAAATATACGCCAAAGCACTATTTGAATTTGATTGAGCAATTATATGTTAATGATGAATTAACTAATTTAAATATTGTTTTTAACGGTTTAACGGCAAGGGGTGTACTAAATAGTTACGGTGGCTATGGTTCAAGCTATGGATATGGTTACGGATACGGCTACGGCAGCGAATATGGATATACACAAGATGACGATAAAAAGCAAACTTTTGGCACCATGCTTAGTAACTTCATGAAACAGCTTTTTAAATAGCAGATCATATAGCACCTATTAGCCCTTAAATATTTAAGGGCTAATCACATTTATAGTTTGGAGATGGTGGTTCATATAATATTCATGTTGATATATAATAAGAACTAATTTACCATTATGTGATTTCGTGTATAATAAAATGAAACCAACACAACATATCCCGATAGAGCATTCGTCGCAAAACAGGATCTTAGAAATTAAACCTCAAAACAGTGTTTTCAATCTTCATTTAAGAGATGTTTGGGAGTACCGGGATTTATTGTGGTTATTGGTACGCCGGGATTTTGTATCCTTTTATAAACAAACCATATTGGGCCCGTTGTGGTTTTTTATACAGCCTATTTTTACTACAATAATTTTTACAGTAATTTTTAGCAGCCTGGCTAAACTTAGTACTAATGGAGCCCCCCCTGCACTGTTTTACCTGGCAGGTACCGTTTCATGGAACTATTTTTCAGATTGTTTAACAAAAACCTCAACTGTTTTTAAAGACAATGCTAACATATTCGGCAAAGTATACTTCCCACGATTAATAATGCCGCTGAGCATTGTTTTTTCAAACCTCGTAAAGTTTGGTGTTCAGCTAATTTTATTTGTCATTATGTTACTTTATTATGTTTTTGAGCATAGGGTATATCCCAATTGGTATATACTACTTTTTCCGTTAGTTGTTATTTTAATGGCAATATTAGGTTTAGGTATAGGGTTAATTGTAACTGCGCTTACCACTAAATACCGTGATCTGGCTTTTATTGTAACATTTGGCATGCAATTATTAATGTATGCCACACCTGTAATATATCCATTGGCTGCAGCCCCGGCAAAATACCGCACATTAATCATACTCAATCCAATGAGCGGCCTTATAGAAACATTCAGATACGGTTTTCTGGGTACAGGGCAATTTTATACCGGAGCTTTTACTTATAGTGTAGCAGCAAGCATAATTATATTTTTGGTGGGGCTGATAGTTTTTAATAAGGTGGAAAAGAATTTTGTTGATACTGTTTAATTAACTGATAAATGGGCGATTTTGCTATAAAAGTTGAAAATTTATCTAAAGCCTATCAGTTAGGTGACTTTAGTACCGGAACCCTTAGCAGGGATTTAGAACGGTGGTGGGCCTTGATGCGTGGCAAAGAAGATCCTTTTTTAAAAATTGGTGAAACTAATGACAGATCGGTAAAGGGAGAAAGTGATATAATCTGGAGCCTAAAGGATATTAACTTTGAAATAAACCCAGGTGATGCGGTAGGTATAATCGGGCGTAATGGCGCAGGTAAAAGTACGCTGCTTAAAGTATTGAGCAGAGTTACCTCGCCAACAACGGGCTTAATTAAGGTAAAAGGCCGAATCGCCAGTTTATTGGAAGTTGGAACAGGTTTTCACCCGGATTTAACCGGCAGAGAAAATGTTTTTTTAAATGGCGCTATCCTCGGAATGAGGAAAGCCGAGATCAAAAGGCAATTTGATGCCATTGTTGATTTTGCAGATATTGAAAGATATATTGATACCCCGGTAAAACGCTACTCATCGGGTATGTACGTACGGCTGGCCTTTGCTGTTGCAGCGCATTTGGAATCCGAGATTTTAATTGTTGATGAAGTGTTAGCTGTAGGTGATTCAGAATTCCAAAAAAAGTGCTTAGGGAAAATGAACGATGTAAGCAAAGGTGAAGGAAGGACAGTTCTTTTTGTGAGTCATAATATGGGGATGATATCTACACTTTGCCAACGAGCTATTTATTTAAGAAATGGCACAATTGAATTTCAGGATACCGTAGAAAAGGTATTAAATAAGTATATTGAAAGTAACTCCCGTTCCGGTACATTTACAGTGAGTAAAGACGAGGCATCAACGGGCAAAAGCAACTACATACAAGAAGTCTATTGTGCAAATGATTTAAATGAAGAAATATTCGACTTTCGTTTCGATCAACATATTTACCTGCATATAAAATTAATAATTAATGACTTCGCAAACGGCTTGCAAATTGGAGTTGCTTTAGATGGCAAATTGCAAAACAGAGTGTTTACAGTTCTTAGGCCCATTGAAAAAACAAATAGTGCAGAACTATATTTTATACTAAAACTGCCGAAAAAATTATTCGCACCAAACTTTTACAGCTGGACAGTAGCGCTGTGGACAAAAGATGAGAAGTACTTTGATGTTTTAGAAGATATAGTGCCTATTCAAATACATGACTCCGGTTCAGAATTGGCCCTTTATGAAGGTGTTAATTATGGAAATGTAATTATTAAGCCGATATGGGAAAAATGATAAAGGATTTTTTAAGGAAAATAATATACAGGATTTACCTTGTCGGAAAATTTGAAGATTACCGTAGAAGTGAATATAAAAAAGAAATTGAAAACAATTTAAAACTGACAAACGCAGCTTTAATTAGTAGTACTTCAAATATGGCAGAAGCTACATTACACAATAGGCATAATCAAAACCATATCAGAATAGGAGAACAGTCACAAATAAGAGGAGAACTTGAGGTATCAAGGCATGATAGTAAAATAATAATTGGTGATTATAGTTACGTTGGCCCCGGCACAAGAATCTATTGCTCAAAAAGAATTACTATCGGAAATCGTGTTCTAATATCTCACAATGTGAATATATACGATAATAATTCCCACCCACTTATTGCCAGTGAACGCCATAAAGACTTCCTTTTCATATTTGAAAACGGGTACCAAAATAATGATGTTGATACGAAAGCAAAGGAAATTATTATTGAGGATGACGTTTGGATCGGCTTTAACTGTATTATTCTAAAAGGTGCCAGGATTGGTAAAGGCGCAATAATTGGTGCCGGAACTATAGTTACTGGCGATGTTCCGGCGTATGCTGTTGTTGTTGGCAACCCAATGCGTATTATCAATTACACCACATAACTCAAAACATATGAAAATTGCATTTATAGACAATTTGAAAGTGGGAGGCGGATTGTCCCGGTTTTCCTATATGTTATGTAAAAAAATGCTTGAATATAATGAAGATCTGCAAATTGATTATTATGCACATGAAGCAAATATATTGCGCACTCCTGAATTAACAACTTTATCTGAAAGACTTAAGATTAAAGTTCTTTATACCACACAAACACAGGTTTCCACATTTACACAAAGAATAACAAGTAAAATATTAAGAAAGCTAAACTTACTTAATGAAACTAATAATGATACTATAACAGAGATTGAAGAAAGAGTAAAAGATTACGATTTGGCATATTTTCCTGTTGCACATATGATGAAGAAGCCAAATCTGGATATTCCTATTGTAGGCACTATACATGACTTTAACTGGAAGTATTTCTTTGGAAGCCAGATATTTTCGCAGGCTTTTGTTCAGGAAATGGACAAGGAAATAATAAAATGGTTGACCACCACTGTTACGACCTGTTCGTCAAACGATGTGATAACTGAGGCTAAGAAGCTTTATCCCGGCATTATTCAATATCCGGAGGTAATACATCTTGCTCCATTAGTTTTCTCTGAAAATACAGATGAAGAAACTGCTCAAAAAGTTTTATCAGATTTAAAGATCGATTTCCCATATATTATTTTCCCTGGTAACTTTTTTCCCCACAAAAATCATTTAAATCTGTTCTCAGCATTCTCAATATTAACAAAGAAGGATAAATACAAAGATCTTAAACTGATTTTAACCGGGTTCAACTCAGATCAGGTTCCTTTTGGTATAGCTGAAAAATTTGGAGTGCAATTGTTGACACAAAATTCTCCCAATCACTATTTTAATGTGATGGGGTTGGGATATCAGCCTAATTATGTAATTGAAGTTTTAATAAAAAAAGCTAAATTATTAGTTTCACCATCCATTTATGAGGCAATATGTACACCCGGTATGGATGCATGGTATTTTGAAACGCCAACTGCGATTTCAAACATTGCGCCTTTTATAGAACATGAGGAAATATGGGGCGTTAAACCTGCATATTTTGACCCAATGGATGTAAACAATATTGCTGAAGTAATAGATAATTGCCTTACCGATTATTCCACTGCACAATCGAATGCAGCTATCTCGAAGAAAAATATTTCAAATTATACATGGGATATTGTTGCAAACAAATACTTAAGCGTTTTTAACAAGATAGTAATCAATAAAAAATGTTAAAAATATTAATCATAGGCTCTGAAGGATTTATTGGAAATCATTGTGTAAAATACTTTCAGCAAAATAACTGGGAGGTGTATGGCTGCGATCTGTTAGATTATGCTTCAGGCAACTATAATTATACTAAAATATCCAGGCTACAACCGTCATTCGAAGAAGTATTTTCTGTCAATACTTATGATGCCTGTATCAATGCTTCAGGTAATGGAAGCGTCCCAATATCTATCGCTCATCCTGCAAATGATTTCGAGGCCAACTGTAGCGATGTGATGGGGATTTTGGAATTGATCAGGCTAAAAAATATCAAGTGTAAATATATCCATATCTCAAGTGCCGCTGTTTATGGTAATCCGAAAAAATTACCGATAGCAGAAAATGAATATATAGCCCCGCTATCACCTTATGGCTGGCATAAATATATTTCCGAAATATTATGTAAAGAATATCACATACTTTATAGCGTTCCTGTTGTAATTGTACGGCCCTTTTCTATATATGGGCCAGGGCTTCATAAACAATTGTTTTGGGATCTGTATCAAAAATGCAAACCCCAGCCTGATGAATTGATGCTATGGGGTACAGGCAAAGAAAGCAGGGATTTTATATATATTAGTGATCTGGTTGAAGCATTAAACATTATTTTACTGAATTCGCCAATGCAGGCAGATATTTATAACCTGGCTAACGGCATTGAAATAACAATTGAAGATGCAGCAGCACAATTCATTAGTAATTTCAATAGTTCAATAAAATTGAGTTTTAATAACCAGCAAAGGCCTGGCGACCCTGTTAACTGGAAAGCTGATATAACAAAACTGAACAGTTTAGGCTATAATGCTAAATATAATTTTGCCGAAGGAATACGAGAGACTACACAATGGCTAAAAAATTTGCAATAGGATTAAATTACTTTTTTGATAACCAGTCAAACTCCGGTATAGTTAATTATATCTATAATATTATAGCTGCTTTAAATACATTACCTGATAGCGAAAAACCTAAAATAGTTGTATTTTATTCAACAAATGCACCGCTGGATTATTTAAAATCTATTGAATACCCTTTTATTGAGTATATTTTATTTAATCAGTATCCATCAAATATTATTATAAGCAAAACGAATGGTCTTATTCGCCGGCTTTTTAACCGGGATATTTATAAACAGGTTAAATATTTCAACAAAATAAACTCGCTGTACCCTTACTTTGATACGTTTGATTATGGGTTTTCTGATTTTAAAAACAAAATATATTGGCTGGTAGATTTCAATAACAGGGCTTTCCCGTTTCACTATGCCGATAACGGTGAAAACATGCTGAATATTCAAAGCAAGATCGCCAAATCTACAGAAAAGGTAGTTTTAAGCTCTAAAGCACTTTTTAATGAATTAAAAGAATATTATCCTGACTATAAATGCGATATTAAAATCCTGCGTTTTGCCAGCTCACTACCATTACTAAATGAAAGAGACATTGCAATAGTTCAAAAAAGGCACAACATAGATATACCTTATTTAATGAGCCCCAATCAGTTATGGGAGCACAAGAATCAAAGTTTAGTTTTAGATGCCTTAAATATCATCAGGCAAAAGGAACCATTGTTAAAATTCAAAATTTTATTTTCTGGCAGCCTTGAGGTAAATAGGGGAAAAGGGTTTTATATTGATCTTTTGAAACAAAAAATAAAGGAATATGGGCTTGAAGATTTTGTCTCATTTTTAGGCGTATTGGATCGCCAGGATCAACTCTTATTAATGAAAGGTGCGACCGCATTACTACAGCCATCATTATATGAAGGATGGAGCACTTTGGTTGAGGAGGCAAAAGCGCTTAATAAATTCATAATTTTGTCTGATCTTCCGGTTCATAAGGAGCAAATTGCCGGGAATGTTGCTTTTTTTGACCCATTTAATGCAACTGAATTAGCTGAAAAGATAATAGCACAAATAAAGCACCCGGCCTCAGTTGTTATAACCGATTACAAAGAAAATATTAGAAAATACGGAAGAGAAATTTTAAGCGCATTAACTGACAATACATCAACCACATGAAAAAGATATTGTTTATTAGTCATGATGCCTCCACAACAGGTGCCCCTATTGTTTTATTAAACTTTCTTGAGTGGCTGAAAAAAGAAGAACACTTTGAGCTATCTGTTTTTTTGAAACAAGGTGGCGACCTTGAAAATAGTTTCCGCAATATTGCGCCAACCTATAGTCAGGTTGTTAAAACACGTCTTCAGCGTCTTTTGGACCGAATTATTAGAAAATTCAAACCGCAGGCTGAAAAATATAAGTTACCTACAGATTTATTAAAGCAATCATTCGACTTAATATATATTAACACAGTAGTTTGCCTTGATCTGGTTTCTGCTTTAAAAGAAAAATTCAACTGCCCTATTATATGCCATGTTCATGAGAATGATTTCACCATAAAATACTATTATCCTGAGTCTATTACTAAAAACAATCTTGATAACGTAAATCATTTCATTGCCGCTTCAAAAAGCACTATGGATAACCTGGTTAAGGAATATGAGGTAAGGCCTGAAAATGTTAGTTTGATATATGAATTTATACCAACAGAAAAGATTTCAAAACCATCTCTATCACGCGAATTAATTAAAAAGGAATTAAATATTTCAAATGAATTTATAGTGGGTGGCTGCGGATTAACCAGCTGGAGAAAAGGCATTGATCTTTTTGTACAGCTTGCTTTAATTTTTGATGAATTGCGCCCCGGCAATAATATTAAACAGGTATGGGTGGGCAATATAAGTCATGAATTTATTTGTCAGTTCAACTATGAAGCAAGGCGACTAAATGTTGTTGATAAAATTATTTTTACCGGCCAAAAATCTGACCCGCAAAATTACTTTCAGGTATTTGATGCATTTGCTTTAACTTCACGTGAAGACCCATTTCCTTTAGTAGCCCTGGAAGCAGCAGCATTAAACAAACCTATTTTGTGCTTTAATTATTCAGGTGGTATGCCGGAGATTATTGAAAATGGCAAAAGCGGGATAATTGTACCGTATGGCGATGTAAGGCTTATGGCAGAAAAAATCATCCAACTAATGGATGATGATACTTTGAAAAACAAAATTGGTAAAAATGCGGGCGCATTAGTTCAGAACTTTGATGTAAACATAGCCGGCAAAAAAATCATTAACGTAATTGAACAATTAATAAACTGACATTATGCCAAAAGTTTCTGTAATTGTTCCTAATTATAATCACGGTAATTATCTGAACCAACGGATCGATTCAATTATTGGCCAAACCTATCAGGATTTTGAACTGATAATCCTTGATGATTGCTCAACCGACGACAGTGAAACTGTCATCAATCAGTATCGGGAGTATCCAAAAGTTAGTCATATTGTTTTCAATGAGGTTAATAGCGGCACTACCTTTAAACAATGGAAAAAAGGCATCGAACTGGCTAAAGGGGAATATATTTGGATTGCCGAAAGTGACGACTGGTGCGAATCAAATTTATTGGAAACGCTGATAAAGGGATTGGAAGGTAATCCACAATGTGTTATGGCTTATTGCCAATCCTATGTAATTAAAGGCGACAACACCATTTCAAAAGTTTCATTCCATAACAAGCTTGCTGAGTATGTTAATGGTAAAAAATACATACAGGAATATTTGACCGGCAGTTGTTCCATCTGGAATGCAAGTACCGTATTATTTAAAAAAGCCTATTACTTAAATGTTTCTGATGAATTTACAACTTTCAGAATGTGCGGCGACTGGCGGTTTTACATTGATATGGCCCAACAGGGTGATGTATTTATTTGTGGCGAAGTGCTGAACTATTTCAGAAAGCACGATAAAGACGTAAGCGGCGCAATGTATGGCTCAGGTAATAATTACCTGGAAGAACTTAAAATATTAAAGTATATAAAAAATGAATCGCTGATAAGCGAACAGCAATTTAAAGCGCATCTGCTGTTTAAGTATATTCAGTTTAGCGTGTTTAAATATAAATTCACACCGGGTATAGCGGCAGAGGTTGAGGAGTCTTTTTACCACAATGAAGGCCAATTCTATAAATCATTTTTACGTTACAACAGCAAATTGAGCCTTTTTAAAATCAAAGCAAAAAGGCGTTTAAATTTGATGTTTCAATAAGCTAATTAATTTTCAATAGCATCTATAGATAAAGGTTTATGAATAAAAATGAAAATCTTTGTGTGATCATCCCTGTTCATAAACCGGAATTAACCAAAGACGAGATCATATCATTACAGGCATGTCAAAAACATTTAAATAGCTATGAGTGCTTTTTGGTATATCCTTATGGCATGGATATAAGCGCTTATACAGCAATCCATAGCGATCTGATAGCTGCGCCTGTTAATCCTGAATGGCTTTCTTCGGTTAAAGCGTACAATAAAACGAAGTTGAGTTCAAGCTTTTATCTAATGTTTGCCAACTATAAATATATGCTCACCTATGAGTTGGATTCCTATATTTTTAGTGCAAATATTGCCGAAACAAATGCTTTTAACTTTGATTTTATAGGTGCCCCATTTTTTGAAGGTTACTGGGAAGCAACTAATGATTCGCCGTTTGTTAAGGGCTGTAATTCGGGGTTTTCAGTCAGAAATATACAATCTTGTTTAAAAGTGCTGAAGGGAATGAAAAAATATCGCTTGCATTGGTGGCTATATAAAATTTTCCTTTCACACTCACAGCGGCTACGGTTAAAACTTAACGAGCTTACAAAAAACAAATATGATGTTTTCATCACCGGCAGGTTTAGCTTTTATTTTGATGATTTTCATTTAAATGAAGATGTGGTTTGGACCGAGATCATACCACAACTGTTCCCCGATTTTATCATTGCCGACCCCATGAGCGCGCTAGCATTCAGCTTTGAATATAATTTGGATAGCTCTTTAGTATTAAATAATGGCAAACTGCCGCTCGGCTGCCACGCATGGTATAAAAATATGGACTTTTGGAAAGCTTATATTAGTACAGAAAATGGATTTTGACTTTTACCTTTCCGAAATGTCTGTATCCGACCTGCACGGCGGCGGCTTAACCCTGCAACGTATTTTGGGTGATGACTTAATGCAAATACCCTACTTTGCTTATGTAAATCGAACCGCTTATGATATTCCGGCTATTGATAAACTTCGTGACAGGGAAATTAATTTAACATCATTTTGGGATGGCAATACCGCACGCGCGATTTTAGGCAATACCCGTGCACGCTCAATAAGCAGAAACTCATTTATTTTAAAAAAGCAAGCTGAAAAGACCGTACGCTTACTAGCTAATAAGTTTGGATCTAAGCAGCCTTTAAATGCGCTGGTATGTCCGCAAGGGGCAGCGTCAATTTACACGCTAGAAGCCTTGAAACGCTATCGCCCGGTTAAGTATATCACCTGGCTTATGGATGATCATATTGTTAAATACAACAACGATGAATGGCAGTATCCTAAAGAATTAGAGCCGTTGCTAGCGAAACATTTACAGGAAGCTGAACATGTTTTTGTGATCAGCACTGCTATGCAGCACTTTTACCGTAGCAGGTTTGGCGTTGAATCCACTGTATTATTTGGCCCATTTGATTCGCCTGATGATAATAATGCGAGTGTATTAGATAAAACCGGCCCGTTAAAAATAGGCTATTTTGGCGCAGTAGCAGCCTGGCAGCTTGATGCCTTGCAGTATATTGTAAACGCGTTGCATGGTACCAATGTGCAATTGCATATCTATTCGGCCATTGAAAAACTACCCGCGGCTATTTCAGTTGACAGCGTTTATTTTGAAGGAAGAGTAAGCCCCGATCAGGTTTTGGCTGAAATGCGCAAATACAATGCAATTCTGCTGCCGATCAGTTTTATGGAGACAAGGCGCAATATGTCTGAATTTAATATTGCCACCAAAATGAGTGAATACCTGGCATCGGGAGTGCCTATCCTTGCTATCGGCCCAGAATATGCAGCGATGATAAATTATCTTAAAACAAACAATGCTGCAATCGTGGTTGAATCTGGTAAAGAAGAAGATATTAAAGACGCTTTCAAACTATTAAATGATCAGCAGCAGATCGCTACTATCCTAAAAAATGCTAAGAATCTGGAAGCCCATGAAACGGGAACTTTACCTATGCGGGAACGGTGGCTAAAAGGCATCAATAAAATTTCATTGTAAAATTTGATAAACTATTCAAATTTTAAGCTATTTTAACATGAGTTCGAGCTAAGCCATTTTTGCCTCATCCCACCCCTTCTCCAAAGGAGAAGGGCTATAAAATTGAAAAAAAATAGCTTATTTTCTAATCTAAGTCCTCTCCTTTGGAGAGGACTTAGGGGAGGCAAATAGTTGAACATAAGCTATTTTAAATAAAGATAAATTCAAACAATGCTATCGATCCCTACGGTTTCTATTATTATCCCTAATTATAATCATGCACCCTATTTGAGGCAGCGTATTGATTCTGTATTAGGGCAAACCTATCAGGATTATGAGGTAATTATTTTAGATGATTGCTCAACCGACAATAGCCGGGAAATTATTGCGGAATATAGTGAGTATGAAAAAGTAAGTCGCATTATTTTTAATGAAACCAATAGTGGCAATACTTTTATACAATGGCAAAAGGGCATTGTATTAGCCAAAGGCAAATACATTTGGATAGCGGAAAGCGACGACTGGTGCGAACCAATATTACTGGAAACATTAGTTAACGGCTTGCAAAAAAACGATAAATGTGTGCTGGCATACGTTCAATCATACATTATAAGGGGCAAAGACATTATTGACAAAGTATCCTTTAGCCCTACCCTGCTGCAATATGTAAATGGTAAAGAATATATCGTAGATTATTTGGTAAAGTATAACAGCATTTTTAATGCAAGCATGTGTGTGTTTAAAAAAGAATGCTACGAACACGTTTCATCAAGGTTTACTACCTTTAAATTTTGCGGCGATTGGCTGCTCTGGGTTGAAATAGCTAATCAGGGGGATGTTTTTATCTCTGGCAAATTATTGAATTATTTCAGAAAACATAAAGGCGATATAACCGGCAAAGTGCATTCTTCAGGATATAATTTTATTGAAGAAGTGGCTATATTAAAGCTATTGAAGGAAGAACAATTTATTAGCACGCCACAATTTAAACCCCAGCTATTGAATTTGTATATTGGCTATTTGCTGAATAAAAGGAAACTTGAAAAAAGTGTGTGCAAGCAAATTGAAAACGCCTTTTACTTTACTAATTCCGAATCTTATAAATGGTTCTTAACTTCAAGGGCCAATCAATTTACTTTGCTTAAGTTAAAGGCAAAACGGCATCTTATAAATTTATAATATTAATCCATTTGCATAAAATGGCTTTGTTCAATCTTAATTGTTTGGTGTAGCATGGTAACGGGTAATATATAAATGAATATTACAATTATAAGTGGCTCTGAAACTGGTGGTGCCGGCAATGCGGCTAAAAATTTACATGAAGGCCTGTTGGAAATTGGAGTAAATTCCAGTTTTTTAACTGAAAAAATGGTCAACGATGCTGATAAAAGTTTGTTTAAAAGGATTCGCCGATGGTGGTTGGTTAGGCAGGCTATAAAAAGGAATTACAAACTTTTAGCGGATGCCCCCGATGGTTTCGATCATTTTTCTTTCGCACGTACAGGGTATCATAATATCCATAAACACCCGCTTATAAAAAATGCCGATATAATTAATATCCACTGGGTAAGTTATATGGTTGATTATAAAAGTTTCTTTAAAAATATCGACAAGCCTATTATATGGACGCTCCACGATACGAACTCCTTTACCGGAGGATGTCATTATACTTTTCAGTGTGATAATTTTATAAACGACTGTACAAACTGTATCCAGCTTTCAGAAAAAGTACGGGATTTTGCTGCAAAAAACAATCTTAAATTAAAGCGTGATAGTTTAAAAGCCTTAAATGCTAAAAAAACAGTCGTGGTATCGCCATCACAATGGCTTAAAACGCTTTCTGAAAAAAGTTCGCTATTCAAACAATACGCACATTTTTGCATACCTTACGGTATAAATACAGCAATATTTAAGCATTATGATAAAACGGAAAGCCGTTTAAAAATGAGGCTTCCGGTTAATCAATTTATTGTTCTTTTTGCAGGCACTTCATTAGCAGAACACAGAAAGGGATTTGATATAATATTAGATCTGAAAAAAATGTTTAAAGAACATCCTGAAATAGTATTTGTTGCTATAGGTAAAAATGATATTGAGCATGAAGGAATCCTTGATCTTGGATATATTAGTGATAAAAATGAGATGGCAATAGCATATAATGCTGCCGATGTGTTTATCATTCCTTCACGGGAAGACAATTTACCCAATACTATGCTGGAATCAGTGTGTTGTGGAACCCCGGTAATAGGCTATAAAACCGGCGGTATAATTGATGTAATAGAACATGGCAAAAATGGCTTTCTAGTTGATAAAGAGAATATAACGGATATAGCAGCGTATATAAATCAAATGGCCAACAATACTGACCTGTTCGATCGGGAAAGCATTTCTTATATCGCTCAAAAAAAATATTCATTAAAAAGCCAGGCAATTGCTTACAGGAACGTGATTAATAATATTTTTGGATATAATTAACGATCAACAAAAACTGCTCCAGGAAAAGAATTATCAAGGCGGGGTTATAATTCAATTTCCACAGAAATAATTTATGAAAAAAATTTTAGTAACAGGTTCTTCAGGATTAATAGGCTCAGAGGTAAGTATTCATTTCGGCGCACTCGGCTGGCAGGTACATGGAATAGATAATAATCAGCGTGCAGTATTCTTTGGCCCACAGGGAGATACACGCTGGAACCAAAACCGCCTTGCCGAAAAGCTAACCACCTCCTTTGTACACCATGAAATTGACATTCGTGACCGTACTGCAATACTCGCATTGTTAAAAGAGCTAAAGCCCGATGCAATTGTGCATACCGCTGCTCAACCATCGCATGACAGGGCCGCTGCAATTCCATTTGATGATTTTGATACCAATGCCGTAGGAACGCTTAACTTGTTAGAAGCTGTTCGCCAGGCTTGCCCTGAATCGCCATTCGTTCATATGTCGACCAATAAGGTATATGGCGACAGGCCAAATAATATAGCTCTTGTTGAAAATGAAACCCGTTGGGATTATGCCGACCCACTATATGCCAATGGCATTGCTGAAGATTTTTCTATCGATCAAAGCAAGCATTCCCTTTTTGGTGCGTCTAAGGTAGCCGCTGATGTTATGGTACAGGAATATGGCCGCTATTTTAATATGTATACCTGCTGCCTGCGTGGCGGTTGTTTAACGGGCCCAAATCATTCGGGGGTTGAGCTTCATGGTTTCTTAAGCTACCTTGTTAAATGTAACCTGGAGGGCCAGGAGTATAAAGTTTTCGGATACAAAGGCAAACAGGTGCGCGATAACATCCACTCGCATGATGTGGCTAGCTTTATTGAAGCTTTTATTAATGCTCCGCGAGTAGCCGAGGTTTATAATCTTGGAGGCGGCAGGGCAAACTCCTGTTCAATTTGGGAAGCATTTAAAATAGCCGAAAAATTCTCGGGCAAACAGCAAGTTTATACTTATGTTGATGAGAACCGTATAGGCGATCATATTTGCTATATTTCAAACCTGACAAAAATGAAGGAACATTACCCGGCATGGGATATAACTATCTCTTTAGAGGAAACCATCAGCCAGATTGTGAATGCTTTAAAAAGCAGATAAGCTCGTTTGCAAGTATTCCCCCCGGTTATTACAGATACGCTATAATTTATGAAGATCCTATCATTTCATCCATTTTCATTATACTCAAACGGAGGCGGCAGTCGCATTCTCAGGCGGTTATATGAAGGGAAGGAAGATCAAATAACTTCATTAGTTGTGCTTGAGAATTGGTCGCAGCCGGAAAAAGGTAAGTTTGAAGAAACAATTATTTACGCTTCTCCGGTAACACGTAAATGGATGAGATGGTATTTACGGACGTGGATAACCTGGCTAAGACAGCACTTTTTTAAATTCCGTACTATAGCAAGAATACGTAAAACGGCAAAAAACATTTCGTATGATGTTATTCACGTAGTACAACACGGGCCATTTGCAGCAGCAATCTGTGATCCCGAGTTTTGCAAAGGAAAATTATTATGGGTTTCGTTCCACGATCATTATACAACCACCCATACCACAAAAAAGGATGCCCATAAACTCTGGAACAGTGCAGACAGGCGACTAGTGATCTCTGAGGAGTATGGAAAAGAGTACCAAAAGCTCTTCGGAGATTTACCCTATGAAATAATTACCGACGGTGTTGCTGCTGATGAAATAAATATCCCATTAGCAGTTATTGAAACACCTGTGCTGGTTTATTTTGCCGGATTGCTGCACATGGGTTATGTTCCGCTGTTTAAAGTTTTAGCTGATGTGTTGGATTCACTTACAAAACAGGGATTCGCATTCAAACTTTTGTTACGCGGCACACAACGCATTGATTTTTTTAACAACAGGCAATTCCAGGTCGAATACCTGCCTTTGTCATTTAATGATACTGAACTCAAAGCCGAGTTAAATTCTGCTTCCATCCTTTATCTTCCAATAAAATTTACTGATAATTATTTTTACCTGTATAGCTTATCTACAAAAATGGTAGGCTATCTGGGTGCACAGGGAGCTATTTTATATCATGGCCCTGGCGATAGCGCGGCATGTACAATGCTGCAAAAGGCAAACTGCGCTGTTTGTTGTACTACTTTAGATGAAAATGATCTGAAGGCTGATATTGAAAATTTGCTCAATAATAAAATCCAGATCTCACAAAATGCCAAAATGCTGGCCCAAAAGCAGTTTGATTTAACCGATATTCAAAAAAGATTCTGGCAATTGGCTTGAGTTAATTAAAAGCCATCAGGAATTTACTATTTGCAAATTCATTGCCGTTGACTTCAGTCAACGGAATACTAGTGATGAGTTTACTGGCTTTAGCCGAAAATATCAAATAATTCATCTGTATATTCTTTGGCTAAAGCCAAAAATTGCTGACTTTATTAAGTCCCGTTGACTGAAGTCAACGGCAATGAAAATTTATTTTTCTTAAACAGTTTAAGCCTTTAATTGCCTATAATTCTTTTAAACTTATCCCTTAACTGGTTTTTAAGTAATTTCATTTTACGAACGCCGAAATTCCACTCGCTGCTTAGCTTGTTAGGAATATATCCCCCCTGGCCTTTGAATGTAACATAAAGCGGGATAAGCGTTTTGGTTACATAGCCCTGAAAGTGCAGTGTATAAAATTTCAGGTAAAGCGAAGAGTCTTCCACCGTCTGTCCATATATACCATCCTTGCGCCGGGTAAGTTTTTTAGTTTTGGACACAGGACTCATTACATAATTGTATTTACAGCCGTTATATGACGCATTCAAGTTAAAATCGAAACAAATATTTTGAGGTTCAAGAGAAAGCAAATTAAGTATACCGGGGTTAGTTTCTGTTCTGAACACATCAAGCAAGATCATGTCCGACATATTTTTATTGTCGTAAAACTTACCTTCAAGAGCGTCATTCAAGAGTGTACTAAACTCCTCCTTATTACCATATTTATTGCAAACAAAATTACAGAAGCTATCAATAAGCGTATTGCTCCAGAATGATGAATGGCCCGAGGTTATACTGTTTCCTAATCCATTCTCAAAAAACATCATCGTGCTTTTGTAATTATTCTTTAAAAAATCCGAA
>Ga0302303_10000081_pt1 | contig 114252 bp, 106 predicted proteins | sample III_Palsa_E2_1_FD_194542 | JGI IMG/M metagenome (GOLD analysis project Ga0302303, IMG submission 194542) | Peat permafrost microbial communities from Stordalen Mire near Abisko, Sweden - III_Palsa_E2_1 | ecosystem: Environmental > Terrestrial > Soil > Palsa > Peat permafrost | place: Sweden... | reverse complement strand
GGTTTGAGAGAGAGATGCACAAGATCAAGATGAGCCGAATTGGCGTCATGTTAGCGGCTACCGGCATCGGCTTGGCTTATGCCGCGTCAGCACATGCCGGATTCGTCGATGAGACTGCCAGTACCCCGGCGGCTGTTCCGTCCACTGCGTCCGCGCCGGATATTACCGTCAGATCGTTAGGCGAAGTATGGCCGGCCGCATCCGGGCAAATTGTCACGCAAACAGGATCAAGACCGAAGGGCGTGTCTATCCCGCGAGGCAAGGGGCATGACATCGCGCTGAGCGACATGTTGCCCGCTATCGTGCCGCAAACTTTCACTATCGATCTAGGTAACGTCGACCGGCAACAGACCGCCGCATGGCATGGCGGTCAGCCGTGGGATCGCGTATTGGGCGAAGCGCTTTCGCCGCTTGGCAATGTGGAGGCAACCATCGACTGGGACCGGCACATCGTTGCCCTACGTCACGTGTCATCGATTTCAACCGCTGCCGGAACTCCCGCGACGGCAGCAACACCGGCCGCGATTCCGCCGGTAACGCCTGCGCCGTTTGCCTTGGTCGCAGGACAGTCATTCGAGACTCAGATGCAGGAATGGGCCAAACGTGCCGGTTGGGCCGTGGTCTGGAATACGCCGGACGATTGGATCGTGCCGCATGACTCCACGTACGGGCTTGATTTTGAAAGCGCGGTGAAGAGCGTATTCGATCAGATGGGCGACGATGGCGCAGATGTACGTGCAGACATCTGGAAGGGGAATAAATCCGTGGTGGTGGATAAAGCAGGAGCACAAGAATGAAAATTTCTTTACCCCAAATGATCGCCATGACGATGGCAACCACGGCACTGTTGAATTTGGCTGGCTGCGGTGTGATGCAAACGGCCGGCGAAGAAAAAGTGCTGGATTCAGATGCCAAGGCCCGTATTGCAGATGTGCCGAAAAGTCGCACGGTGGTGCAGGTGCATGAAGGAGCCTGGTTATTGGGCGAAAAAATTCGCGCCAGCAAACCGCAACCGGAAATCTACGACAAGACGGTAGTCTTCAAAAATAGCGCCACGGTTTCGTTGACCGATATCGCCGCCTGGATTGCTGAAGATGTCGGCGTGCGGGCAGTGGTTGAGGCCTCCGCGCTGGCTTCCTCTTCCACCACCACCGCCGGCGGTGCGACGCAATCTTTTGGCGGCCGCGGTTTGCCCTCGCCGGCTGTTGCACTGGGTGGACTCACGCGCTTGCCCCAGTTACCCGCAGCCGGAGTCGGTTTTAATGCGGGGCAGTTCGAGTCGATGGCGGGTTCTCAACAAACACCGCTCGATTATGCCGGATCATTTAAAGGATTCCTTGATTTAGTCGACGCTCGCTACAACGTATGGTCTCGTTATACGGATGGCACGGTGACATTTTACAAGATCGAGACCCGCACTTTTACGCTGCCCAGCATCTCGGACATAGCCAGCATGAATGGTTCGATTTCAACGGGTGACACAAGTGGATCGTCGCAAGGCACAGGCGCCTCCGGGTCGGCTCCTCCGACACAATCAGGCTCGGCCGGCGGCAACTCGTCGGGCTCCGGTGGACAGACGATTACGCTGGGAGTCAATCTTAGTCCGTGGCAGACATTGGAGCGGACCGCGACAGCCATTGCCGGTCCTGCGGCACAAGTTGTGGTAGACCAAAACCTCGGCACGCTGACTGTCACGGGAACACCGCCCCAGTGCGATCGTCTCGACGCTTGGGTCAAGAATCTCGACGTGATGTATGGCAAACAGGTTGCCATCGACGTTCACGTTTATCAAGTGCAGCTCTCGCAAGAAGATAACTACGGCTTGAATCTGTCGCTCGCTTATAAAAGCGCCACCGGTCATACCTCTGCTTCGATGAATAGTGTTGCCCCGCCAACCGTCAGCAGCAGTTCGACGCCGATGAGTTTCGGTGCAACCATCCTGGGTGGCCCGTTGGCCGGCACCAGCGCCGCGATTCAGGCTTTATCTACTCTGGGTAACGTTTCTCAGCTGATATCGCGCTCGGGTGTGACCCAGAACGGAAAACTGCTCGCGCTGCAATCGGCCAAGCAACAAGGTTATGTCGCCTCGACACAAAGTACCCAGACGGCCAGCGTCGGTTCCTCCACGTCGATGCAAACAGCCACGCTCACCCCCGGTTTTACCAGCAGTTTCCTGCCCAAGGTGATCGACGGGCGGATTCTGATCGACTTTGATATGACGCTTTCGGATTTGCAAGCTTTGCAGACGTTTACCTCCGGTAGCGGAGCGGGCCAGTCGAGCGTGCAGTTGCCCACCATGCAACTGACGCGTTTTGAGCAATCGGTCAGCCTTAAACCTGGCGACACGCTGGTGCTAACGGGAATGCGTCAGCAGTCAACCAGCACCACCAACAATGGTGTGGGAACCCCCTACATGTCGCTGCTCGGCGGCGGCGTTGATGCGCAGATAGGCGACACCATTATCGCGGTCGTGATCTCGGCCCGCCTGTTGTAACGGAGACAAGATTATGCAAAAGTACCCCTCCCCGAGATTTCTCTCTCTGCTGGCTGTATGGTCGCTGGCGGTGTGCGCCGGGACTGCGCCCGCGCTGGCCCAGACCAGTTCGACATCCGATGCCGGTGCGGCAAGTATTGCCGTGCCGCAGACCTCTCCTTCCGACGAACTTGCAGCGCTGGAGGCGCAGATTCCCATTCTGGAAGCAAAAGCCAAGATTGCAAAACTGAACGCGGACATCAAGGATCCCTCGGGGATGGCGCAAGGGCCGCAAGGTATTGGCTTGCCCGGTCTTCCGGCGCTCGGCGGCGCGATTCTCCCCGTCTCTGCGCAGGCCGTTGCAGCGCAAAGACCTATTGATAGTGTGGTGCATGCCTTGTCCATCAGTGCGTTCGATGGCCAATACCGGGCTTTGCTCGCGGTTGACGGTCAGAACGTCACGGTGCGCCAAGGCGATGAGATTCAAGGCGGTTGGACGGTCCAGAGTATCACCGATGCGGGGGTCAAATTGATCAAAGGCAAGCAGGTCCGTGTGGTGAGACTCTGACGTGGTGAACATCCTGACTCTTCCGGGCGTGAAAGGTACATTTGTTGCCGGGCTGTCCTGGCGGCATGAAGATGCTGTACCCAAATCCCAAGTATTGCGCGCGTATTCTCGGGAGAAAGGCCGATGGGGCATGGTGCGCAAGACCAGTGCCGGCACCATTCAGGTCGGATTTTGCGAGCCTGTCGCCGGGATCAAATCCCCGGGACAGCTCAAGTCTCTCGCGGCCATCGTCGCCGACCAGCGTCCCCAACCGTGGATGGGTCTCTACAAGCTTTCCAACGACCAGTATTGGTACGTTGCGGTTCGCGATGGGCAAGAAGTCATTCCTGACGGAGATCAGCTTGGTGCGCTGGACGACCTGCTGCGCGTGCGCGATAAACATCTGTCTTTAGGCGAATGGAACGAGGTCGAAGGAACCATTGATGATCTTGCCGAGATGGTGGCGACCACGCCGAGACATCTTACGTTGCGAGATTTTCAGAACCGGCCATGGTTACCCGTGGCGTTGGCATCGGCGGCTCTTGTCGTAGTCGGGACCGGTGCATTGGGTATTTGGCTGATACATGCGCGTCGGGACGAAGCTGAGCGGCAGGCCATGCTTGCGCGCCAGCGGGAGATCGCTGCCGCCCAACAAGAACATCGAGACGCACAATCGAAAATTCTGCCTTGGACCCGGGAGCCCATGCCGTCAGCAGCGTTTGACGGCTGTCGTGGTGCTTGGAGCACTCAGCCCTTGGCGATCGGAGGGTGGAAATTGGCCGCATGGCACTGTCAGATTCAAGCCCAGGGTTTGACGATCCAGACGGACTGGAACCGCGTTGGCGGGTTAGCTGCGCAATCGCCCGGCACGCTAGGTTCCGGTGCCGAACATGCCAGCCAAGCGGTGCAGAAAAACCTGAGCTTTGCCGCGCCTTCGTCGTTGGCGGCACCGGAGCAGATGGCTCAGCGCGCCATCTGGACGCTTGCACAGGCACATGCGATGGGTCTGTCTTTGCGTGCGGCGCCTGCCGCACGCCTCTTGCCCGGATCGGATCCTGCCAAGCCTGTGACTGAGCCTTGGTCTGTCACACCCGCGACTTTCACCCTGTCGGCACCACCTTGGTTGGGACCGAGTGCTCAATTTGATGCGGTCCTGGGGTTGCGCATAGAGGAGATCGCCTGGAATGGCGATACGCAGCAATGGACCGTCTTAGGCACGCTCTACGCACTGCGGGAAGGGGTGGGTAAGCCGCCTCTACAACATGTGTCATCACAGGTTTCCAGTTCGTTGCAAGGACATAAATAATGAGGCTTCTTGATAAATTTTCTGCGCCAAAGGCGCGCAAGCCGACCTTTGTCGCAGACGACCCGGCAATCTCGGGCCGGTCATATACTGCGCCGAATATCGACGAACCAGTACCTTTGCCGCCGCCGCCGAGCGGCCTGCAATCCCATGTCGTCTATCGGGCCACCATGGGGCGCCGATTCGGCCGGGTGGCTGTCGATCTCGGTTTGCTTACCAGCAACCAAGCCAAGGAATTGCTCAGCGTTCAGAAAACCAGGGGGGGGCGGCTCGGCGAGCTGGCGGTCCAATCCAAATGGATCACGCAAGAACAGGTGCAACAAATACTTGAAGCGCAGTCACTTGAGATCCATGTCGATGCAAGGCACGCCGGCAGCCCGCTTTTCCTGACCTGGCTGGGCGATTTGGCGCGAACGGGGGCCAATCCGAAAATTCTTAAGGTATCGGCTCAGGATCTGGAAACTGTACGGCAGGCGCAAAATTTACGTGGTGTGACCGATGAGGTCGATATGACGACGCTCAATCTTGCGCGTCGCATTTTTACCGATAGCGCGGCGATGGGCGCGAGCGACATTCATGTTCTGGTTCGGGAAACGTATGCGGAAATACAGATCCGCTTGAAAGGCGATCTCAAGGTTGCCAAGAATTTCACGATGCGACGCGAGGAGGGGGAGGCATTGGTGCGGGCAATTTATACCGGATTGGCTACAGTCAAGCAATCCACGTATAACCCGCTAAAGTTTCAGGATGCCCAAATCCATGGCGATGCGTTGCCGGATACGCAGCTTTACGGCGTTCGCATTATCCGCGGGCCGGACTATCCTGTCGAAGCCGGTTGCAGTTTCATGGTGGCTCGTTTGCAATATGGACCCGAAGTCAAAACCTCTTCGGTGACGGCGCGAGCGATGGATCTCAGCACGCCGTTGCAGCCGGAAGGAGCGTTTGACGTGGCCGGTTTTACGCCGCTGCAACTCGAACTCTGCGAGCGCCTGGTGCGGCTCCCGATGGGTATCGCCATCGTCACCGGTCCCACCGGCAGCGGCAAGACCACGACACTGTTCAAACTGATGAAATACCAAGCGCAATTATTCCCCGAGTCGCGTCAGATCACCATTGAGGATCCACCCGAATACCCTCAGCCCTGGGCTATTCAGTTGGCGGCGAATGGCATGGATTTTCGTGAAATGGTGCGCATGACGTTGCGGATGGACCCGGACATCATTTTGCTGGGGGAAGTTCGCGCCGCAGATGAAGCCGTGGCTGCCTTGATGGCGGCGATGACGGGGCATTTCGTTTGGACCACATTGCACGTGACGGATGCCTACAAGTCCATTCTCCGACTCGAAATGCTGGATCGCGAGCGTCTCTCGCGAGCGGAGATATGCGACCACGAGCAAATCGTCGGCATGGTGGCGCAGCGAGTCGTGCCTTTGTTATGCCAGGAATGTAGCGTATCCCTTGTCGCTGCTCCGCAGGCTCTACCTGCTTACATGTTTACTGCCTTGAAATCATGGGGTGACCTATCGGCTGTACGCGTGCGAGGCAGCGGTTGCGCCAGGTGCGAGGGCGACAAGATTACCGGCCGGCGAGCGGTAGGTGAAATCGTCCTGACGGATGAAGCGTTTATGAGCGACTACTTGATCCATGGAATTCTTGTCGCTCGCCGTAATCACCGAATGAAAAAAGATTCCGATAAATCGATGCTCGCCAATGCAATGGATCTCATTTTTTCCGGCATGGTCGATCCGCTTGACGTTCATCGAGGCGTTCACAAAATCGAACCCAAGATAGAGGGGCTATGACAGTGAGTTTATCCTGGAGTTTACGCAAAAGACTCTATGAGCAAGCGTCGAACCAGATCGATAATGGGCGCACCATCACCCAGATCCTGGAGGATTTTCGCGACCGCTTGCAGCGGCGCGGAAAAACGCGAGCGGCCGAAGCGGCAAATCAAATATGGCGACGGGTCATCAACGGCGATACGTTGATGGATGCCATGGTGGGCAGCCTGACCGACCTTGAGCGCAGCGTACTTGCCTCGGGTGAAAAGACCGGTCAATTGGCGAATGCCATGCGTCTTGTACTTGACGTACGGGAGCGTACGGCGCGCATGCGTAGGCAATTACAAGCGAGTTTTTTCGCCCCGACAGTCTACCTGTTTGCCTTATACGCTGTGCTGTTCGTGATCGGTGCTTATATCGTGCCCCAGTTCACTACCGCTGTACCGATCGAGAAGTGGACCGGATGGGCTTACGCGCTATACATCATGGGACAACTGGCGGTCGGGTGGGCGGCACCGGTCATTTTCGGCGGCGTGCTCATCATCGGCATGCTGATTTGGTGGGCTCTTCCCCGCTGGACGGAACACCAAGGAATTCCGGGGCGTGCCTTGTTTGACAAGCACTTCATCGCATTCACCATTTTCCGAGAGGTGACGGGATTTACCTGGTTGATGTCCTTCGCTGCACTCTTGCGCGCGGGCGTCCCGGATACCGTCGCATTGGAAGGTCAGATTCTCACGGCCTCGCCCTGGATGGCGTCCCGTCTGCGGCCGATCCAGGCCGGCCTCAAGAACGGATTGAATATGGCGGTGGCCATGCGACGCTCAGGTTATGAATTTCCCTCGCTGGATCTGATCGACGAAGTCGGCGCTTATGTCGGCAACCCCGATTTTTCAGAAAAAATCGAAGTGGTTGTCAGGCAGTACGCTGAAACCCTGGAGCGTCGCTTGATGTTCAAGGGAATGATTATCTCGACGGCGTTCTCGGGGCTGATGTTTTTCGCTTTCTTTGTGCTGCAACTGGGTACCAATTCTATTTCGTCGATTCTTGCGTCATCGATGGGATCCCTGTGATTTTTATTTGATCTGTTTTAGGAGATTTTCATGGAAGGAATTTTAGGCAGAATTGTCGCGGTGGTACTGGGTTTGCTGGCGCTTTCCGGCATCGGCCTGATCGCATATAAAGGGTTTGCCTCCACCAGAGCGAGTACGGTGACAACCGATATCACGCAAATTATCACCAATGCACGCGGCGAGTTTGCGCAAAACAGCAATGGTTATACGAATTTCTTGACCACCAATGCAAGTGCCATGAACACGGCGGGGATTTTTCCAAGTGACATGATGCGTGGCGCAGTGGTCTACGACCCGTGGGGCAATACCGTGGCGCTGAGCAATACCGCCGCAGCCACCGAGGGCGTGATTACATTCGGCGGTGGCGGATCCGAGACTGCCGCACAGTGCACCAGCGTCGTCACCTCGCTGAAGGATTATGTCAGCCTGAGCGTGGCCGGAACTACTTTCTCACAGTCCAATGAGCCAGATGCCGTATCGGCGGCCAATGCCTGCGCTACCGATTCGGCGGTTCTGGTGCTGACCTTTCAATGACCGATTGTGACGGATTTGATGCCCAGAGGAGGTATGCCGCATGGAGCGCGCGATGATCAATGACGATGAGACTTTGGAACTATCATTAAAGGCGCTGCCGTTTTCGGACCTCTACCTTGAGCCTGATGGCGAGGCATGGTTCAAGAATAGCCCCAACGATCGGGAACGGCATTCGCTGGTTCGCCCATCGCGGGAAGAGGCCCTGGAACTTCGTCACCAGCTCCAAGAGCATCGTACAGGTCTTGATTTTCGTGCCGATTGGAAGGGCATGGGTCTGCGAGTGCAACGCATCGAAACTTTGGATGGCGATGTGTATATCTGCCGGCGCCTGCTCGATCGCCCGATTCCGTTCGAGAGGATTGGCTACCCGCGCCGGCTTCAAGAGCAGTTGCTAGCCGACAATTTTTCCAAAGGGGGCTTGGTGTTATGGACCGGCGCGACTGGGGACGGCAAATCGATGAGCCAGGCATCCTGGCTCATCGGGCGGCTGCGCAAGTTCGGCGGCACCGCCTGCACGGTTGAAAATCCGGTGGAAATCATGCTGCAAGGTCGGCACGGGTCAGGCGCGGTGATGGGGACGTGTTACCAGACCGAGGTGCAGACTGACGGAGAGTTCGGCGTGGCAATTCATCGCCTGCTGCGCGCTGCACCCAACATGATCATGCTGGGTGAGATACGCACCCGTGAAGCTGCTGCGCAGGCGGTGCTGGCCGGCACCAGCGGACATCTGGTTTCGTCGACCTTGCATGCCAATGACGTGCAAACGGCCCTCGAGCGGATGAAGAATATGGTGCGCGAATCAGGATTGGATGTCTCGTTTTTGGGGGATGCCCTGTCTGCCATATTGCATCAGAGTATGAGTACCGTGACATATATGGGTCGGCAACGCAGGGTGCTCAAAGTGACGCCGTTGATCGTTTCGGGTTCGGCCAATGAAACCGGTATCCGTTCAAATTTAAGGAAAGGCGATTTCTCGCAGTTGTCTTCGGAGATCGAGCGGCAGCGGCGGATCGTGTCGGCGGAAGGCGACGCTGGGAGAATTTAAATGGGCTTTATGATTCTGCCGCTGGCGGTGGTGGTGTTTTTCGTCGGCTTGACAGTTGAGTTCAATCAAATGACGCAGGCCGTGGCGGGGGCAGGAAAAACCGGGCAGATGGTCAATGCAATGATTGTATCTGCGCAGCGCGCCGAGATTTTTGGAGCCGCTTGCCTGAGCGCGGCGATTGCTTCCCCGGGATTGATCAGTGCGAACATAGACGTTATATCCACCTTGCCCCCGGGAACAATTGCTCCCGCTAGTGCTGTATGCATGACAGAGGCGGTGGCGGGCGGTGGCAGGAGTGTCTACAGCTATACCACCGAGGTCCCTGGCGAAGCAGGGCAGGTCATGGCGGATACCCAAATGAATGAATCCTGGTTTCAGGTCGACCTTCCGGGCGAGGCCACCAATCTAGCTATTTCTCAGCCGCCATCTGCCTTGCCGGCGACCGTCCCGGTGGGAACGATATTGAAATGGGTGCAGATCACCCCTTGAGCATTTAGCCCGGCAAGATGCAAAAATTTAAAGCGGGCCATTGCATCGGGACATGTTTCCTAAAAAATTTAATGAAAAAATGGCATTGGATTTTATTATTCGATGTGAGCCACATGATATGTAAAGCTGAAAATGCGCAAAGTTATCCGCTGCCGATAAGAGCCCCGTTGATCGCGGGTTGCGTGGCAGATAGTTCATCTGCTAAAGTTGGCCGCGACTCAAAATTGGGGTAAGAAAATTTTATGGTTAGGTCGCATTTAATGTGACCTACGCCTGATCAAGGTGCGAATAGAATTGATACTGTGCCTGCCAGGCTATGAAAATGAGAACAGCCTCGCCATAAAATGGTATGGCGGTGGTTTTATTTTTCTATCGCTCATTTTTGCTTAAAGGATAAACATGAAAAACTCGATGTGCCTTGTTTTTGCAACTATCGCCACTGTTTTGTCGCTTCCCGCAAGCGCGGGTTCCATGGCCGGTACTCAAATCGGCAATAGTCTTAACGGGGTCTCTACGGTAAATGTAAATGATGCAAATGCCGGTAATACCGGTGGCGGGGTGGACAAAAACCGTGAAGAATTGTCTGTCTCGGTTGTTGACGACGCCAAGCCCGTTGCCGGCGCGAAATGTACCCTGACCAATGCCAAAGGCGACTGGTCGCTGACGGCGCCGGATACGGTTAAGGTCAAACGTTCGGATACGGATCTGCAGGTTAAATGCGAAGCTCCGGGTTATGAGTCGGTAGTGCAGACCGTCAAAGCCTCGACGATACAAATCCCACGCCCTGCATTCAAGTTTTCGACGGATTCGGGTGCGGATGGCGATGACGCGGCCGATATAATCGCCGTACCTAGCTACGAAGCACAAATCACCATTACCTTAGCCGCCAAGTCTGCTTCGCCGGTTGCTAATTGATGTCATTTCGCAACACCCGGGGTCCGGGTGTTGTTTCAAATTTCCTTGGGGCCAGCTTGAGGCGATGCATAAAACCGCCGTTCACGTGGAATCGGAACGGCGGTTTCCATTTTAGATTTCAGATTGAACCGATGTTGAACTCCGGCCAAGCGGTTCAGACATAACGCCTCGAGTTTCGTTCATGCAGTTCTCCGCCGTGATTTTCATTTGTTCCACCACAAAAATATCACGCGTGGTTTGGAGCGCGCGACATATCCACGAATAAGGAACATATGCCGCGCCGTGGTGAGTGGCGATAACTTGAGGCGGATCGAAACGCGCTCGCGTTTCGGCTCCAGTCGCCCCGTCGGGGTGAAGCATAGCGGGGATCATCGCTTCATTTATCGTTTCGCAATAGCCGAGCCAACCCATGGCAGTGCCTTTGTCGTTGACAATATGGAAGAACGCCACGGCGGGGCGCGGGTGTTTTGTCTCGGTGCTGGTCAAATTCTTGGCCATTCGATTAGCCTCGCCGTCGAAATTGGCCGACTGTGGAGGACGTGACTTGGACTGCGATGGTTGCTCCAGCGGGAATCCCATGCTTTTATCATGCTTCTTTATCTCTATCCCGATGGCCCATTCCGGTTTTCTTCGGCAACTTCGACGCCGGTGTTTTCTGCATGACTGAGCGCACCAGCGGTGGCGCGACGTCGCTCTGTAGCTCTTTTTTTAAAATACAGATGCCGCGATGGATTGCCAGTGCGCCGAATTCTTTTTCCGTCATCTCTGCGGCTCTCGCGGTCTCCGATAGACGGCGATAGTCATCCGGGTGCATGTCCAGACTGAACGGTACTTTCTGCGTGGAGATGCGTTTCATTGTCTGTCTCTTGATGAGCAGGTCATATGTGCATTCGTGGGATGTGTAAATTTTGTGCCGCCATTACATATTTCCGATTTATTTCATATAGTATATATGATACGAAGTTTTTTGCAAGCATCCAAAAAACTTCGATTAGGGGAAATTCATGGCGTGTGCATACCGTGAGCAGAATTTTTTTGCAGCATATTCAAGAGCATGTGTGACGAAGGTTCATTGGGACACCCAAACGATTGTTCCAGATTCGGCCGGCGTCAGCACATTGCGCAGCACGCGAGGAGTATGCAGTCGACAGGCCGCGGGCGCAGGCTGGTTTTTCCTGCGCAGCTTTGGCCGCGCAGTTTGTTGCCGCAGCCGCTTGGCTATTTGACAGCGTATTAGATGCGTTGAGTTATTTCATACGCCTATTTTATAAAGACAACGCGACGCCCTGGTGCGAACGGGATTGAAAAAATGAGGTGGAAGTGCTGCCTTGAGTCCACATTTTCGATCTTGAGTGTATGTAATATATGAAAGGATGGGGTCATGGTTTTGTAATGTTCGGGGCGCGAGCTTCTTGAGCAGCATCGCTTTCATGACGAATCGCAAAAAGATAACGATGTTTTATATTACGAAAAAATACTCTCGTGCCTGCGGCATTTGAACGCAGCTCGAAGCCTACCGAAACTTGAGTGCAAGCCGGATGAAAATTATCCCTGTACTCTGGAATGGCGCGTTGAGTCCAGGGGGCGGGATGTATTGGCGATGTCGGGATCATCATTCGACTGATCTCCGGACCAGAAAAAAATGCGCTTGGTTTAGCACCAGAACAACACAATGATTGTGGTCATTACCCGTTCAAACAATGAGATGAGACCTTTCGGTATCGTTCGTGCACAAAATTGATTGACAATCAATAACGGTACGTTAATAATTCCGTATCGATATAACGATAAAGAAACATTGAAGAATACATGGCCACCGACTCAAAGCCCCTGACCCTCCTGAAGGCATATCGAATTGTGAACAACTTGGACCCTATCAAGATTTGCCTGGAGGCTACCATTTCGCGTTCGTACCTGACGCGCTTGGAGCAGGGCGCGGCCCCGAGTCCCGAGATTGCATCTCGTCTTATTAGGGCCATGTCTGAGAAGGCATGTGCTCGAGCGTCAGATGCTTCAACGAAAATCAAGCCGGCCAATACTCTTTCGCCGACAAGCGAAGTTGCGCCGCGTGATCGTCGGCGTGCCGCTCGCCATGCGGCAATATTGAAATCGGCAACTGACCTGGTTGACCGAATGAGTGAAAAGCATGTCGATTTCCAGGTTCAAGGGCTCCAAGAAATCCATTTGTTGTATCCCCAGCATTATCAAGCGGGAGCAACGTAATTATGGCCACGCTTCAAGCCAAGGGGCCGGAGAACAAACCGGCTGCGAGCATCGATAACGGCGGACTGTTTGACGTACACCCCGCAGTTCAACTGCTCACACAAACTTTTCTTTACAAAATGAGTTGGCCAAAACTGCTTGGCAGCAACATCGTTTTGAGTATCGCTTTGATGATTTCGGTTGTGATGAACTTTGTTCTCATCGCGAGGAAACCTACTCAACAATATTTTGCTGTGACGGCCGATGGCCGGATTACACCGCTTATTCCACTCTCCCAGCCTCTGGTAAGCCAGGAAGAAGTTGTGCAATTTGCGCAAGAATGCGTGACCAAATCGTTCTCCTTGGATTTCGTCGATCGCGACATCAAGACGAAATTGGAATCTCTGCATTCTTGTTATACGGATATAGGGTTCAAGGCGCTGATGGATGCGATGGACTCGTCAGGATTGATTTCCAAAATCCGTACGGGCCGCTTGGTGTCGTCGGCTGCGGCGACAGGAGCTGGAGTGATTGTTGCCGAAGATCCGAGTGACCCACTCGGATTCAAGTGGGTGGTGCAGCAACCCATTTCAATCACGCTCGAAAACCAAACGCAACGGCGCAGTTATACATTTATCGTCGAGACTGCGGTTCAGCGCATCCCGACGGTGGACAACCCCAGGGGCATTTCCACCGCCGCGATACGGTTCATTGGAAATGGCCAAACTAACTAGGTTCGGAGATTTTGATGATTGATGGCTTCAAAAAACTGCCAACAGCGACTGACTTCTCCAAGGGTGCCGAAGGCAAGGAGGTGGTTCACCCTCTGAAGAGCGTTGCGAGTACGGATTGGTATCAGATATTCGACCAAGTCGATCCCTTTGTGGCATCGCATGACGAGCTGGAAGAACTTTGGAAAAATGCACCCAGCCGACGTGCTCAAGATTGGTTGACCGGTGTGATGGACACACGCCGCATGATCGCGGTTGTGACCGGAATCAAATTTTGATGATGATCCTGCCATGAGCAGTTCTTTACCAAAACTTTGCTGTTTGGCATTGCTTGGCGCAGCACAAGTTGCCGCCGCACAAATGATGCAAACCAATACTGTTGGTGCAACAGGAGTAGATTCGCCTGGGCAAGGCAGCGTCTATTCGAGTCCGAACGCCCCCAGGCCGCTGCCGCCACTGACCGACCAGGCCGCTGTCAATTATCAGGCGGCGATCGACCAGACGACCCCGCTTACGGCAGGTCAGATTATTGCGCTGCGAAAACGTATAGATGCAAGCAAGCGCGCAGCGGCGGCAAGTCCTGAGTCGCCAGCGAAGCCGGTTTACACCGAGCAAACTGTCGACTTATCGCCTGGGGCACCGCCTCCCATCGTTCGCGTTAGCGATCTCGGTTCGGCCGTGACGTTTATTGATATGACGGGCGCTCCATGGGATATCACGGAAATCGATAATATGGCCAAGGGTCGTTTCGACGTATTGAAGCCGGTGCCGAGTGTGCCGACCATCACGATTACGGCCGCGGGCACGTATGTCGAGGGCGATGTTGCAGTCTTCCTGAAAGATCTGCCCTTTCCTGTTGTGGTGAAAATGATCGCGGGTCAAAGAGAGACGGACTATCGGGAAGATATACGCATTCCGCGCCGCGGCCCTCAATCAATTTTACCCACACATGGTACGCCTTCAATCGATCTGCCCAAGGATGGGTTGCAGTCGCTGCTTGACGATATCGCTACACCGGAGGCGAAGCCGATTCATATTGAAAACGGTCCGCCGGGCATGAAAGCCTGGGTGGTAGGGGAGAATATTGTGTTACGCACCAACTTGTCGCTGAACAACCCTGCCTATTTTAATACGCTGACCGCGGCAGACGGAACGCATGTCTATGAGATTCCGAAAACGCCGGTCGTGACCGTCAGCGATAGCGGGACGCTTTGCAATATTATTTTGGATCTGGAATAACCATGGCCGTGAATGAACCTCGCAAGATGCACCCTGGCTTTATGCGCAATGCAAAAGTCATCGGCATCATCATGGTGTTGGCGGGCCTGGGTGTCGTGGGTGCCTTCATGATGCTGAAACACCGCAACGATCAACCCGCAGCCGTTGATATTCCGAGTGTGGATGCGCATGGCGGCAAAGCGACACCGGAAACGCCGCGTTATACGCAAACGCTCAATCGCGCGAACCAGGCCGGGTTAGCTCAGGCCGAACAGACCAACTCAACGTTTATTCCGGCGCTCTCGGACAATAACCAGAACGACCAAATCGCCAAGCAACTTGCACAGCGCACCGATGCGACGCAATCGGACAAGATCGACTATCGGCATCCGCAAAATCAAGCCCAGTCGCTCCCAGCCCTTCCTGCGCCGGTGCCGGGCGTCAATCAAGAAGTGGCGGCGCTCGCCTCTCAATGGGAGGTCGCGCCTCAAGCGCAAGAAGTGCTGGGTCTGCAGAAACAGGCGCAAGCCTTAGCTGCATCCAGTCCGACTGCTGCTTCATCGCCGGTCGAAGCGAAGGCGCCGCTGATCAAAGCCACTGCCAAATATTATGCTCATCTCGAGAACGGGATCAATACCGATGCTCCATCCGATGTACTCGCGGTGCTTGATGAAGGTCCTTGTAAAGGCGCCGAAATGACGGGTACCGGCAAACTCACGGGTGAAACTGTCACCGCCTCATTCACTACTCTGGAGTGTAATGAAAAAACAGAGAGCATCACGGCCGTCGCGCTCAACGACAATACACTCAGCAATGCATTGCCGGCGGATATAGATCATCACGTTATCTCGCGTGTAGCGATCCCGGCGTTGCTTGGAGCGCTGGGTGCAGCCGGTAGTGTGTATAGCAGTGCCGGCAGCACGGTAATGCAGAATCCGCTAGGTGGATCATCCACCACCACCAACCCGAATCCGGGTCTGAAGCAGGTCGCAGGCGCTGGGGTTTCAGGTGCATCGAACGGGGTCCAAACCGTGATTCAGCAAGAGGTAGCGTCGATTCCCCCTATCACCGGACGGGTTGAGATGAATACGCCCATTTTGATCCTGTTCAAGACGGACGTCGCGACACCGTAATCAACACAAGTCTCTTAACATTCTGATATTTTTACGTATAATACATTCGATACGAATTAAACAGAGATGCCATGAATACCCAGGACCACTTTGATTCTGCGTTGGATGTAGAGCTAAACGAGTATCCCAACAGCAATCGTTTCGACCATGCAGAACACGGCCAGCAGGGAGAGCCCGATGCATATGGGCGTTTCCATGCATCGCAGTTTGGCGACGAAGAACCACCCAAGCTGAAGAAAACTATTCCCACGCCAGTCCTACTCATTGGCGGCATCGTGTTGTTTATGGTTGGTGCGTTTATTTTCAAGGAAATCACGGCTCCCAAGCCGGTTAGCGCGACACAGTTCGACACCGAGTCCGTGACGGCGGTTCCTGCAAGCAGGGGCGGCATGATTCCCACTACGCCCTCGCAAGCGCCAGTCGAATTGCCTGCACAGAATTCGATGCCTCCTGTTCCACAGGGCGGCATGCCGGTGAATAGTCAGCCTACTCTTGCGCAGCAGCCTCAAGTGTCGCCGCCTGTGGCAAAGCCGCTTGCGAGCGCGTTGCCCTACGTTCAGGCACCAGACGTTGGTGCTGCGATCCCTACTGTTCCAGCGACCGCGTCGAACGGCGGCGATATCCAAACCCCGACGGTTGGCCCAGACATGCTTAATTCTTCTGTCTCCGATCCCAAGGACGCGGAAATTGCGATGTTAAAAGCTCAACTCGCTCAGATGAAAATATCTGATGCGAGCGATACCCATATCAGGCATACACGCTCACATCCAGTTGCAACGCGGCGTTATGAGACAGCGCGCGCTACGCCTGCGAGCGACACAAGCAACGGTGACGCCAGCGCTAATGTCACGCCGACCGAAGCGCCTCCAAGCGTTGGTACCAAGAGCGCAGCGTTGAACAAGCATCAGGCTTATCAGAGCAAACATCATCGTCAGGAAATACAACTTGGCTTTCATATCAAACAAGTCGTGCCGGGCCAAGGGTGGGTGCAGGACGAAGAAAGCGGTAAGCAAATCGTGGTGGCAGTGGGTGACAAGATCGGTAACGCAGAGGTCACGAAAATTGATGCTGCCAACTTCAAAATTTATACCACTGCGGGAGTGATTCAGTAATGGATCTGACGACCATCGTCACTAGCATTGCGCAGGATATTTTAACTTTTCAGACGCTCGCGCAGACGCTTGCGGTGGGCATCGGAATTTTCTATTGCGGCAACGCGTTGACCAGTGCGATCAAAAAATCTGGTTCTGCGGGGTCCGACGTATCGGGCCAGAGCCTGTTGATCGCATTTCTGATTGGTGCGTTATTAATCAATTTCACTGGTGCGATGAGTGCCACGATTGGATCCCTAGGTGAAGACAGCACCCAGTACGGCAGCATGATTTGGTACTCGGGCGCAGCATCCGCGGGCGCTTTTTCGGTACCTATCAATGCCGTCTTGACGATTGTGTCGACCTTCGGCTGGTGGTACGCCCTTAAAGGTTGGACGATGTTGCGCAAAGCCTCAAGCGGAGGGGCAGGGGGAGGGTACGAAGACTACGCATGGAAAGGGTTTATTCATATCTTGGGCGGAGCAGCACTGGTGAATATCACCGCCACGCTGACTGCGTTTCAAGGCACTTTAGGCATAAATTCGTCATTTTAATGGAGCGATAAAAATGAAACTGAAGCACAAATTCACCAACCATCCATTTGCGCGCCTGCATCTGTATGCGATGGAGCATGTGGAACTCTTTGTCCTCACCGCATTCGCGATGGCATTTATGGGGCGGTTGATGGTCACCAATCCTGCACTTGTATTGGCGATGGTACTGATTGCCGCAACGGTACTTTGGCAGACGTCTTTGCCCTTATCCAGACGTGCGTCGCACTGGCGTCTTGCAGTGACGGCGTTGCTGACGCTACTTGGAACAAGCATTTTTTTTGCCGGACTGGCTGATGCGCAAACCGCTAATACGCTGGGCGGTATGGCTAGCAGTTTGCAATCGGACGCGAGCAAAATCTACTCCGCCGTGATTTATGGTTTCTACGGCGGCGGCCTGGTTTCCACCGGGATTGGTGTCAATAACGGCATCAAGAAATCGAAAGGCGACCAACAGATAACCACGGGCCATGTCCTGGGTTATGGCCTGGGCGGGCCTGCTTTAGGTGGCGTGGGTTACATCATGCAATCCGCGGCCGGCTCGATGGGGATGAGTTCATCTAACCTGAATTCAATGCCGACCACTGGCGCCAACTAACGCCGACTTACCCACGAGACTTCATCATGGCAGCACAAATCGATACACGCCAATTCACCACGCTTGACGAGCAGGCGGTACGTGATGCGGGGGTTTCATGGGAAGAAGGCACGCAAGGTAGGAAGGTCCCCGACCAGGCGGTCGGGGCAAATTTCGCCACGCGCCGGCATCAGGATCTGGTGTTTTCTGTCAAGCGCAAGATCTGGCGTCAAGAAGACGAAAGTATGGAGTCGACTGGTACGGAGTACCAGTCCAAGCGGTCTAAGGTTCTTATCAACGGTAATAACAAATGTGTTTTTTGTGGTTTTCGCTCAAAACACACGGAAGTCCATCATTGCAACAATAATCATGCCGACAATGGTGAAGTCAACCTGACGGTTGCCGATCCATATTGCCACGGCACCCAGCATATCGGCCAAGTCGGGGCGCTACGGCAAGGCGTTTTTATCCTGTTGGCAGGCCTGCCACAAGCGGAAGTGAATCACCTGCAACGTACCATTGCGATCGTTTTGGAGATGGGAGGCGAGTCGGAAAAAGTTGAAGCACGAGCGTTATTGCAGCACTTGGCCAGTCGTGCCGAGTTAATCGCGGATGAACAACAGGGATGGGGAAGTGCAAACCCATCCGATTTCGCTAATGCTTTATCGAGCCTCCATGAAGAAGATCTTGATAAACGCGTGAGCGCTTTCGCCGGGATGGTGTTGTTATACCGGCCGGTTCGATTTATGGACTATGTCAGCCGGTGGGTGGAAGAGATCTACCAATCGCTGCCGATGAAGATGTGGAGTCAAATTTATGATCGCGCTCGAACCGCACCATAGCGCGCTATCGAGTTCAGGGATAAAAGACACCGTCTGTGTTTTTGCACCGATGGTGGTCGACACTCGCGTAGGGAAGGTTGACGGGATGGCAATCCCCGAGTCGCACAATAAGAATAAAAAATCGCGTTTTCCGCGAGGTGCGTTCCCGCACGACAACGTAACGCCGGGGCGCACATTACGTATCGAAATCATGCGCAGGAGAACACCGTTATGAGTTTTGTTGCTGTTTTGTCGATCCTCGGCGTGTTGTTTGCTGTTTTCCTGATATTCGGAAAAGCCGGCCCCGTCCTCGATAATATTGAAGCCTTGATCGCCTGGATTTCTAGTAATTCACTGGGCGCAGATCTCCCCTCTTATTGCCAGCTCGAAACCGCTATCGGGATGGATCCTGAAGATCCTCGCATGAAGCACATGGCGGCGATGGATCCCAAGGGCGCACGGCCCTACATTCTGCTCACACGCCGTTGCGCAATGTTGACGATGTTCGAGTTGACCGGCTCGATGGATGTGGTTGGGTCAAAAGAATTTGAGCAAATCACCGATGATTTGCGGCGTGCCTTGACCTCATATTTTCAAAAAGCGGGGCACTCGGTAGAATTTTCCTTCGAGCGTGATCCCGATCTGATCTTGCATAAAGTCAAAAGCTTGATGCAACCGTCATACGATACCTGCGATCGAATCGGTTTGGATCTCAAGGATATGCTGGATGATCAGTGTCAGCGTGTAGCTTCCTTATGCTCCCATGAGTCATGTTACGTGATCGTATATACACATCTGACTTCGATGTCTCCAGATGAACTAAAGCGTGAGATGGAACGTCACCGAATGCGCATGAGGGAGCACAAAATTCAGGGGATGACCGATGCGCAATCGGTGACGGCGATTTTGAAAGGTTTGTTGCATCGGCATGAAACGTTTGTGGACGCGATGGAGCGAGATTTTATGCATGCCAAATTGCATATAGAACGGATCTCCACCCATGATGCGGTCCGTGCCATTCGGCAAACGTTTGACCGGCGTCGAACCGACCCCAAATGGCGGCCGGTTTTGCCTGGTGACAAATACACTCCGAGAGCCATGAAGCATGGTGCGCTCAGCGGATATTATTTGCCCAAACTCTCCGAACAAATGTGTCCGGGAAAAGTCCATACGGATGGAGATTTCGTGCGCATTAACGGCGAGTTTCATGGTTCCGCATATATGGAAGTCGGGCCGCAGGAAATCCATGACTTCATGTTGCTCTTCAATCGTGTGGGAAAGGATATTCCTTGGCGTGTCAGGTTCACGATAGAACCCGGCGGTTTGGAATCAAATAAATTTAAAAATATGGTGGTGAGCGTGATCGGTTTTATGTCCGATACCAACAAGGCCATCAAGCGCTCTTTCGAGGCGATCGAAGCGGCACGCAGAGACGGCGAGTGTGATGTTTGCGTGCGCATTACGGCCGCGACCTGGGGACCGGATAAAAAAACCTGTGAAGAGCGCTTATCCGCACTCGTCAGCGCCATGCAAGGATGGGGCGTGGCACAGATCTCGACCGATACGGGGGATCCCATTGAGGGGCTGGCGGCGACGGTTCCGGGGTTTTCCGACAAGTCCATCGCGACCAAGATGATTCCACCTTTGTCCGATATTGTCAGGTTGCTGCCGATTCAACGCGCAGCCTCCCCCTGGTTCGCGGGCGGATCAATCTTGCTGCGCACACTGGATGGTAAAGTCTATCCTTATCAACCGAATTCTTCTTTGCAAACGGCTTGGATCGACTTGATCTGGGCCATTATGGGTTCGGGCAAATCGGTGTGGCTGAACACGTTGAATTTAGGCGCTATTCTTTCACCCGGGTTAAAACGTTTGCCACTGATTACCATTATTGATGTGGGTGTCAGTTCAAGCGGTCTGATCGATCTGATCCAAAACGCACTACCGGATAATCGACGGCACGAAGCGATCTACGTGCGCTTGAAAAATAATAGTGAATATGCGATCAATCCATTTGACACCCTGCCAGGATGTCGGAAACCGACGGAGTTCGATCGTCAGTTCCTGATTTCACTATTAACCTCCTTGGCAACGCCGGTCGGGAGCAAAGTGCCCTATGCAAATTCGTCCGAACTTGCGGGTTTTCTCATTGACGAGGTGTACACCAAATACGCTACGCGCGGTTCGGAGAAGCGTTATGAGCCAACGACCGACGATGAGGTTGATGCATCACTGGCGCAGATCGGCTTTGTCCACGACGAATTCACTTCATGGTGGGATGTGACCGATCACCTTAAGGTGGCCGGTAAAGTGCGTGAGTCGCGTATGGCGCAACGTTTCGCTGTACCCGTTTTGTCCGATTTGATTGAGACATTGGGCGCAGAGCGCATCCGCTCGGTGTTCGAGCCGAAAGAGGATTCCAAGGCCCGAGTGGATAACGGAATGACTTTGCTTTCCGCTATGAGCATGGTTATCACCTCGGCGTTGCGCGATTTTCCGATTATTGCTTCGCATACACGCTTTGAACTAAATGAGCAGTCGCGCGTGGTGGCTCTGGATCTTGAGGAGGTCACCCGCGGAGCAGGTGAAGATGGTGAAAAGCGGGCTGAAATCATGTATGTATTCGCCCGTCAAATTGCGGCAAGGCAATACTATATGCCCGAAGACATTTCAGCCTTTGCACCGGCGATTTATCATGAAGAGCATCGGCGCCGTTATGAAGACATCAAAGATGAAATGAAAGCGATCTGTGTGGACGAACTGCACCGTACCGCCGGCAAGAAATCCTTTCGGCGCCTGCTCTCGTTGGATCGGCGTGAGGGCCGTAAGCACGGCATTCGTGTCTCGCTCGCTTCGCAATTCATGGCCGACTTTGAAACAGATGGTGAATCGATCACGGAGTCGGCTTTCTCGGCGTATATCATGAATGCGGGTAGCCCCACCTCGCGAGTTGAGGCTCAAAGAATGTTTGGCCTGTCGAACTCGGCGATTACTGCTCTGGAACGCGATGTCCGTGGAGCTGGTAAGTTTTTGGTGTGGCACCAGACCAAGAGCGGAGTGGTGACGCAGATATTGCATAACGCACCCGGCGCGATTGCACTGTGGGCATTTTCGACGACCGCGAAAGATGTCGGCCTGCGGCGTCGTCTCTACAAAAAAACCTCGCCTGCCATGGCCCGCAAAATCCTCGCCAAGGAATTTCCTAGCGGCTCTGCCGCCAACTATCTGGAATCTCGTCAAGCCGACCAGGGTGCAATGGACGACGACAATATTCTTGATACGGTATCGAACGAATTAGTTGTCAAATACCGTCTCAACGTGCAGGAGTTATCCGTATGAGCCGTGAAGAAAAGCCGAGAATGAGACGGCGCATAGCTCGCATGAGTCTCTACGCGATCCCTGGCTACCCAATATTGAAGGCAATTGCTTCGTTGAAGGCGACCGCGGCGACGGGTCTCAAGACCATCGTAGATCAGAATCGCGAATTAACCGACCAACGCAAAAATCCGCGCACCTCGAGCTTCAATGACGCGATGGCGAGGCGCTCCGAGGACGCTTTGCCATTGGAGAGCATCGAACGCAACTGCCTGCGACGCAAGCAGTTCTATTTGGCGGCAGCTTGCATCGCGCTGAGTTTCGTGACGGCCAGTGCGCTGGGCGGGAATTACTATGGATCGCTACTAGGCCTAATGTTCATGGTGTTTTGCGGAATGTTCATGATTAAGCACGAACACCAGATTTGGCAGTTGGAAACGGGGCGGGCTGCACCAGATGCGCCGCTAGGTGGTTTCAAGGAATTTTTTGCCAGCAAAGGCATGCTTGCACGCCTGCTTAATCCGCGCTTGTGAATATATCCGTATCGTATTAATTGCACGGAATTAAACTCATGATCACAATCTTGAAAAAAGTCTGCGGATTATGCGTTCTGCTGGCATTGCTCTGCGGCACGGCCTGCGCGCAAACTTCGTCGAATTCAACGCAGTCTATCGCCAGCATCTCTAGCGCCGCCAATAACGGTACCGACAAATCGATGTCGCTATTGCAATTGGTGTACGGTCCGATCGCCTCCAATCCTTTATCTAGCGGCGGTAGTTCATCCGCCACGATGAGCAACGGAATGATCTCGGCTGTGATGCTGACATTCAATTCCTGCGTCCTCGCAGTCGCGGTGCTGTGGGCAATGTACCATTTTGTCAGTGCCTTGATCGCGACCGGTCAGGACGGGGAGTTCATGGGCGCCAAGCGCTCGTCGCCGTGGTGGATTGTCAGAAATGCTCTGGGCTTCAGCGCCTTGGTACCCGCTTTTGGAGGCTACTGCGGTGCGCAGGTCATCATGCTGTGGGGCACCATGATGGGGGTGGGGATTGCCAATCTCTCGCTCTCGGCCGCGCTGAGCGTGCTGTCAGCCGGTGGGTCGATGGTGGCGACGCCTGTTGCGCCTCAAGTGATCACGCTCGCCAAAGCGCTTTATGAGGCGAACTTGTGTGCCCAGGCGGCAAATACTGCGGTGCAGAACCTGTCGAGTGACGCCGGCGTGACGGCAGATGCCGGGGAGACCTTCAGCGCGAGTACTTCAACAGGCAAGGTCGTCTTGATGAACCAAAACGGTTTGTCGTGCGGCGGTGCAGAAATCGACGCGCCTGCGGTTACATCGTCGTCACCACCTGCCACTACCTCGGTGGCAAACCTTCCGCTGGCCTACACGCCGGATACCAGCGCGGTGACCTCGTCGATCCAAGCGGCCCAGCAAAGCGCGCTGACGGCGATGCAAGCCACATTGTCGACGGCTGCCACGACCTATGTAACCTCCGTTGAGGCGGCAACGCAACTGACTGATCCGCAAGCCACGATCAACCAGGCGGCGCAAGCATATCAAACGTCGGTCACTGCGGCAATCAACAGCGCATCGAGTTCCATTAGCGGGTTGTCAAGCACCATACAAACGAGCTTGACGAGCGATGGTTGGATCATGCTCGGGGCGTGGTACCAGACTTTTGCGCAAGCCAACTCGCAATTGACCAGCGCGGTAAACGCAACGGCCACGGCTGTTCCTCCCACGGATCTTGATAACCTGCCTTATCCGCAGCTTTATAAGGATGTAATGGCGAGCTACTCGCAACAGATAGAGCAGGATGCCTCGACGTCCACCTCAATATCGACGGCGGCGGCCAATCTTTATACGAATACCGCCGATCCACAGCATGTCTTTACCAGCATGTTTCCCGGCGAAGCGTTCGTAAACCAAGTCATTTCCGTAACTTCCAATTTGGGGCAGCCGGGAGCAACTGGCAATACCACAGTTAATCCCCTGATCGGCATGCAAAATCTTGGCGGCGATATTCTTAATACGGGATCCAGCATGCTCGACAAGTATGTCGGGTATAAAAGCACCAACATAGTGATCGATTCCCATCTAAGTGGGTTGGTTTCGTCCGTAACAGATGTGTTATCCAGAGGCGTGTCGGGGGCGGGCTCCGGAGCCGCAAAAGAAACGGTAGATGCGCTAAGTCCTTTCTTGATTATGTTGGTACTTGCGTTGTTTTTCTTCGGCGCGACACTCGCTATTTACCTGCCGATGTTGCCGTTCATCATCTGGTTTAGTGGTGTGATTTCCTGGTATGCGGTTGTGGCCGAAGCTGTGGTTGCATCACCGCTATGGGCTTTTGCACATTTGGATGGCGATGGCGACGGTATGGGGCAGCGCACCACACACGGATACATTTTTCTGCTGAATGTGATGTTCCGGCCAGTTTTGATGGTTTTTGGCTTTTTGTTGGCGGGCTCTGGCATTGTCGTGCTGGGTACACTCTTGAACACCATGTTTGCTGTCGCCATGGAGAATGTGCAATACAACTCGATCCAAGGCCTGATAAGCATCATTGCATTTATTGTCTTGTATGTCGGCTTGTGCCAGACTTTGTGTAATAGCGTTTTCTCGCTGATCCACGTGATCCCGGATCAAGCATTTGCGTGGATCGGCGGCCAAATGGCAGCGATGCGGGCGCCTCTTGAAGCGGAAGCCAAAGGTAGTTTTGGCGGCGGTATGAGTGAGGTTGGCAACGCGGGTCGCACGCTAACGCCGGAGGGTAACATGTCTGCAGGAGTTGCATCAAAATCGGCCTCGACGCCGACTGGGAAGAGCGGTCCCGACAATGCATAATTAACCTCTCACAGCCGGAACTGACCCCAAAAGAACGGAAAATCACCCTAATTTTTGGGGTGTTTTTTCATCTGCCGGTGTAGCGAGCAATTCAAGCGCCTGATCATCGAGTCTCGGGTTTTAATGCATAAAGCAGGTACGTTACTCCAACGCATCTGCCCCATTATCCTAAAGCGCCGCGCTACGCCGTACCCATTGCCGGACATATTCCGGCGCTTCCGTCTGCACGCCGTCCGGCACCGGAGCTTGCGCTTGGAGCGTCAGTGGCAAGACCCCCGCCCAGATTGGCCGTGACATATCTTCGGCATGATCTTTGGGGCCACCGGTACGGATCTTGGTGGCGGCTTCATGCAAGGGTATGCGCAGCAACGTGGTGGCGGCCAGTTCGTTTTGGTCGCCCGGGCGCGCTTCTTTGGAGCGGCCGCTGGCGATGGTCTCAAGAAAGACGTCGAAAGCATCGACTTTGGCTTGCCCGTCGACCACTTCGAAGGCGCCATAGATGACGGCCGAGCGAAAGTTCATCGAGTGATGGAACGCCGAGCGCGCCAGCACCAGTCCATCGAGATGCGTCACCGTCACGCACACCTGCGCTCCGCCGGCGGCGAGCTTCATCAGGCGGCTGCCGTTCGAGCCGTGGATGTAAAGGTAAGCGCCTTCGCGCCAGCACACCATGGGAATGCAATGCGTGCCCCGCTCATCGCTAAACGCCAGATGACATATATAGGCTTCATCGAGGATCGCGTACAGGGTTTCATTGTCGTAACGAGCGCGTTCCGCGGCACGGCGGACACGAGTGCGTTCGGAGGGAGGGGCGGTGTCGGTCACAAGCAATCTCGTCCGTAAAGAGTGAAGGGGATGAAAGGAGTTGCTACGATAAGATTTTCGTGGTGCTATTGCTAGACCCAGGAATAAGGCAATTTATAGAGCCACCGGATTGATCGCCATTCGATAGACTGGCGGTCGTTGGGGCAGATATCGACGAAAATAGGCTTCGTGTGTCCGAAGCTGAAACTATGTCGACGGTTCAGTCGCACTTCATACAAACACATCATTCTCGGCATTTTTTTATGGACTATAGCCTGCTGCTCGCGACCTTCAAGCGTGCCCCACAAAGCCGTAAATTGCCGCAGCAACGGTTGCTCTACGACTGCCTGCGCAGCGCAATCCTCGACGGCACGATCGGTCAAGGCACTCGGCTGATGGCGAGCCGGGCGCTGGCCGAAGAGTTGGGCATGGCGCGTAATTCGGTTATCTATGCCTACGAACGTTTGGTCGACGAAGGTTTTGTGATCGCTACACGGCATGGCACGGTGGTGGCACGGGTCGGTATCGCACAGATGCCTCAGGCGCTTGAGCCGGCGGACGTATCCGTCGAGTTGTCGCGCCGTGTCCAGGGTTTGTATCGCGACCGGCAGAGGGGGGATGATACGGCCGCGTTTGTTTCGGGCGTGCCGGCGCTTGACGCTTTTCCGTTATCGCAATGGCGTTTGTGTATCGAGCGTGCCTGGCGCAGCATGAGCGCACGGCACCTGGGCTACGGCAATACCGAGGGACATCCGGCATTGCGCCATGCGATTGCCGACTATTTGAAGGTGTCGCGCGGTGTGCGTTGTAGCTTGAATCAAGTGTTTATCACCGACGGCACTCAAACCAGCCTCGATCTCTGTGCCCGTCTGCTGGCCGATACCGGCGACCATGCCTGGGTGGAAAATCCGGGCTATAACGGTGCCCGCGCCGCATTTCAGTCAGTCGGCCTGAATCTGGTGCCGGTGCCCGTCGATATCGATGGGATGGCGCCGCTTCGCGAGCAATGGCTGAGCCATCCGCCCAAGCTGATTTACATCACGCCATCGCATCAATATCCTTTGGGTTCGGTGCTCAGTCTGGAGCGACGTTTGCAGCTCATCGACGATGCGCGGCAGGCGGGAGCCTGGATCATCGAAGACGATTACGACAGCGAATTCCGTCGCGACGGGCCGCCTTTGTCCGCGGTGCAGGGTCTGCAGGCGGATGCGCCGGTTATTTATCTGGGCACCTTCAGCAAAACCTTGTTTCCCTCGCTGCGGCTAGGGTATATGGTGGTGCCGGCCCATTTGGCGGTGCCGATGAGCCGGGCAATGGATGAGATCGCGCGGCGAGGGCGCATGGTCGAGCAGGTGGCGCTGGCTGACTTTATGGAGAGCGGCCAGTTTGCGCTGCACTTGCGCCGAATGCGCCGTTTGTATGCGCAACGGCGCGATGCGCTACAGGCCGCCTTGCAAAAATATCTGCGCGAGGACATCACGATTTCGGGCGGCGCGGGTGGTATGCACTTGTCGGTGCGCTTGAATCTGGCGCTGGCCGACACCATCGTCAGCGCGGCGGCGCGCAAGCAAGGCCTGGTCGTATCCGCACTCAGCGCGTATTGCCTGCCTGATAGATGCGGCTACGGACCTGGGCAACCCTACAATGGTTTTGTCTTGGGCTACGCCGGTGTGCCTGCCGAGCAGATGGACAGTCAAGTCAAGCGTTTGGCGCAGATTATCGATGCCTTGCGCGATGCTTAGGCGTCGACCGCGGTGCCGCGGGCATCAATGCTTGAGCTGGGCGCGATGGGCCAGGTAAATGGATCGTGGGCCAAACGCCAGGCGAGAAAATCGGGTATCGGCATAGGTTTGGCCGCGTACCAGCCTTGCACAAAATCGCAGCCCAGGGCGACCAGTAAAGCCCATTCGCTGGCGGTTTCGGCGCCTTCAGCGACGACCGACAAGCCTAGCCGGTGTGCCAGCGAGATAATCGACTCCAGTAGCGTGGCGCCGTCGCTGTGCGGCTCGACGCCTTTAACAAAGGCGCGATCGATCTTGAGTTCCGAAACCGGCATCTTCTGCAAATAAGCCAAGGAAGAATGCCCCGTGCCAAAATCGTCAATCGACAGGGTGAAACCGGCCGTATGCAAATCCCGCAGCACACCGAGCATTACCGCCGGGTTATCCATCACGCCGCTCTCGGTGATTTCCAGGCGGATATAGGCCGGATCGGCGCCGGTTTCGACCGCCAGGCTGGCGGCGCGCTGCACAAACAGCGGGTCGCGTAAGTCGTGGGTCGACAAATTAACCGAAATCTGTAGCGGTTCGCCGCTGGTTTGCAGCCGGGCCGTCAGCCGCATCGCCTCGCGCAGCATCCAGTGGGTCAACTGTCCGATGCCGCCGATCTGTTCGGCAAACGGAATAAATTCAACCGGCTGTACCAGGCCGCGTACCGGATGCTGCCAGCGCACCAGCGCTTCGGCGCTGATCACACGACCATCGGTGGCTCGTACCTTGGGTTGCAGGTAAAGCCTGAGTTCGTCGCGTTCGACCGCCTGCCTGAGCGCGGACAGCAAATCCAGATCGGCGCGGCGCGCCGACTCATGGTCTATCGCATACTCGGTCCACTCGACGCGTTGATGACGGTTGGCATGTAAAGCGATTTCGGCGTTGCGCATCAGGGTCGACATGGTTTCGCCATGTTCGGGCGAGCGCGCGACGCCAATGGCCAGATCGACATCGATACGCTGATCGTCGACTTGCAGGGGGTCGGCAAAACTGGAACTGATTTCCTGGTGCAACACTTCGTCGCGATCGGGGTACGGCCAGATCAGGCAAAAGCGGTCGGCATGCAAGCGGCCCACCTGGGCCCCGGCGATGGCCGCCAGACGTTGCCCGGTCTTGATCAGGACGGCGTCGCCGATCTCATGCCCGAGCAAGCCATTAATGGCCCTGAAGCGTTTGACGTTGAGCAATAACACCAGCGGTTGGATGCCTCGGCTGAGCAATGCGTCGCCGTCCAAACGCAGACGTTCACGGTTGGCCAAGCCGGTCAGCGGGTCGGTGTAGGCGCGTTCGCGTTCGGTCACAAGCTGGTTGAGCTTGGCCTGATCGCGTTCACGCTCCGCTTGCGCCAATTCCGCATGAATTTGTGCGGTCTGAATGCGCGCGCGCGCGCCGCTACTATGTAATTGATCGTATGCGATGCGATGCCGTGTCAGGTAATCGTAAGCCGCGTGCCAGTTTTCCAAGGCGGCGTGGGTGTCGGCCAGGCCGGAAAAGATTCTGACGGCATCGGCGGGACTGGAGGTAGGGAAACGATCCAGCAAGGCGGCTGCCTGCTCCAAATTGGCCAGCGCTTCGCCCAAGTGCCCACGGCCGCGTTCAATGTCGCCCAAAGCCCAGCCTAATCTGAGCTGCAACGGAACGTCGCTGATAAAAGCCGCGCCGCTGCGGGCTTCGCGGATGGCCGCTTCCGCTTTGAGCCAGTCGCCGGACATGGCATAAGCCTGTGCCGCCAAGGCCATAAACGAAGGTACGCTCGACACCTGCAAGCTGGTGCGTTTAATCGCATCGAGCTCGTTGCCGTTTTGCAGCAACGTTTCGATCAGGGCGACAGCTTGTTTATGCGCGCCGCTGGCGAGCAAGCTCGCGGCAAGGTTTTCGATCACGGCATGCAATAATGATTTGACATCATGCTTGAGCACCAGCGCATAAGATTGTTCGAGATAGCCGATGGCGCCGTCATTGTTGCCGTAGTCGTGCTGGGCATCGCCGATGTTCGACAAAATCATTGCTTCGCAATCGTAAAAACCATGCTCGCGCGCGATGGTCAATGCCGCAAAGTAATGTCGCAGCGAGATATCGAAGTGACCGGTCAAGGTCGAGTCCGACCCCAATGCATTATGGAATAACATCAGATCGAACGGTTCGTCGACCCGTTCCAGCTTCTTCAGGGTTGCGACGCCAATGGCATAACCGGCGTTGCCATTGCCGCGCCGGCTGTTGATAATTGACAGGCCGAACATGGCCCGTACCACGCCAAGCTGGTCGTCCTGTTGTTCGAAAAATTCGCTGAGCGCTTCCAAGGCAACTTCCGCTTCGTCGAAGTTACCTTGTCGTGCGTTGTAAATGGCGAGCGTGACGGCGGCATGTGCGGCAGCCAATGGGTCGCCCAGGGCGAGTGCTTGAGCATGCGCCTGCTCAGCCAGTTGGACTGACTCGAGCGGGGCGAAGATCTGAGAACGCCAAGCGCGAGTGATCAGTTCTTGTAATTCACTGGCGCGGTTCGACTCGTTGGAGTGCATCGGCTGACTCGGCATTGGGGTATTGCTTGATCCTTTTAGTCGGCACGGCAGAATTTAGGCATGCCACTTGGCGAAAATCTCGGTGGCCGCTACCACTAAACCCGATTGTGCCATTTGCCTTGTCTGCTGTGGGGCCAATTTACGGCAAACCGGCTTAGGGTTTAAAACGCGCCGTTTTTATCCCGGCCGCCAGTGGTTTGGCGACGGTGACGCATTTTTGCCCGGGATCCGCCGCCCGACTGTCAAAATACAACTCCAAAATCCGCGGTGGCGTGAATTTCCTGTTCTTTTCCGCCCGCCTACGTCCGAAATCGACTTTCTCCATCAAATAGTCGTCAATCGAGGGCATGTTCCGTGTACATTTCTTCCCATTCCGTCCCAAGAGCACCGTTCCATGCGGAACGAAAGCTTTATCCCCGGCAAAGACGCCTCGCTTGAATCCACTATTGCTACCATGCAGCAAAAGTTGGCTGCACGCGGTTTTAAGGTTGAAGAGACATCCTGGTTCAACCCGGTCGGAAATATTGGGTCGGTGCATCTGCGTGACGAAACCCAGACCTGGATGCCCGTCAAACGTCGGTGACCACCCGCGCCCGCGACCTATTCCAGCAAGCCCTTCAGCGCATGCGCCACAGCGGCTTTATCGTTGTGCCCAATGTGTGCCGCATCGGGAAACAGCTCAAACAGCCGGGGATGCGCATTTTCCATCACATGGGGTCTGCCGGCGACACGCAGCATCTCCACATCGTTGAGATTATCGCCAAATGCCAATACCTGCGGCGCGTCGATCTCCAATTTTTCCATCAGCATTTGCAATGCGACACCTTTGGATACGCCGGGCGCCATGATTTCCAGGCAGCGTGCATCGGTGTAGGCAAGTGCTGCGACATGGTTCGGATACTTCAGATGAATCGCCGCTTCGATTTGCGCGAGTACTTCGGGTTTGCCGAACAGCAGAATTTTCTCGACGTTTTCGCCGTCGAAGCGAGACAAGTCTTCGAGCCGATATTGGAAACGGGAATTATGGTGACCCCACAGCATCGCAGTCGGGCGATCAACCAGCCACTCGGTGGGTGTGAAAACCTGCGGCATGATGTCGTACTCCAGGGTTAATTGGAGTAGTTCGCGTGTCAGTTGAGCCGGAATGTTTTTCTGGTAGATGGCCTGATCGAGGGTATCGTGAATTCGCGCGCCATTGGCCGAGACGATAAATGCATTGATCCCGAGCAGTTCGCGGATGCCCTGCACGTCGATATAGTGACGGCCGGTGGCGAGTGCAATGACATGACCACTCGCGTCGAGTGCGCGGAAGGTCTGAATCGTGATGTCGTCGAGTCCCTGACGGTCATTCAATAAGGTACCGTCAAGATCGGTGGCAATGAGATGACGCATATAAGATCTCGGTAAGAGTGATGACAGGCGGTAATGATAAGCGATGAGTGGCGAAAGCCGGCAGAAGCGGACTCAAAGCATGCCCGCGCCATGTGTGGCGCGCACTGGAATGCCGGCTGGGTCGAAATGATCCAGGCAATGCACGTTAATGCCGAAATGGTCGGGTGTGACGCGTTTGCGGTGGAAAGTATAGATGCCGCAGGTCTTGCAGAAGAAATGATGTGCCGTCTGCGTATGAAACTGGTATTCGCTGAGCGATTCGGCGCCGGCCAGCAGAGTGAAGTTGCTTTCGTGCACCTTGACCATCAGCGCATTCTTCATCCGGCACAGCGAGCAATCGCAGGTAGTCAACTCAGGGAAGTCGGTCGTGATCTCAAACCGGATCGCGCCGCAGTGGCAGCGGCCGGTATAACGCTGTAAAGGTCGCGGAGCTTGCTGTGCCATCCTCGAAAATTTCCTGTGCAGGTCGGGTGCTGGGTCCGCCGGGATCGGGCCAATCTCGTGATTCGAACCGGGAGTCGGATCTGGCGCGGCGTCAGGTCTGCACCGGCGGCTGCCGCGCCAACCTGCCGCGCCAACCTGCTTAAGACCCGCCAATCTATCTTGACCGATCTGAAGCGGGTTTTCTTAAGCGGGTCTATCGGCAAACCTGGGTTTAATACTCGCCCATAAAATCACGTTTACCCAGTTCCACGCCGTTATGACGCAAGATCGCGTAGGTGGTGGTGATATGGAAGAAGAACTGCGGCAGGCCATAACTCAACAGATACGATTGCCCGGTGAATTTCTTTTCCTTCGGGGTGCCTGGGCGTGTCACGATTTCGCGTGCTTCGTTGCCATCGATTTGTTCCGGCTTGATGCTGCCGATAAATCCAAGGGTTTCGCTCAGGAGTGCTTGCAGGTCGGCAAACGTTTGTTCGGTGTCCGGATGCTTGGGCACCTCAATACCGGCCAGACGGGCCGAGATACCACGGGCGAAATCATTGGCGATTTGTACTTGGCGCACCAGCGGGAACATGTCGGGGTACAGCCGTGCCTGCAGCAGCGCGTTCGGGTCGATATTTTTTGCGACAGCGTGATCTTCCGTTTTGCGCAAAATGGCACTGACGCTGGTCAGCATTTGGGTCAGAACCGGGACGGAGCTGGCGTAAAGAGAGATGGCCATGGTACTTCCTTAGCTGATAGGGTGCTGCGGTTGGGTTAACGTCGCATGATTATAGACACTATCGGACGCGAGTGTGATGGGTGGCGTTTGCCAGGCCGTTGTGCTGTTTAATCCATGCGCACAGACCTTCGCTTGGTGCGAGCCCTTACTCTCGGGCGAGGTCGAACGCGGCATCACGGCAATAAACGGCAGGTTCAGCATCCGTGCGAAATCCGCTTCGGACACGGCGGTGGAGCCGCTGGAAGCTTCGATCACGGCTCGTCTTTGAAGTACCACTGAAGGTCCGAGAAGGCGGCCAATTGCAGCAAAAACCCTTCATGCTCCGGCATGAGCCTTATTCAGGAGTACCAGGATAGTGGGCGAATGCGTCGGCAATAAAATCGATAAACACGCGCATCCGGGGCGGCATATGGGTACGGCTGGCGAATACCGCGTACAGGTCGATAGGTTCTCCGGAAAAGTCAGCCAGGCATTCGACCAGCCGTCCTTCACGCAAATCGCTTTCGATGTCCCACAAGCCTTTCAGGCCGATACCTTTGCCCAGCATCACCCAGTCGTACAAAACCTCACCGCTGGTGGTCGCAAGCGAACCGCTGACCTTGAGCGTCGAAGGTTGCTCATCGTACATGAAGGTCCAGGTATTAAACACGCGCCGGCCCCGTATCAAGCACAGGCAGTTGTGCTGGAGCAATTCTGCGGGATTCATGGGTGTGCCGTGCTGGGCGAAGTAAGCCGGCGTTGCGCACACTACGCGACGGCTTGCCAACAGCTTGCGCACTATCACACTGGGATCGTCCGGCATGCCGACGCGCAATGCGACATCAAGTTCGTCGTCGACCACATCGAAACCCGCATCCGACAGCACCAGTTGTACGGCAACGCCAGGAAAACGTTCGCTGAAACGGGCAATCAGCGGGGCCACCAGGCGCCGTCCGATTTGCATCGGCGCGCCGACGCGCACCATGCCGCGAGGTTCTTTGCCTTGAGTGGATGCTTCGGCTTCGGCTTCGTCGACATCCGCGACGATTTGCAGGGCGCGTTCATGGAGTAGGCTGCCTTCATTGGTCAGCATGAAGCGGCGGGTGGTCCGGGTGAACAAGCGCACACCCAGCCGGGTTTCCATGGCGCTGAGGCGGCGGCTCAGAATCGAGGCCGAGCTGTTCAACCGGCGTGCGGCTTCCGATAAGCCGCCTGCGGCCACTAAATGGGTGAGTAACCGCAGATCACTGATTTCATCCGACATAAAAGCCTCATTTTTGCTTTATATGGAAAGATACTATGAAAAATACCGGTGTTATATCGGGTATTTTTCACTGTTATCATTGTTTTTGTCAAATATAGATCAAAAAGGAGCTGTCATGCGTGCACTGAGATTCGACCAATTTGGAACCCCTTCGGTATTGCAACTGAGCGAGATCGCAGCGCCCCTGGCCGATGCGCATAACGCCGTGGTTGCGGTCAAAGCGGCCTCGATCAACCCTTCGGATGTGCGTAATGTGGCCGGCCGTTTTGCGCAAACCCGTTTGCCGCGCACGCCCGGCCGCGATTATTCCGGGGTGGTGGTGGATGGCCCCGTTGAATGGCTCGGTGTTGAAGTGTGGGGTACCGGTGGCGATACCGGTTTTACCCGTGACGGAACGCATGCCGAATTGATTGCGGTACCGATTGCCAGCCTGCGTCGCAAACCCTCGACGCTGTCGCATGCGCAGGCCGCTTCGATCGGTGTGACCTTTATGGCCGCCTGGTGCGGGGTGGTGGAATATGCCGGCTTGCGCGCCGGTGAAACGCTGGTGGTCATCGGTGCCAGCGGCGGTGTGGGTGGGGCCGCGGTGCAAATCGGCAAATGGCTGGGCGCGCGCGTGTTCGGGGTCGATCGTTCGACCCCCGACCCCGACGCGCCCGTGACAAAAATGGCGGATCGAATTATTACGCCGGGGGTCGAACAGGCCGCCGCCGCGATTCGTGAGTTGACGGGTGGCCGGGGTGCCGAGGTGGTGCTCGATTGCGTCGGCGGGCCGATGTTCGAACCTTCGCTGGCGATGCTGGCGCCGCGCGGCCGGCTGTCGGTGCTGGCGTCGCCGGGCCAGCGCCGGGTCGGTTTTGATCTGCTCGATTTTTATCATAACGAAAGCCAGCTATTCGGCGTCGACACGCTGAAGCGCGATCTGCTTGCTTCGGCAGAAGTCCTGACGGCAATTACCCCCGGTTTTGAAGACGGTACGTTCCAGGCGCCGGTGATTCATAGTGTGGTGTCGTTGGCCGATGCGGCCGCAGCCTATAGCCAAGTCGAAGCCGGTGCCCGCGGCCGGGTGGTGTTGTCACCGGAACTGGTTTAAACCGAGACGCTCATGCAAATCCGCCGCGATGGTTTAGGTTTTATCGTTTTCCTGGGGGCGCTGTCGGCCTTGCCGCCACTGGCAATCGATATGGGCCTGCCGGCGTTGACCGCGATCCAGGCCTCGTTTCAAGTGCCGGCCAGCCTGGCCGGCCTGACCCTGAGCCTATTTGTGGCGGGCTTTGCAACCACTCCGTTGGCTTATGGGCTGCTGTCCGATCGTTATGGGCGCAGGCCGGTTTTGCTGCTCGGCATGGTGTTGTTTGCGCTGGCGGGTCTGGCGTGTGCCGTGGCACCGTCGATCGGGACCTTGTTGTTGGCGCGACTGATGCAGGGTGCCGGCGCCGGCGCGGGCGCCACCATTGCGTTTGCGGTGGTGCGCGATTTGTTCGACGGGGCGGCGATGCGCAAACGCCTGTCCATTATCACCATGGTGGTGAATACCGCGCCAATGATTGCGCCCAGCCTGGGCGCCGGTCTTTTGGTGCTGGGTGGATGGCGCAGCATGTATGCATTGCTGGGCGTCGGCGGGATCGGCTTGGTGCTGGCCATCGTGTTCGGCTTTGAGGAAACCCGGGTGCAACGCGCGGCGTCTATTCCCATGTGGCAGGATGTGCAGCGTGGTGTGAGTCTGTTGATGGTGCGTCGCGGCAGCCTGGCCTACACCGCAATCTATAGTTTGAGTTTTGCTTCGATGTTTGCCTACGTGGCCGCTTCACCGCTGGTGCTGATCGGTGTTTTCAAAGTTCCGGCGGCACTCTACGCCTTGCTGTTCGCCTGCACGGCGCTGGGTATTGTCAGCGGCGCTTTTTTTTCCGAGCGCTTGAGTCATAGGTTCAAGCCGGATAACGTGATTCGCCTGGGTTTGTTGCTGGCCTTGGCCGGGCCGTTGGGGGTGGGTGCGCTGATGTCGAGTCACCAGAGCGGCTGGCTGACAATGATGCCTTTGCTGGTGCTGGCGACGTTCGGTTATGGCCTGATCGCCCCGGCGGCTTCCCATGCGGCGCTGTCGCCCGTGCCCGAGGCGGCGGGCTTGGTGGCGGCACTGATGACCTCCTTGCAGATGTTATGCGGTGCGGTTGGCAGTGCGCTGGTGGCGTTTCTGTTTGTGCGGTGGCATGCTTGGGCTATGGTTGACGTCATGCTGGGTTTTGGCGCAGCTTCGCTTGCGGTGCACAGCACCCTGCCGTGGTTGCGCTCTGCGGCTGCCTGACAATTTTGCGCATCGATGAAGCTGCACGCAGAGCGGCCAATCGCACTACAATCCGGCTGAAGACCGACTTATGCCTGCTAGCCGATGACTGCCTTGATACCCGACCCCGTGCTTGATTCCATGCCTGACTCCGTACCCATTTCCACACCTGACTCCGAGTTCAAGCCGACGCCATCGGCGCGGGTCCCGACGCGTCTCGAACTATTCCGCAATTTTGCGCTGGTGGGACTGACCGGTTTCGGCGGCGTGTTGCCTTGGGCGCGCAGGATGATCGTTGACCGCGAGCACTGGTTGACGGATCGCGAGTTTGCCGAACTGCTGCCGCTGGCGCAACTGCTGCCCGGCCCCAATGTGGCGAATATCGCGACCATCTTGGGCCGCCGTTATCGCGGCGTCACGGGGTCGGCGGTGGCGGTGTTCGGTCTATATCTCTTTCCGACCATCATTACCATCTTGCTCGGTTATGCCTATCAGCGCTGGAGCGATTCCCCCATCATGCACCGGCTGCTCAACGGTCTGATGCCGGCCGCCGCCGGCTTGATGATCGCGACTGCGCTGAAATTGGTCGTCAGCCTGCCACGCGACATCCAGTCGCTGGTGCTGGTCTGCATCACCTTTGCCGCGGTGGGGCTGCTGAGCTTGCCCCTGCTTGCAGTACTGGCTGTGCTCGCGCCGCTGGCGACTTGGTTGGCTTGGCGTAAGCCGGCCGTGCGGAGTTGATGCCGATGTGGACGACTTTGCTTGAGCTGCTGTTGCATGGTGCGGTCTGGTCGATGCTGGCGGTCGGCGGTTCCAATGTGACACTGGCGGATATCCAGCGTTATACGGTTGAGACGCGTCACTGGTTGACCGCTGCTCAATTTGTCACGTTCTATTCAATTACGCAGGCAGCACCCGGACCGAACGGCATGGCTGTGGCGCTCATCGGTCTGCAGGCGGCAGGCTTGCCTGGTGCTTTGGTTTCGACGCTGGCGAATTGCGTGCCGTCATCTTGCATTGCTTTTTTTGTCGGCGGTTGGGCCGAGCAACATCGCGAGGTACGCTGGGTAGTTGCCGTGCGCCGTGGACTGGCGCCCGTGACGGTCGGTTTGCTCGGCTCGGCCAGTTTTGTGCTGGCGCGCGAGATCGACATCAATGCCACGCGCATCGGCTTGACGCTGATTTGCGCGGCGATTGCTTTTCGCAGCAAACTCAACCCGATCTGGCTGGTACTCACCGGGGCCTTGCTAGGGTTGTCGGGTGTCATGTAGATTGTGTCTGATGCCGGCGATCTGGCGCATGGCCGGCGCACCCCCATGTTTGGAGAGAACACATCATGATCGACGCCGCCGATTTTCCGGAAAACCTGCTATTGACACCCGCCAGCGCGGCCGATTTCGAACTGCTGGTCGGCCTGCGCATCGAAGCCATGCGCGAAAGCCTCGAACGTATTGGCCGCTTCGATCGCGCCCGGGCGCGGGAACGATTTCTTAAGGGCTTTGCGCCCGAGCATACCCGGCATATCGAGGTCGGTCCAAACCGGGTCGGCTTCGTCGTGGTGAAGCCGCTGGCGGGTGCCCTGATGCTCGACCATCTCTACATCCACCCGGGGTTCCAGGGCTACGGCATTGGCGCGGCGGTGCTGGAGCGTATTTTCGCTGAGGCCGATGCGGATCATTTGCCGATACGTGTTACCGCACTGAAAGAAAGCGATTCAAACCGGTTTTACCTGCGACATGGCTTTGAAAAAATTGATGAAGAGGAATGGGATATCCATTATCTGCGTGCCGCAAAAATGCAGTACTGCCGCAGCGAAAGTTAAGCGGCGGCGCGCGCCGCTTCCGGGTGAGGTTTTAAAGTCCCTGAATTAAAGTCCCTCACTCACCTGTTTCGGGAACAGCAACTCGCTGTGGGTAAGCTGCCCGGGTACCACGCCGTGACCCCATGCGACATTCCAACTCGGGCCTGCGGCGCCGCCCAACTGGCGTTTCAGTTGAGCCATTTTGCCGGGCATCACGGGTGCCAGCAAATCGGCCGCGATACGCAACCCCTCAGCCAGCGTGTACAACACAGTATCGAGGCGATGCGCCTGCTGCGGCAGTTTGGCCAGCGCCCAGGGCTCGGTTTGCGCCACATATTGGTTGAGCTGGCGCACAAATTCCATCACGCGCTCGACTGCTTGCGCCACTTTCATTTCGTCCACCAGTTCCAGGACGCGAGCGGGCAAGGTGTCGGCAAGCGCGATCAATGCCTGCTCGGCCGCTTGGTAGTCGTGCGGCGCGGGGATCGCGCCGGCCCGATATTTATGCATCATGGCCAGGCTGCGTGCGGCCAGATTGCCCAAGTCGTCGGCCAGGTCCCGGTTCAAGCGTTGCTCGATCACGGCGTTGCTAATGATGCCATCCAGACCGAAGCTGACTTCTCGCACCAAGGTATAACGCAAGACATCGGTACCGTAACGCTCGGCGGCTTCAAGAGGATCGACTCCATTGCCCAGCGATTTACTCATCTTGCGGCCATCGGCACCGAGCAAATGCCCCGATACATGCAAGCGTTGATAGGGTTGAATGCCGATCGCGGCCGCCATGCTCAGCCAGAACAGCGTATGGGTGCGCAAGATATCTTTGCCGATCACATGGCGGGCCGCCGGCCAGAAACGGCGGTAGGCCTCGCCATCGGGATAGCCCAGCGGCGAGATATAGCTCAGCAGCGCGTCGAACCAGACGTAGGTGACATGAGCTTCATCCCAGGGAATCGGGATGCCCCAGCTCAAGCGGCTGCGCGGCCGGGAAATACTGAGGTTGCCGATGGGCTCCTCCAGTAGTTGCAGGATTTCATTACGATAACGCGCGGGCTGGATCAAGTCCGGATGGGTGTACAGATGCGTGCGTATCGTTTCGCGATATTTCTCCATGCGGAAAAAATAATTGGCTTCGCGGCGTACCACCGGCGGGTCGCGGTCTTCGGGCAGTTTGCCGTCGACCAGCTCCTTGTCGGTGACAAACCGCTCCTGTCCGATCGAATACAGGCCTTCGTAGTCAGCCAGGTAAATGTCATCTGCCGCATAAAGTTGCGCGAGAATTGCGCTGACTACCTGTTGGTGCGCCGCATCGGTGGTCCTGACAAAATGATTGGGCGTGACATCGAGACGCAGCCAGGCATCCTGGAACAAGTGTGCGTTGCGGTCGACAAAATGCTGAAGCTCTTCGCCGGAAGCTTGAGCGGCCTTGGCGATTTTCTCGCCATGTTCGTCGGCGCCCGTCAGAAAAAATACCTCGTCGCCGGCAGCCCGAAAATAACGCGCCATCACATCGGCATGAATACTGGCATAAGCATGCCCCAGATGGGGCCGGTCGTTTACATAATAAATCGGCGTCGTAATGTAACGGCAAGACATAAGATGGGGCTCCACAAATAAAAAAAGGACGCTCAATGGCGTCCTTTTTTGAAAAAACAATACCTCAGCGCCTGGGGGGAAAGTATTCCAGGTTCATTCGCATCGAGAGATTCAGGTGCTGGGTCATGGCGCTAGGTTGCCGAGGTCTTGGTTTGGGGTGAGGTGGGGTACGTGCCAAAAGTTACATTGCTTGATATCGCACGTCGGCCAGGGTTTGAGCATAGCAGACCCTGGCCGGCTTGAGAAGTCGGTCAACTCAGTCGACCGATTCAAGCGCTTACGCCAATTGGCGCTCGCGCCGCACCCAGCGTGCGGGGTTACGCGGTAAGGTCAACATGATCACCAGCGTCAACACGATCAACACCGGAAAGATCATCATGCTGCCTTCAGGGCCGACCGAGCCGCCGCTTAGCCAGGCAGGACCTGCCGCATGGGACAGCATCCAAGTACTGCTGGCCACCTGGCCGCTGTCGTTCGCACCGAACACGAACGATTCGCTCCAATCCCAGGCTGCATGAAAACCAAGCGCCCACCACAAGGAACCGGTACGCCACACCGAAAGACTGATCACCATGCCGAACAGGCCGGCCGCGATCAGACCGGCGGGACTTTCCCCAGCGTTATGTCCGTGGGCGGAGCCGAACAGCAAGGACAACAGGATGGCTGCGATAAATGCGTTGGTCCCACTGGCGAGAGTGAAAAAGGCGTAACCGCGGCAGACGAGTTCTTCGAACAAGGCCACCAAGGCGAAGGCTACGGCCCACAGCAATCCTGATTTGATCACGGCCAGGGTTCCTATGGCAGAGAACTCGATAGTCACGCCATGAGTCAGCAATAATAATCCCATCATGCCGCTGAGCAAAATCACTCCGCACACCACACCTTGCAACAGGTGCGCCACGCGTCGTGGTGCCCGCAGGCCATAATCCAGCCACGATTTTTTATCGAACAGGCTCATCACCTTGGTCGCAATCAATACCGCTCCCACCGTCATGCATTCACCGACGATGGTGTGGCCCGGCGTCATAGCCTCGGAACCGGGAGCAGGATGATGGAATAGATGGTGCAAGACAAAGCCGCCCGCGGCCACCAAGCCGATCGTAATCATAAAAAACAGCAATGCCGCCCAGCCGGCACGCAGGCCGTTGCGGCCGATCCAGATTTTTTTGAAGCGTGAACCGGCCGATGGCCGAGCAGGGGGAGTAGGGGAATACGGTGCAGTGGGCGCAGCGGGATGAGTTTGCTCTGAGGCGCCGCGATATTCGGCTGATTCGGTCACTGGTTGTCTCCGGTTTTTGACTGGATTATCCGCCTTGTCATGGTGATCTCGACAGATTTGTCTCGGAATACTAGCCTGTGCTGAAAGGTCGAAGCAAGCACAACAAAATCAAATCGGTATCGATGGACTGCCTCCACTGCCGGCCTACAGTCAAACCAACTCATGCAAGCACCGTTAGTAAAATCGGCGCTTGCATTGAGTGCAACCCGGGCATATTGCGAAACTTCTAATCGCCGAGCGATTCATGGATCGCGATTGCACCGCGCTTCCAATAACTCGCGGCGCGGATCCGCGATTTATGGACTCCGCGTTCGGTGACCAAATGCGTGTGAATCGAGCGCATTACCGCCGCTTCTCCGGCAGCCCAGACGTAACCTTCGCCGGCGGGTAATTGCAGCTTTCGCACCGCGGTTTCCAGCGGATCGGGTTTACCGTTGCGCCGAATCCAGATGATCTCGGTATTGGTCCGGCTCTCGAAGCCGAGTTGCGCGTGGTCGCCATCTACCTCCAGTACCGCGATCACGCGCGGGCCGGCGGGCAACTCTTCCAAGCGCCGTCCCACTGCCGGTAAGGCGGTCTCGTCGCCGATCATCAGGAACCAGTCGAAGCCGGTTGGGATTACGAATGAACCCCGCGGCCCACCGATGCCCAAGCGGTCACCGGGTTTGGCATGGGCGGCCCAACTCGCAGCGGGTCCTTCGCCGTGCAGCACGAATTGGATCTCCAGTTCCTGCGCGGCGGCGTCGTACCGGCGCGGTGTGTAATCGCGGGCGATCGGACGCGGTCCGCTGTCCGTCATGCGAACCCCTTCAGGGCCGATGATGGGCAGCACAGGCTCGCTTGCGCCCGGTTGCGGGAAAAATAATTTGACGTGATCGTCAAATGAAGCGGAAACGAAATCGTTGAGATCGTCCCCGGTAAACGTGATGGAAAGTAAATGCGGTGCGACGAGACGGGTACGACGCACTTGCAGCAGACGCATCTTGAGCGGATGGCGTATGCGTTGAACAGTCAGATCGGGTGCATGCATAGTGGAAACCTTAAAAATGAGGGGGTGCTCAGTTGGTGTTGATCTCGTCAGTCGCCCGCGCCAGGATGGCGGCGATGCGCTGTTGCTCGTCGTGGCCGGCTTCGCTTTTCATCATCAGCGCGCGTTTGAGTGCCCTGCGTGCTTCGACAAAAATGGGCAGCCACCCGGCGTTATCTTCGGGCGAGCCGTCCTCCGAGACGGCGCCGCGAAAATACTTCATTTTTTGCGCCATATGTGACAGTCCGGCGAAGAGTTCGTCGACGCGGGCCTTCATCGAAGCCAGATAAGCCACGCCTTCGGGAGCCAGGCTGTAGGATTTTTTGTTGCTATCCAACGTGACGTTGGCATAACCGAGTTCTTCGATATACGTCAGGGCCGGGTAGACCATGCCGGGGCTGGGACTATAAAAACCTTCGGTGCGCGTATGCAAGGCCTTGATCAATTCGTAGCCATGACTCGGGCGCTCTGCCAGCAACGCCAGCAATAACAATTGCAGGTCGTCCGAAGAAAATTTGCGACCGCGCATAAAGTTACCGCCGCCGTCCGAACCACCGCCCGACGAACGGCCGCCGCCATGACCGCCATGCCCCCGGCCGCCGCCGTGACGTTCGCCGCTGTGACAATGACGGGCTCGGCGCGAATGCTCGTGGTGAGCGTCAGCGTCGTATTCATGACCGGGTTCATGCTGTTGGCCAAAATCGTGGCTATGATGATGAGCGCCGCCGTGACGACGGACATGGTCGTGGCTATGGCCATGACGATGCAGGGCATGGCCCGAAAAAACCTGATGTAAGAAATGTCTCATGATGTCCTTTTGTATCGTAAGATGTATCTTAAGATATATCGTAAGTACGGACTTGTCAACCTGGAGATTTCAGGTAATGCGGCGGCTTACCGCCGGATCCGGCGCCGAGGCGAGATCATGGCGATTCGCCCCTGTGCCCTGCATAGCGAGTTCGGGGTTCTTTCACATTGAGTAAGTAGGTGCTTAATTGAAGTGCTTAAGCTCCTCATATCTGAGAAAATGACGCGTCGCAATTTCACGTAGATAGTCGTGTATCCAAATGGATTTCGCTCCAATTCAGGAAAATAAATGAAAAAGCTACTCTCTGGCGCTGTGCTGCTGGGCGCTGCTACTTTAGGTTCCGCCGTTTGCGCGGCGCCGCTGAACTATCCGGCGACACCCAGGATCCCGGTGGTGGATACCTATTTCGGTACGCCGGTGACCGATAACTATCGCTGGCTTGAGTCGACCGGCAGTGCCGAGGTCAAAACCTGGATTGCCGCACAAAACGCTTTGACGCATAACGTGCTCGACGCACTGCCGCAGCGTGCGGCACTGAAGCAGGAATTGCTCGGCATGATCGGGGGCGACCGCGTATCGCGCGGTCATTTTGTTTTTGCCGGCGGCCAAGTATTTGGTCTGAAGTTCCAGCCGCCGAAAAATCAGGCGATGATTGTCGCGTTGAATGCGAGTGCCGATCCGAAGTCCGAGCATGTCGTGATCGATGCCAACCAGATCGACCCGACCGGCAAGACCGCAATCGATTGGTTTGTGCCGTCGCTGGACGGTAAACGTATCGCCGTGTCGTTGTCGAAAAACGGCAGCGAAGACGGCACGCTCTATCTGTACGATACCGCCAGCGGCAAGCAGTTGCCGGATGTGGTGCCGCGCGTTCAGTATCCGACGGGCGGAGGCAGTGTGGCGTGGACTGCCGACGGCAACGGTTTTTACTACACCCGCTATCCCCAGGGTGACGAACGGCCCGCGGCGGATGCCAATTTCTATCAGCAAGTCTATTTCCACAAGCTGGGCACGACGGCGGCACAAGATACGTATGTGATCGGCCGCGACTTCCCGCGCATTGCGGAAATCGCCTTATCGACCAGTGAAGACGGCAAATATGTGTTGGCCGACGTATCCAACGGCGATGGCGGCGAACATGGTTTGTTTCTGCATGGCGGGGATAGCGACTGGATGCGGATTGCCGACTATACCGACGGTTTCCGCTCGGCCGAATTCGGTCGCGACGGCCGGCTGTATGCCCTGGGCTTGAAAGGCTCGCCGCGCGGCAAGCTGGTCGCGCTCACGCTCAATGCACCGGCGGGTGGTCTGCCTGCGGCCCCGGTGGTGGTGCCTGAATCCGATGGCGTGATTCAAGGAATAACGGCTACCACGAACCGGCTCTATGTCGATTACATGGTGGGCGGTCCGTCGGAATTACGAGTTTTTACACTGGCCGGAAAATCGCTGGGGCAACTCGGTGCCGAGCCTATCTCCACCGTTGCGATCGGCACGCGCCTGGCCGGCGACGCGATCTTGTTCGGCAGCGAAAGCTACGTCAAAGCGTTTGCCTGGTATGCCTACAATCCTGACGTTGCGGCGGCCAAGCCGGTCAAGACCGAGTTGTCCGACGCACCGGTGTTTGCGCTCGACGGCGGCATGCCCGGGGTTGACGTGGTGCGCGAATTTGCCGTGTCGAAGGATGGCACCAAGGTGCCGGTCACAATCCTGTACAAGAAAGGCACCGAGCTTAACGGCAGCAACCCGACGCTGTTGACGGGCTATGGCGGTTACGGCGTGTCGGTCAGCCCGGTCTTTGCGCGGCGTTATGTATTCTGGCTGCGTCATGGCGGTGTGCTGGCCGTGGTTAATTTGCGCGGCGGCGGCGAATATGGCGAAGCGTGGCACATGGCCGGCAATCTGACCAAAAAGCAAAATGTCTTCGATGACTTTATCGCTGCTGCACAATTGCTGCAAAGTCGGCATTACACCTCGCCGGATAAGCTCGCGATTCTCGGCGGCAGCAATGGCGGTCTGCTGATGGGCGCGGTCACCGTGCAGCGGCCTGAGTTATTCCATGCAGTGGTCAGCATGGTGGGAATCTACGACATGCTGCGGGTTGAAGATACCTCGAACGGCGCCTTTAACGTGACCGAATTCGGCACGGTTAAAGACCCGGCGCAGTTCGCGGCGCTGTATGCTTATTCGCCGCTGCACCATGTCAAGGACGGCACCGCCTATCCGGCCATCCTGTTTACCACGGGTGAGCACGACGGCCGGGTCGATCCGTGGATGTCGTACAAAATGGCGGCGCGAATGCAAGCGGCCAATCCTGAGGGCCAGCCCGTGCTGTTGCGTGTGGCCGCCGACGCCGGGCATGGCATCGGTACGTCTTTGGCTTCGTTGATCGACCAGGATGCGGATATCTTTTCGTTCCTGTTTAATCAATTGAACATGCACTAAGATTGTCGTTCAACGATCCTGCGGCGGTCCGATATCCATCGATCGCCGCGGGATCTGCGGCATCGGATACGGAGCGTGAAATGAACCATAAAGCCTTGGCCCTGGCGAAGATCCTGATACGTAATTTCGACCAAGCCGAACTGCTGCACGAACACCGGCCGCCGTTGTACGATACGCTGTGCGCGCGCTTGGCGAAAGGCACGGCGGCGAGTAAGCTGGGTGCCAGTATCGATATTGTCGCGCCCGGCAAACTGTCTTGCCCTTACCATTTTCATTATGCCCAGGAAGAGATGTTTGTCATCCTTGAGGGCCATGGCACGCTGCGTGTCGCGGGAGAAATGCTGCCGCTTAAAACCGGTGACGTGATTTTTGTGCCGCCGGGGCCTGAATATCCGCATCAACTGATCAATACCTCGGATGCACCCCTGAAGTATTTATCTGTCAGTACCCGTGAACAGCCCGAAATCTGTGAGTATCCCGATTCGAACAAATATCTGGCTTACGTGTCGAGCGGTGAAGCCCGGTCTTTTGACGTGATTCAACGCAGCGAAAACAGTCTCGACTACTGGGATGGCGAGGCTTAGACCTAGTGAGGCAGCGCTTGCCGACACAAAAAGCATGACCTTGATCCAGGAGCTTATGCCATGGTTTCCCAAACGGATTTTGACGCCTTTATCGAAATGGCATGGAACGACCATGCCGATCAACCCGAAGTCGTCGCCGAGCGGCTGCAGCAGTCGCTGGCATCGATTGAAGAGCCGCAACGGATTGCGCCTTATGCCCGGTTGGTGACTCATGTATTCGGTGAACATCTGGCACGCTGGAATGACGGCATCACCTTGCTGGAATCGATTCGGCACTGCAGCGGCTGGCATGATATTCCGGCAGATCACGACACGCTGAAACGCAATGTTGCCGCCTTGCATTACGCTGCGGGCAACCCCGCAGCGCTCGCGGGTCTTGCCGCCGAAGACCGGGTAACCGCCTTGGCTATCGCGACGTCCGCCCTGATGGGGCAAAACGATTATGCCGGCGCCATCAACAGCTTTGAACAAGCTGTGCAACAGGCCGATCCCGGTTGGGCTGCTTCTTCTCCCGCTTTCCGTGCGCTTGCCGTCGGCGGCAATAATCTGGCCTGCGGGCTGGAAGAAAAAAACGACCGGGATGAAATTCAGTCGCAAGGTATGGTGTCAGCCGCTACCGCGGCTCTGAAATACTGGACGCTGGCGGGCACCTGGTTGCAACAAGAGCGAGCGGAATATCGTTTGACCCGCAGTTTGCTGAAAGCCGGCAGAAGTGTGGAAGCGGTGGCTCATGCGCAGCAGTGTATTGCGATCTGCGCGGCAAATGGCGCCGCACCGTTTGAACATTTTTTCGGTCATGCCGCGCTGGCAATGGCGCAACGCGCTAATCACGAAACCGCCTTGTTTCAGGCCTCCCGGGTGCAAGCCTTGCATTTTTACGCACAGGTGCCGGCGGATGAACAAGTGTGGTGCGCGACGGATCTGACCGCGCTGGAAGACTGAGCGGCATGCACTTTTAACGGGATTTTCCGTGAAAGATACGCGCATGGGCATGGCACCTCGGGTGACCGTGCCGCTTTCCTTTTGTTGATTGGTATGGCAGCTATCTGGACTCGGAATTCGAACCCGACCTGATTCCTCCCGTATCCTGGATAGCAGTGACGCTGGGTAGAGGTCCGGCAGGCATTCAGTATAAGTCGAATTTAGTTAGCTAGACAATCATATATCGAAAGATACTCGATTGTGCTGTTCTTCATCCAGGATCGGGGTACAGTCAATGCGGGAGCCGATGGCGGCGCTGGTTGGCATAACCGCCGGGCCGGTGAAATGCCGTGCTTCCGACGACTGGCCTGCGTCATGCGGCAAACCGGCCTCGGGTTCGGGAACAAACCGGGCCCGGCTAGCTCTGATAATCAAAGGGATGGGATATACACCGAAGATGCCGCCGGGTGGGGCGGAAAGCCTGATTTTAATCATCAACCAGGAGTCACTATGTTTCCGGAATACCGCGAACTGATTTCCAAGCTGAAGGCGCAGGACGGCCATTTTTCCCGGCTTTTCGATAAACACAACGAGATCGACCAGAAGCTGCAGAATATGGCCGCCGGCACCGAGCCCGGTACCGATATTGAAATCGAAAAATTGAAAAAAGAAAAACTTCGACTCAAGGATGAGCTTTACGCGATTCTGAAAAGCAACTGATTTGAAACAAGCTTCTCGGGGTGCGGCGTGCGAGTTCGGGTGCGCCGTCTTTCACGGAAATATACCCGCGTGGCTGTTCCACTTCTTGGCGCATTTTGGATGCAGTTGGGGGAAAAATCGCACCACGCTGTGATAGCGTATTGCAGAGGGTAGCGCTGGCACACATCCCATCCATCCTCTTTCTCAATGCCCCAAACTTGCGGAGAATTCAGTGTGACTGTGAACCACGAAAACGATACAACAACGACTATTACCGATGCTCCGGCGAACCCCTCCAGACGCCGGTTGTTGGAAGGTCTAGCCGCCGTAGGCGTGTCTGCGGCTGTGCCGCTGCAGGCGCAAGCGCAATCCGTCAAGCCGGCACATGCGGTTGACAGGACCTTGGACCAACGGCTCAAGGCGAACATCAAGCACGTAGTGGTCATCTACTTGGAAAACCGCAGCTTCAATAACTTGTACGGCGATTTCCCCGGCGTGCAAAGTCCGCTCTCGGCACTGGCACCCAGCGCCTATATTCAACTTGATCGCGATGGTCGTACACCGATGACCACGTTGCCAAAAATATGGGGTGGTTTGGTGCCCACCCGGCAAGCCGTCGGCGGTAAAGAATATTTGATTGCCGAAGACCAGATCACCGGTTTACCCAATGCGCCTTTCGCCTTGAAACATGTGGACGGCACGCCGCTGCCGGAAAGCATCGTGACCCGCGACCTGTGGCATTTGTTTTATCAAAATCAGATGCAGATCAACGGTGGCAAGAACGACCAGTTTGCCGCCTGGGCAAATTCCGGTGGATTGGTCATGGGCTACTACGGGGAGACGGCGAAGAACCTGAATATGTGGAAGATCGCACAACGTTATACCTTCTGCGATAACTTCTTTATGTCGGCTTTCGGTGGCTCCTACCTGAATCACCAATTTCTCATCTCCGCCCGCTCGCCTGAATACCCGAATGCGGAGCACAGTCCGGCAAAAAGCAAAATCGCGGTGCTCGAAGACGGACCCACCGGCACTCGGCTCAAGGTTGCCGTCGATTCGCCCGCGTCGGCGCTGGACGGTGTGCCCCAGTTTGTCTGCGATGGCTCGATCACGCCCGACGGTTATGCGGTCAATACCATGGCGCCGCCTTATCAACCCAGCTATGTGCGCCCGGCCAAAGGCGGTGACGCAAGGTTTGCCGACCCGGAAAACTTGAATACTCTGCCGCCGCAAACTTATCAAACCATCGGCGACCTGTTGTCGGAAAAAAATGTCAGTTGGGCCTGGTACTCGGGCGCATGGCAGGCGGCGTTGGACGACCGGGGCGGCCCGGATGTGCCCAACTTCCAGTATCACCATCAACCCTTCAACTATTTTAAAAGCTTTGCTCCCGGCACTGAGGCGCGTGCGCAGCATCTGCTCGATGCGGGTACGGGGGAAAGCCCGATTTCCAATAAATTCCTGGGCGACGTGGTGGCCGGAAATTTACCCGCGGTGACCTTTTATAAACCTCAAGGCAATCTGAATCTACATGCCGGTTATGCCGACGTCGAATCGGGTGACCGCCATGTGGCCAACGTGCTGGCGCATCTCGAAAACGGGCCGCAATGGTCGCAGATGATGGTGATCATCACTCACGACGAAAACGGCGGTTGGTGGGATCATGTCGCCCCGCCGCCGGGCGACCGCTGGGGACCGGGGTCGCGGATTCCGGCGATCGTGGTGTCGCCGTTTGCAAAACTCGGTTACGTCGATCATACGATGTACGACACCACATCCATTCTGCGGTTTATTTCGCGCTTGCACGATTTGCCGGTATTGGAAGGCATTGCACTGCGCAACCAGGCTTTCAAGGAGCGCGGGACCCCGCCCCCCGGGGATTTGACCAACACCTTGGTATTTGCTTGACCTGCCGAAATAGCGTGGCCGAGGTGACATTCAAAATCTGAGCGTCATGGTTTTGCCCGGGGCGTTGCGCTGCCGGCACCGGCGTAATAACGGTTGCTCGGGCCGGTTGGCCGGTGCCGAGCGCAATTGTGCGAGGCGCGCTAGACTAACGGCCTTATCCACCTGAGGAGGCCCGACGACTATGTCAACTAATCTATACGACATCCCGCTGCAACGCATCGATGCAACACCGGCAACGCTTGCGTCATACAAAGACAAGGTCCTGTTGATCGTTAACGTGGCATCGAAATGCGGTTTGACGCCGCAATATGCCGGGCTTGAAGCCTTGTACCGCGAATGGCACGGGCGCGGTCTGGAGGTCCTGGGTTTCCCAGCCAACGATTTTGGCGCGCAGGAACCAGGCAGCAACGAGGAAGTCGCCTCATTTTGCAGCACCACTTTTGATGTCAGTTTCCCGCTGTTTTCCAAAATATCGGTAGTCGGCGCCGACCAGCATCCGCTGTACCACGCCTTGACCCATGCTCAGCCGCAAGCGCTGGGCGACGGTCCGTTCCGCGAAGCGTTGCGCGGCTACGGCATCGAACCCAATGCCGTTCCCGACGTGCAATGGAATTTCGAAAAATTCCTGGTGGGCCGCGACGGCAAAGTAATCGGCCGCTTCGCGCCCGATATTGCCGCTGACGATCCGCGTCTGGTCGAAGCGATCGAAGCTGCGCTGAAGTAAGACATACGCCGGGCGCGATGCGTCCGGCGTATTACCGCCGTAACCTTGATGTGTCGCGCTGAAGGATGCCTGCCATACGATGCAGGTGCGTCGGGGGTGCGGATAAATAAGCCGGCTGTGATTTGGGGCCATGCGTCATTTTCCGGCGTGGGATCTAGCCGATTCCGGGTCTACCGTGACGGTCATTATGACCATTGCAGACGCGTAGGGGCAGCAATGTCAGGCATGCCAATCAGAGCAGCGCCGCAGGCGACCGCGAGTTCGCTGTCATGGGTGGAAAACAGCACTACGCTGCGTTGAGCCGCTTGCCTGAAATATTCGATCAGCACCTGACGTGCACCGTCATCGATGGCGATGCCGGGTTCGTCCGCGATAATCACCGCTGGTTCGCCGATCGATGCGGCCGCGAGCATCATCTTCTTTTTTGTACCTAGCGACATGTGCTCAAAGCGGATGTCGAGATGCGCATCGAGTCCAAAGCGCATGATCAAGGTTCTCGTTGCAGTACTGCGCTGGCTTTGTTTAGTAGTCGCCACCAGTTCGAGGAACTCACGGCCGGTGAGAAACGGATAAACCGGGCTGGCATCAGGCACGTAAGCAAGTTGCGCTTTGGCACGCATGGGTTCGGTATAGAGCGATGCACCGGCAATCAATACCTGGCCTTGGTCAGGCGGTACCACACCGGCCAGGATGCTGAGCAGAGTTGACTTGCCGCTGCCGTTCGGCGCTTGTAATGCATGGCAGCCCACCGTGAAATGATGGCTCAGGCCGCTGAAAATAAGCTTACTGCCGTACCGCTTTTCGAGCATTTCAAAACGCAACATGCTTTATCCTTTAGAGCAGAAGTTGCCACACCAGTACCGACCACATCCCCGCCAGCAAGCAGGCCCACACTAGCGCTTGGCGCGGCGCATGAACTAGCGGTACACGTAATGCCACCAGCAAGGGCGCAAGCAGCAGCACGCTGCTCAGGGACAGTAATGCGCCGGCAGCGGCGCGATGTACGGCTACCGCGCCTGTCATCGCCAACGCAAACGGCAAACACCCCAGCAGTACCGTCAGACTGTCGGCACGGGCCAAAGCCCACGCGGGAATCGGCAGCGTCAAACGGTAGGGCGCGGCGTGGTCATGCTCGCGCTGCAGGTCACGATAAGCACCGGCGGAGACCAGCGCCATCAGCGCTTGAACCATCAGGGTCAGGGGCAATGCGCGTGAGTCGAAATGCCATAATTGCATGAGTAAAATTGCTCCGCTGGCCAGGAGCAATTGAACCAGTCCGCGCACCAAGCTGGCGCTGCGATAGCGATCAAATAAAATGCGCATGGATAAATGCAACAACGGAAATCGTGCTTGCAATAAGCATAAGCCATGTCGCTCAGATGAGCGGCCTGACATTCTCGCCGGGATGCCTGACCAGTCCCATCGCCGCGCCACATTCGGGGTGGCCGGTGATGCGACTATCGTCACCAGGCAGATGAGTGCACAGAGGGCCAGCATCAGCAGAGAGAGTGGGATGTTTGCACCAAGGCCGGCACTGATGCTTACAATCAGCAGCAGATTGGCCAGCAACACTCGCGGCAAGTGCCGCCAGGCACGCTCAAGTACCAACAATTGGGCGCACAAAGTGCTCAGGACCAAATCCAGCACAGACAGACAAGGTATGACTCTGTGTGGCTGAGCGGCGAGGAAGACGGTTGCTGCCAGCACCGGCAGCAGTAGCGGTGTATCGGCCAGCAGCAAGAGCGCGAGATGGGTCCGGCGCAACTGTCCCGGGCGGACCGGCAGCGAGTGGACATAATCCATAAAAGCACCACCGCTGACGGCATTGCGCTGGATCAGCAACCACAACACACCGCAAGCTTGGAGCAGTATCAGCCAGCCAAACCGCCATATAGTGCTATGCTCGGGCGAGAGTAGGGTGAGTACCGGTGCGCCGAGTATCCTGGTTTGTTCCAGCACCGGCATCATGGCCGGCGACAGCAGCATTAGCGCCAGGAACAGGGCCTTCCAATGCCGGCGCAACAAGCGCCCGGTTTCATAGGCATACCAGCGCAAGCGGCAGGACAGCAGGGTCATGGGCAACCGCGAGCTGAGCGGGATGTCGCTCGACCGGGCCGTCGCCCTGGTGGAGATCGCTTGAGCGCGAGCGTGGATAGGCGGCCGGTTCGATTCATGGCCTGGCTCAACGGCGGCTGGCCCAAGCCAGACGGCAGGCCAGACCGGCAAACACCGAACCCAGCATATATTGCGGCAGGCGCGATGGGCGCTGCCGCGCGGTGAACTTGCGAGCCAATTTGCTGGCGCTCAGGATCACCGTGCCATTGACCAAAAACCCGATCAGGTTCAGCACGGTCGCCAGCAGCAAGATCTGCACCACCATCGAGCCGGCCTGCGGCCGTATAAATTGCGGAAACAAGGCAAGTACAAATAAGGCCATTTTAGGATTGAGCAGGTTGGTCAATAATCCTTGGCGAAAGATCCGGCTGACGGGGTAGGCGGCTAAATTGCCGCTAGGCGAGAGCACTGTGCTATCGGCTCGAATGGTTTTCCATGCCAGATACAGCAAATAGGCGGCCCCGGCAAAACGCACCACGTCGTAAGCCAGCGGCACCGCTAAAAAGAGTTGCGACAGGCCGAACGCCGCGGCCAGCGCATGACAGTATGTTCCCGCCTGAATCCCCGCCAGCGAAGCGAAACCGGCGGCACGTCCCTGGCTGACGCTGCGCGAAGCGATCAGCAACATGTCGGGACCCGGGGTGAGGGTGAGAGCAAGGCAAGCGGCGGAAAACAGCGTGAGCGTGGCTAAGCTGAGCATGAGTAACCTTGGTTTTTTTACCGGACGCCCGCGAAAAATAGGCTTCCTCGCGGTTCGGATTGTCGCATAAGAGGTCTGGGTTTTATTTGCCGTGGTCGTAACCGATATCGGTCAGCTTGATGCCTGAACTGGTGCGAGCGAACCAGCCGGCCTCAGCTCCCCATTCGATGCCCGCCCTTTGGTCGTCGGCCGTCCAAGCCGGTTCGCCATACCAGATGGCTCCCAGCGTGTTCAGCCCGAGGATATCGCCTTCTTTGCCGCCAAAGTTGCGGACGAAGAGTTGCGCGATACGGGTTGCGGAATGTTCCGCCGTGGTTGAGGTCGCCATGATTCTCTCCAGAAAATGCAATATATACGAACCGAAGATGATTTGCGATGCTTGATCTACTTAACCAATATGAATCAATAAGCTCCAAGCCATAATCGCAGAAATCGGGTCTGGCTTCCAGGGTTTCGCCGGCGGTTTACGGATGTCGCATCGCGCTACCGTGGTGCGATGTTTGGTTGATGTTGCAGTCGGGCAGCAGAGCTATGCGGGCAAAAGAAAAAGCCCTTGATCCTAGGGTCAAGGGCTTTCGTTTGAGATGGGTGCTTGGTCAGAAGTTTGACACGCGGCTTGTAACGCGTTTGTCACGGCTGGCGAACGGAATAGATTTGGCAACCCCCGCCGCGAAACTACCTCACCGTCCTCGACCGCCCGCCCGTGCCGTCACTTGTTCCAACACCTGGGCCGGCACCGCCGCATAGTGTTTGAACTCCATGGTGTACGTTGCCCGTCCTTGCGACAGCGAGCGCAAGGAGGTGGAGTAGCCGAACATCTCGGCCAGCGGCACTTCGGCGCGTACTACCTTGCCGCCGCCGCCCGGGATGTCTTCCATCCCCTGCACCATGCCGCGGCGTGAGGACAGGTCGCCCATCACGTTGCCGGTAAAGTCTTCGGGGGTTTCGACTTCGACATGCATCATCGGTTCGAGCAGTACCGGGCTGGCGCGACGCATGCCGTCCTTGAACGCCATTGAGCCGGCCATGCGGAATGCATTTTCGTTCGAATCGACGTCATGATACGAGCCGAAAGTCAGCGTCACTTTCACGTCGACCACGGGGTAACCCGCCAGCACGCCGGCCTTGAGCGTCTCCTGAATACCTTTGTCGACGGCCGGAATAAATTCGCGCGGCACCACACCGCCCTTGATGGCGTCGACGAATTCATACCCCTTGCCCGGCGCCTGCGGTTCCATCTTGATCACCACATGGCCGTATTGCCCACGCCCGCCGGACTGTTTGACAAATTTGCCTTCGACATCCTCGGCGGTGGCACGGATGGTCTCGCGATACGCCACTTGAGGTTTGCCCACCGTCGCTTCAACGTTGAATTCGCGGCGCATCCGGTCGACCAGAATTTCCAGGTGCAACTCGCCCATGCCGGAAATAATCGTTTGACCCGATTCCTCATCGGTATGGACGCGAAACGATGGATCTTCCTGGGCCAGGCGATTCAGCGCGATGCCCATTTTTTCCTGGTCTTGCTTGGTCTTGGGCTCGACCGCTTGGGAAATCACCGGCTCGGGGAAAATCATCCGCTCGAGGATGATGATATGCGCCGGGTCGCATAAGGTGTCGCCCGTCGTCACGTCTTTCAGCCCCACGGCCGCCGCGATGTCGCCGCAATACACTTCCTTGATTTCCTTGCGATCGTTGGCGTGCATCTGCAAGATCCGGCCCAGGCGCTCACGCTTGGACTTGATCGGGTTGTACACGGTGTCGCCCGAATTCACCACGCCTGAATACACGCGGAAGAAAATCAATTGGCCGACAAAGGGATCGGTCATGATCTTGAAGGCCAGCGCCGAGAACGGCTCTTCGTCTGCCGGATGACGCTCGGCATGCTGATCGTGTTCGTCATGGCCGTGAATCGCGGGGATGTCGATGGGCGAGGGCAGGTAGTCGACTACGGCGTCGAGCATGGCTTGCACGCCTTTGTTTTTGAACGCGCTACCGCACAGCATCGGCACAATTTCGTTGGCAATAGTGCGTATCCGCAAACCATGCTTGATTTCGGCTTCGGTCAAAGGCGTGCCGTTCAAATATTTCTCAAGCAAGACTTCATCGGCTTCGGCGGCTTGCTCGACCATTTTGTCGTGCCATTCCTGAGCTACGGCGCGCAAATCATCGGGAATCTCGACGTATTCGAACAGCACACCCTGGCTGGCTTCATCCCAGATGATGGCTTTCATCTTGACCAGGTCGATTACGCCGCGGAAATGGTCTTCAGCGCCGACGGGAATCTGGATTGGGACCACGTTGCCTTTCAGGCGCTCGCGGATCTGCTTTTCGACGCGCAGGAAGTCGGCGCCGACCCGGTCCATTTTGTTGACGAATGCGATGCGCGGCACCTTGTATTTGTTCGCTTGGCGCCATACGGTTTCCGACTGCGGCTGCACTCCACCGACTGCGTCATACACCATGACGGCACCGTCCAGCACGCGCATCGAGCGTTCGACTTCAATGGTGAAGTCGACGTGCCCCGGCGTGTCGATAATATTGATGCGATGCTCGGGGAAGGTCCCCGCCATGCCTTTCCAGAAAGCGGTGGTTGCGGCCGAGGTAATGGTAATGCCGCGTTCCTGCTCCTGCTCCATCCAGTCCATGGTCGCGGCGCCGTTATGCACTTCGCCGATTTTATGGTTGACCCCGGTATAGAACAGAATGCGTTCCGTGGTGGTGGTTTTGCCGGCGTCGATGTGCGCGCTAATGCCGATATTGCGATAGCGTTCTATGGGTGTCTTTCGGGTCATGGTGATACCTTTTTCTGGGTGTCGCGGGATGTCATGAATTTACCGAGCCAAACCTAATTTATACGCTCATTTGAGGTTTTAAGCACAGCAGGGCCGTGCACGAGACTTATCGAATCAGTTTGTGCGCTTATCTTGTGCCGTAAGGTGACCGCCAGTATGGGTTGTCGGCGTGACAGCGGCTCGAAATCGGGCTCGCCGCCAGGCTTACGTTATGTCTTCACCGGCACCCGGAGACGTGTTATGCGGGGTGGTCAAGCGCTATCCTCTGATCCGGATATGAGGGCTTCATGGTGATATTTCAAGTTTCGCTAGACCACTTGGCTTGGCCGAGTGGCCGACTATTCGGTAGAGCCGGATAGAAACATAATATTGGGAGTTGGAAACATTCGCTGGCACAGGCGTTGGAGTGCACAAATACGAGCTGCATGGGAGTGTAACGTTTGATGGTTTACCCCAAACCATGGAAAAGCTGTCAAGAACAACTGGACCAGTTGATTGCACGCGGCATGCGGGTCACGGACCAAGCCAAAGCGTTGGAATATCTGAAGCGCATTGGTTATTACCGATTGAGCGCTTACTGGTTTGCTTTTCGCGAGCGCTCCCAGGAGTGCTGCTTGCTTGATGGGAACGGACGAAAGCCTTTTAAAGCCCGGGTCGGAAATCTAGTGTTGGATAGCTTTAAATCGGGAGCAACCTTTCACGGTGCCGTGGATTTATATGTATTTGATAAACAATTACGCCTGCTTGCAATGGTTGCTCTGGAACGTATCGAGATCGCGCTACGCGCAGATATTTCCCATGTATTGGGCAGACTGGACAAGTTTGCTTATATGAAGCCTGAGCAGTTTCACGTTGAGTTCGGCGAAAAACTGGACAAGGATAGCGGCGTCACGCTGCACCATGAATGGCTGGGTAAACACGCTCAACTAATTAGCCGCTCTAAAGAGGAATTCGTGCGTCATAACAAGAGTAAATATGGCTTGCCGCTGGCAATTTGGGTCGCGTGCGAAGTTTGGGATTTTGGCACTTTGTCCAAATTGTTTGCGGGGATGCGCGAAGCGGATCAGGATACGATCGCCCGGCAGTACGGTATTGGTAATGGTCGTATTTTTGCCAGCTGGTTGCGGAGTTTGAACTACCTCCGAAATGTCTGCGCGCATCACAGTCGCTTATGGAATCGTAATATCGTTGATCAACCCAGGTTACCGCCGGCGGTGGAAGTGTCTTGGACCCGGGACTTCGAGCATAATGCCCACGCCAAGGCGCGTTGCTATTTGTTGTTGAACCTGATGCGCCATCTATTGTGGGTGATCGACCCTGATTCAAGCTGGCCGAGACGCATGAGAAACCATTTGAAAGCTTTCCCGAACCTGGAGCATATCGGGCTCAGCGTGGCAGGTATGGGTGCGCAGGAAGGCTGGGAGGAACAATGGCAACAGGCAATAAAAAACCCCTTAGCAATCTCCTCGCCGTAGCGATTCAACCGAAAGGGGCCGTGTTGTCGATGATTGTAGGCAGGTGTTTTCGCGCTGTCAACGCCGGTGTTGGGAGCTAATGGACCGTAAGGTTCATAGTGCCCTTGCTGGAGTTGTCACGAGCAAATGAAACGTCCGGTTTTTGGGGGAATGACGAGGGGCTCAATGAGCTCATCGCAGATCCCATGGGAAAAGATGTCGCCTGAGAGCGGGCCTCTTGGTCATGTGTTATTCCACTTCAAACGGAAAGCGCAAACCCGCATCCGCACGGGCCATATCCAGCGTTTGTATCATTGCCCGCGACAACTCAAAACTCAGAATCTCGCTGCGCCGTTGACCCGCATGCAGCAAGTCGGTGAAATGCTGGGTTTCATAACATAGACCGCCGCCGATAAAGTCGGCTTCCAGTGTGCTGCTTGCGCCTTGTGCCGGCACCAGTTGGGCCCGGCGCGGGTTCCACCATTTACCTTCGATGACGATGTGGCCCGCGCTGCCGCCGATCACTGCACGGCCGTCGCTCGATGATTTAAGCCCGGAGAACAGAGTGGCCATACCGCCCCGATGCAGGCAACTGAGTGCCGCCATTTCGTCGACGCCGGTTGGGCCGATTTCCAACAAGGCTTTGACTTGGCGCGGTGGGCCGAGTAAATCGCAAGCCAGGAACGCGGCGTAGATCGCGACGTCGAGCAGGCTGCCCCCTGCCTGTGCGGGGTTAAACACAGAATGGCTGCGGTCGTCGGCAATAAAAGCGAAACCGGCATTGACGAAATTGACCTCGCCGATGGCTCCTTCGGCGAGCAATGCTTTGATGCGCCGGTATAGCGGATAGAAAGCCGATTTCATCGCCTCCATATACAACACACCATGCTGGTCGGCCGCCGTCAGCACTTTCTCCAGCGTGGGTAAATTGGGTGCAGCGGGTTTTTCCGACAAGACCGCTATCCCGGCTTTGAGGCAAGCCAACGCGTGGACGGGGTGTTCGGTATGCGGTGTCGCCAGATAAACGGCTTGCACGTCGGCGGCGAGCAACGCTTCCAAGGTGGCATAGGTTTCGGGCAGGCGGAAGCGCGCTGCAAATTCGCCTGCGGCCGCTTCACGGCGGGATAACACGCCGATGAGTTCGGCTCCTCGGACATGGGTGAAATCGCAGGCAAAACGCGCGGCGATATTGCCGCTGCCGATGATAGCCCATCGGATTGGCTTGGGCATAGGGTGCTCCAACGATGGAAGAGTTAAATTAAAAGCAGCAAGGGATGGGATGTGGATGAGTCTCTTGCCAGGATACCGCAGCGCAATAGGCTGCCGGCCCTCGGGCATGGCAACTCATGGCGCAGCTTGAATCATGCGTCGACTCATGTGCGCTGCATCAAGCGCCATATTAAGCGGCGTAATACGCCAGGAACATATCGACCGACGATTCGGCAAGATGCTGCTGCGCGTCCAGGTCCATCGGAGGCGAGGACATCGTCACCTGAGGCCAGAAGGCGAAGGCTTTCACCATGCCTTGTAATTGCTGCGCGGCAAATTCGGGGTCGACCGCTTTGATCCGGCCATCGGCCACCGCGGCGCGCAGCCAGGTTGTGATGCCTTCTTCTTTTTCGCTGAGCCGCGACACCATGCTTTGCGCGCGCTCCGGCGAGTGGATCGTCTCGGCGATGGCGACGCGTGCCAAGTCGAGGAAATGCGTGTCGCTCAGCATATGCATCTTTTGTTGAATCAATTCGAGTAATTGCACGCGCAAAGGCCGCTCGCGACGATAGGCGAGGTCTACCTGTGCCAGGCTGCGATGCCACAGCTGCAACAGGATTTCCGCGAACAATTCGTCTTTGCTGGGGAAATGGTTGTAGACCGTGCGTTTGGAAACGCCTGCGCTGGCTGCGACCTTGTCCATGCTGGTGGCTTCAAAGCCGGCCGTACGGAATTCCTCGGTGGCGGCCAGCACAATGGCTTCCCGCTTGCGGTCGGTGAGGCGTTTGGGGGCGGAGAAGGGGCACATGACGATGGCAATTGAAGGAATAACTAATTTTACACTGGGCAGTTTACTTTCTAATAAAATAAAACTACACTGTGTAGTGTACATCATGCTTTATGACATGTGATGACTTATTTTGCTAGTCTAATCAACACCCATACGCCGCATCGCTCGACGCATGTTCCAGCGCATATGCCACGTTAACCGTTCCAGGAATCGTGAAGTCATGACCTCCAATTCGCTCCCCGTCCAACCTACGTCCGTGTATGCCGCCTCACCGCAACATCGCGACGGAAAATTCCGCAATGCGGCGGCGCGTAACAGACCCAGCCTGGGCAAAAGCCTGGGCCTGATCTGGAAGGTGTTGTTCGACAAGCCGGCGCTTACCACGCCGGCACATGCGATCCCTGTGCAAACCCTGAGCCGGGCACAAGTGCTGGCGGCACCTGACCGCACGGTGTTTCGTTTGGGACATTCGACGCTCTTGCTGAAATTGGACGGGGCATTCTGGCTCACCGATCCGGTCTTCTCGGAGCGCGCGTCGCCGTTCCAGTGGGCGGGACCGCGCCGCTTTCATGCGCCACCCATCAGCATTGCCGAGTTGCCGCCGATCAAAGGGGTGATCCTGTCGCATGACCATTACGACCACCTGGATCGTGCCGCGATCGGCGAACTGGCGGCCAAGGTCGAGCATTTCATCACGCCGCTGGGTGTGGGTGACACGCTGATAACGTGGGGTGTGGATGCGGCCAAAGTGCGCCAGCTCGACTGGTGGCAAACGACCTATATCGACGGCTTGCAACTGGTGGCAACCCCGGCCCAGCATTTTTCCGGGCGTGGTTTGGCGGATGGTAATCGCACCCTATGGGCATCGTGGGTCATCCTGACTGCGGATCTGCGCCTGTTTTTCAGCGGTGACAGCGGCTATTTCGATGGCTTCAAGCGCATCGGCGAGCAGTACGGCCCGTTCGACGTGACCCTGATGGAAACCGGGGCGTATGATAAAAACTGGCCCGATGTCCATATGCAGCCTGAAGAAACCATGCAGGCGCACCTCGATTTGCAGGGCCGTTGTTTGTTGCCGATTCATAACGGCACTTTCGACCTGGCCATGCATGTGTGGCACGAACCGTTTGATCGGATCCATGCGTTGGCGGCCGAGCGCGGTGTCCAGTTGGCCACGCCGCAAATCGGCCAGGCGCTCGACCTGACCCAGCCGGTGGCACTGGAGCGTTGGTGGTTGCAGGCGGTGAGTTGACTATGACGCGCCTGCCCTTTGACGCTATCCCGTCCCAACTCGGTCACCTTGCGGTGGTAACCGGCGCGAGCGGCGGACTTGGTTATGAGACCACGCTGGCTTTAGCCTTGGCTGGTGCCGAAGTGATACTGGCCGGCCGCAAGGAAGCCCGTGGACATGCCGCGCTGGCAAGCATCCGGGCGCAGCACAGCAGCGCCAACATTCGCTTCGAAATGCTCGACCTGGCCAGCCTGGAGTCGGTGGCGAACTTTGCCGACAGGGTCTTGGCCGAGTGCCGGCCGCTGGATTTACTGATTAACAACGCTGGCGTGATGTCCTTGCCGACTCGGCAAGTCACGGCCGACGGTTTTGAAATGCAATTCGGAACCAACTACCTGAGCCATTTCGCCTTGACGGCACAACTATTGCCCTTGCTGTGCGTCAGCGGACGGGCTCGTGTGGTCAGTCTGAGCAGCATTGCACACCGTCGTGGCGCGATTCACTTCGACGATCTGCAGGGTGCGCGAGCCTATTCGCCGTGGCGCGCTTATAGCCAGTCCAAACTCGCGATGCTGATGTTTGCCTTGGAATTGCAACGCCGCAGCGACGCGCAGGGCTGGGGTGTGATGAGCAACGCCGTACACCCGGGTTGGGCCGTGACCGAGTTGATCAACAACGGCCCGGGATCGAACGGTAAGCGCGGCTGGACCTGGTATCTCAGCGCCCTGCTGGCGCCTTTGCTTAGTCATTCCGCCGCCGCCGGTGCGCGTCCGACCTTGCTCGCGGCGACCTCGTCGGATGCCGTAGGCGGCGCCTACTACGGGCCGGACGGTTTCCAGGAATTGAAGGGCGCGCCGACCCTGGCCAAAGTGATGCCGCAAGCCCAAGACGCCGAGGCGGCGGCCCGCTTGTGGCAGCAGTCGCTGCAGCTCACCGGCGTATCGTGGGAGCGCACGCTGCGCGATATGCGCAATCCGCGTGCCAACCCTCTTACCCAAGTTGCGAGCTAAGTCATGAAAGTCATTATATTCGGCGCCAGCGGGATGGTCGGGCAGGGTGTTTTACGTGAATCCGTGCTTGACGCGCAGGTACAGGATATCTTGCTGATCGGGCGCAGCGGCAGCGGTCTAAGCGGCGGCAAGGTGCATGAAATCGTACAGCCCGATCTGCTTCAGATTGAAACACTGGCATCTCGGCTAGCCGGTTACGATGCCTGTTTTTTCTGCCTGGGCGTTTCCTCTGCCGGAATGAACGAAGCAAGCTATACCGCTGTGACTTACGACCTGACGCTGGCGGTGGCCAAGACGCTATCCAGCGCGAATCCGCAGATGACCTTTGTATACGTGTCCGGGGCGGGTACCGACAGCACCGAAAAAGGTCGCAGCATGTGGGCACGGGTCAAGGGGAAAACCGAGAATGCCTTGTTGCGTTTGCCGCTCAAGGCTTACATGTTGCGTCCCGGGGCGATTCAGCCGCTGCATGGAATTCGCTCGAAAACGTTCCTGTATCAGCTCACCTATAGTTTGACGGCACCCCTTCTGCCGCTATTGAAACGGCTGGCGCCCCAGCATATAACCACCACCGAACAAGTCGGTCGCGCCATGCTCAAACTAGCCAAGCAGGGCGCAGCTCAACACGTGCTGGAAACAGTCGCCATCAACGCGCTTTGATCAAGGTTGCCGAGGTCGAGCTCAATGCGTGTGAGATTCGCATCGGCACGTGTCAGCTCATGTCGTGCCGTCTTCAGACAATTGCGCCAGCCATCCCGGCACACCCACTTTGGCCCTGCGGCCGCCGCCTATTCTAGCCAACGCGATAAACTTGGCCAAGTTGCGCATCCTCGACGCTGCGGCCTTAAACATACCGCTGACTATACCGAGCTGCCTGCGCGCTAACAGCGTCGATTGGCTGATGCGCTCACAGTGCGCAGCCGACATCGGCCTGCGCGTTATGTGCCAAACTGGCATGATGTCGGCGATAGACTGCCGCCGCACGCGATCGATGCGGGCGACAGTCGGATGGCTTACCCGGCGGCCTGGCCGCAGCTCTGAGGAGTCACGATGGCGTACGATTTCGACCTATTCGTCATAGGCGCAGGTTCAGGCGGCGTGCGTGCCGCGCGTTTTGCCGCCGGTTTTGGCGCGCGGGTCGCGGTGGCGGAGAGCCGTTATCTAGGTGGTACTTGCGTCAACGTCGGTTGTGTGCCGAAAAAGCTGCTGGTCTATGGCGCGCATTTCCATGAAGACTTTGAGCAGGCGAAAGGTTTTGGCTGGACCACCGGTACGCCGCAGTTCGATTGGGCTACGCTGATCGCCAATAAAAACCGCGAAATCCAGCGCCTGAACGATATCTATCGCGAGCTGCTCGATCACAGCGGCGTCACCCTATACGAAGGTCACGCGCGACTGTGCGATGCCCATACTGTCGAGGTCAACGGCCAACGTTTCAGCGCCGCTCACATTTTGTTGGCTACCGGCGGCTGGCCGCATGTGCCGGATATTCCCGGGGCCGAGCATGCAATTACCTCGAACCAGGCTTTTTTCCTGCCGGCTTTGCCGCGACGTGTGTTAGTGGTCGGGGGCGGTTACATCGCGGTCGAATTCGCCGGCATCTTCCACGGTCTCGGTGCGCAGACCACCCAACTGTATCGCGGCGACCTTTTTTTGCGCGGCTTCGACCGCAGCGTGCGCGAGCATTTACGCGATGAATTACAGAAAAAAGGCCTGGATCTGCAATTTAATGCCGATATTGCGCGCATCGACAAACATCGCGATGGCCATCTGCTCGCGACCTTGAACGACGGGCGGGTGCTGGAAACCGACTGCGTGTTCTATGCGACCGGCCGCCGGCCCATGCTGGACAAGCTCGGCTTGGAGAACACCCGGGTCGAACTCGATTCGCGCGGTTTTATCCAGGTCGATTCGGAGTACCGCAGCACCGAGCCGTCGATCCTGGCGCTGGGCGACGTGATCGGGCGGGTGCAACTGACGCCGGTGGCGATTGCCGAAGGCATGGCCGTGGCACGCCGCTTGTTCCGCCCGGAAGAGTATCGGCCGGTGGACTATAAATTGATTCCGACGGCGGTGTTCAGCCTGCCCAACATCGGCACGGTAGGTTTGAGCGAAGAAGAAGCGCACAGCGCCGGTTATCAAGTGCGTATTTTCGAAAGCCGGTTCCGGCCGATGAAATTGACCTTGACCGGCAGCCAGGAGCGCACCCTGATGAAGCTGGTGGTCGACGCCGCGAGCGACAAAGTGCTGGGTTGTCATATGGTCGGCCCCGACGCCGGCGAAACCATGCAAGGCATCGCGATTGCGTTGCGGGCCGGAGCGACCAAACAAATGTTCGACACCACCGTCGGAATCCATCCGACAGCGGCCGAAGAGTTTGTCACGATGCGCACACCGTTGCCTGGCTGAACGGCCGGGCTGTGTAATTGCAGGTCGGGGCCAGGGTTAATTTCGACTAAAATAACAGGTTCAAGTAATAAGCCTGTGAGCGATGCCGCAATGACCGATGATTTGACCCTGCAAGACGATGATGAACCCGATGATATGTTGGGCCTGCGCCGCAACCGCACCACCCAGGACCCCAAACTGTGGCGCAACGACGGGTGGACCGCCCGCGTGATCAAGAATGAGGACGACGAGGGCTGGGCGGTTGAAATGATCAAGGATGGCGAACCCGAGCCCGCGCTGGTCGGGCCGTGGACCATGGGACGCAACAAGAAAGACCCGAAGCCGCTCGATACCAACGCCTTCAATACGCTGGTCAAGACCGCGTCGGAAGTATTGCGCCGCCACGAACAACAACTGCGCGCGATGCTGCACAAGAGCCTGGTGGTGTCGGCACCGTCCGGCAGAATCACAGTCACACTCGATATCGTTCCCGATGAAGACGACCCATACGCGTTGCTAAGCGCTTTGGACGACACCGAGACGCAACTGGCCCAAGTGCGTGTCGCACCCAGCTTCAAACTCAGCACGTCCAGCGCCGAAGCCTGGATCGCCAACGAATTCGCCAAGCCGCGCTAGTTTGCGGATTAATCAGGATGCGGCTTGGCGACGATGGCGCTGGATCAGTTTGAGGCGGCGTATTGGCCTATGTTGCAGTTCTATTTTAGTTGCACGGAGCATCGACTTACATGCCAAACTCCCTCCCGGCCCAAGACCTGTTGATCCGGCAATTCGATTTGCAGCCTCATCCCGAAGGCGGATTTTTTCGTGAGACCTATCGTTGCGGGGAGACTATCGTGCGCCCGGCACGTCAAGGCGAACCTTCGTCAGTCGAGCGTTCTGCCTGCACCGCCATTTATTACCTGCTGTGCGACGATGCTTATTCGGCCTGGCACCGAATCCGTTCCGATGAAATCTGGCATTTTTATGCCGGCTGCGCGCTGGATGTGCATGTGTTGCATGCCGACGGCAGGCTTGAATCGCATCGTTTAGGCAATGCGCTGGAAAATCCCGCCGCGGTATTTCAGGCGGTGGTGCCGGCCGGGTGCTGGTTTGCCGCTGAGCGTATCGATGCCACGTCTTATGCGTTGGCCGGATGTACCGTGGCACCCGGGTTTGAGTTCAGCGAATTTGAATTGGCTGATACGGCCACGTTGCTGGCCAGTCATCCCCATCATGGGGATGTGATCCGGCGCCTGAGTTAAGCTAGGCATCGATTCATGAATTAAACCGCAAGTTGAATCAAGCTTTGCCTCGTCAACCGCAACACTTTGCGCCAACTCCCGCTTGGCCGTCCCGATGGATCATCACTTATGCATGACGCCCAGGAACGTGCCCGGCTCATCGCCGCATCGGCCGAAACGCTCAAACAGCGCGGCGATGTATTGCGCCAGGCACATCGCCCGCTGGAAGCGCTGCATAGCTATGATCAGGCGCTTACACTCAAACCCGATTTTGCCGAAGCACTGAAAAATCGCGGTAATGCCTTGCGTGAATTGGGCCGTCCTATCGATGCTTTGGCGAGTTACCAACAGGCTTTAAAGATCCAGCCGGAATTTGCCGAAGCGCTGAATAACTGCGGTGTGACCTTGCAGGAAATGGACCGTCCGGATCTGGCGCTGGCTTATTATCGGCAAGCCTTGCAGCTTAAACCCGAGGCCGCGGATACATTGACCAACTGTAGCGCGACGCTGCATGACCTCGGCTTGCCTGAGGCCGCATTGGCCGGTTATCGGCAGGCGCTGCAACTGCAACCCGATGCGGCTGCGGCGCATTTCGGCGCGAGTCTATGTTATTTGCTATTGGGCAATTTCGACCAGGGCTGGCGGGAATATGAATGGCGCTGGCGGACCGGGTCTTATGCGGCGCTCAAACGCGATTTTGCCGCGCCGTTATGGTTGGGCGAGGGTCCGTTGGGCGCCCGGACCATCCTGCTGCATGCCGAGCAAGGTCTAGGTGACACCGTGCAGTTCTGCCGCTATGCCAGTTTGCTTGCGACGCTGGGCGCGACCGTATTGCTGGAGGTCCAGCCGTCACTGAAAAATCTGCTGGCGCAAGTGCCGGGCGTCGCCGGTATCTATGCCCGCGGCGAGACACTGCCGCATTTTGATTGTCACTGTCCTTTGCTGAGTCTGCCGCTGGCGCTGGGCACCCAGCTTGCATCGATTCCCGCGCAGCCTTCTTACTTAAACGCCGACCCAGCCAAAATCGCGGCTTGGGGTGCTCGCCTGCATAGGCCCGGCAAGATTCTGGTCGGTTTGGCTTGGTCCGGCAATCCGGCGCATGCAGGCGATCGTCATCGTTCGATTCCCCTCGCGCAACTCGCGCCATTGTTTAGCGCACCGGGGAGCGCAGGTGTGCAGTTCGTCAGCGTACAAAACGAGGTACGCGATGCCGACCGGGCTGCCTTGGCTCAATTCGGCATCATCGATCTTGCCGCCGAATTGCACGATTTGGCCGACACGGCCGCGGTACTCGCCAGCGTTGACCGGGTAATCAGCGTCGATACCGTCGCCGTGCATCTGGCGGGCGCCATGGGCCGGCCGACTACCCTGATGCTGCCGTATCGCCCCGATTTCCGCTGGTTGCTGGAGCGCGCGGATAGCCCCTGGTATCCGGCGCTGCGCTTGGTCCGTCAGCATCAGCGCGGAGATTGGAGTCAGGCGATTGCGCAAGTCGCGGCTGCGCTGGGATCCAGCTAGCCGTCTCGGCAACAGGCCGGGCTTGCGACGAAGCGGCGCTGTGCTGCGTGGGGTGATGAAGCCGCGTGATACAAGCCGTGCGATAGGAACTGAGCCCAGGAAATTGCTTGACGCACTGCGCCTATTTTCCTTAAGATCGATTCCATGAAAGCTATTCACGCTCCCCGTCACAAGTTTGCCACGCTGTGTTGTCGCCCGCAGCCATGGGAGCAGTTCGACTAGGTTTTCTTATCGTCATTCTCCATGGCCGCCGCGTTCAACAACGGGCGGCCATTTTTATTTGCGGCAGCCCTTTGGAAGCAGTCTATGGACCTTTTTCTCTACGACAACTGGCACCGCGCCTTGCGGCGCTTTGAACCGATACAGGCGGACCATGTCGGGCTCTATTGCTGCGGACCGACGGTGTATGACTACGCGCATATCGGTAATTTGCGCACCTATATTTTTGAAGATCTGTTGCGTCGCACGCTGGCGTTCAACGGATATGCGGTGCGCCATGTGGTCAATATCACCGATGTCGGTCACTTGGTATCGGACGCGGACCAGGGCGAAGACAAAATGGAAAAAGGCAGTCGGCGTACCGGCGAATCGGCTTGGGCGCTGGCCGAGCGTTATACCTGCGCCTTTCAGGCCGACATGCGAGCCTTGAATCTGCTCGAACCGACGCTATGGTGCCGGGCCACCGATCACATCGCGGAGCAAATTGCCTTCATCGCCACCCTGGAACAGAAGGGTTATACCTATCGTACCTCGGATGGGGTGTATTTCGATACCGGCCGGCAAGACGACTATGGCTATCTGGCGCGGCAAAATCTGGCGGGCCTGGATGCGGGCAAGCGCGTCGACGCCGGTGAAAAGCGTTTGCCCACCGATTTCGCGCTATGGAAATTCAGCCCGCCCGATGCTGCGAAGCAACGCCAGATGGAATGGGAAAGCCCATGGGGACTAGGTTTCCCCGGCTGGCATATCGAATGTTCGGCGATGTCGGCCAAATACTTGAGCCCATGGTTCGATATCCATTGCGGCGGCGAGGACCATATCGCTATTCACCACAGCAACGAAATCGCGCAAACCCAGGCTTGCCACGGCACCCGCTTGGCCAATTTCTGGCTGCACGGATATTTCCTGCAACTCGACTCGGCCAAGATGTCGAAAGCGGGCGGCGATTTCCTGACCTTGCCCTCGGTGGTGGCCCAGGGTTACGACGCGCTGGCTTATCGTTATGCCTGCTTGACTGCGCACTATCGCAGTCAAATGAATTTTAGCTGGGACGCATTGGGCGCGGCGCAAACGGCCTTGGGCCGATTACGGGCGGCATACCACGGGTGGTCGGCCGGTGCGGATCCGCTTGAAGCGCGGGCCGATGAGCCTATGCTCGAACGCTTTACCGCGGAAATCAATCAGGACCTTAACTTGCCACGCGCTCTGGCGGTGGTGTGGGAACTGGTCAAAGGCAATTTACCCGAGAGCGTGAAGCGAGCGACGATGGATGCGTTTGAACCGGTGCTGGGCTTGAAATTATCGGCGTGGCGACCACGGGAAGAAGCGCTTCCCGAGGCGATCCTGGTGCTGGCGCAAATGCGGCAGCAGGCACGTTTGGCGAAACACTGGGCCCAGGCGGATACCCTGCGCGCCGAAATGGTAGCGCAGGGCTACGAGGTCGAAGATACGCCCGCGGGGCCCAGGGTGTGCCGCATCCAGGGCGGCAATTGAACTTGCGATCGGTTGACTTGCGGTAACTTGACTTAAGATAAGCGAGCCGTGGCTGCGCCGGCAATGCGGCCGCTATTTATTGCACGCCCAGTGCCAGTTTGGCCAAGCTGCCGTCTTTTTGCATCGCGTCCATGCCGGCATTGAGTGCGGCCAATTTTTTGCTGAAATCGGGAGCTCGCCGGGATAAACCGATGTAAAGCGGCAGAATGTCCACGGGAGGCTCGACCCATTGCAGTTTTTCTTTGAGTTCCGGCAACGAATTCTCAATCAGATATTGCGCTACCGCTTTATCGACCAGTGCCAGGTCAAGGCGTCCCGCGGCGAGTTTGCGTAAATTGGTTAGATCGTCGACGGCTTCGTCGGTGTGCAGATGGGCGGCGTCAAAAGCCGGCGGATTGGCATAGGCACGGACGGTACCGATGACGTAGGGCCGCAGTTGCGGCAATCCGGTAAACACGATGGGGCTACCGTTGCGCTTGTAAAAGCCGACCTTGTTGGAGATCACGGAACGGGAATAAACAAACCATTGCTCACGTTCCTGAGAATGCCAAATGCCCACCATGCCGTCGACCTTGCCTTCTTTGGCATAAGCGAGCGCCCGCACCCAAGGCAGAAACCTGATCTGCAGTGCGTAGCCCTCACGTTTGAAGGCTTCGGTAGCAATCGCCACCAATACTCCTTGATGGCTCAATTGAGCGCTCATATAAGGGGCGAACTCGGTGGTACTCATCACCACCGTTTCGGCTGCCCTGGCTCCAGGCGCATGCAGGCAGTACAACGCAGTCAGGATGCCGACGAGCGAACCGTGCCAACGCTGCTGGAAGTGCATGTGCTTCTCCTGCCTGAAGACGGTGCGCCGGGAGTGCGCCAACGTGGCTGATTCAGCCCAAGCCTCTATCATCCTATAAATATTCCGAGCCGTCTTGCTGGCAAAATACCGTCGCTTTTTGGCATGTTTCTTTGCCCGCAAAGGCCGGAAGTAAAAAAAACCCGTCCGGATGGACGGGTAGTCGAGAGGCGAAATAGATCGAGCGTTATTTTTATATAAAACCCATTTAGAACTTGCCCAGCAGATTCAGCGACACCATCGAGTAACGTTCGTCGGCATTGGCAAACGAGAACGTGGCATTGGCCGACACACTCCAATTTTTCGCGATATTACCGCTAACCCCGGCGCCTGCTTCCGCGTAGTCCTCGCGAGGTTTGGTCAGAGGCATCGAGAAACTGCTGTCGTAGAACGCCTGGCCGACCACCACCGCGGCTGGCCAGTTGCGCCATACGTCATGGTAGGCGAGGGTGGCGTAGGGCTGCAGGAACCAGTCCGGTTTCGAGATTTTCCAACCCACCTGGGCATCCATCACCGATTCGTTCCAACCTTGGATTTGCAGCGTGGTACCGGCTAACCCGCTTTCGTCGATATTGCCGATATGGTTATGCGCTTGCGAGACCGAAGCAAAAGGCCCGGTGATAAAAGACGCAAGTTTGAAGTCATAGGCGGCCGACAGGCGTACCCCCGTTTCGTTGCCGTTCGGGCTGGCCGAATTGACGATGGCGTCGGTGCCGGAAATCACGTTGCGCTGCAGATTGTAGGTCTGATTGCCGCCGAACAGATCGGCGCGTACTTTCAGTCCATTCTGGTGCCACAAGGCATACAAGGCAAACAATTCGCCTTGGCCGTTGAAGTTGCCGTTGCCCCCGCCCAAGGTTGCGTCATAGCGCGCCAAGGTTGCGGCGACGCCGAGACTGACAGAATCGGTCAGGGGGTGCTCGTAACCCAGGGTTGCAGTGCCGCCGCTGTTATTGGCGCCGCTCAAGCCCTGAGTCGGCGAACTGCGTTGCGTCGAAAAACCGCCTTCGATATAGAAGCGGCCACCCGTCGGAATCGCCGCGGAACCGGCTTGACGGTCAAGTACATCGCCTTGATTGCCGACCGTCATGCGCTGCGCATCCAGCAGTGCGACGGTGTTATACGGCGCCGACAATAAGGAGGTAATGTAGCCGGCCAGCAATTGCTGGGTCACGGGCGACGGGTGACGATCGTCGGAGAACAGGAAGCTATTCAGGGCGCTGGCATTCGGTGTGCTCGTGTTACATACGATCGACGAAGCGGTACCGACGGCCGGATTGGTGCTGGGCGGGCAAATACCGCCGGACGTATTGGTGATGCCAAACGCGCCCGGGTTGGCAATGACCGCATTGAGCAGCGCATTGGTGTTGACGTGAATCACGTTCAAGCCCAGCAAAGGCAGGTTGCTATTCAGGCCTTGGTTGTATCCCAAAGACAAAGCTGATGCTTCGCCGGAGGCGGTGGCGTAAGCCGATTGCACCACCGACAGCGGCAAACCCAGTGCTGTTGCGGCGGCGGCTTCGGCCGCGGCAAACGCCGCTTGGCGCGCGGCTGGAGTGGGGGTGCTGGCGGCGGACAGCGTTTCATAAGCCGCGCCGACAGCTTTCGCGATAGCGGCATTTGCCGCCGGAGTGCCGGTGCCGTATACCTGGTTCGCGACGCCCTGAATGGTGGCGTACAACACCGCCGGTGTCACGCTGAAGTCAGGCAGGTCGATCAGCAGCACGTTGTTGGCGCCGAACAACTTCAAGGCGCCCAGAGCAGTCAATTCGCTGGTCACCGCGGTGGTGATATCGGCGGCGCTGGTGGCGTTGGCCACGTCATTGGAGCCCGACCACATGACAAACAGGCCGGTCGAATCGGCGTGACCAGAGCTTTGCGTCAGATAACTGACCACTTGACCTTCCAGGTCGGTGATCGGCGTATTGCCGGCCAGCGAAAAGGTATTGCCGGAGGCGGTGGATCTGGCTCCACCTTCGGCGAAGTCATTGCCACCCGGCTTAAGCGTGGGATTGTTGACGTTATTCGGGGTCACGCTGAAACCCAGCGTATTGCCGAGTATCGAGGCGTAGGTGGGCTGGTTGTTGAAGACCCAATGCGACCCTGCCGGCAAACTGCCGAGGCCGCCGAATGCGCCTGCATCGGTCAGGCTGTCGCCGAAAAAGAAGATGCTGGAAAATGGCCCATCCGCGACTGCGGCCGCGCTGACCAAAGCCAGCGATACACCCAGAAAAATTTTCTTAAGTTTCATCTTTACTATGCTCCTCACATTGTCTAATTCGTTATGCGAGCGCAGTCGGATACGCTCAGGACCTCTATCGAGTCCTGGCGAAAAATAATTCAGATTTGAATACGGCTCAATCGGGGTTTGCCTGTTTTAGTCCGTTTGTCCGTAATGCGAGACAGTAATGACGAATGGTGGAACACCTCTAATTGGTGGGGCTCCTCTAATTCCGCGGCTTATCTCGAATTTACTGAAAATTGGATTGGATACGACGAATAATTCAAGCGGATTAATGAATTGGCTTTCGATTTTAAATAAAGCGAATTGCAATCTGCTGCGCAGTGAATTGAGCGCAAAGAGAACGATTAATTTGATTAATCGGCCGCGAGGTTTTTTGTACCGCTTATCGCGGTCCGGGTCACCTATGCCTCTGACGTATTTGCATATGCCAACAAATTAGTAAGCTTTCAGCGGCTCAGGCGCTAGCATGACCCTAGCCTAAGCCGTTTCAACGGCTTGATTTTTCGATGGACATGCCATGACTTCCCCTATTTTGACCGCTGTGCCGCCCGCCCCGGTCGCCGAGCCGAGCGAGTTCCCCGCAGCGCAGCGTTCCGAGGCACCTCACTGGCAACTGCTGCAGATCGTCCAGGCGTTGCGCGAATCGCGCGAGGTGACACATAACGTCAGGCATCGCGGCCGGATTCGTGAACTGCCGTCACGTTCTGCACTGGTCCGTGTTCTGAGCGATTTGCAGGCGGTGTTATTCCCGACGCACTATGGGCAGCCCGATTTGACCGATGAAGGAATCGATTTTTTTGTCGGCGATACGCTCAATGGCGCGTTGAACATATTGGTCGAACAAGTGCGCCGCGCGTTGTTGTTTGTGTTCGACGAAGATCAAGGCCACGACGCCTACCTGCACCGCCGGGCGCTCGAAATCACCGGCGAGTTTGCGGCTCTGCTGCCGGCGATTCGCGCCCTTCTGGTCAGTGACTTGCAGGCAGCTTATCAAGGCGACCCCGCTGCCAGCAGTACCTCGGAAATCCTGCTCTGTTATCCCGGCATGACGGCAATTATCTATCATCGCCTGGCACATGCCTTGCACCAATTGGGCACGCCGCTGCTGGCGCGCCTGGTGGCCGAAATCAGCCATTCGTTGACGGGCATCGATATACACCCCGGCGCCGATATCGGCGGTAGTTTCTTTATCGATCATGGCACGGGTGTGGTGATCGGCGAGACAGCGGTGATCGGCCAGCGCGTGCGCTTATACCAGGCGGTTACGCTGGGCGCCAAGCGGTTCCCGGCTGACGAGAGCGGCACGCTGATCAAAGGACATGCCCGCCATCCGATTATCGAAGACGATGTAGTGATATACGCGGGCGCTACCTTGCTCGGGCGGATTGTGGTCGGGCGCGGTTCGACCATCGGCGGTAATGTCTGGCTGACCCAAAGTGTGGCACCGGGCAGCAACGTGTCGCAAGCCCAAATGCGCAACGATTGAATTGATACGAGGTGTGATGGTGAGCTACCCGGAACCCGCGACTTCCGATCTGGTCACGTTCTCTTATCGCAACTATCTGCTGAGTTGCGATGCGGCGCGTATTGCGCCGGGGAAATTCCAGGCGCATGTGGTGATCGCGCGCCGTCATGATTTGTGTATTGTCGCAAGTCATTTTTTCTCATCGACGGAACCGTTTGCAAGCGATGAGGCGGCCGTTGAATATGCACGTACCTGGGCGGTCGACTGGATCGACCAGAATTCCCACTAAACCCGATATTTCACCGCAAGGCCGTGGTTTTCGCCAGGTGCCGTCTGCTCTTATGCAGCGTTACTGCTTTGTTTAGAAAAAACACTTGGTTGGTCGCACAACGCCGCGCGCTTATGATGGCGATGATATTGCGTTGCGGCGAGCGGCCGCTTGCCGCGGCCAAAGCGGGTGTTTAGCAGTCAATCCCCTCGCGAAACACCATGGTCCAGGAATTAATATTCGTAGTACTTATTATATATAAGGGGATATGAACTATGGCATCGAAAAAAATAAACCCACTCGCAGAACAATTATGAAAAAAAATTCCCATTTTGTCTCTCGTCTTCGTCCCTCAAGCAACTTGGGTGCAGGGTTTAAACGTTGGGCGGCATGCGTCATGCTCAGTGTGGTGGCGCTCGTGGTTGGGGTTGGGCCGGTTTCAGCGCAGACCCTCAAGATCGGTACCGCAACCACGCCGCAACTCGGTGCACTGCAAGAGGCCGCACGCGAAGCGAAGCAGCAAGGGCTGGACGTGAAAATCATTGAATTCACCGACTGGAATACCCCTAACGCTGCGTTGGCCAACAAAGACATCGACGTCAACTACTTCCAGCATTTGCCTTTTCTGGAAAATGCCGAAAAGCAGGGCGGATATAAATTTGTTGCCATTGCCCCCGGCACGATTATGAAAATCGGCTTGTACTCCAAGAAAGTTAAAAGTTTCGATCAGCTCAAAGATGGTGCGACCGTGGCCATTGCCAACGATCCGGTCAATGGCGGTCGCGGTTTGCTGTTGTTGCAACGCGCCGGGTTGATTACGCTGAAGACTGGCGCTGACTACAAGGCAACCGTGCTGGATATCACGGCGAACCCCAAACATTTGAAGATCGTTCAGCTTGAGGCATCGCAATTGGCGCGTTCGCTCGGCGACGTCGACCTGGCGCAAGGTTATCCGAGTTTTATCAAATTGGCCGGTACGGCCGATCCGGAAAGCGCCTTGTTATTTGACGGTACCGAAAACAAAATTTTTGCTCTGCAATGGGTGGTGCGCCCGGAAAGTGTCAACGATCCGCGGATTCTTAAATTTATTGCCATCTACCAGCACTCGCCGGCCGTCAGAGCCGAGTTGGATAAGGCCTTTGGCGATCTTTATGCCGTTGCTTGGTAAAGCCTTGACCATCCATGTAAGTTGCCGTGCGGGCAGTTCCACGCCGGTGCTGTACCGGTCGGCATGCAGGAGCGTACCCCATGTCTAATTTATCCGAAGCCCAAGCGTGGACCAACGATGTCGAACATCTGCAACAGGCCAGCGTGCCGGCACCGGCTATCGCCAGTGTGGTGTTTGAGGGGATTTCCAAGCAATTCGCGGCGGGAGAAGGGGCACCGCGAGCGCTGCATGAGGTGAACTTGTCCATCGAGCGGGGCAAGATCTTCGGCATTATCGGCCGCAGCGGCGCCGGCAAATCGACCCTGCTGCGTTTGGTGAACCGTCTCGAAACACCCACTGCTGGAGCGGTGCATATCAACGGTCGCGATGTGGTTGGTCTGAATGCCGCCGAACTGGTGTTGCTGCGCCGGCGCATCGGCATGGTATTTCAGCATTTCAACTTGCTCTCGGCAAAAACGGTGTGGGAAAACGTTGCCCTGCCACTCAAGATTGCGGGTTTGCCCAAGCCGCAGATTCGCCAAAAAGTCGACGCGCTGCTGGAACTGGTCGGCCTGTCGGACAAACGCGATAGCCCTCCGTCCCGTTTGTCGGGCGGCCAAAAGCAGCGGGTCGGGATTGCCCGCGCCCTGGTGCACGACCCCGATATTTTGCTCTGCGACGAAGCAACCTCGGCGCTGGACCCCGAAACTACCCATGCGATTCTGGCTTTACTGAAAGACATTCGCCGCCGTCTAGGGCTGACGATTATTTTGATTACGCATGAAATGGCAGTGATCCGCGAGGTATGCGATAACGTCGCCGTGCTGGAAGCCGGGCAGGTGGTTGAAACCGGCGAAGTCTGGCGTGTCTTTGGCGATCCGCGCCATGCCGCGACTCGCAGCTTGTTGCGGCCGCTGGTTCATGATTTACCGGAGGAATGGTCGGCGCGCTTGCGCGCACCCGAACTCGGTCCTGTATTGAGTCCGGGCTCCATCGAGATCTTACTGGATTTGCGTTTTACCGGAGCCGGCGAGCGCGAACCCGAGTTGGGCTTGTTGTTCAATCGCCTGGGTGCCCTGAGCCAAAAAGTCAGTTTGGTACACAGCGCGCTGGAGCCGATTCAGGGGCGTATGCAGGGACGCCTGGTGCTGGCCGTGAGCTTTTTGCGCAGTCAAGGATTGACCTCGCCGGTGGCGGCGTTGCTCGAAACCGCCCGAAGCTTTGCCGACAAAGTGGAGATGCTGGGCTATGTATGAATGGGGTACGGAATTTTTGCAAGCCATTTGGGATACCTTGCTGATGGTCGGGGTTGCCGGCGCAGTGACGTTTTTACTGGGCATTCCATTGGCGCTGGTGCTGGTTACCACCACGGCGGGCGGCATTTTTGAGCGGCGCGGCGTTAATCGAGCAGTGGGCAGCTTGGTGAACGGCTTTCGTTCGACCCCGTTTATCATCTTGCTGGTGGCATTGTTGCCGCTGACACGCTTGCTGGTCGGCACGACGATCGGGGTGTGGGCCGCGATCGTGCCGCTCAGCATCGCAGCGATTCCGTTTTTCGCCCGTGTGGCTGAAGTCAGCTTGCGTGAGGTGGACCCGGGATTGATCGAAGCAGCCCAGGCGATGGGCGCCAAGCGGGGGGATATTATCCGTCATGTCTTGTTGCCTGAGGCGCTGCCCGGGATCCTGGGCGGTTTTACCATTACTATCGTGGCCCTGATCGGTTCGTCGGCGATGGCCGGCGCGGTGGGTGCCGGCGGCTTGGGCGATCTGGCGATCCGTTATGGCTACCAGCGGTTCGACACCACCGTGATGGTAAGCGTAATTGCCTTATTGATCGTGCTGGTCAGTGCGGTGCAATTGAGCGGCGATTGGTTGGTTCGGCGCCTGCTGGCCAACATGTAAGCAAGAAGGTCCGAACCTCGGGTTCACCCGGCGCGGCGTTTAATTCCCTGCTCCTTTCTTGGCGCCCATGCCGCCCAGCATGGCGTCGATATTCCTCGCCCTGATCAAAGCCCGTTTTTTTAGTGCTAGGGCTGCCAATTCAGCTCGTATACAATCAAATCGAAGCATGGATTCCTGCCGGTCGTTCCGATGCGGCAGGGCGGCTCTATCAATAGAGCGCGATAGGGTCGCGAATGCGCCGCCTGCCCTTATCGGACCCTGAAAACAGCACGCCCGCTGTGGCGCTCAAGGCAAACCTCATTTCATGAAGCATGCGGAAAAAAACTCGCCGATAGCGGCAGCCCAGGCCGGCGGTCGGCCGGCGGCGTCGACCGTGTTGATTATCGACGACGAAGCCTGGCAACGGAAATCGGTTTTGCAAGTTGTCGACCAGCTTGGGCTGAGCGCGCACCAAGCCGAAAATCTTGAGCAGGCACGCGCTTACCTGAGTTATCAAACCTTTGAATTTGTGGTGCTGGATTTGTCGCTGGGTGCCGAAGACGGCATAGAGCTGCTACGCGATCTGGCGCGCATGCGCAGTACCAGCGCCCTGATTTTTATCAGCGGTTTCGACGACCGTGTTTGTGCGGCCGCAACTCGCCTTGCCGCCGCCTATGGTCTGCGGGTAGCGGGTACTTTGCAAAAACCGTTGCAACTGTTTGCCCTGAAGAATTTATTGCAGTCTTGGCCGGCCCATATCAAGTGGGCCGCGCCCGCCCAGGATGGCCCTCCGTTGACGGCCGACAATCTTGAGCAAGGCTTGGCTCGCGGTGAAATCATCCCGGTGTTTCAGCCCAAAATCGATTTACTGACAGGGCGTACGGTCGGGGTTGAAGCCCTGGCGCGTTGGGACAGTCCCGAATTTGGGGTGATTTCTCCGGAGCAATTTGTACCGCTGGCCGAGCAGGCGAATTTGATCGAACAACTGACTCGCGTCATTTTGATTACCTCGTTGCGCTGCTGCGCGCAGTGGCGGCTCGATCATCCTGGCGTGGCACTGGCGGTGAACCTGTCGCCCAGCATTTTCGACCTTACCCTGCCGGAAGCCATCGAGCAATTATTGCGCGATATCGGTGTGCCCGCGGAGGTGCTGACGCTGGAAGTGACCGAGAGCGTGATCGTTGCCGATGAAATCGTCGCCGCCGATGTCTTGACCCGCTTGCGTATCAAAGGCGTACAACTGGCCATCGACGATTTCGGCACCGGTTATTCTTCGCTGGTGACCTTGTTGCGCTTACCGTTTAATGAACTGAAAATAGATCGCATGTTCGTCGCCAGTTGCCTCGAAGACGACGATGCCTTGCGTATCGTCAAAGCGGTTATTTCACTGGCGCACGAAATGGGGCTGCGGGTGGTTGCCGAAGGTATCGAGTCGATCGAGATCCGTGATGCACTGGCCCATCGCGGTTGCGATTATGGCCAGGGATGGTTGTGGCCGCGGGCGATGACGGCGCCTGATTTACAGGCTTGGCTGGATGCCGGCAACTGAGTGTATGCGCCACCCAGGCGCCAAGCAGGGTGCTCAAAGACACGGATCGAGAAAGCATGTGCGTTTAGCGGATAAGCTATCGCGAATCACTTGGTTCCCTGCGCCGGACGCTTATGTGACCATCAAGGGATAGCAGTTCGGCCCGGTTTCCGGCTCCGCTTCCCGGTATTTCTGATGGATTAATCATGGTTCAATCCGCTCGACTCGATAGCGCCGACTCGGCGCTAGACTTTATCTATTCCGCAGAACTTGAGAAAGAAATCTTCGATCGCGTAAGTGCGCACTATGCGCCGCACTTGCCGCCCGCCCGGCTTAACCCGCCGCGCGACGCGCAAACACCTGAAGAACGGCAAGGCTTGATCGACTACGCCATTTGGAACGGCTCGCACGACTTGTTTATCGTGCAGGTGGTGGCACGCGGTATCAGCACCTTGTTCAAGGACGATACCGAGTTTCAATTTGCTTTGGCGCGTCAACTCGGCGACGACGGCTTGCACGCGTTGGCGTCGCGCGAGCGGATTACCGCACTGTCAGGATCGGACGGGACTGAGCGCATCGCCGCGGCGGTGCGTCATCACTGGCAAGTATTGGGCGATTTTCCTTTGAGCAGTTGGCAGGCTTTTCTGGCTTGGGAATTGCATTTCGAACATCATATTCTGGCGCGGCTGTTTGTGAACCGCCGCAGTTCCCACATAGTCGATCTGCCGACCCGCGATTTTGCGGAAAACCGCATCATGCCCGATGAGGAATATCATCGCATCAAGATTACCGAATGGTGGTTGCGCAAACTCAAATCGGCCAGTTTCGCCCAACGCGAGCAATGGGTCGGCGAAGTGCTGGAGGCCGACGAGAAGCTGCAGCGTCTGCTGGGCGGTTACCTACGCGATTCGTGGGCGCTGAACGCGCGAGCCTCCGGCATCGATACGCGCAATTACATTCCGTTATACGATGGCTGGCGGCGGGAAATTCTGGCCTTGCTGACCGGCCGTTCCATCGCCGAGCTACCGTCACTGACGAGTCTTGCCGGGGTTGATCGCGAGCATGAAGCTGCATTATCCCCACAGCCCGAGACGGTTTGATTCCCCTTTGAAGTAAGGTACCCGATCTCCGATGAGCAAAAAGAAAATCCTGCTGAACGCATTCGACATGAATTGTGTCGGCCATATCAATCATGGTTTGTGGACGCATCCGCGCGACCGCTCGACTGAATACAACACGCTGGCCTATTGGACCAATCTGGCCAGACTGCTGGAGCGCGGCAAATTCGACGGTTTGTTTATCGCGGATATCGTCGGCGTCTATGACGTCTACCAGGAGTCGGTCGACGTCACTTTGCGGGAGTCGGTGCAGTTACCCGTCAATGACCCGCTGATGCTGGTGTCGGCCATGGCGGCCGTGACCGAGCACCTCGGTTTTGGTCTGACGGTGAATCTGACCTACGAAGCGCCTTACTTGTTTGCCCGGCGTATTTCGACCCTGGACCACCTGACGGGCGGCCGGATCGGCTGGAATATCGTGACCGGCTACCTCGACAGCGCGGCCCGGGCCATGGGCCTGAGCGAGCAATTTGCGCACGACGAACGGTATGACCGTGCCGACGAATACCTCGAAGTGCTGTATAAATTGTGGGAGCAAAGCTGGGAAGCCGGCGCCGTTCTGCGCGATCGCGCGACGCGGGTATTTGCCCAGCCGGACAAAGTGCATAAGATCGAGCATCACGGCAAATATTACGATGTCGAGGGTTATCACCTGAGCGAGCCGTCGCCGCAACGCACCCCGGTGTTATTTCAAGCCGGGTCGTCCGGGCGCGGCCAGAAATTTGCGGCTCAGCATGCCGAGTGCGTGTTTATTTCCAGCCAAAACCACGCCTCGACCCGGGCGATAGTCGACAGCCTCAGGGCGCAAGCGGTAGAAGAGGGCCGCGACCCGGCAGCACTGAAGATTTTTATGGGTATCACCGTCATTGTCGCCGCCACCGAGCAGCAGGCGCAGGAAAAATATCAGGACTACCGGCAATACGCCAGCCCGGAAGCCGGTTTGGCGCATTTCGCCAGCGGTTCCGGCGTCGATTATGCCAAGTATGACCTGGACCAGGAAATCTACCCGGTCAAAACCAACGCCATCGAATCCTCGGTACAACGTTTGACCGGCGGCCAAGCCGGCTGGACCGTGCGGCGCTTGCTCGATCAACTGGCCTTGGGCGGCCGCTACACCACCTTGATCGGCTCCCCCACCCAGGTCGCCGATCAGCTCGAAGCATGGGTGGCCGAAACCGGCATCGACGGCTTCAACCTCTGCCGCACCGTGACCCCGGAAAGTTATGAAGACTTTATCGAACTGGTGATCCCGGAGCTGCAAGCCCGCGGTTCGTACAAAACCGAGTATGAGGCCGGGACCTTGCGCGGCAAGTTATTCGGCGCGGGGCCGGGGTTGCCGGCCGAGCATCCTGGGGCGGGGTATCGGCGAGGCTAGGATTAGGCCGCGCCGTTCAGTTCGGGGCGGCTTGACAGAAAGTGTTCCAGCGTCGGCACGGAAATACGATAACAGCGGCAGTGTTATCGTGCGTACAGGCATAGTCATGAATAAGGTGTCGCGCTTCTCGTCTACGCTTGAATACCTTCCAATGCGGCCGAACTGCGCAAGGAATGAGCGAAATCCTGTCCTTCTCGGATGAGGTCTCTAGCAATAGCTGAGAGCTTGCCGTGCTGCATCACTGTATCGAACCCGGCATCGAGACGGGAGTGATAGAAGCGGACCGTTTTTATGATTTTCTGCCGTTCAGCATCGTTTAATACGCCGTTCTCAAGCAGGTAGGTAAAGGCGAGTATTAAACGTTGTATAACGAACGTTGCATGATAAAGCGCCATCATGTCACGTGCGTCGCGGCGTAATGGTGACACGTAGCGGGCGCCTTCTGTGTTCGTTATCATCTCTTCTCTTAAGTTGATGGCGAACAGATAACAATGAGCAGCTTCGTGTACGATTTTGTCTAATAGAAATACCCAATTCGGATCTATTGTTCCGTTGACTAAAATGAGTGACTGGAATCGATTCCCCGTGAGAGACAATGCCCGCTCAGAAGTTTCTCCACCTGAATCAAAAAACAGAACGGAGTCCACCAGTATATTTATTTCTGAAATTATTTCAGGATAGACCGCGTTTAATTTATCTGTGCCTACTTTTATCTGGGATATTGCCGTCTCTTCCACGTCTCTATCCACGGGATATAGTCGAATAGCTTTATGCGTGGTGCCGGTACTTGTGCCCTTGAAAATTGCCGTCATCAATGCTTGGTCAATCGATTTTCCGGGGACGAATTTTGGCAAGTTTGAGTATTTTTCGTTCGCCAACACCTGTATCAGGCGCGCAGTCTCCAAAAAATTACTTTCTTCCATCAAATTGATCCCATAGTGATAGACAAAATTATGAAAACCGTTTAACTCCGAAGGCGCAATACTGGCTATTGCTGTTACCAAAGAATCTGGAAATATCCTTGCGTCATGGGCATGAAGCTGCTCAAGCATTTCCATATAACTAGATTTCAATTGAAATTTGAAGCTTTTCTGCAAATCCAGAGCGACATCTAAATTTGGGAGAAATTTATAATCCATGACCGTCTCCATATTAAAAAAGCGATCCATTTGTCTGAGCATAGTATGGAACTAAAGCTTTTGGCGCGTTCAGCATTAAGCGTAATGATCGGGAAAGAACGACCGTTGCAATGGCGAGGCTGAACAATGCACTGCCGTAAACAATGACTTGGTTCGGCGAACATACTTGAAGGAAAGATTTCGATAGCCATAGGCCAACTGGGACCGTGATGGTACAAAAGAAAAGTAAGGTTGACTCCATCGTCGAGCGATAACCAGCTGGAATTGAGACGGCGCGTTTGGTGTTGACGGTTACGTTGAAAGTGGTAAGGCCGATTCCCAGCGCCAGCGCCAGTAAGCGAAGCAACCATAGATTATCTACGTAGGCAAAGGCGAAGATTGAGGCTCCGAGGACGCAAACGCCTAAGCTGGCGATACCATGTTCAGTCAGAACCCTTTGCAGCTGGTGCACAAGGATACTGGACGCTGCAAATATGCCAACGCCAACAGCGATCTCAACGCCTGCCAAATCCAGCATGGTCAAGCCGTGACTCAAGATTTTCGCGGGTAGGATGAGAAATATGAAAGGCACCAACAGCATGTTGGCGCACAGGGAGGCAATAGCAATAGCTCGTTCAGCTTCGATGCTCAGCACCCGACGTACCCCGTCGCGTAATGCTCGAAAAAAATGAAACGTGTCCGTCTGGATTGTTTGGACCACCGGAATTCGTTCAAAGACGCCGAAAAATGCCAGTGAAAGACATAAACCCAATGCGGCGGCCGTGATACTAAGATGTAGAGCCGCCACACCCCCGTATCTACCTATCACGAGCCCGGCCAAGGTCGGGCCGAACAATAAATTAACCACATACATGGAGGACTTCAACCGGATCCCCCGATGAATGTCCGTTTCCGTACATGCAATCTCCGGTATCAAAGGCGTACCGAGCGGGAAGATCAAGGCGATGCCAACACTGAAAATTATTCCGACCACAGAGAGTTCCAACGGCAACCAATAATGGTTCTCGCTTAAGCTCGATGCGTTCGCTACGCCGATGGCCGAACTTGCTGCGACCATAATCAGAAGCGATGCCGTCAGCAGGACCCAGCTTTTTTTGAAGCGATCCGCCAACACGCCGGAAAATGGCAGCAGCACCGTGCTCGTGATCCATACTGTGAGTAAGACCAGGGAGAGAGATTCCTCCTTAAACTCAACTTTGAGAAAGTACCAGGTGCAGTAGATTTGGAAAACGCGGGAGGATACGTTCAGAGAAGTATCCGCCGCGACATAGATGAGAATTTGTTGCAAAGGGGTTAGGCGCATGGCGAGTTTGCCTTTTCCGAATTTTGCATTTCATCGAGAATAGCCTTGAACACCCCAGCTGCATTGATTGCCCGGGCATTTCCAGCAAAAACCGAGACTTGAATAAACACCTCTCGTACCTCGTCGGGTGTGAGACCAAGATGCAGTGCGCTCCTCAACTGAAAATCGAGTTGGTTTTCGCACCCGCCCATTGCGCTGATAGCGCCTAGACTGATTAAGTGACGAGTTCTCAAATCTAGGCTTGGCCGCCGGTAAGCAAATCCATAGATGTCGGAGATAATTTTTTCGACCAGATCCGGAAATATCGGGCTAAAATTTAGCTGCCCCCATTGGGTTGCTCCGGGACAGAATTGCTCGATCAAATCCCGATTTTTTTCGAATGCATCCATGAGCTATTTTCCTCGGTAAGTCGGCGGAACAGGTCCGCCGACATGCTTAGCCCAAGTTATTTTTGGTCCGGCTGTACGATAGGCTGTGGGGCCGACTCTTCCAGGCCGATAGTCATCACGCTAACACTTGAAGCTGCGCCCTTCAGACACATCTTGTTTTCGATCTTCATTTTTAACTCCGATTCATAGTGAGGAAAACGAGGTTTTTTATCTACCCGATTTCCCAAGGTTGGTCAGCGAATCTCACAATTTTTCTTACAGAAATTCCTGTAAGTGAAAAGATGCAAGAACCGCAATCAAATATTAGGTACCGTTTTTTCATATGTCTTTGAGGAAATTCTCAATTTCATAGACCAAACCATATTTTTATATCTCGCATGCTTCGCTGCAATAACTCTTACAGAGTGCGACAATGACGCGCTACCTACCCACCATAGCCCCGACCCCCCGGGACTCATGACCGTGTCACGCGCCTTCTTGATTCCGCTTATCGTTGCCTGTGCGATGTTCATGGAAAACATGGACGCGACGGTGATCGCCACGTCGTTGCCGGTACTCGCGCGCGACCTTGGTGAAAGCCCGATCGCCATGAAATTGGCGCTGATTTCCTACGTCGTTGGCTTGGGGGTGTTTATCCCGGTCTGCGGCTGGGTCGCCGACCGTTACGGCACGCGTACGGTATTTCGCACGGCCATCGGCATCTTTATGCTCGGCTCCTTGCTGTGCGCCGTGTCTAATTCCCTGCCCACCTTTGTCGCGGCGCGTTTTGTGCAAGGTATCGGCGGCGCGATGATGGTGCCGGTGGGCCGCATTATTATTTTCCGTACTATCCCCAAGCGCGATTTTGTCAAAGCCATCAGCTATCTGACGGTGCCCGCCTTGTTCGGCCCGGTGATCGGGCCGCCGCTCGGCGGTTTCATTACCACGTACTTTCATTGGCGCTGGATTTTTGTGATCAACCTGCCGATCGGCATACTCGGTATCGTGCTGGCCAATCGCTATATCGCCAACCTGCGCGACGAAGTTTCGGGGCCGCTCGATATCCCCGGCTTTGTGTTATCGGCCTTGGGCGGTTCGTTGATGATGCTGGGACTGGCGCTGATCGACGGCAATCTGGTTTCGCCCTTGACCGCGATATCGATGCTGGTGCTGGGTATCCTGGCCTTGTACGCATATTGGCGCCATGCCGTGCGCAGCCGGCAACGGGCGACAGCGCCACTGCTTGACCTGGAACTGTTGCGCATTCCGACCTTCCAGGCCAGTGTGCTGGGCGGATCGCTGTTTCGTATCGGCTTGGGGGCGATGCCGTTTTTATTGCCGCTCGCTTTGCAAGAAGGGATCGGCATGTCGGCCTTTGAATCCGGTTCGATTACCTGTGCTTCGGCATTTGGCGGCTTGTTTATGAAGAGTATCGCTTCATCTGTGCTGGGCCATTTGGGTTATCGCAAAGTGCTGATATTTAATGCGATATTGGCCGGTATGGCGATTGCCGCTTGCGGCGCATTTACCGCGACCACGCCGCACCTGGTGATGCTGGCGGTGGTATTGCTGGGCGGCTTTTTCCCCTCGCTGCAATTCACCAGTCTCAATTCGATTGCTTATGCCGATATTCCGACCCAGGATATCAGCCGGGCCACCAGTCTGGCCAGCGTGATCCAGCAATTATCGCTGGGTCTGGGCGTGACCATCGCCGGCTTGGCATTACAGTTGTCGCACTATATGCAAGGTCATGCGACGATTGTCAGCAGCGATTTCTGGCCGGCATTTTTGGCCCTGGGATTGTTTTCGGTGGCTTCAATTCCATTAACGCGGCGGCTTGCCCCGGATGCCGGCGACGAGTTGGCGCGCCGCTCCAAAGTCTAGTATCAAATCGGCTATCGGCCCATGGTGTCTGCCCAAACTTATCCTTCGTTGAATCGGATACCCGGTCCCCTCGCCGTGATCGGTGCTTCCGGTTTGCTGGGCCGTGAGATTCTGCGCGACTTGAAACTGGCCGGCGCCGAGGTAATGGGTACCGCACTGCGTCGCGCAGGCGATGGCTGCACCTTGCTCGATATCCAGGATGCGGTCGCCGTCGAGCAATTCCTCGACGCATTCCGCCCCGCCGTGGTGGTGATCGCCGCCGGCGAAAAACGCGCTGACGTATGCGAGCACGATCCAGTGCGCGCCCGCGCCTTGAATCTCACCGCCCCGGCTTTTATCGCCCGCCGGGTGGCGGCATATGGCGGCCGTACGCTTTATATTTCGACCGACTATGTGTTCGACGGCAATGCCGCGCCTTACTTTCCGCACAGCGTGCCTGAACCGATCAATGCCTATGGTTTAAGCAAGCGCGAGGGCGAACTGGCGGTGTTGAACGCAGGATCCGGCAGCGCGGTACTGCGTTTGCCGTTATTGTTCGGTCCCACCGGCGATTTATCCGAGTCGGCGGTAACCAGCGTATTGTTGCCCGGAGATGCAGGGGGGGTAAATCGTGGAGCAAATCGCATACCGATACCCGTCGATAACTGGGCGATCCGCTATCCGACGCTGACCTCGGATGTAGCCTCGGTATGCCGTCAAATAATTGAGCAGTGGCTGGAGGGCACGGACTTGAGCGGGATTCATCACTGGTCCGGCAGCGATGCCTATACCAAGTACGCCTTGAGCTGCGAACTGGCCGCGCTGGCGCAGTTGCCTGAGACCGCCTTTATCCCTTCGATGCCCGGTCCGGCCGATGTGCCGCGACCGTATAACTGCCATCTCGATACCTCGTCCTTGACGCGCTTGGGCATTCGCGCGGCGACGCCGTTGCGGCAAGCGCTGGCGGATGTCGTGCAGCCGCACTTGCGGCAGCTTGCCGCTTTATGGGCTTGAACCTTATAGAGGCTTGAGTTTTACGGGCTGGAGCTTGACCCGGCAAGGCCAGGGTCAAGCTGCATGCTTGACGGCGGCACGGCGGACTTCGCGTGCTGCAAGGTCAATGCCATTGCAATGCTCTGGGCATCGACGCCGGTATCATGCCCAGCCTCGCGCTCAAGCCCCGTTTGCTCCGCAACACGCCATTTCCGCGCCAGCACATTAAGGCCCTCAAGGACGTTTTGCAAATCTTGTCCTTTGACCGTGAGTGAATAGCTGACCTGCGGAGGAATGGTCGGTTGATAGTCGCGATGCACCAGATCGGCGGTTTCCAGCATCCTTAGCCGTTCAGTCAGTACCTTGGCGGAGACATCCGGCATAAAACGTTTAAGCTGGCCGAAACGCAAGACGCCGTTTGAGTACAACAACCAAAGAATATAGGTGGTCCAAGGTCCCATCAGCAGGCGCAATAGAGAGTCCATTGGGCAGGCGGGAGAGCTGTTTTCGCGGCGCATGGCGGAGCTTTTTACCGAATAGAAGGGTGGTTACTTAATGGTAACTACTTTTTAAAAGTAACTCAAGCGAATATAGTGACGGTTCTTGACGACTTCCAGGGCCACGCATGACCTCAGTTGCGATTGTTTATCACCGTGGGTGCGGTCATGGTTACACCCTGGTTATTGCTGCAGGGGGTCACGCTGGAAACGGCGCCAGGCCTGAGCCTGCCAGTTTGAATAAGGGCGCACATGAGGGCAACCATGACTAATGTAAAAACAGCTTCGGCCGGCGGCCGCTACACCGGCCCGGCGATTGCGCTGCACTGGCTGATTGCCGTGCTGATCATCGGCGGCTTCTGGCTGGGCTGGGTGATGACCGATATTCCAGGGCTGACGCCGACCAAGCTGCGTTATTTTGCCTGGCATAAGTGGATCGGTGTAACGGTCTTCGCGCTCGCCTGGTTGCGCGTGATCTGGCGCCTGACACATCCGGCGCCGCCACTGCCGGCCGGTATGCCGGCCTTGCAGCGGCTGGTCTCGAATGCGGTGCACCTGCTGTTGTATGTGCTGATGATCGTGATTCCGGCATCGGGTTATTTGTATAGCGCCGCGGCGGGCATCCAGGTGGTCTACCTCGGCATCTTGCCGTTGCCTACCTTGATCGAACCGGACCAGCAACTTAAAGTGATCTTCCGCTTGACCCATATCTGGCTGAATTACGCTTTGTTGGGTTTGTTCGTCTTGCATCTGCTGGGCGTCGTCAAACACACTCTGATTGACCGCGACGGCTTGCTGGCGAGAATGATTCCCTTTCTTAAGTCATAACTTCAGTTGCCAAGCCAAGCTTGGCGACATATTCCCGGTGCTGCCCGAGGCAGTGTTTTGAACATCGATAAAAGGTAAGACTATGTCCCTCCCTACTTTGAAATCCGCTTGGCGTCCGGCCCTGCGCATGGCCGCAGGCGGCGTGCTGCTGTTGGGGCTGGCGGGTACTGCGCTGGCTCAGGTCGACACCGGCAAGAGCACGATCTCGGCGGTATCCAAGCAAATGAATGTGCCGGTCGACGGCAAATTCAAGAAGTTTACGGCCAGCGTCGATTTCGATCCGGCCAAGCCGGCTGCGGGTAAAGCTCAGTTCAGCGTGGACGTGGCGTCCTACGACCTGGGTGACGAATCGTTCAATAAGGAAGTGCGGGGCAAGGATTGGTTTGACGCTGCCACTTTCCCCAATGCGACCTTTGTTTCAACCGCCATCGCACCGGCCGGTGCGGGGGCGTATAGCGTCAGCGGCAAGCTGACGATCAAGGGCAAGACCAGCGATGTGGTGGTGCCCGTGACGTTCAAGCAAGACGGCGCGAATCAAGTGTTCGACGGAGTACTGCCGATCAAGCGCCTGCAATTCAATATCGGCCAAGGCGAATGGAAAGACACCTCGGTTGTCGCCGATGATGTCCAGCTTAAATTCCATATCGTTTCGGCTGCAAAAAAATAAATTGGTTTTTCAGTTTCATTTTTTTCTTATTTTTCTTATATCGCACAGGAGTTTTTTAATGAAAATTCGTACCTTGGCTTTAACCGCCGCCGCTGTTATTGCAACTTCACTGTCCTTGTCGGCCGTCGCTGCGCCGGTTACGTATAACCTGGATCCGACCCATACCTACCCGAACTTCGAAGCCGACCACTTCGGCGGCTTGTCGGTGTGGCGCGGTAAGCTTACCAAGACCACCGGCACCGTGACGCTGGATCGTGAAGCCAAAACCGGTTCGGTGGATATCGCGATCGACCCGGCATCGGTCGATACCGGCAATCCCGCGCTGGACGGCAAGATTAAAAGCGACGAATTTTTTGACATCGCCAAGTTCCCGGCTGCAACTTACAAGGGCAGCAAAATCGTATTCAAGGGCGATACCCCGGTTGAAGTCATCGGCGACTTGACCCTGCATGGCGTGACCAAGCCGGTAACGCTGAAGATCAAAACCTTCAAGTGCATCATGCACCCGATGTACAAGCGTGAAGTCTGCGGTGCGGATGTCGAGGCCAGCTTCGATCGTGCCGATTTCGGCCTGGACTGGGGCAAGAGCTACGGCTTCAGCATGCTGACCAAGCTGCAGATTCAAGTTGAAGGCATCAAGGCGGATTAATTCCGTTTTCGGGTCATCCTGCTTGAGTGCACCGCGTGCCTGGAGCGGGATGACCTGGAGTTCGAGCTAAAACTTGCTCTACCGAGATCGGCTGGCTGCCCGCACCGCGTGAATAAAGACGGCAGCCAATACAAAAATTCTGGAATCCGTCATGCCGCAAACAACCCCACGCCTGCCGACCCTATTTATCCCTCATGGTGGCGGCCCCTGTTTTTTTATGGACACGCCGGCGGGCATGCCGCATGACATGTGGGACAAAATGGCTGTTTACCTGCGCGGGATTGCATCTACGCTGCCGGTTCGGCCGCGCGCCTTGCTGGTAATTTCCGCGCATTGGGAAATGCCGGTGACCACGGTGAATGCGGCGGCACAGTCACCTTTGTTGTTCGATTACTATGGTTTTCCCGAGCACACCTATCAATTGACCTACCCGGTTGCCGGTTCTCCGGCCCTGGCTGAGCGGGTGCGTGAATTACTCGCAGCGGCCGGCATCGGCAGCGCCGAAGAATCGCAGCGCGGCCTCGACCATGGCGTGTTTGTACCGTTCAAGCTGATCTATCCCGATGCCGATATTCCATTGGTGCAATTATCCTTGGTGCAGGGTTTGGACCCTGCCGCTCATCTGGCCCTGGGCCGGGCGCTGGCGCCGCTACGCGACGAAGGGGTGTTGCTTGTCGGTAGCGGTATGAGTTATCACAACCTGCGCCAATTTTTCCACGATGATGCGCCGGGTAATGCGTTGGCTCAGCAGTTCGACGACTGGCTGGTCGAGAGCGTCACCCATGCCGACCCGGAAGTGCGCGCCCGGCGGCTTGCCCAATGGTCTAGCGCGCCTGGCGCATTGGCGAGTCACCCGCGCGCCGAACACCTGCTGCCGCTCATGGTCGCGGCAGGCGCCGCAGGTCTCGACGCCGGGCGTCATACCTATGGCGAGCGCGTGTTGGGGAAAGCGTTGTCCGGTTTCCAGTTCGGTTGACAATTAAAAATGATAATGGCATCACTATAAATACGGCGAACTTACCTAAACCAAGCTCACATTAAGCAACAAGTCAGGTTTAACCCGCGCTCGATTCGGCCCTCAGGCCGCCGTCCCAGGTGTATATTCGCTCTGAGGGCACGTTACTTGCTCAGCTCCTCATGGATCCAATAATAGCTCCCATCCATCGTCGCGCGCCGGATCTCAGAGCACCTGTCATGATCAAAAAAATTGCCGTTTCTGCCTTGCTGCCGGGCATGTATTTACACGATCTAGTGGCCGACTGGATGTCGCATCCTTTCTTGCGCAGCCGTTTTTTGATTAACGACCAGATCACCATCGACAAGATCATTGCCGCCGGTATCCGCGAAGCCTATATCGATTCGTCGCGCGGCCTCGATATGCCCGATGCGCCGACGGCGGCGCAAGTCAGCGAGCAGATCGAAGCGGAAATGAAGGCGGCGGTTGCAGAAGAAATTCCGGTGGTGCGTGTCTCGCTGGCTGAAGAAATGGTCAGGGCACGCAAGATCAAACTACAAGCCAGTAAGGTGATTCGCTTGGTGATGAATGACGCGCGTCTGGGTCAAGCACTGAATTTGAAAGAAGTTGAACCGCTGGTCGAAGACATCACCCGCAGCATTGGGCGCAACCAGAGTGCCTTGTTATCGCTGGTACGCCTCAAAACTCACGACGACTACACCTTTTTGCACTCGGTCGCCGTGTGCGCACTAATGGTCACCTTCTGCAAATCGCTCAAGCTCGATGCCGCCGTCACACGCGAAGCCGGCTTGGGGGCCTTATTGCACGACACCGGAAAAATGCGCGTGCCGGATGCCATTTTGAATAAGCCGGGCCGCTTCACCGATGCCGAATTCGACGTGATGAAACGCCACGCCCGCGACGGCTACGACATCTTGCGCGCCACGCCCGGCATCGGCGATGTGCCGCTCGATATCGCATTACACCACCATGAGCGCATGGACGGTACCGGTTACCCCGAACGCCTGCCGGGCGACCAGATCTCGATGGTGTCGCGGATGGCGGCGATTGTCGACGTCTATGACGCGATTACCTCGGATCGTTGCTACCACGTCGGCATGCCGCCCGCCGAAGCATTGAAGAAAATGTGGGAGTGGAGCAAATTCGATTTTGACCAAACCCTGATGCGGGCTTTTATCAGCACGATCGGCATTTACCCCGTGGGTACCTTGGTCCGACTTGAAAGCGGCAGATTGGGGGTGGTAACCGAATTGCACCCGACCGAAATCATGAAACCCAGCGTGCGCGTATTTTTCTCCACCAAGTCGAACTTGCACATCACCCCCGCGCTGATCCATTTGTCACGCGGCGGCGTCAACGACAAGATCGCCAGCCATGAAGATCCGGCGAAGTGGGCGATTGATCCTATGCTTTATTTGACTAGCGATGTTGAGTAGGAGGTTACACTTGTTGGTCACCATCCTTTGAGTTGGCCCACGAGATTCCCATGATTCGCGATCAAGAAACCCTAACCCTCCTGCTTGCCAGCATCTCCCGCTTCGTCCGCGAACGCCTGATCCCCCACGAAAACGAAGTTGCCGAAACCGATACCATCCCCGCCGCTTTAATCGCCGAGATTCGCGAACTGGGTCTGTTCGGTCTGTCGATTCCCGAGGCTTACGGCGGCTTGGCCTTGACCATGGAAGAAGAGGTCCGGGTGGCATTTGAACTGGCCCGCACCTCGCCGGCATTTCGTTCCTTGATCGGGACCAATAACGGCATTGGTTCGCAGGGCATAGTGATCGACGGCACCGAGGCGCAGAAGCAGCATTACCTGCCCCGGCTGGCGTCGGGTGAAATGATTGGGGCGTTTGCCTTGACCGAACCCGAAGCCGGGTCGGATGCAGCGTCGCTGCAAACCACCGCGGTACGCGATGGCGACGACTATATTCTCAACGGTAGCAAACGCTACATTACCAACGCACCCGAAGCGCATATCTTTACCGTGATGGCGCGCACCGACCGCGAGAAAAAAGGTTCCGGTGCGATTTCGGCGCTGATCGTTGAGCGTGATACGCCGGGTCTGTCGCTAGGCAAGATCGATCGCAAAATGGGCCAGCGTGGCGCCCATACCTGTGACGTGATTTTCGACAACTGCCGGGTGCCGGTGGCCAATTTGATCGGTGGGCGCGAAGGGGTGGGTTTCAAGACGGCGATGAAAGTGCTCGACAAAGGCCGTTTGCATATTGCCGCGGTCTGTGTGGGTGCCGCCGAGCGGATGCTGGACGATGCCCTGCGGTATGCCATGGAACGGCGGCAATTCGACCAGCCGATTGCCGAATTTCAATTGGTGCAGGCGATGCTGGCCGACAGCAAGACCGAGATTTACGCGGCGCGCTGTATGGTGCTCGATGCGGCGCAGCGGCGCGACAATGGCGAGGACGTGTCGACCGAAGCGTCGTGCTGCAAATTATTTTCCTCGGAGATGTGCGGCCGGGTTGCTGACCGCTGTGTGCAGATCCATGGCGGGGCCGGTTATGTTTCCGATTATGCGATTGAGCGGTTTTACCGCGATGTCCGGTTGTTCCGTATCTACGAGGGCACCTCGCAGATCCAGCAATTGGTGATTGCGCGCAATATGATTCGGCGCGCGCAAGGAGGATGACGATGGAGATCGTTATCGACACGCTGCTTGCCGGACTCCCGGCGCGGCTCAACGAGATTGTGCGCGGCTGGGCTGAACGCACGCCGGAAGCGCCGGCACTCAAAGAAGGTTCGCGGTGGTGGTGTTATCGCGAGTTGCATACCGCCGTCGAGAGTGCGGCGGCGTGGCTGGCTGCGATCGGGCTAGGCCCCGGCGACCGTGTGATGCTGGTGGGTGAAAACAGCATGGCCCAAGTGGCGCTGATCTTCGCCGCGGCCGCGGCGGATGTGTGGATGGTCAATGTCAACGCCAGATTGTCCGGGCATGAGATCGAGGTGATTCGCCGGCATTGCGCTGCGCGCCGGGTGATTTACCTGAACGCCAATTCGACCGACGCTGAGAACCATGCTCTGCATGCCGCGGCTGAGCCCCGCACCTTGGATTATCTCGGCGAATTGATGCTGAGTGAGCTTAATCCGGATGACGCGCTTGATGGCGAGCCGCAACCATGTGCCGCGTCGAACGCCGTTCCGGTGGCGGCGCTGGTCTACACCACGGGCACCACCGGCGCGCCCAAGGGCGTGATGCTGACGCATCGTAATTTATTGTTTATTGCCGCGGTGTCCAGTGCTTTGCGTGGGTTGACACCCGACGACCGGGTCTACGGCGTGTTGCCTATTTCGCATGTGTATGGCTTGGCTTCGATCATGCTGGGCACACTGTACGCCGGTGCGTGTTTGCATCTGGCGCCCCGGTATACGCCACAGGCCCTGGTGTATGCCTTACAGCATGACGGCATCACGGTATTGCAGGGCGTGCCCGCTATGTATGCGCGTTTGCTCGAATGGCTGAGGCAAGGCGGCACCTTGTGCCCGCAGCGCCCACGTTTTATCTACGCGGGCGGCTCGCCGCTGGACCCGACGCTCAAGAGCGCAGTGGAGCAGTTGTTCGGCCAGCCGCTGCACAACGGCTACGGCATGACGGAAAGCTCGCCCACCATCAGTCAGACGCGGCTCGATGCGCCGCGTGCCGATACCTCCGTCGGGCAGATCATTCCGGGCGTGGCAATCCGTATTGTCGATCGCGAGGCGCATGATGTGCCGCCAGGCGAAGTCGGCGAGTTATGGGTGTGCGGGCCCAATGTGACCCCGGGTTATTACGCCGATCCCGAACTGACCGCGCGCACCTTGATGCCGGGCGGTTGGCTGAATACCGGCGACTTGGCCCGGCAAGAGCCGGATGGCGCGCTGTTTATTGTCGGCCGCACCAAGGAATTGATCATCCATTCCGGCTTCAACGTTTATCCGGTCGAGGTCGAGGCGGCGCTGAATTCGCACCCTGCAGTGACCCAGTCCGCCGTGGTCGGGCGGCAGGTTGCCGACGGTAACGAGGAGGTGCTGGCATTTGTCGAGCTCGCGGCCGGCTATGCGGTCGATGCGGCCGAGTTGCGCACGTATCTGGCGGATTTGCTGGCACCGTATAAATGTCCGTCCGAGATTGTCATCCTGGCGGCGTTGCCGGCGGCCGCGACCGGAAAAATTTTGAAAGGGCGGCTTAAGCAGCAGGCGCAGTGGGATTATGCTGCGCTTAACTTACCGAATACTATTCGCTAAAGAAAAACGTTCGACAAATGGCGAAAGGGTTGGCGATTCGTCTTTGGGCCGGATGGGTTGCGATTTTTTGCATATGGTCATCATTTTATATAGGCAAAAAAATTAGACGTAGCGCAAGTAAAATAACAACTAAATTAAGCAAACGTTCCATCCACAGATCTCCTTTTCTCAAGGCATATTTTGCCCCCATAGTTGAGCCAATCGCTGTGCCGCAAACTAGGGTAAAGCCGAATCCCCAATTAACGATTTGATGAAATCCATATATAAACAAGGCTCCTATGGAGGCGATAAGACCACTCACTTTTCGGGTGCCCACTGATTCGCTAACGGTTTTGTTATAGATCAGAATGAAGATATAGGTTGATAATTTTGCCTGCCCACCAAAAAGGCCACCGATCATACCTGTTAGCATAAAGAGAAAATAAGAAAACAAACGTTTTAATTTTGATGGTGGACATATTGTTAATTTTGGTTTCTTGATTAATGTTAAAATAACCATAAATAAAGTAATAAAACCAATCATCTTGTGAACAATGTTTGTATTCAAGTATACTAAAATGGTGGCTCCCGCCAGAGATCCGACGAGGCTAAATCCGGCGGTGGGCAAAGCCAATTTATAATCTATTTTACCATGCCGGTGAAATTGCCTCAGTCCAGCCAGCATTGTTCCAATTGATGCGACGCGAGCAGTTGCAATCGCAGATTGTGGTTGGATTCCTAAAAAAATCATTACTGGGACAGTGAGAAAAGCGCTTCCCCCGGTATTTGTGCCGATGAATCCAGTAATTATTCCAAGAAAAAAAAGAAAAAAATTAACTGAAAATAGAAAATGCAATTTTTCTTCCTTTAATTTTGATAGAAATATATAAATTTAGTATCGAAATTAACTTAGTGTCGACCTAATAAAAGTGGATTTATCCACTGGTAGCAATTCGGATCCCCGGCGACCGCCATCGCGTGAAGTTTTGAAGTATGGGTAAAACTATTAATGCCTGTAACTGGTCTTCGAAGATTTATTTCGTCTTTTGTTATAGTAGATACACATCGACTAAGTTGATATAGTAGTTCAGGATTTGCGTTACATTTTCTCCCGATAAAGTATAAATTTGCTATCAACGCGCAAGTATCTGTTATTCCGCAGCGCTCACCTAATCCGTTTACTGAGCACGAAATATGTGTGGCGCCGGCAGATATTGCAGCCAATGCATTGGCCATTGCCAGACCTCGATCATCGTGAAGATGAACTTCAATTTCGACCGATTTAAAATTATTTTTTAGGAAGCTTATCTTCTTATAAATATCGTCTGGACTGCAATTTCCTACCGAATCGGCGAAGCAAATTCTATCGGCGCCAGCATCTATGGAACACGAGTATGCGTGGTATAGTGAGGAATAATCTGTGCGCGAAGCATCTTCTAAAGTGTAACGTACAAACAACGAAATTTCTTTCGCAAAGCGAATGCTATTATTGATATATTTTATGATTTCATTGTATGGTTTTTTAAATTTGTGTTTTTGGGAGTGATTATTTACACCTGCAAAAATACCTACACACGATACTCCGGTTTTAGCAACGGCTAAAATGTCTTCTTCCCGCGCTCTCGCATGACTTAATATTTGAATATTCGGTTGTGATTTCTTTACCGCGGTAACTCGATCGAACTCTAACTGGGAAGCGTAAGGGTGTCCGATTTCTATGCAATCAATCCCCGCTTCCGCAAGATTTTTTGAAATTAATAGAGAGTCTTCGATTGTGAATTGTACTTTTGGAGCTTGATTTCCTTCTCGTAAAGTGCAATCAACCAAAGATACCGAATTTTTTTTCATTTATAATTCTCGATTAAAGTGGAAGCGGAAGAATATTTTTTTAATTTTTTTTCATTTACTACTACACCAAGTCCTGCGCGATCTGTCGATATGGTAACCACTCCATCTTTGAAATCATAACAAGTTTCATCGGTGATATCATCGATGAAACGTTCATAAGGGCTTCCATAACCCGCTGTAACCAGATTGGGAATTCCTGCTGCAAAATGATGCAGCGCGGCTGTTCCGATGCCGAAGGGGTGCATGCTTCCAATACTCACCCCTAGTCCAAAACACTCTGCCACTACTTGCAGTTTGCGTGATGCAAGTATGCCTCCAGATTTGAAAGGCTTAAGACATACCACATTAGCTGCGTCATGATCGACAATATCGCGCAGATCTTTTTTCGTAAAAATACTTTCATCTGCAATGACTGGTATGTTTATTTTTGATTTTACTTCTGCAAGTGCACGTATATCATCGCCTGGCGTTGGTTGTTCAACGGCATAAACTCCAAGCTCTTCAAGCATATTTAGAAATTGGATAGCAGTAGGCGCATCGTATGCTCCATTGGGGTCGATTTCCAATTCAAAATCTGAACCCAATATTTTCCGCACGGCTTGAAAGCATAAAAAATCTTGTTTTTTATTTCCAGCTCCTTTCAAAGTCAATCGAGTGTACCCTTGATCTCTTAAGATAGACGCACGATGGGCGACTTCATCCGGTGACGCAAGTGGCAGACTACGGCTAACCGGATACCTGTAGTGATATGCTCCGCCGAGAAGTATCGAGACCGAAACATCGAGAATTTTCCCCTGCAAATCTAGGAGGGCGTGGTCGATTGCACATTTTGCGAAATAGTGACCGCGGATCAATATATCCAATTTACTCATAATTACTTCAGGCTGGAGCGGATTTTCTCCAATAATGAAAGGGCATAAATATTCTTTGAGAATACAAAAAATGGATTCAGGTGAATCGCCTTGTGCCGGGTACCGCCGTGAAATGATACCCGTTTCGCCCCAGCCTACGGTTCCATCCTCACATTCGAGTCTAACAACGACGTGCCTCCCGACAGGAGTTATATTTGTCGATGTTTTGTAATGTGATTTATATGGAATTTCGACAATGAATATTTTTGCGCAACGAATTTTCATATTAACCTCGATTTTATTAATATTTTTTATTTATGAAATTTATGATTTTAATATCGAAAATACTTTCCGGAATTGTATTTGTAAAACCCAATTCCATTGCTTTTTCCTTTAATTCGGAAGATGTTCCGACGGAAAATTTATCTCTCAATGAGAACGTATGCTTATAAATTGTGCGCGGAGTTATATTGAGAATATTGGATATTGTCTTTGCTTTGTAATTTCTTAACAGATAAAATAAGACTTCATGTTCGCGCTTGCTAATATTCGTGCTTGTATGATCGAATCCTATTATGTAACTAGTGCTATCATATAATAATATTCCATCTTTTTTGATTGGTATTTTGCGCAAAAATCTATGTAAGTCAAACGTATACCTGGATGTTACATTTTTACCATGAAGAAATATTCCGACTGCTTTTTTTTGATTGTCGAAGAGTGGGATTTTGAGAAATTCATACGATTTAAAATTCCCCTCGATGTCAGGATGAAATCCAATCAAATTAAGTGATTTTCCAACTTTTAACACGGTGGTATCTTGTTCACGGAAGAGGTCTGCACATTCAGACGTACGTGCCGGCATGTCGTAGGCGGTTCTGCCGACTATATCTAAATAATGCTTCAAGCCAACAATTTTTGCATAAGATAAGTTACCGTAGACGAAAACGGAATTCATATCTTTGTATGCGGAAGAAAATTCGGATTTATCGATGAAATTGTTTAGTATTTTTTCATTAAATTTAATCATTTTAATTCCACATATTATTTTAATATAAAATTTTTTATATTAAAATAATTCTATAAAAATTAACACGGCAATTTAATTTTACACGTAATTTATCTGTATTATTGAGATAAATAAACTATCTCAATAATAGGTGTTAAAAATAATTAAATTCGAGATGGCCGACATACTCGAGATCATCAATGATTGACGCTTGGTGGAACGGAACGGACGCGGTTACGGGTGTTTTAGCTGTCAGTAACCGTCGTGAGAAATGTTGACTCTGTGACTGAGGTTCATGCGGTACCTTGCCTCAAATAATGGGGCAAGTCAGTTACCGGCTTCCGATCGGCCGGCCGCAAAAGCTGACCGCTGCCGAAATCATCGATTGTTAGCTTGACGCGGCATCACCCCCCACATGCTCAACTTGAAGGTCATCGAAAAATTCCGGCGGCATCGGCCGGTAAAACAAAAACCCCTGTAGTTCCTCGCAGCCATGCGCGCTGAGGTAAATCGCTTGTTCGAGCGTTTCGACCCCTTCGGCCACCACGCTGATTTCCAGCGAATGGGCCATGGCAATGATGGTTCTGCAAATCGAGGCATCGGCCGGATCGGTGACCAGGTCGCGGACGAAGGAGCGATCGATCTTCAGGTGATCGATGGGGAACCGTTTGAGGTAGCTTAAACTGGAATACCCTGTGCCGAAGTCGTCGATGGATATTTTGACGCCCAGGTTTTTTAACCTCTTCAGCACTTCGACAAATGCCTCCGGGTCTTCCATCACCAGCGATTCGGTGATTTCAAGTTCCAGCATGGCGGGCTTTAATCCGCTGGTTTCCAGGGCTTGTTGCACGATCTGCAGGAAATCGCTTTTTTTGAATTGCGCCACCGAAACGTTGACCGAGACCGGGCAGTTGAAACGTCCGGACTGGAGCCATGCGCGGTTTTGGGCGCAGGCGGTTTTGATGACCCATTCGCCGATCTCGACGATCAGGCCGGTTTCTTCCGCGATCGAAATAAATTCGAGTGGCGGGACCAGACCGCGCTGTGGATGGCGCCATCGCAGCAAGGCTTCGAAGCCGACGATAGCGTGTGTATCGGCATCGACGCGGGGCTGGTAGTAAAGCACAAATTCGTCGTGATCCAGCGCGTGACGCAGTTCCTGCTGGGTTTTGAGCAGGCGGGCATTACCTACGTCGCGGCGCGCATCGAAGCGGCGCAGCTCGGCACGGCCTTCGGCCTTGGCGCGATACATGGCAAAGTCGGCGTGGCTGATCAGTTTCTCCGCCGTATCGGCATCGGCCGGATAGGCGGCCAAGCCGATGCTGGCACCGATCGAGACTTCCTGTTCCGCGACCAGCGCCGGGCGCTTGAGGTCATTCATCGCGGTTTTGAGGCGGGTTTCTATGGTGCCGATATCGTCGACCCGCGGAAACAGGATCACAAATTCGTCGCCACCGAAGCGTGCCAGGGTTTCATCCTCGAACAGATATTCCTGCAAACGCGCGGATACCACTTTCAGAACCTGGTCCCCGGCATCATGACCGATACTGTCGTTGAATACCTTGAAGTGATCGAGATCGACGAAAGCCACCGCCACGGAAAAATCCGCGGCGTGGGCGGCGAGCAGCGCTTGTTGCACCCGATCGATAAACAAAGCGCGATTGGGCAAGCCGGTCAAGATGTCGTAATTGGCGCGCTGAGCCAGTTCTTCTTCGTAGCGAATTCGATCGGAGATATCGGTCTGGATCCCGACATAATGGGTCAAGCCGCCATCCTCATCGTGTACCGGGGCAATTCTCAAGCTGTTCCAGAAGGTGCTGCCGTCCTTGCGGTAGTTCTTCAGGATGATTTGTGTCGGCCGTTGCTCGCGCAATGCCGCGCGGATTTCAACCAGCGCCGTCTCGTCGGTTTCGGGCCCTTGCAAGAAGCGGCAATTATGTCCTATCACTTCATCCGCACTGTAGCCCGTGGTTCTCTCGAAGCCTGGATTGGCATATACAATCGGGTAGTCGTGGCTGATTGCGTCGACCATCAAAATGCCGTCCAGCGTGGCGTCGACGGCATGTTGACGCAGGCGCAATGCTTGTTCCGCCAGAAAGCGGTCGCTCACATCCTGAATCACGCCGTTAAAACGTACCGGTTGCTGGTTTTCATCGACTACCACCGAGCCGCGGCTTTCCACGTAGATGGTTTTCCCATCGGGCCGGATCACCCGGTAGTGTAGATGGAAGGTGGTGCGATTGAGCGCGGCTTCGGTGCGCGCCCGGCTCCATTTCTGTCTATCGTTGGGATGCACCATCTTCATGTAGGCCTGGCGCGACACCACGCGCTGGTCGATGGCGAAACCCAGGATGGCGGCCGCCCGTTCGGAGAGGATGAATTCGTCGGTCTGATGGTCGAAATGCCAATCGCCCATCTTGGCCAGTAACTGGGAAGCCAATAATTGATTACGCGTGGCCACCAGCCGTCTGTCGGTACGGTCGCGTTCGATCACGATGGCGGCCACCCCTTGGGTGACGCAGAGCAGGTCGCGCTCGGCGGCGGTCGGCTCGGTCGGCTCGCGGTAGTAGCAGGCGAAGGTACCGACCACATCGCCGTTGGATGCGACAATCGGCGTTGACCAGCAAGCCCTGATCCCTTCTTCCAGGGCCACTTCGGCGTAACCTTGCCAACGTTCGTCGTGCTCGATATCGGCTGAGACGATTTCTGTTTTGGCGTAGACCGCGGTCCCGCACGACCCGGCTTGGGGGCCGATTTTGGCGCCGTCTATCAGCTCGCGGTAGCGCCGCGGAAAATTCGGCATGCTGCCGATGTGCAGTGTCTGATTCTCCTGATCCAGCAGCATCACCGACGGCATTACGCGCGGCGCCTGACGCGCGAGCAGGGCGGTGAGCCGGTCCAGAATATGCGGTAAGGGCTCGCCCAACGCGGACATCTCGAGGATGCGCGCTTCTTCGCTAATCAACTCTTCACGCAACATGCGCTGGGTCACATCGCGCGCTACCGACAGAATGGCGCCGTGACCGAACGACGGGAAGCGCGATGAACTGACTTCAACGTGGAACAAGGAGCCGTCGAGGCGCTTGGTCTGGAACACAATCGGGTCGTTGCGCGAGATTTCCCGCAACGCGGCCAGTCGGCCACGCAGCATCTCTCCTACCACCGGATCGAATAAGGAAAAGAAGTCGCAGCCGATCAGATCGTGCGGCGACTGAGCGCCGTACATCCGGGCTCCGGCGAGATTGATAAAGCGCAGTTTGCCGTCTTGGTAGACCTGCACGCTGTCGGGCAGCAAATCGACCAGCGTGCGATAGCGTTCTTCGCCTTGCTCAATGGTGCGTTGTGCCGTGGCTCGTTCTTGTTCCCAGTTTTGCCGGTCGAGAAACAGCGAGATATTGTCGGCTACTTTACTAAAGAGCGAGACCAGTTCGTCGTCATAGAAGTTACGCTGGGCAAAAGCGACGGTATAAGTGCCGACGATTTGGTTTTGCACCCGCAACGGAAAAGAGGCCGCGCAGCCCAAGCCGACGTTGCGATAGGCATCGCGCCAGGAGCCCAAGGCGGATTGCGTGGCGAAGTCGTTGACCACCACAGGACGCCCTTGCAAAACCGATTGGACCGCACTGCTACTCCGCCGGGCTGCCTCGTCGTCAAGTTGATAATGCACCCCGGATACTTCGGATAACGATAGTCCGACCGTGACCAAGGGCCGGATTTCTCTCTGATCCAACCAACCGACCCATGCCATGGCGGAGCGGCCGGTTTCGACGGCAATCGAACATACTTTGTTGAATAATTCGGTTTCGCTATTCGACTGGATGATGGCCTGATTGGTGAGTGCCACCACTTCGAAGAAGCGGCGCGAACGAAGCAGCGAATCTTCAAGGTGGATCCGCGTTGAGGTGTCTTCGGCGGAAAGCAGCCACACCGATCCACTGCCGCCGTCGGCTGTTTGCAAGAAAGAGTCGACCGGATAACACGACCCGTCGCGCCGGCGATGCTGGACTACGCGGATGTTTTCGGCTTGGCTTTTGGCATTGAGGTAAGGTTTGCCCGATGCTTTTAACGAGGCGACAAAATCCAGGTAGCGCGGATTGAGGTCGGCCAGAGTAAGGTGCCGCAGTTCCTCTTTCGAATAACGCAAATGCTGGCATGCGGAGGCATTGGCATACATGATCCGCAATTGTTCCATCTCGACCACGATCACTTCGCGGGGCGAATGCTCAATCAGGTTGGCGAAGGTTTCCGCGGTATGTAGCGCCTTGGTCGATTGCAGCAAGCTGATGACCACCTTGCCGAGTTGCAGCAGCGCTTCTTTTTGTTCCGCCGTGAGCGTCTTGGCGACGTAATCGATGACACACAAACCGCCGATATGCATGCCGCTGATCGGATCGATCAGCGGCACTGCCGCGTAATAACGGATATGGGGCGCGTGGGTAACCAGCGGGTGGGTCGATAAGCGGCTGTCTTGCCAGGTATCGGGAATCTCGACCAAGTCACGGCTGTCGGGGCTGAAACTACGGAACGACAGCGCGCTGGGGATGCCCTCCGGGCCGGACCAGCCGAAGCTGGCGAGGAACTCGAGTTGATCGTGCTGGATCAGCGAAATCAGGGCTGAGCGGGTGCCGCACACGGTCGCGGCCAAGGACGCGAGATCGTCGAAAGCAGCTTTATCAACGTTGGTCCGGGAGCCGTAAGCGGCGAGTGCCGAAATACGTCCCAGGTCGAGTCGTGCAAGGCTCGCGTCATCCATAGTCGTCCCAAGCTCACACTGATGGCGTCTTTGCAATAGGTCGGCAGCGCCGTTGCCGGTGAATCGGAGCAGTCGCGCTGAACTCTTATTGGATAAGGCTGTGATACAGAATACCAAAAAGGGGCGAAACCCGATATCGATAATATGATGCGATCTCGGGAGTACGCCTCAGTGCGGCATCCGGCTGTAATAGCCCGGTATCGATCGGGGGTCAACCCGAGTGCGGGGACGGCCAAGGGAAGGGTAAGCAAGAACCGCCAGGCGGGGCGATCCTTGATGGACTGAGGGTTAGCGCCCTAACATCAGACGGATCAGGCGCTCGAAGGTCTTGCCATAGGGGGGAGACAGCAGCTTGCGGCCGTTCCAGCGAGCTTGCCGGAAAATCGGTTTCATCATTGAGAAAGTGTTAAAACCGTCGCGGCCGTGATACGCCCCCATGCCACTGGCCCCAATTCCGCCAAACGGCAGATCGTCGCTGGTGAGGTGCAGCAGCGTGTCGTTGACCGTGACGCCGCCGGCCAGGGTGCGTTGCATGACCATGTCGATGACCGCGCTGCGCGTTTCGAACAGGTAGAGCGCAAGCGGGCGCGGGCGCAGGTTGATATACGCCAACGCCTGCTCAAGGCTGTCGTACGGCACGAGGGGCAGGACCGGGCCGAAAATTTCGTCCTGCATCACAGCGGCGGTGGCCGGCGCGCCGGTCAGGCAGATGGGTGGAAAGCAGCGGCTGGCCGGATTGGCCGCGGTGTCGGTCAATGGGTGAAGCTGTGCACCTGCTGCCTCGGCTTCGCTGACCAGGGCGCTGACGCGAGCGAAATGCCGCGCATTGACTTGCGTGGTGTAGTCGGGGTTGTTGCCGATGTCGGGATACAGGCGGGCGGTGACGCGCCGGGCTGTAGCGATAAATTCGGTTTCACGGCCGCGTTCCACCAGGACATAGTCGGGTGCCACGCAGGTTTGTCCGGCATTGAACAGTTTGCCCGCCAAAATAGACTCGACGGCCGCTTCGAAGCGCGCGCCGGGCGCGATCAGCGCGGGTGACTTGCCGCCCAGTTCCAGCGTGACGGGGGTCAGGTTTGCGCTGGCCGCGCGCATCACTTGGCGCCCGACCTGGGTCGAGCCGGTAAACAGCAGATGATCGAACGGCAGGGCACAAAACGCCTGGGCGGTTTCCGGGCCGCCGGTAATTATCGCGACGTGATCCTGCTCAAAATGCCGGGCGATCAATTGCTGGAACAACAAGGCAAAACCCGGGGCGTACTCGGACATCTTCAACATGACCCGGTTGCCTGCCGCCAACGCGCCGATCAGCGGACCCATGGCGAGGAACAGGGGATAATTCCAGGGCACCACAATGCCGACGACGCCCAACGGTTGCGGCAATACCTGAGCACTGGCCGGGCGCAGCCATAAGCCGACCGAGCGCCGCTGCGGGCGCATCCAGCGCCGGCCATGCGCCAAGGCATCGCGAATCCCGTTCAGACTGCCGAATACTTCGCCCAGCAGGGTTTCCTGTTGAGGACGATTGCCGAAGTCGGCACTGATCGCCGCGGCCATCGCATCGAGATTGTCGTTAAGCAGGGCGCGTAAGGTGCGCAAATGCCGAGCGCGTTCGGGCCAGGCGGGAAAGGGTTGATGCAGGAACGCGGCGCGTTGGGCGTCGAACTGCAATTGCAGTTCGCCATTTGAGGACGGCTCTCGCATCATGGCTTGTCTCCAGCATATTATTTGGCGGTTTTTTTAGCGGCTGCGGTACCAAACGCTCATTCTGCTGCGGCAAGCCAGCGCTTGAGGCCACTTGATTCAGGGTCAGACTAAATCACCCGGCGGCCCCGCTCACCGCATACTTCACCTTACAGCATAAGTGGCTTTATGGCGTCTGCATCGGCCTGGCTCTAGAGGCCGTCCTCGCCGTTATCTGCGGCATGATGAGCTTGAGCCGAGGCGCTGCGACGAGCCCACGCAAAACGGCCATTGCGAGTTAGGCAATGGCCGTCTGTTGTTAGCTGTATTGACTGCTTGGAGCCTCCCGCGCCTGTTGCGCCTGCCCGCCGCGGGAGTGCGTTCGATTCAGCCACCCAGAGCCGGGTCGCTCATGCTGGGGAGGCCGGTTTCGACGTGACCGGCCAGCCGTCGCGCAAAGGCCGGGTCGGTATCCACGGATACCGACAGGTCATACCAGCCATATGCATCGCGTAAATCGAGGTAGATTTTTTCGCTGTCGCCGCCCTTGACTGTCTGCCTGATATTCAGGCTAGGGTCGTAGGCATTGGTAACGATAAACTGGCAGTGCGCGCTGCCCGGGTTGTCCAAGCGCAGTTCGAGATTGCCGTTGGCGACATCGTAGCCTTCCACCACATCCGGCAGGGTTGGTTCCTGCTCGCCGCGCTGGCTCGCCGCCGCGGGCTTGTCGGCGAAGCGTCGCAGGAAACCATTCGGGCCGTACACGGTGAAATCGTAACTGCCGTCCGGGTTCAGCAATAACTTGTCCTCCAGCCGCTTGCCCCCTTCGACGGTGTAGGTACGCGGTGCATCGGCGCTATTTGCCGCGTACACCAGGAATACCGCGCCGGCCTGGCCGGTGTTGGCAAAACGCATCGACAGCTTGCCTTGCGACGTTTCTGCACGGGCCCGCACAAATAGTTCATACGGTAGCGCCCGGGCAGGCCGCACGCCGGGTTCTTGCCGGGGCACGGCTTGCACCGTCGGCGGCACCGGCACATAGTCCGGGTGACGCAGTTGGTCCGGCGGCACGTAAGCGCTGGTACTGGGCAGTTGAGGCAAGGCGGCGTTCGGATGGGTGAAGTTGAAGGCGGACATCAGATCGCCGCATATGGCGCGGCGCCATGGCGTGATATTCGATTCCCCCAGGTTATGTTGCGTGCCGAAACGCTTTTCGATAAAGCGGATCACCGAGGTGTGATCGAACAGCTCGGAACAGACCCAACCGCCTTTCGACCAGGGTGAAACCACGATCATCGGCACTCGCGGTCCGAGACCATAGGGACCGGCCGCATATTGCGTGTTCCCCGGATAGATTTCGTTGGTGGTGGCGACGGTCGATAAACCGTTGACGCTTGATGCCGGCGCAAAGGGCGGCGCCATATGATCGAAGAAGCCGTCGTTTTCGTCGTAGTTGATCAGCAGCACGGTTTTGCTCCACACCTCGGGGTTCGAGGTCAGAATCTGCAACACCTGATCGACATACCAGGCACCATAGTTCGACGGCCAATTGGGATGCTCCGAGTAAGCTTCCGGGGCCACGATCCACGATACCTGCGGCAGCGTGTTGTTCTGCACGTCTTGCTTGAGCTGGTCGAAATAGGTGCCGCCGGCCGAGACATTGGTGCCGACACGGGCGTTGTCATACAGCGGGTTGCCGGGTTGCGCATTGCGGTACTGATTAAAGTAAAGCAGCGAGTTGTCGCCGTAATTGCCGATGTAGGGGTTTTGGGTCCAGCCCCAGGAACCGGCGGCGTTGAGTCCGGTTCCTATATCTTGATAGACCTTCCACGAAATCCCCGCGTTTTGCAGTACTTCCGGATAAGTCGACCAGCCGTAGCCGAGTTCGGAATTGTCGATCACCGGGCCGCCGCCGCTGCCGTCGTTGCCCACCCAGCCGGTCCACATGTAGTAGCGGTTCGGATCGGTCGCGGCCATGATCGAGCAATGGTAAGCGTCGCAGATGGTGAATGCGTCGGCGAGCTGGTAGTGGAACGGAATGTCCTCGCGGGTGAGATAGGCCATGGTGGTGGTGCCTTTGGCCGGTACCCACTGGTCATAACGTCCGCCGTTCCAGGCGGCGTGAGTCGTGCTCCAGTCATGCGGCAGATCTTGCAGGAACTGCAAGCCCAGGTTGGCCGCGCTGGGTCGAAACGGCAACACCTCGCCGACGTCGCCGACAGCCAGCGGCTGATGCCATACCGGTTTACCGTTGGGCAGATTGATGGTGCGGGTATCGCCGAACCCGCGTACGCCCTTGAGCGTGCCGAAGTAATGATCGAACGAGCGATTTTCCTGCATCAGGACGATGATGTGCTCAACATCCTGGATGCTGCCTGTGGCATTGTTGGCGGGCAGCGCAAGTGCGTTACGAATGCCTAAGGGAAGCATGCTCAAGGCAGTGGCCGATCCTGCGGCCTGGGCGGCTGTACGTAGAAAATCACGGCGATTTTTTGAGGTCATGGTGAGTTTTGATCTTTTTTGAGATAAGAGGGCCACGGGTGCTCAAGCACAAGTTGCACCGGTGCGGGAGGTGAAGCGAACTTAATCTACGGTGTGAATGACGGGTGTTGCGAGACTGTCGGAAGCAGCCGCGCCGACTTCTGATGGGGCGGCTGCAGGGGTTTTAATCGTCGTGAGGGCCGGCGGCGAGAAGGCCTGCGCTGCAGCACCATTTTGTGCGTTCTGCGTTGAGGTCGAAGTGGCTACCTGCGTGTCATCGCCGCAGGCGCCGAGCAGCGCACACAAGGATGCAGCGAGCAAGATGGCGAAGCCTGGACCGAGATGACAGCGGATCCGCCGCGGCGCCTGTTTGTGGTTTGACGCAGCGCTGTACGCAGGTCTGACGAACATGCGATACCTCCGGCTGGATAGGGGTTGCCTGCCAAGCTGTCAGTTCACCTTGGCTAGACCGTGTCCCATCATAACCAGCGACCTGGGTAATATTTATGAAGCTTGGGTAACGTTTTGAAAGAAATGAAAAAGCTTTGAAAGGAAGGCGCGGCGAGAGGTCGCGCAAAGCGCGTGAGGTGAACGGAACGATCGTTCCGTGAGGAGGAAGATCAGGGAGCGGGAGATATTTGGGTGGCCTAAATATAGGCCACCCGGCGCGCACAAATCAGCTTGCGAGTTTTTGTTCGAAGCGGGCTTTGAGCGCGTTCATCTTGTCTTGCGACAAACGGTTGCCATGTTGCGCGACTACTTCGGCCGCGGCCTGATTGGCCAGCGTTGCAGCCTCAAGATGACTATGGCCGTGGGTTACCGCATACAGGAAGGCACCAGCAAACATATCGCCGGCGCCGTTGGTGTCGAGTGCCTTGACACTGATGGCGGGCACGGTGGTTTGTTGTCCGCCTTCCAGCACCACGCAACCCAGCGAACCACGCGTCAGGCATACCGTGCCAGCCAGTTGACTGATCTGGCCGTAAACCGCTTGCAGATCTTGCGTACCGCACCAGGCTTGGGCTTCTTCTTCGTTGCAGAACAAATAGTCGAGCCGCTGACCGATGATGGCGGTCAGTCCTTCCCGGCAAAATTGAATCATGCTGACGTCGCTCAAGGTGGTGGCCAAGCCGACGCCGTTCGCCTCGGCAATTTTTCGGCCTTGCAGTGCAGCCTGGAGCCCGGTCGGCGACGCGGCCAGATAACCTTCCATGTAATAGATTTTTGCCTGCGCGATAGCCGGTTCGTGCAGAGCCGCGACATCCAGTTCGGCCGTGGCGCCCAAAAAGGTGCTCATGCTGCGTTCGGCGTCGGGTGTGATCAACACCATGCAACTGCCGGTCACGCCAGGCGTGCCTTGGGTGCGAGTGAGATTGGTCTCGACCCGGTTGGCGGCCAGGTCCTGAGCGTAGAACGCCCCGAGTTCGTCGTCCGCTACGCGGCATGAATAAAATGCCCGGCCGCCCAGTTGCGCCAGTGCCACCACCGTATTGCCGGCCGACCCGCCGCCGCTGCGGCGCGGTGTGACGTGCGTCAAATGGCTCAGGAGTTCGGTGCGGCGCTCGACGTCGATCAGGGTCATGCGGCGTTTTTCCACGCCCATGGCCTGGAGCTGGGTATCGCTTACTTCATATTCTGAGTCAACCAGCGCATTGCCGATAGCGTAGATGTCGTATGTCATGGTGGGGACGGAGCGTTGGGAGGGGGCAATAATGCCAGTTAAAGACAAAAAAATCCATGTCGCTACTTCGACACCTTGATAAGTCGGGCCGTTGATCGGTGTTTGACCAGGTGTTGGGGGGAGTGGTGCGCATAGCATGGCGCACAGCCACGCGCACGCACAGGCAGTGCGGGTACCGTCTTGGCGCCGCGGCCAAACTCTCAAGCAAGTTTTTTGGCGCCGAGGACGTCTGCGATCCTAATGGTCGAGAATCTTGGCTTTGACGCGTTTTGCGACGAACAGCGGCACGAAATCATGGACCCGTGCGGTTTGATTCACTTCGGCCCAGGTGTCGGCATAGAGCTTGGATACAACCTCCTGCGACGCGTTCGTTTCTCTGGCGATTTCACGCACGATTGCTTCAAAGTCAGGTTGAGCCATGGGGTCCCCCGCGCAAGCGGCAGGCCAGACTGATCTGCCGTCTTGAGTTTTGTATTAAAGGACAGTCGCCGGCTCAAATCCAATTGAAACAGGCTATCGCTCAATCGCAGTGCTTAAGGGTCGGATTGACTATCCGAATGAATGCTTTCCCTGATGGTGCCCGGCAGGTTTCTGCTACGGTGCTAATTGCTCTGGAGTTAAAAATATAAAGTGATGGAAATCATGGAGTTAATAATATTTAAGGAGACCCGTATGGAATTTGATTACGTGATTGCCGGGGCCGGCTCGGGCGGCTGTGCGCTGGCCGGGCGTTTGGCCGAACGCTGTCCGCAAGCCACGGTGGCTTTGCTCGAAACCGGCCGCGCCACCGAGCGGAATGTGCTGGTCAACCTGCCGCTGGGTTTTGCCGCCGTGGTTCCGTTCAAGCTCGGGCTCAACTGGGCCTACGCGACGGTGCCTCAAGCCGGGCTGGCCGGCCGCCGCGGTTATCAGCCACGCGGGCGCGGCATGGGCGGCAGCAGCGCGATCAATGCGCAGATCTATACCCGCGGGCATCCGCTCGACTACGACGAATGGGCCGCTCTGGGTTGTACCGGTTGGGGTTGGCAAGATGTCCTGCCCTATTTTATCCGAGCTGAGGGAAATACCCGCGGCGCCGACGCTCTGCATGGCGCCGATGGCCCTTTGGGGGTGGCCGACTTGCGCACCGTCAACCCGTTTTCGCACCATTTCCTGGCCGCAGCCGAACAGGCCGGTCACGCGCGCAATGCCGATTTCAACGGAGTCTACCAAGAAGGTGTCGGTTTTTATCAAGTCACCCAGCGCGACGGCAAACGTTGCAGCGCGGCGCAGGCTTATGTTTATGGGCGGCCCCGGCCGAATCTGGTGGCGCTGACCGAAACCCATGCCCGACGTGTGGTGTTCGAGGGGCGGCAGGCGGTGGGTGTCGAGATCGAGCGTGGCGGGCGGCGCCAGGTGATACGGGCCCGGCGCGAAGTGGTGATGGCTGCCGGAGCATTCGGCACGCCGCAGTTGCTGATGTGCTCCGGCGTTGGGCCCGCGGCGCACTTGCAAGCGCAAGGTGTGGCGGTGGTGCATGATGCACCGGGCGTGGGGGCGAATCTTCAGGACCACCTCGATTTCATCGTCAACAAGAAGGTTGCGTCCACCGTGCCGGTGGGTTATTCGCTGCGCGGCGGCGCGCATATGCTGGGACAGGCGTGGTCGTACCTGCGCCGCCGCGACGGCTTGTTCAGCAGTAACGTGGCGGAAGCGGGCGGGTTTCTAAAAAGCACGCCGGATCTGGCGCGCCCCGATTTGCAACTGCATTTCTGCGTCGCCCTCGTCGACGACCACAATCGCAAGATGCACCTGGGCCATGGCTATTCGCTGCACGTCTGCCTGCTGCGGCCCGCCAGCCGCGGCAGCGTTACCCTGGCGGGCCCCGACGCCCGCACCGCGCCGCTGATCGATCCCGGTTTTCTGAAGCATCCCGACGACCTTGAGAGTTTGTTGCGCGGTGCCAAAATCACCCGCGAGATCCTCGATGCGCCGGCTTTGGCCGGGCAGGGCGGCCGCGAGCTATACACCCACAGCGGCATGAGCGACGACGCCTTGCGCGAAGCCATCCGGCAGCACGCAGATACGATTTACCATCCGGTCGGCACCTGCCGCATGGGCAGCGATACCGCGGCGGTGGTTGACCTGCAATTGCGGGTGCGGGGCATAGACCGGCTGCGTGTGGTCGATGCGTCGGTGATGCCGACTTTGGTCGGAGCCAATACCAACGCGCCGACCATCATGATCGGCGAGCGTGCTGCCGAATGGATGGCTGCCGCGTGTGCCTGAATGCGCGGGCGACGTTGCCGGCCAGCTCGGTGGTTTCGCCCTGCGCCGCTTGGCAAGGGCTAACGTTGTCCGTCCAGCAGATCGCCCAGTAGCGTGTCGAATGCAGCTTGCGCGTCTTCGAGTTCTTGCAGCGCGGCGTCGAAGGTTTGCAGGGCAAATTTCGACGGGCGTCCTTCGCCGGTGGGCGGGAATTGTGTCTGCAAGGCGGAAAATGCTGTTTTCACCCGCTGAATGGCGGTGACCACGCGATCCATCGCCTGGGTCTCTTCATTGCGATTCTGTTCTGCTTCCATGCAAACTCCTGGACAAGGGACAGCCTGCAGGCCCTGAGCCGCAAGCTCACCCATAGTATGCCTAATTACGGCGCGGCCAGGCGCCGTTGTCGTGAACTGCCCCAACTCAGCACACCTAGTGCGGCAATGATCAAGACCACCGCAAACAGGGTTTGCCAGGCGATATGTTCGCCACCGAGCAGGGCGCCGATGGTCAAGGCGATCGGCGGGTTGGCGTAGACATAACTGCTGGCCAGCACAGTGGAAACCTGGCCGGCCAGGTACATATAAGCCGAAAACGCCACCAACGAACCGAACACCACCAAATACAGCCATGCTGCCAGCGGTGCGCCGGTCGGCATCTGCCTGGGCGATTCACCTATCGCGGCCGAGGCCGCGACCAGCAGCACGCCGCCCATCAACATCTCCAGGGCAAAAGCGGTGGCACCTTGGGGCAGATCCATATGACGCGACAACTGCGTTCCCAGCGACCAACTGCAGATCGCAAACGCCAGGGCCAGCGTGCCGTGCCAATTGGCGGTGAATTCGCTACCCGACGCGAGTATCAGGACACCGACCGTACCCAAGCAGATCGCCGTCAACTCCTCGATCCGGGGTCGTAGTCCCGATGGAATTTGCCACAGCAGCGCAAAAATCGGCATGGTGGCGATCATCACCGTGGTCGCCCCTGACGAAATCGATTGCTCCGCGATGGCGGTACAACCCATGCCGCCGAGCAGAAGCAAGGCGCCCAGTAACGTGCAGTTGCGCCATTGCCGCAGGGTAGGCCAGGGCGCTCGCCGCATGACCATCAGACCGCATAGCACCAAGCCCGCGGCGATAAAACGTGTGCCCATCATAAATAGAGGCGGCATCTCGCGCAGTGCGACGGTGATGGCGAAATAGGTGGTGCCCCAGACCAGATAGGTGATCAACAAACACATGATGATCAGCGGCGTGAGCGCCTTGTTGGACGTTGACTGCATATTTGAGGTTCGAGAAACGATGGTTGGCCGCGTATCGGGCAGAGGTTGGATCTGGCCGGTGCGTCATTTTAGCGGCGTTGTGTAGACCTTATGCCGGACAAGGTCAAATGGGATGGGCTTTATACCATGCCGCTGGATTAGTGCCCTGTGCGGAATTTCATTCGTCAAACAATTTACGGCACGGGACGCTCAGGCGCCAGACGAGCAGATAGGCCGAGTGTGTGCAGCCGCGGAAGATGGCGTTGAAAATAAAACAGCGTGTGCCCGGGAGGCACACGCTGTTTTAATTATTGCAGGCTTTGGCCGTGGCGATTCAGGCGGCGGGCTTAGATATTTGCCGGTCGACCGGTTTTAACGTTTTCCACGCCGGCGATAATGGCCAGCAGTTTTTTGGCCGGTAGGGTTTCAAGCACTTGCAGTCCGGCTCGCAACAATTCACTTTTCTTGACATGCACGCCGGCGGTCAAGCAACGCGCCTTGAGTGCCGCAAGCTTGGCGTAATCGCCTTCGGGCATGGTGAAGCTATCGCGCACCACTTTGTTTTTCTTCTTTGCATCCTTGGTTTTGGCAGCTTTTTCCGGCGCCGCAACTTTTTCGCCGGCTACATGTTTGGCGGTGCGGACTGCCGGTTTCGACTTCGTGGGTGCCGTAACCGGTGCGGGTTTGGCTTTGACCGGCGCCGTTACCGTTTTAACGGGAGCGGCGGCTTTTTTCGCGGGAGCGGCGGATTTTTTAACCGGTGCGACGGCTTTCTTGGCCGGTGCGGCTGTTTTTGCCTTAGCCGGGCTAGCTGTTTTGACCGCAACGGACGGCAAAATTGCGACCGGCGGGGTAATGATTTGCCCTTTTTCTACCGGCGCCGCCAAGATGGCCGATGCACGTACGGCGGGCCGTTTGGTTTTGACTGCCGCTGGTTTATCGTTGAGAAAAGCTGTCATCAAGGTGCTCGGTAGTTTAATTATCAATCAGTATATACCGTATTATTATTTGTTGGTGGGTCCGAATTAATACAAATGAATACGGTAGCGAGGCGGGATTGAAGCAGCGCAAGTCAATCTCATGGTGCGCCGAGTTGTCCCGGGCATAAGCCCTGGTTTATCTGAGGGTAAAACCTGGGCGCGGGTTTTTGCCTCTTATACTGATTTGTCTTGTCTCTCGATTGAAGCGCCATGTCAGCCTCCACACTCGATATTTTGCTTGATGCCAATGCTCGCTTTTCACTGGACGCCAAAGGCACTACCAATCATTGTCCGATGGCGCTTGTCGCGTTGGCGAAAATGGGTGCGCCCTCCAGTCGTTTGCAGGCCTTTTTCGATTATTGGGAGCGGGAATACGCACTTCTTTTGCCGCAGCACGCCGAGCCGGTGGCACGTGCGGCATGGCCTGCTCAGCAAGGGCGTCGTGAAGCTTTCGATGCGGTGAAACTTTGCTTTGAAGGTTGGCTGGCCGAAGCGGATGCCGCGCAAGTGCTGGCGGCCGTGTTGCAGCAGATCCCGGCCGCGCCGGGTAGCGGCGCATTTCATGCCTGGATCCGCTTGAGCTATGGTCTGGAAGCCGCGCATGCAGGTGAAATTGCGGCTGGCCTTGCGGCGCTGGTGGTGGGTAACCTGGCGATTCCCGTGGCACTGATAGAGCCCGTGGCGGCAAGTTCGGTCGACGCTGCGTTGGCTCGCTTGGCGCAGGTTTTCTGCGGCACTGCTTTTGCCGGCAATTCCATTACCGGGCGCTTGCGCGCGGTCGCGGCGGATTCGCGTTTTGCGGCCGCGCTCACGGCGCCGCCCGCCATGCCTGGACTATCCGCAACACTCGACGCAATGGCGCACACCGCCATTGCCGCTTATTGGCAGACTGCCGATTTTACCGTGCTGCATATGGTGACCGTGATACACGCGGCACGCCGCATCTTCGCTATGTTGCCGGCGCAGCAGGCACCGCAACTGCTGTACGAATTGTGGGTGGCATGGTGCGCGGCCTATGTTTCGACCGGAGCGCCGCCGCTTGATCCCGTCGGATTTCCCGTCCCCACCGCCGAGACGCTGCCCGACTGGGCGGTGTTGCTGAGCGCTGCGGTCGCGTCGAATAACGATCATGTGATCAAGCTGAGCTACACCTGCTATTGCGAAGCCGCGCGCGATCCCCAGCCCATCTATCGGGCCGTGGTGGCACGGCTGGTGCAGGGCGACGCAGTTGCGGTTTAGCGTGGTTTGTTTTTGCTAACGCCCTATTTCGCAAATACGTTCATTAAACAATTGATGGAATAGGACATCAGTCGAAAGACCTATACATTGTGTCGAAAAATTTATCAACGTTGCTTGTTTCAGCGCTGAAAGCGCCACCCGACAAGGCTTTGCCGGGTATTTGCGATTGATTTGACCCTATTATTTTAATAAGTCGTAAGGGCCGCCTGTTTCCAAGGCTCGTAAAAAAGCAGGGCGAGCATGTATCTGTTCCAGAAACGCCATCAACTTTGGCCTGCTCGCATCAAGCCCTGCACGTGCTGCCGCGGCTTCGAGCGGGAAGCTGATTTGGATATCGGCTGCGCTGAATTCTTCCCCGGCGAACCAGGTGGATTGATTCAGGGTGCTTTCGAGGAAGTCCAAGTGATCTTTAATCTGCGGATCGATGTATTTTTCTTGCACGCCTTCGGCGATTGAGGTGGCGACCGGCCTCACAAAAACCGGCATCGGTTGCTTCGGCAGGCGCTTGAACACCAGGCGCATCAACAAGAATGGCATCAAAGAACCTTCAGCGTAATGCATGAAGTAATTGAACTGACGTTTCTCGGGGGTGCCTGCGGCAGGCTGCAAACGCCCGGCGCCGTAGGTTTCCAGCAGGTATTCGATAATTGCACCCGATTCGGCAACGGTTATATCGCCGTCGGTAATCACCGGCGATTTGCCTAGCGGATGCACCGCTTTCAACTCGGGCGGCGCGCTCATGGTGGCCGGGTCGCGCTCGTAACGTTTCACTTCATAGGGCAATCCCAATTCCTCAAGCAGCCAAAGGACACGTTGAGAGCGGGAATTGTTGAGGTGATGAACGATGATCATAGAGGCGTAAAAATCCGTGAAATGCAAGGTTGGAAGGTATTTCCGGGGGCGCTGGCTTAGGCCGGCGCGGAACCGGTTCAAAGTCTGGCTGGATGCGGCGGAAAAATCAATCAGTTCGCTAGTGTCCTGAGTTGGAAGTTCCTTGATAAATGAAATCGTCCAAATGGTCGTTCCCCAAAAGGGACTTCCTACGGAATGCGTCCTAAAGGACGCTTCCTCCGGGGC
>Ga0302303_10000080_pt1 | contig 115215 bp, 115 predicted proteins | sample III_Palsa_E2_1_FD_194542 | JGI IMG/M metagenome (GOLD analysis project Ga0302303, IMG submission 194542) | Peat permafrost microbial communities from Stordalen Mire near Abisko, Sweden - III_Palsa_E2_1 | ecosystem: Environmental > Terrestrial > Soil > Palsa > Peat permafrost | place: Sweden... | reverse complement strand
AAGCCCCATTTTTAACCTTGATTCTTCAGCACTTTGTGCGTAAAAGTCATCAATTGAGGGATCAATATAATTCATTTAGGTTCATAAAAAAATATACATAAGAATTTTATAGGCTGATCGGGCGATCTGCCGGCTAACAGGAACACTGATAAGTGTCGCTGTTTTGTGTATATTTATGAAACCATTCTAATAGGCCAAAGATAACATAAAATGTAAACGATTTGGTTTTTTCATTACCGTACGGCAAATGTTCGGAAGCGTACAGTCCGTTCTAATGAATATTGTTCTATTTTACTATAGTTCAATTACTTAATTAGGTGGCATTATATTAGCAATTGCTATATTGTTAAAAAACAATCGTTATGATAGCGCTCGGGGAAGCACATTATTTGGGCACACTGGAACACTTCCGGCAATTGGATGGTTTGACGGCAAGCGTGACGTCCTACCCGGATATTGCCTTTTCGGAGCACCTGCATTACCATGAGGCCCTGCACATGAGTTTAATCCTACGGGGCGGCAACCTCGAAAAACGTAAGTCGGTGGCGATTGATCGGCTGCCAGGGACGATGACCTATTATGACGCTGGCGAATGGCATCAAAGTACACAGACCCGCAAGTCGTCGCAAAGCGTCAACCTGGAGATCAGCGATGCCTGGCTACGGCGCTATGCGCTAAAGCCCGACCTCAACCGGCCGGCACCGGGTAAGGCGGCGCTGCTGTTAAAAATCTACCGCGAACAGATCTGTGGCGACCAGGATTCAGCGCTCGGTATGGAAGCCCTGGTACTGGCGATCTTAAGCCCGGCTACTACTGTAGGCCGCTGCGGTCTGCCGGACTGGGTCAGACCTGTCTGCGAACTGTTGCATGACCGCTGGCAGGAACAACTGACACTGGATAGCCTTGCAGCAGTTGTGGGCATTCATCCCGTGCACCTTTCCGCCGCCTTCAGCCTGTATTTCGGCGACACGATCGGCGGCTATCGGCGGAAGCTCCGGATCGAAAAGGCGCTGCCGTTGGTAACCGGTACTTGCCGCAGCCTAACGGATATCGCCCTTTTTTGCGGCTTTGCCGACCAGAGCCATTTTATCCGCGCCTTCCGCCAGCAGACCGGCTGGCTGCCTAATCGCCTCCGGAGCTTAACTCCTTAAATTTGTTCTATTTTTGTAAAGACAGATCCTTTTTATTTGCTGGATGAAATATTTCCTTACCCTTAGCCTATTGATTGCTGTTAGCCTATCCTATGGCCAGGGCAAATTGCTGACCGTGCCGCAAATGCGGCAGGACCTGGATTATGCCTATCGCAAACTGAACGAAAACCATATCAATCCTTACCTATACATTTCAAAGGCTGCGCTGCGGGAACGCTATCTGGCTGTGCGTAGACAGCTCAGCCGGCCCTTGACCACTTTGCAGTTCTACGTGGTCGCCTCCGGGCTGGTGACTGCTATGCGCGATGGTCATACCATTATTGAACCGCCGACGGATGATTATGATGCATATGCCGAGACGGGCCCGGTATTCCCGCTTTCGGTGATGATGAGCGAGGATGGCATCTTTGTTACGAATAACGCCATCCCGAATTCACCGGTGCAGAAAGGCGACCAACTCCTGTCCATTAATGGTAGGTCGGCTACTGGTTTGCTCACGGATTTCCGCTCGTTGATCAATGATGTCGGCCCCTTATATGATGTCTATGCCCGGCTGTTCAACCAGTTGTACTGGTTCAAATACGGCGGGCATAAAAGTTTTAAGGTCGGGTTTAAACATATTGGCGGCACGCCGCAAATGGCAGTTTTGCCGGGTGTATCTAAGGCGGAGCTGAAGGCTGTAGTGCCTGATGTGGGGCCGGATTTTAGTTTTAAGCTGCTCAATCCCACTACCGGTTTATTAATCTTCAGCCGGATGTTCAAAACGAAGGAATTTGACACCTTCCTCGATAGTACCTTCCGGGTCATCAAAGCCGGGCATATTGCCAACCTCATCATTGATATCCGTAAAAATGGCGGCGGCCGGGGAAAAATGGCCGATAGTTTATTTAATTATTTAACCGACCGCCCTTACCAGCAATATACCGGGATCAAGTATAAGATCACGCAGGATTTGAAAAACCTGTACCTCAGTCACGACCCTAACCATTCCGACCCAGTGGATTCGGCATTTATCATGAGCCAGCCGGACGGGATCGTCGCTGATTACCTGAAATTCAACCACCTGGACGGCATCATTATCACCCCGCACCCTAAAGCAAGCCTTTTTAAGGGCCGGACCATCCTGCTGACCAGTAACCATACCTTTTCCGGCGGCGCGATCATTGCCGGCATTTTTAAATGCAGCGGCTTTGGAAAGATCATAGGCACCGAACCTGCGCAAAGCACAAAATTTGTCGCCGATCATACCTATGTATCGCTGCCCAATTCCAAGCTGGACCTGGGCATCTCGTTCGTCGAGCTGCACTTGCCCTGCGAACAAAGCTATTACCACGGCATCTGCCCTGATTATGAGGTCAAACCCAAACCCGCCGATATTAAAAAAGGCATAGACACCCAACTGGAATTCGCGCTGCAACTGCTTCAAAAAAGCAGTAAATAGATTACGGCAACTTAGTATAGCCGCTGCCGATGGCATTGGTATAATCACCAGTTAATACCATGGAATCGCCGGAAAGTTTCAGCACAAAGGTGCTTTTTGTGCCGCTGAAGGTGATTATATCGCCTTTGCTACCAAATACATTCTGCACGTTTTCCTGTACGGTATAGGTACCGCTATCCTCCTTTAAACTGCCTGCGTAGCGTGCATAGGAACCATCCCCGTTAAATTGATAAATGTTCCCGTTACCAGGCTGAACGGTCAGGATCTGCCCGCTGGTACCAGCGCTGGTACTGCTCAGTTCCCATTTACCGGCAAGACTGGCGTTTAATGCCGTCGTATCAGGAGATTCTTTCTTACAGCTAAAAAAACAGAGCGCGATAATGAGTAGGGATAAATACTTTTTCATAGGATTTGGATAAGTGAACAAATATAATGACCTGCGTTTTAACCGGCAAAATGTTAAATGTTAAATTTCTGTTAAGAGCGCACCTTAGTTCGCTCACCAGCTTCCTGCCCGTTGGCAACAGCCTTCCATTTGGCCTTCCATCACTTCAGCCCGAAAATAACCTGCCACGCTGTCGCCGGGCAGGAATTTTCTTACGCGCCGCCCAAATGAAAGGCAGTTGCCTTGATATAAAGTTGTTTGCTATATTCCCATTTATCCATTAAGATAATTGAAAACTAACATTTTACAAATAATTTGAGGGTGCCACCCTCAAAGCAACCTTTTAAAAATTCACGCTCTCCGAACCTTTGTACCGTCGGTCAGGCAACACATTATCCGCCTGATCCTACGGTCTTTGACATCGGGGAATGAAGCATTATCCTGTTAGCAGCAGGAAATATTGTGAAGCTGAGATAGTATCAAAATGGCGAAAGCGCAATGGCAGGCGAAGGCCCGTATTGTGGAATACGACGTGATTAGTTCCGAACAATATAAAATTTCCGAAAGGGGCCTCGTGCCCCTTTTTTTATGCCTTAAATTATGGGAATCAAATATTGAAAGCAAGCGAGATCAAAGAAAGCGTGTCCATTGTTGACCTGTTGTCCAGGCTGGGATACCGTCCGGTGAAAAAGGTTGGCGGTGAACATTACTTCCAAAGTATGCTCCGGGAACCCGGTGATGAAGACAATGGGCCCTCTCTTGCTGTCAACGACAAAAAAGGGTTCTGGTATGATCATGGTAAAAATTCGGCGGCAATATTATCGAATTTGGTATAAAGTATTGGCCGGGAGCTACCTTCCCCGAAGTGCTGGAGAAAATAGCACTGGAATGCGGTCTTAGGGCTGATACCAGTTGTATTAAGCCTGTTTATGCAAAAACGAGGGAACCGAAGATACCTCATTACGGTATCATTGAGATCAAAGACTTGGGGCACACCTTCATTACTTTCAGGAGATTTTCAAGCGATATATTACTGCTGAAACTAGCTGTGTACCGGCAATTTTCAAGGTTTCCATGGGCAAAGATGAATTTATAGCCATACCAGCGGCCAAGCCTGCCCGCTATATCCTGCATATCCTGGTTTTCAAATTGTAGTTTGCCCTCTTTCCATGACATCAATGCAGCGGCATTGATATTGGTTATGGTGCTTTTACCGCTGGTTACATTATACTCTACCCGTTTATTTGGCGTTAAGAGGCCGATCTGATTTTGCCTTTCAGAAATGCCTACTTTACCACGTATAACCGTTACAGCCTCCATCCGGTCGCCCTTGTAAGCGGTCACAGAAAATGCGGTACCCAGTACACTAGTGGTCAGGTGTGCCGCATGAACAACAAATGATTTGTCGGGGTTATGAACAATGTCAAAATAAGCTTCACCGTCCAGGTAAACATCCCTGTGCTTTCCTGAAAAATGTTCGGGGTAACGAAGCGAGCTGCCTGCGTTCAGCCATATTTCACTGCCATCCTCTAATGTAATTTCCTTCAGCATTCCATTGCCGGTCTGCACTGTAAGCAATGTTTCCGGTTGGGTGTGTTGCAGGGTATGTTGCCATAGGAGAGCGCCACCTGCGATCAGTAAAATTGCCGCCGCTGCCGATAGCCAGGGCCTTAAGCGCCGGAAGCGCGATATTTCCGGAATCTCATCCAGGTCTTGCGCCTGCATGATACGGGCAAGCAGTCTTTGCCTGATTTGCTGTTCGTGGTCTGCATTGCGGAATATGTTCAGATCTTTTTGTAAATTATCGAACGAATCATACCATTCATCCAGCCGCAGTCTTTCGCTGACAGTCAGATCATCCTGCGCTTCTTTTTGTAGTAAATATCTTAATTCTGATTTGTCTATTTCAGTCATCTAAACACATAACCAATCCAAAGAAGCAGATGTACTATACGTTTATAAAATTTAATATGATGAGTAATATTTGTTAATGATTAATTAACAAAAGAGCGCCGAGTGTTACGGCAATGTGAATTGCGGCAGGTGCCAGGTCCTGCTGGCTATAGTCGTTTACCGCCGCACGAACTCGTTTAATAGCGGTACTGATTTGGTTCCTTACCGTTTGGTTAGATAAATTTAGCTGAACAGCAATTTCCTCCGCGGTTTTGAGCTCATTCCGGCTCAGCAGAAATATTTCCTTCATCTTTTCGGGCATCCGGGTAATTTCGTCCATGACGACAACTTCCAGCTCACGGGTCATCAGCCGGGTTTCACTATCCTGGTCAGCCAGTTCAGTTTTTAAAGCGGCATCCTGCGCAAAGGTATAATGGATCAATTGTTTGCGGTAAAAGTTTATGATGCGGCTTTTTAAACGCAGGTGCAAGAATGCCCTGACGGAGTTTTCGCTTTGCAGGTCCACGTCTCCGGTGAGGAGTGACAAAAAAATATCCTGGAGCATATCTTCCACATCCTCTTCAGAGCGCAGGCGGCGAAAAGCAACTATGTACAGTTCTTTCCAGAATTTGTCGTAAAATAACTCAATTAACCGTCGTTTTTCCGTCTGCATGGGTCTGCCCGCTCGTGCTTTTTCATACAAAGGTTCAACTTTATTGTTAACTGAATATAAAGTGATTGCGTTTTTCCAAATAGAGCCAAATGCACAAAACTTTCAGCGGCATATTTTCGGCAATTACTGGATAAGTTGGATGCCTATGGAATTTCGCTGGCCGGATTAAAATTGGAGAACGAAATTAATTACACCGGTTTCAATGCGGAATTTAAATTGCCAGGAGAAGGTAAAAACTTTGGGCTGAATGATCTTTATAATGATCCTGAAGGGTAGCGCCGGCACATTTAAATGCCGGCACTAGTTACTAAATAGTTTTGTGAAAGCTCCCTGGCTTGAACCCTATTGCTGGTCGGCTGTCCATGCCATTTGCGGATGAGCGATGCCCTGGTAGGAAACGATTGAAAGATTGGGCTGTAATTGAACAACGAAAGTCCCGGCAGTTTCGTTCTCGGCGCTATGCCCCTGGCTCAGTAGCAGGTATTCGCCCAAAAAATCAACCAATAGCAGTTCAGCGGTTTTATAAAAAATGGCTATTTTGTGTTGAGAGATATCGTCGACGTTTGATTCTATCAGCTCAAAGCGTGGCGTTTCAAAGCTTATCTTTTCGCAGAGGTTGTCGATTACCACAGGCATTTTATTGCCCAGCAACGAAATGAAGTGAAGCACCGAAAAACCCAGCTTGTAATGCAGTGAATTCGCCCTGCCGTCATTTTCCTTCATCTGGCTAAATGATTTAAAACGCCCATCGGGGTTGTAGGCCTGGGATTTAAACAAAAACTCCTGATATGAAGCCTGAAAAATGGCCTTTTCGAACTGACTCTCCCATTTTTCGCTAATCTCGTGCCGGTAAACCAGCTTTATTTTTGCCCTGAACATGATCGATCTGATTTTAAGTTTTACAAATATTATAATGCCAGGCCAATAGTATAAGTACCCGTGTACCCCGCCGAAACGCTGCCGCTGAGGCTTACGGTTTCATTAGCCAGGTCCGTTGCTGAATTGCCTAAAATGCTATCTTCAGAATTACTCAACGGGTTTACGCCAAGCGATGCATAAAGCGTTGAGGTGTCCACTGCTGAATTGATGCTTTCAGGGAAAGCTATCTGGGTGGTCTTTTTCAGCACGCTGTTCACATAAACTTCAAAATGGATGTGCGTGGTACGGCCGCTGTACCAGCCGGGATAAATAGTAACAAACTTAACCTGCCCGCTGGTGTCGGTTAGCTGGTAGCCACGAAGGAAAGTTTTGCCCGTATAGTCTTCGGTGCCCAAAATCCCGGTCTGGTTAGCATATCCCGAATAGTACCCATCTTTATTACAGTGCCAGATGTCAACCCGCGCGTTGGCAACAACCGCACAGCTACCGTCGGCATTTACCACGTTGATAGTTAAAGTAAGCGGCACACCGGTTTGACTTTCTGTAATATCCGAACGTTCCAACGGATTGGTTAGCTCACCGCCCGGGTAAGGATAAGGCCCTTCTACTTCGGTGGCTGTAACAATGCAACTGCTACTGTCAGAAGTGGTACTGGTGCTGGTACTGGAAGAAGTACCGTCTTTTTTACAGCTATCAATTATCATGGGACCTGCTGCAGCGGCAAAGACGAATGCTTTCAAAAATTTTTTCCGTTCCATAGTTTTGTATTTAGAGATTATATCCTAAAATTACCGGCTATAGGCGACTGGAACTAAAGGGTGTCGCCCAACGGGCTTTTTGTGCCGATAAAATCATTTTGGCTTTTTTGGGCCGGTTGCTTTGACATCAAATAACAAAAAACCGCCCGCCCGGTCAAGCTTGTAGCTTGACTGGATAACATTTTGAGTATCTACACTCAAACGCGTTAAAATCGCATCCAAACAAAAAAGCTTCACCTATGCTGGCTCAAGTTTTGCGTAAGCGGCCGGACCTGCCGTGTCAGCCAGTGCACCCCGTTAAGTTTGAATATAACCTGCGCTTCATCAGCTTGCACTGGAAACAGCTTTTTTGAACTCAGGATCATTTATCAAACAAATGCGTTTCGGGATCTCACCCCGAAACGCACTTAAATCAATTAATAACATCAACTAAAATTGGCTATAAGCCAGATAATGAATTTGAATATCACCCTCAAAAAAATATTTAATTCTTAATCAATGATTAATAAACCATTAATAACTTTCATTATTCTATCTATTTTAAATAGATATTGATTTATAACTCCGGCAGAGTCAATATTTTGAAAATTGTAAGCCTTAAGCTATGTATTTCAGCTTAAAAACGCGCTCATGTGGAATCCTGATAACTAATCCAACAAGAAGCTCATTTTTTCTGCATCTTCTTCAGGCAATGGCTTCTGGGCTGTTTTGTTGAATAAATAGTCTCCTATTATCAGGTAATCCATTTCGGTATGCATAAACCCCCGGTAAGCATCCTGGGGTGTACATACAATTGGTTCGCCTCTTAAATTAAATGAGGTATTAATTAACATACTGCAACCTGTTAGTTTTTTAAAGCTATTAATCAGCTGCCAAAATTTTGGATTACTTTCTTTACTTACAGTTTGAATTCTGGCCGAATAATCAACATGGACAACAGGCTGTATTTCCGAACGAATGTGGTATAAGCGATCATACAATTCAAGCCCGTAATAATTTGCGGGTTTATCTTTTCGTAATTCATCCTTTAATAATTCAACAAAGAGCATATAGGGCGAACTTGAATTTGTTTTAAAATAAAGGCCAACATCTTCCAGTAAAACACTTGGCGCAAATGGCCTGAACTCTTCGCGAGCTTTTATTTTTACATTGATGATTTTTTGCATTGCTGGATTCCTTGGATCGCCAAGTATGCTTCTGTTACCTAGTGCTCTGGGGCCAAATTCCATTTTTCCCTGAAACCAGCCAACTACTTTTCCATCTGCAATTATTTGGCTTACAACGGCCGTTAATTCATCGAAGCTTTTAAAATGTGTGTATGCTGCTTCATATTTGCGAATCAAGCTCTGAATATGCTTATCATCATATTGCGGACCCAGGTATGATCCTTTCATAGCATCGGGAAAAACAGCTATTTTTTTCTTTGCCTTGGCCCAAATATGATACGCGGCATAAGCAGCGCCCAATGATCCTCCTGCATCTCCTGCGGCAGGTTGGACCCATACATTTTCAAATAGCGCTGTTTGAATTATTTTACTGTTAGCTACGCAATTTAAAGCAACCCCACCGGCCATAACAAGGTTTTTGCTGCCGGTAATTTTTTGTGCTGTATGAGCCAAGGCTATTATTATTTCTTCAGTCACTTGCTGCATCGCCAGTGCAAGGTTCATGTGTGCCTGGGTTATTTCAGATTCAGGCTGCCGCCTTGGTATACCCAATAAATTGTGCCACTTTTTATTATTCGTCATTCTTAATTTGGCAGCGAAATCGAAAAAATGCATATTAAGAATGATAGAGCCATCTTCTCTTACATCAACCAATTCATCCAATATCTTTTGTTTAAATTCAGCCGTTTGAGCAGCATCAGGATTACCGTAGGGCGCCAATCCCATTACTTTATATTCTCCGCTATTTACTTTGAAGCCTAAGTAATAAGTAAAGGCGCTGTACAACAACCCCACAGAATGCGGAAACTGGAGTTCTTTTAATATGGTAATTTGATTGTCCTTTCCATAACTGATGGTAGTTGTGGCCCACTCGCCAACCCCATCAATAGTTAAAATAGCTGCATCATTAAAAGGAGAAGGATAATAGGCGCTGGCAGCATGTGATAAATGATGCTCCGGGAACAATATGGGCAATTTAGCTTTACCGAATTGCTTGGTTTTTTTCCGGATCAGTTTTTTTATAAAAAGCTTTTCATTGATCCACAAAGGCATTGCTTTAATAAAACTTGCTAATCCTTTTGGGGCAAAAGCATGATATGTTTCCAGGATTCGTTCAAATTTAAGTAGCGGCTTATCATAAAATGCAACGGCCGAAAGATTGTCATAATCCATGCCTCCTTCTTCTAAAACATACCTTATAGCATTTACCGGAAAGCCTGCATCATGTTTTTTCCTTGTAAACCGTTCTTCCTGAGCAGCCGCAATTATTTCGCCATCAATAATAAGGGCAGCCGCACTATCATGATAAAATGCCGAAATACCGAGTATTGCAATAGCCACCGATGATTAAAATAAAGTGTAAATAAAGGGAGCTAATGCTGGTACACTTGCCAAAACAATAAGGACAGAAAATAACAATAAAATCACAACAAGCGGAATTAACCAGAATTTTTTCCGTGTCTTTAAAAAAAGAAATAGTTCTTCAAAAAATTCCATCGTCTTAAAATGTATGTAAAAGATCTGATTCTGTATATAAATGAGCCCTGTTAATCATTACAGATTGCTTGCTTTTTTTAAATTGCTTTAATCGCATGCTATCCTTTCCCAAAAGCCTTCTTATTAGTCCTACAGGAGTTACTATTAAAAAAAATATTATTGTCAATATAATTGCGGGACCTACTATACTTAATAGTTCAGCCAGGCAGAACCAAATCACAGCAAACGGGTAAAAAATAATTGGTAAAATAACCGTAACAAGTATCAGCACAAACGCCACTGCAACCCAATGATCATATTTATAGCGTAATGCAAAAAATAAAACAGCTAACGTTGCAACCTGGCCAAACTCCATGCATTGCTTTTTGGTGATAGTGGATGAAAACTTCCGGGCTGCTGTCATTTGCTTTGCGTGTTTTTACTTTGTGTAACCATCGATAGCGCCATCTTATTTTCAGGGTCAACCTTTAATATCTTTTGTGCATACTTTACTACACCATCTTTATTGCCCATTCGCGACCATAAAGTTGCTATCCGCAACAAAATAGGAACATTTGTTGTATCACTTAAGTATGGTTTTTGCAATTGTATAATTTGTTCGGTATTGCTTTTAATCGGATCGATGTTAAAGCCTGAGGAATTATTGCTGATGGCATAATTAATATAGGCAATAGCGTCAGCTGGCCTGTCCATTTTTAAATAGCTCGCAAATAAATAACGTGCTTTATTAAACGTTGGAGCAAGGTTAAATGATTTTTTAAAATAAAAAACGGTGTTTTCATCATCCTTAAGTTCGCCGCTTAACATGGCGATGCGCTCATACAGATCAGCATCCCGCGGATATTCAAGTGATAAATTTTCGAGCACATTTCTTGCCTTTAAAAGTTCATTATTATTTAAATAGTACCCATATAAATTGTCCATTATATTGCTCCAGGCTATATTCTTAAAAACAAGCAAATATGCCAGGGTATCTTCTTTCGATTCAATTTTAATAGCATCCAGGGCGTGCAGATCATTATACGGCCACCTTTTTTTGAGATTGAGTACCCTGAAATTCCCGGCTAAAGAATCAACTACATTCTGCGGCATTTTTTTTAATAACTGTTTAAAAATCATATCGTTTCCGGTACTTGCCGGCACAATGTGGTATTTTTTAATGGCCTCATAAAACACATCAGACATGATTGCGTAACCCTTTAAATCGGGATGAACATGGTCTACTATTAATTCATCACCAATAACATAATGGTCGGCATTTTTTTCAAATGCAGCCTTTGTATCTACCAGATGTATATTTGGATATTTATCAGCCAGGCTGAGCAATATTTCATTGAATTCTTCAGGTGCCCTGAACCTTAATCCATCCAGCTCTTTAGCTTTTATAAAATATTTTTTTGCCTTTTCGAAATCGCTTTGTTTGTATGCCAGCTGTCCTAAATAGTAATTGCAAAGTGCGCTGGAGCTATACAATTGATCGGCTTTTTTTAAATAAGCTAACGCCGGGTTCAGGTCTTTGTCCGCAAGCGCTTTTTCTCCGAGCTTTAAATTAATTTTATATTGAAGTGATTTTAAACTATCAGGTTCAAAACTTATAAATGGTTTCAAATCTTTTTCGTTACTAACCAAATTACTTACAAAAAGCGGTATATGTCGTTTGCTAAATAAATCCATTACTGCATCCATGTTGCTCCTGAATTGAATCACTCCTTTTTGGTATAAATCAGAATGAAACGGGATTTCCTGTTTTGCAACCATTAGCTGCATGCGGTCGCCGCCTGATATGGAACTTTGGCTCCCGAAACTTTTTTGCAGGCTTTCATAAATATTGATAATTAGCTGTGACAGTCTTAAATTACGAAGGCTTATAATGAAATTTATAATCCGGGGATTGCTGCCCAATGTTTGGGTTGATGCGGCCCCAAGTGCGCCATAATATTCGTTATGGCCCGTGTAAATCAATACTGCATCCGGCTCATAATTTACCACCTCTTTAGCAAAACCCAATACCGTATAGGAATTAACAGCCGTTAAGGAGAGGTTAATTATTTCAAAATTCTTGTCAGGATAAGTGTGTGACAAACGATATTGAAGCCACCGGTGAAAAGAGCCATTATGAAAATAAGGATAGCCAATAGTTGTTGATTCGCCGAGTATAAATATTCTTATGGTGCTGTCGCCTTTTTTCTTTTTAAATATCTCGCTGTTTCCTTTCGTAGCTATTTGCTGGTCAATAAAATACTTTTTTGATGCATCAGGATTAAATACAAGGTAGTTTTTGTCGCCTTTGTAGTCAATAAATAAGCTTAAATTGTTTCCATAATTGAATATTCTTAAACCTAATTCAATTAAAAATAAAATAAGTAAAGGGACCAGTATAATACTGATCCCTTTAAATAAGATAATTCTTTTTTTAGATGGCCCTTTTGATGAGGGTATAATTGGTTTTTTCGACATGAATTAATCCTTCACTTGTTCAAATATAGGTACATCAGGTTAAATTAGTATCCCGCGTTTTGTGCCCATTGCGGATTTAGGGACATTTCACTAAACGGAATAGGCGCCAGGTACTTCTGAGCAACATTCACACCTGCCGGAATTGAATTTTCTGAAGGATCTCTCGCAGCAATTACCGCAGGAAGTAATTGCAAACGAACAATATCAAACCAGCGCATACCAAATTCGCCGGCAAATTCATAAGCTCTTTCATAAACTACAGAATCGCGAAAAGCGGTTTGAGAAAGTCCGGGAGTTAGCGGTGATTCACCGGCGCGTGCCCGTACCATATTAATAGCTGCATAACTGTCTGCTGTTGGGCCGCTGCCTGCCATATCTGATGCCTCTGCGTAATCTAACAGAACCTGTGGATAACGGATAATAATGGTTGATTTGTTGGTGCTTGGTTGAATGGAAAGGATCTGTGTGGCGTTTTCGTTAACTCCATCCCCATTCAGGCCGGCCCTGAATTTTTTATAATAAGGATGCCGGGCGTGCGTTACAGGCGAATTCCATGGGGTAAGTACAAAACTTTTATCAGGCTGTATTAACTTAAGCGTGGTATAGAAAGTAAGATCTGTTCTGGTACACACCGGCGCATTTTTAAAGAAGTTAATTTCCGGATAAACATCATCCCATCCGCTTGATCCATCAAGAGCTACCTCATCCAATGGAACGTTGGTAGATCCAAAACTACGGTTGGGCAAGTTGCCAACAACACTATATTCCAATTCAAAAAGAGCTTCAGGTGAACCATTAGTTGTAAAAACTTTGTCATAAGGGGTACTTAAATTATACACACCGGCTTGCATAACTGAATTGGCTTCAGTGGCAGCTAAGGCATAATTACTTGTTTGATTTAGCGGCCAGCCAGCCATGGTCAGGTATACATCTGCCAAACAGGCGCTTGCTGAATATGAAGTTGGCCTGCCTGATGAAGGTGTATTGCTTAGAAGGCTTTTTGCTGTTTTTAAATCGCTTATTATTGAAGCATAAACCGAGGCTACATCGGCTCTTGGAGGCCTTGCATCCAAGCTTATAGGCGTTAATACAAGAGGCAATGGACCAAATGTTCTGACCATGTAGTAGTAACATAATCCTCTGATAAAATAGCATTGACCGGCAGCTTCATTTTTTAAGGCATCTGTTGAGTTAACCTTGGCATAGTTGGCAATAACGTTATTTGCCTGGTAAATTGCCGCCCAGGGACCCTGCCATTCAGCAAGCATACTCTGATTTGCGCTATTGCCTGATAATCTGTCAAAATCGCGCATATCTGCCTTATTTAAACCCGGATCTGTTGTAAGGTCATCCGAACCAAAATAAGAAGTTTCTTTACTTGTAAACCCCCATGAGCCATCTCTTGCAAGTTGTATATACACGGCATTTACAGAAGCATCCAGATCACTCTGCGTTTTAAAATATGTACCCGGCGTTAAGGTAGCCTTCGGATCTTCAGAAAGTTTCACACATCCTGAAATCACAATTAAAGCAAATAATGCTAATAGTAGTGAATATTTAGTTTTCATCTTTAATATTTTATATAATTATCTATCATCAATTTATTTACAAACCCAGTCTTACACCCATTGTAAAAGTTTTTGGATTTGGAATAACACCAAACTCTTGTCCCTGTGTAATGGCGTTTGTTGCATTATTAGCTTCAGGATCAAAGCCTTTGTATGGTGATATTGTAAACAGGTTTTGCCCGCTCACATAAACTTCAAGGCTATTAACCTTTATTCTTCGTAAATAAGCAGCTGGTACCCTATAAGAAATTGACAGATTCTTTAATTTAGCATAACTGTCATCATATACATAGCGGCTGCTATTGTTATAGTTCACGCTTGTACTGCTCCAGGCAGGGTTGTTTGTTTGATGAGAAGGAGTCCATAAATTCTCCGGCACTGCTTCAATAGTTGTAGCGTTTTTCATATCACCCAATCCACCCCATAGATAGGCAAGCGTTTGGGAAAACACCTGGCCTCCTTGCTGACCCTGGAACATAAAGCTTAAAGTAAAACTTTTGTAGGAGAAATCATTAATAAACCCATAGGTAAACGCCGGTGTAGCATTACCTAAAAGCTGATAGTCTGATGATGTATAAGTATGATCGCCATTTACATCAAGGTATTTGGCATCGCCGGGTTTCATACCATATTGCGCCGCTTCGGCAGCTTCGCTGGTTTTCCAGGTACCTAAAAATTTATATCCGTAAAATTCTCCCAATGGCTGGCCAACTTTTAGTATGGCGTTAATTGTATTATTGCCACTCTGTACTACCTGGTTATCTAATCCACCAAGGCTGGTAACTTTATTCCGGTTAATTGATAAGGTAATATTAGTGTGCCATTTAAAATCTGTTGATACAACAGGTGTGCCTCCAAGAGCAAACTCAACACCATTATTGGTAAGGCTGCCAATATTAGTTTGATAAGTGCCGCCGCCATCATAATAAGTGGCCGGGTAGGAGTATAATAGATTATTGATATTGTCTTTGTAGGCATCGGCAGTAAAAGTTAAACGTCCTTTAAGGAAAGCCATGTCAACACCTATATCATAGGCTGTTTTAGTTTCCCACTTAAGTGAAGTTGATACACCGGTCCCTAACGGAGTAGCTACGCTTGGAGTTCCGGCTGCACCCGGTGTGCCGCCGTTAAAATAGTAAGCAGGCTGGGCTCCCGGAGACTGGCCCGGAGCGGTACCTATTTGAGCTATTGTGGAATATGCACCTACATTCTGATTGCCGGTTTGACCATAACTTGCACGGACTTTTAAATCTGAAAATATTTTAGAGCTCTTTAAAAAGTCTTCGTTAGATGCATTCCAGCTAACTCCCAGCGAAGGGAATGTGCTGTATTTTTGTATTAAGTGCGAAGATCCATCTGTACGAATACTGGTGGTAAGAAAATATTTCTCTTTGTAATTATACTGAACCCTTGCTAAATAAGACACCAGCGCATCTGACGAATAACTGGAAGCGGTTTGTTGCGAGCCCCCAAGCCCAAGGTTGTAATAGCCCAGCGAGTAAGTCGATAAGCCTCTGGCGGTAGCTATAAAGTCTGTAGCCGTGCCAGATTCTATTTCATATAAGCCGGTAGCAGTTATTGAATGATCGCCAAATTTGTGGCGATAAGTAAGAAAATTACTGCTTAAATAACTGGTGGATTTGCTTGTTTCGTTATTAATATAGCCCGCACCAGAATCATATTGGCTTGTTCCCGGACCAAAAAGCCTTTGCAGGTAATTTTGACCTATGGAGTAGACATCGGTTGAAGTGAATGTCAGATCATTTATGATATGATAATTAAATGTGGCCGTACCGTTTAAATCAGTAGCTGTGCCGTCATCCGCCTGGCTCATGGCCTGTTCTACCGGGTTAAACTGAATTGAAGCATATTTTGAGTGACTTATATAATTTCCTGACGCATCTTTTATAGGAGAGGTAGGGTCCCATTCAAGTGCCTGGTTAAATGGATCGGTCAAACCACCGCTGTAGCTATTGTTATGATTTTGCGGAAGGGATGCTGAAAGGATAATTTTTAAATCCATCTTTTTATTCAGCTTAAAGTCCGTATTTGACTTAAGGGTTGTTCTTTTATAATAGGTATTAAGTATTGTCCCGGGCTGATCGAGATACCCTAAAGACACGCGATAGGTTACTGCATCAGACCCGCCCGATACAGCAACATCATAATATTGTACCCATGGTTTTGTGAAAAGAGCCTTCTGCCAGTCAGTTCCACCGCCGTTTGTTTTATAATTATCAAGTTGAGCTTGTGTAAAAGCATCGGTTTGCCCGGTAGATTCAAATTGATTATTAACAGACCTTGCAAAATCATAGGCGCCCATCAGGTCAAGGGTCTTTGGCATCTGATCATTTTGTACCCATGTGTTAAACTCAATACGTGGTTTGCCTGTGTGGCCCGATTTAGTGGTAATTAAAACAACACCATTAGAGCCGCGTGACCCGTAAATAGCGGTCGATGCGGCATCTTTCAAAATTTCAATTGTTTCAACATCATTTGGATCATCCGGGGCCGCGCCAATATTACCATCGGTAACATATAATGGCTCGGTGTTTCCGGTAATTGAGTTAGCACCCCTAATTTGTACCTGAGGCCCCTGGCCCGGCTGGCCATTAGCGCTGGTAACCGATACACCTGAAGCTGTACCTTGCAGCGCTTGTGATAATTGTGTAATTGGGCGTTTCGCAATTTCAGTAGCGCTTATTGAGCTGCTGGAGCCAGTGGCTTCACTTCTTTTTTGCGTACCGTAACCAATTGCTACTACTTCCTGCAACCCGATTGTGTTTTCCAGTAAAGTAATATTTAATACGGTTTGTCCATTTAATTTTACACTTTGCTCGGCGAAACCGACAAAACTGAAAACTAAAGTGGCATTATCAGGTGCCTGTATTTGGAACCTTCCGTCTACATCAGTTTGTGTACCAATGGTAGTGCCTTGCACTTTTACGGTTACGCCCGGCATAGGCCCACCCTGAGCATCTTTTACCTGTCCGGTAACTGTAATTGGCGGGGGGCGTTTTACAGTGGTTTTAAAATATGCTGCGTAACTGTTTACGGTTACAGCCAACATAAATAAGAAAAAGATAAATAAAATTCTTTTCATTTTCATTTAGATTTGGTTAAAAATTGGTTTATAGATTTTGGAATCTTTAGGTAAAATAAGTAGCTGCTGATTAAAAAAAGTATAATAAATGATTAATTTCCAAGCTTATTAACCGCATATTAACTTTTTTATTAATAATAACCGTAGTTATTACTATAAATGGCTAACTGAGAATTTAGCAATACTGAAACGGCACAATCTTCATTATTAATTATTTATTTTCGCTGGTTAAATATTCCGATCAACTATTAATTCAATAAAAAAATACTTATACAAACGGCAGTTAACGGTGTCTTCAACCGGCTTATAATTGCAAATACTATCAAATGGTTTCCGGGATTATAAAATGATTAAATGAAATACATGCCCTATATGTATTAATGGTATTTTATATACTCATCGATTTATAATACAAAAGGCACAGTACTATGTACTATGCCTTTTATAGTGAATAAGCTTTGTTTAGTTTTATTATTTTGACATATAGACCACGTCAGTTAAACGCGATGCAGGCGTGACTAATAAATCAGTAAGCTTACCATTTACAATCTTACCCTGAACGGTAGTATTATATGGCGCGTTTAGTTTAAATTCCACATTACCCCACTCTTTTGGCCAGGCAGGCAGCAGCATAATTTTTTTACCATCGGTTTGCATCAGCATTTTCTGCAAACCATTTTCACCATTACCGCCATTGTCCTGGTCCGGTGTATAATCATGTCCGGAAGCCCAAAATGCCGGAAACTTAAGCGTAGGCTCCTTGCGGGAGAAATTGAAAGTCACGTAAGTTTTGGCAACATCTGCCAAACCAAGCATAGCGGCCTGTATAGGATCCTGTACCCAGCAACCTTTGTCTTTAAATGTTCGCACATCAAAAGTATTGATCGCCAACTCTAAGCCTGGTTTGCCAAGTCCATATAATCTGAATGGATAAACCGCGTATAATTCCGGGTTTTCCAGATTGTGTCCCTTAACGGTTTGCGGACCGGTATAGGGCAATAATACCTGTTTACCCTCTTTATTGCCAACCGGCAGATCAGGTAGTTCATCGTAAAACCTTTTCCAGTTTTCCCGTGATTTTTCATTAGTTAAATCATGAGGTAAGGCTATTAACCGGCTTACAACTGCATGCAAACCGGCAATATCAGGCGCCGGATCATGCGCTTTCCAAAACATCTCAATGGAATTATCGGGGTCAAGCAATAATTTCCCTTGGGCATCCCGGCCAAAATGTTTGTCAAAAAATTCCACACCTGCTGTTGCTATTGGTAAAAGCGTTTCTCTTGCAAATTTTTTGTCGCCGGTGTACTCATAGTAATCCAGCATCATCATACTTAACTCCAGTATCGGCGTAAAATAGTGGCCCGTCCAGTTTTCTTTCACCTCCGGCCCCATATATGGCAAACCGCCCCAAAAAGGTGAAGTTTCCTGAAAATAGGCACCATCGTGGTGATAATAGTTCATTACCTGCTCTTTATTGCCGGGCAGTATAGCCAGGTACATTTTAAACAGTGGCATCATTTCGTCAAAATCACCTGCGGACAGGCGCGGCCAATACATAGCACGGGTATTTTGCATCCAGTATTGTCCTCCCCATTCACGGTAATCCGCATCTATAGATCTTGCCGGAGCTGTATTGTCTGTCCTATAATGCGGGTTATCTACTACGAAAATGGAGCCGTTAAATTTAATAGGGTAGGCCCCTCTGCCAGCGCAAGCGGTAACATAACGTTGTAATATATACGCTTGTGTAGTTGTTTTGGCAGCATCGTCGCCACTTACGAATATCCAGCTACGGTGCCAAAATTTATTCCACCATTGCTGATGGGATAGCCATGTCTGCTCAACCGGCAAGGCGTCGATACGGGTAATATTGCCCTTCAACCTGGTTTGCCATTGGTCGGGGTTAAGTCCTTTTGTAGTTAATGGATATATCGAAATTAACTGATCATTGACGGGCTTAATTGTTTCAATAGTCGTATCGTTCCTGCTTGCAAGTCCGGCACCCTTAATTGTTCCGCCAAAAACAAAGTCTTTCAGGTGCTGATCTGCATAATCCGGATTTTGATGGTACCAGGTAATTCTATTGGTTTGTTTTTGTAAGATGGTATCGCCCTTACCTATCCGCCAGTTGTCGAATGTGACTTTTACAGAAACGGGCTTTACACTTTTTGATTCAACCCTTATTACCGGATGATTTGCATCCACCCAAACGCTGAGCTCAACTGCATTGTCGCCTGTACCTTCTTTAATCAAGATCTCGCTGTTATGCAACTTTAGTATTTGCCGGAAGAAAGCCCCTCGGGTTGCCAACGGGTTTGGGCTTACGGATATCCGAACCTTTCCCAATTTCATTAACACACCCCCATCTCTTATCCAGTTATTCTTTTCGTTGGTCAGCGCTGCACCCCAGGCATCAGTTTTTCCAATTAAAAAGCAGAGGTCACCGTTGGGTTCAACCCATACATTCAAGCCAATATCACCATTACCTGTTGGCATAGATTGCATTGATGTTGGCCCGGGAGTATCCCAGCTTACATCATACGCCTTCAGAAATGGATCGATATTAAATTCCTTTTTTTTTACCTGTGCGCTGGCCGTTGCCGAAAGCAACACAGAGGCTGATAGGGCTACTGCGACATTTAAAAACTTGTTATTCATTGTTAACGTTGATCTTCAATTATTTTCCGGAGTATGTAAATATTGCCCTGTTGCTTTCAGTATAAAATCAACAATGGGCGTTGGATTTGGCAAACTATGCGGGTGATGTTTAAAGCCGGGTTTATGTATCACAGTAATATTGCCCTTCAGCGCCTTTACTTCTTTTTCAAAAAGTAAGGTGTTATCTGCAGGCGATACTGCTTCGTCTGCATCGGCACATAAAATTAAAATGGGATATTTTCCCTTTACAATTTGCTTGATTTTATCAACGGGACTTCCTTTAAATTTGCGGATCTGCTCAGCTGTGGTTAGCTTATAATCTTTTTTAAAGGCTTCAAACATTTCATCTTTCACAGCCGGTGTTTTGAGATACCCTTCTGCCCACGATGGAATATTTAAAAGCGGATTATCTACATAAACGCAAGCCACTTTATTTGTATTAACTGCGGCCCAGTTAAATACATAAACGCCACCCCGGCTCATCCCCTCCATTACTGCTTTTTTTCCTAAACCGGCTGTATACAACAGGCGATAGAAATCGTCCCAATATTTATTGGATTCTTTATTGCCCAATAGCTCAGCCACATCACAATATACCAAATGAAAGCCTCGCTGCAATAATGAAATATCTGTTTGAGGCTCATGTCCCCAAAATCTTGCCCGCCAGATCCATGGGTGACCAGGTGCGCTCCATTTGGGTTTTACAACCTTACAGTCGCGACCATCAAATTTAAAACTTGCACATTGGTAGCCATAAAAAGAGTTTATTTTATATTCAGCTTTGAGCTTAGGAAAGATGTTAAAATCAGTATCTTTTTTTTGAGTGATGTTTTCATAAACAGTTTGTGCCATAATAGTTGCACCCTCTTTATTCGGGTGTATCTTATCTGGCGTTATTGCTTCTTTATCAACAAACAAGCAATGCATATCAATCACTTCAACCTCATTTTCAAATGCAACCTGTTGAATGCGCGGATTAACCCGATTAACAATTACAGGATCCCATATCCCTATTGTATCCTTTTCAAATGACGGCATAGCCAAAAATAAAACTACCCGCGGATGTGAAGGCAACAGCGTAAACGAGCGGATAAATTGGCGATAATCAGCTTCATATTCATTCAAATAGATGCGGTTTATCAATTTACTATCGTTTCCACCCAAATCAATCAAAACCACATCCGGATTATCGGCCAAAGCTTTTTTATATTCGCTGGTATTCCAATAAGGGAGGTCTCCCTTTTTTAATAAAGTAGTACCGCTAACGCCGTAATTGGTAACCTGGTAATTATTACCCAGCATTTTTTGTAGCTGTGCCGGGTAGCAATTTTGCTCCCTGTTTTCAATAGTGGCCCCATAGGTAATGCTGGCCCCAATACAGGCAACTTTTATTTTATTTTGGGCATTAGCACAAAACTGTAAAATCAACAGGCACAATATTGAAAAATAAGTTTTCATCATTTTAGGATTATAATTATTATGCAGGTATAATTTACGCTATAATTTGCTTACTACCTTTAAACTATCTGTTTGCCTTATATCATCAGATGCACTTCCCACCATAATTTTAAATATGCCCGGCTCAACCACCCGTTTCATCTGCCGGTTCCAGAGTGATAAATCTTCGGGCCTTATTTTAAACTTAATAACACCGCTTTCGCCTGGCTTTAAATTAATCCGGTTAAAGCCTTTTAGGGCCATAATTGGCGTAGTTACACTCGATACTTCATCTCTTATATATAATTGAGCTACTTCTGAACCCGCTACTTTACCGCTATTCTTTACCCTTACCGTAACCTCTGCGGTTCCGTTTACAGGAATTATTGCAGGACTGATATGCAGACCGGAATATTCAAAAGTGGTATAACTTAAACCATGCCCAAAAGCAAACAACGGCGTATTTTGCTCATCAACATATTTGTGGTAAGAGGTTGGCTTATGATCATAATAAAAAGGTATCTGACCAACTGACCGGGGAAAAGTAATAGGTAATTTACCCGATGGATTTACATTTCCAAGCAATACATCAGCTACGGCTAAGCCGCTTTTTTCGCCGCCAAACCATGTTTCTAAAACGGCCGGTATATTTTTTGCTACCCAGTTTATGGTAATTGGCCTTCCGTTTGATAAAACTACTGCAATAGGCTTACCTGTTGCATAAAGCGCTTTTATCAAATTCATTTGTTGCTCACTCAGGTCCAATTCGGCGCGATCTTTTCCCTCACCTACAATATTGGTTTCCTCTCCTAATACAACAACTGCTATAGCTGATTTTTTTACCAATACCACTGCTTTATTTTGCAGCCCGGTACCTGTACTATCCGGTAAATAGCCCGGTTCATAGTTAACCGTTACATCATTTCCGACTCTTTGCTTTAAGCCATCGAGTATGGATATCGCTTTGTCTTCGTTATTTGAATAACCACCAAGATAGGTGCTTTCGGCCAATGAGCCTATAACAGCTATTGATTTTGCATTTTTGATGGGAAGCACTGACTGTTCATTTTTTAATAAACAGATTCCCTCTCTGGCAGCTTTTAAGGAAAGTGTTTGATTAGCGGCGGTATGAAATACATCCGAAATAAGGGCAGTGTCAGTATATGGATGATCAAACAAACCAAGCATGAATTTTACCCGCAAAATATCAGCAACTGTCTTGTTTAATTGTGTTACGGTTAATGTTTTATTCTTTATAGCAGCAGTAATGGCTTTTACGAAATCCTGATGCCCAAAATCATAAAACTGCATGTTGAGCCCAGCGTTAAATGTTTGTGCCAAAGCATCACTTGCATTTGCGGCCACCGCATGGTTTTGAAGAGACATTCTAATAGCGCCGAGATCAGATAATACAAAGCCCCTAAAGCCCCATTCTTTACGCAATACATCAGTAAGCAGCCATTTATTATCGACACACGGAATTCCATCCAGTTCGCTATAGGCAGCCATCATTCCCATTGCTCCGCCCTCTTTTACTGCTTTTTCAAAAACATATAAAAAGGCCGAGCGTGCTTCACGCTCACCAATATTTACCGGCGCAGTGTTGCTGCCCGCCTCGGGAATGCCATGTACAGCAAAATGCTTTGGCTCGGCAATTACAGCATTATTATCGCTCAACTTTTCTCCCTGTAATCCTTTTACCATTGCTACGCCATTGAGCGCATCAAGATATGGGTCTTCGCCATAAGTTTCTTCTGTACGGCCCCAGCGTGGGTCGCGCGGCAGGCAAAGCACCGGGCCTAAAATCATGTGGATGCCATGTGCCCTGGTCTCTGTTGCAATAGCGCGCCCAACCTGCCTTACCAGTGATGAATCCCAGGCGGTAGATAATTCAAGTGGAATAGGAAACGAGGTACTACCTTTACCGCTATAGCCATGCAAACCCTCCTCAATAAACAGAATAGGGATGCCCAGCCTTGTTTTTTCAACGGCATATTTTTGAACTTTATTAGCTATATCAGCATTAATGGGATAAAAATCGTGTATCGAGCCTATTCCGGTATTGCCAATCATGCTGGCAGTTATTGCTTCATCATATGCTGTAGCCTCATGGCCCTTAAAACCATATATATCCTTGCCAGAAAACATATCCAATTGTGAAATTTTCTCCTTCAATGTCATTCTGCCAATCAAATCGTTTACACGTTGTTCAATTGGCAGCTTAGGATTTTTATAAGGATAAATGGAGCCTTTTCTTTCAATCTTAAAAGACAGCAAGCAGAAAAGCAACAAAAAAAATGTACTATATTTAACTAAACGATCCATTTTTATAAATTTTATAATTAAACAAATAATCAATTATTGAAGCCCCCAGGTTTTATTAGGTTTTGGTCCCATCTCTAATTCAAGTTTGCCGCCATCTACTAGCTGCTGGTGTGTAAACCAGGGCGTATTTAAAAGTTCTCCATTAAATCTTGCACTTTGTATATACTTATTGATAACAGAACAGTTATTTGCTATTAGTGTAAATGTTTTCCCTCCGGGCAAATCAATAGTTACCTTATTAAACAGTGGGCTGCCAATAGTATAAACCGGAATACCGGGTGTTATGGGGTAAAATCCCATTGATGAAAACACAACAAATGCCGACATACCACCGCCATCTTCATCGCCGGGTATGCCAAAAATATTGTCCTTAAACCAAACATCGAGTAAAAACCTTATGCGTTTTTGGGTTTTCCACGGCGCCGTATAATTATACAAGTATGGAATATGAAAGCTGGGTTCATTACCCATTGAATATTCACCTACCAAACCTGTAGCATCAGGAAATTTGCTCCAGAATTCATATTTACTCCGTCCCAAACCTTCACGAAACAACTGGTCGAGCTTTTCTTCAAAGGCATTTTTACCGCCCATTAAAGTAATTAAACCTTTAACATCGTATTGTACCTGCCATAAATAGGTCCACCCGTTATTTTCATCATAGTAATTGCGGCCTCCCATGCCGCCATCAAATTTGGGATCTATATTGATCCAGTTACCATTGGCATCCCTGGGCATAAACATTTTGACATTATTGTTCCAAAGATTTTTATAGTTATTTGACCGCACAGCAAACTTTTCTTCATCCGCTGTATGACCAAGCTCCTTTGCCATTTGGCTTACGGCCCAATCATCATAACTACCACCTAGTGTAACCGCCACTGGTTGCCTTTTTTCAAAAGGATGTACTTCAGGTACAGTTTCCTTTTCGGTTGGTTTTAAAGCAGGGAAATAACCGTTTTTATAATAAAAATCATCTAACGTAGTCTTAGGGCCATTTTTCCACGGCAGCATGGTTGCCTGCGTTGCATTTTTTACCATACCCTGGTAAGCTGTTTCAGAGTCAAAACTTTTAATTCCTTTTCGGTAATCATCCAGTATCATTATAGATGAGTGAAATGCATTCATGCAGGGATTATCGCCAAACAGCACGGGGAATGTAGGCATCCACCCTGATTGCTGATACATGGATACATAAGAATTAAGCATATCCTGCTCTAAAGCCGGGTTTAATATGGCTCTTAAAGGGTGCAGAGCCAGGTAGGTATCCCATATCCAGTCATCTACATAAAACGGAGCGTTGCTAGTATGTATTTTTTTATCAAAACCACTATAATATTTGTTATCCTCGGTTATATCAACCATCCGCTCATTACATCTATACAAAGCGGTGTAAAAAGATCTTTTTTGGGCCTCTGTTCCTCCGGTAACTTTTATTTGGTCCATCACTTTTTGCCATACATTTTCGGCATTGTTCTTCACCGAGTCAAATGCCTGATCCTTTATTTCTTCATTAAAAGTTGCTTTAGCCTGTTCGGCACTTATATAAGATATAGCGTAGCGGAATTCCACAACGGCTGACGAATTTTTTGGGAAACTGATCCAGGCCTGTATGGCTTTACCTGCTGCGCTGCTGGCGCTGCTTAATTGGCCGCCAGTTACTGTACCTGTTTTACCTGATAAACTAAAAACACCATACAGGTATACTTTAACATCATCATGATAGGTTTCCATCCCCGTTATTACGCTGTCTTTATCAAAGCTCCATTTACCCTCGCCATCGTTGTAAAGATCAAACAGTAAACTTTTATTGGCTGCATCGGGCGAAAAAGTAAACCGGAATATTCCGGTTTTTTTACCGGGTGTAAACTCAACGGTGGTACCATCATCTATCAGATATGTTGAATAATACCAGGGTCGGGTAACTTCAAGGTCATGATCATAAGTGAGTTTTTGACCCCAAGCTTCTTTTGATAATTGTTTGATGGATGGCTTTAGCGCAAATACTTCACCAAGCCGGTGAGAAACTATGGTTAATGGAAAACTTGATATCTGGTCATCCAAATAATCTTCCCGCTCAGGATACATCCGTATAAGCTGGTTAGGAAGTTGAACCGTGGGCCGGGTAGGTTGCAACAGCTGGCCTACATTGCCAACACGCGGATCAACATATTTAAGATTCCCGCTGCCTTCATTTGCGCCAGCGATATCTTGTGCAATAAGACTATCTGCACAAGAGAAACTAAATATCAAAATTAAAAAACACCGTAAAAATTTATTCATTGCGTGTGTAAGCATTAGTAATTTGTTATAAGGTAATTGGTAGCATCTCATAATTGTATAAGGTTTTAGGTTGATTGGATAATTTAAACAGCGCGCTATTAATCATAGTTGATATTCGTTTGAATTGAATATTCAATCAGATCGCAATTATATCCCGGATATCGACTCCATCCTTTGTCAATAGGTATACCAGGCATGGTACATAACACATCCTGATTTGCAAAAGATCGTATCCATGTTCTCTTAGGGATTTTAAAAGACTAAGCAAAACATGCGCTTTGGTAAAAAAAGCAAATGATACAGCAGGAAAGACTGATACAAGTTTTCTATTTATAGGATACATGGCATAATTGATTTTTTAAAGTTTATCGGTCGATAAATCATTTAAATATTAGCCACGAATAAAGATTATATGATTAATAAAAGATTAACACATGCTTAATTAATAGCAATTGTTATAATTTGAGGGGATTTAGTTAAAATAATATTAATTATCACGGAAGGATATTGGAAAGCCGCGCCCTTTTTTGATGATGTTTATTCCAGTATATCGTGAAAATCCTTTTTAAAGCCTTCACCGTAAATAACCTGATATTCCTTCATAAAGCTTTCAAAGGTATGTTTAGCAAGCGAATGCTTACCCAAAGATGATAATGCCTTACATTTTAATATAGTCGCTTCTTCGTTAACCGGGTCAAAATAAAAAACATAGCCCGATATTTCAATTAATAGTTCCGCATCGCGTGTAGCATCAAGGGAATGAGCATAATGCAAATAGGTATCTATTACCTCGTTTGATATTTCAGATTTAAAACTATCAAGCCACTCGTATTCGTCATTTACCAAAAAGTTTCCCCTTTGGGTTATTGCAGAAAGAAATTTTATTCGCTCTATATCCAATAGCGCTTTATCCCTTACAATGTTCAAATAATCATAATAGTCGACATGAATATGATTAAAATCAATATCTATTTTCCAATAACCAGTATCCTTGGATAAATTGCAATAACCTAATCTATCGAGCAGGCTTTTTAATTTAGCTATATTCACTGATCTGTTATTGCGCGCGCTTTTGGCATCCTTATCAAACCATAATATTTCGTTCAGCTTTTCCGAACTCAGCCCCCGACCGCGTTTAACAGATGATAAAAGGATAACTAAAAAAAGCTCTTTTATAAGTGGGGTAAAATATTTGGTAATATCTACTCCTTCGGCATCAAATACCTGCAGATCACCAAAAAGAAAAATTGAATTTTTAAAAGGATTATCCGGGTTATATACCTTTACTTTATTTGTAATTTCAGCCGCTTCAACATCATGCATTACTACGGTTGCCGGCAAATTAAACTCCCTTGATTTGCGTTGTTTTATATATACTAATGTTAAAACTATAGTAATAAGGATAAAGCCGGCGATATAATACCAGTAGTTACTTTCCTTTGCAAGAAATGTTATTGGCCCAGCACCTAATGGCGGAGAAAGTAAGGTGTAAATATTTACTTTGGTTTGGTTATTCTCGGTGCGCAGCAGTGTTACTGCTATAAATTTTTTGCTTGCTTCGCAATAATACAAATCGGCAAAGGAATGCGTATCATGAAAATTGTATGGTATAGAATTACCAACTAAAGTATAAGCGGGTTTTAATAATGATCCGTGTATGAGTTGAAGGGTAGAATTGTATTTACGTTGCGGAAAAATAAGACCATAATAAGAATTTGTATGGCTGTCAATAATGAGTGAATTTCCCATTGCAAAATCATTATCACCCTCCTTTAAAGTAAATAGTTTTTTAAACGTTTTATCTTTTACTGTAAAACGCATCATATCATACAGGTTTGTAGGATTAAGTATTTGCTGGCCGCTGTAGTTGCCATACCCACCAAGTATATAAACGGTATCGCCCCTGGGCGTTGTACCCATGGCAGCAAGATACCGGGGCATAAAAAAATCGCCCTTGGGTTTAATGGCTTCCCAGGTATGTGAATTTAAATGATACTGTTGTACCGTGTTCTTATATACTAAATGACCATATCCGCCAAATAGGTATAAGGAGGAGTCGCTTATAGATATTGATTTGTTAAGGTGCCAAAAATCCGAGACATCGCCTGCTTCAAACTTCTTGTCCCAGGTATGTGTTGAGATGTTGTATTTGGAAATGAATTTTTTATTCTGAAAAAGGTAAAAATTGTATAAGTTGTTATCGTGTGGATTAAAAATAGATTGATTGCCCTGATTAAGAATTATTTTTCCGGAAGAATAGGGTAGGGCACTCCATTGCGAATTCCCGGCAGCATATCGATAGGCCGAATCGCTGCCAACAACATAAACCATTTCATTTTTAGCATCAAAAGCTACGCTGGCAACTCCATTAACCAAAATACTTTGGCCTGGTTGCCAATCGTGGTGCAATGCCGTGATCCATAAAGGATTGGTTACGCCCCCGTCATTCTGTGCATATAATTCATGGGCTATTTGGCCAAGTTCTTCATTTAAAGGCCAATTATATTTTAATACACCATTTTGGCTGATCCGTATATCACGCAATTTCATTGGGGGTATATCGGTAGTTTGAAATTGTTTATAATTATTTACCCCAAAAAGGACTTTATAGCATGAATTCTTTTTTAAATGAATGTTATTTTCAATGAAGGTATTACGACCCGAACTGAAAATAATTCTATCATGATCGTAATCAAATTTGATAGTTAATTTATTCCACTGATTAAAAAGCAATTTCGGATCAATATCAAATACTGTTTTGGTCAGTTTATCACCTACTATTAAATTAAAATGATTTTTAGTTGCCTGTGCATTGTATACCAGGTCGATATTCCGGTTGTCATTTTCAATTATCCTTATTATATAACCAAAATAGATTGTTCTGTTAGGATAAAAAGACATATCAAACGATATGTCAAAATTTTCATCAAAGCATAATGTTTTTCCCGGACTAAGGTCAAGCGATGTTCTTTTTTCCTGTACAACCTCGTGGCTTTGAAAACCCAGTCCATAAGACTGACAGTAGCTGTCCTGGCTAAAAATGACAACTAAAAGAAATATTGAAACAACAATCTTAAAAAAACAACAAATAAATCGCATTTATTTTTTGAGTTAATAATTACCCCAGGAAATAAGAACGCCTAAGTTAGTTTATAATCTGAAATATAGTTAATGGCTTTAAAACCAAATATCGTATCTGCAGCTTAATTAAGCCGATGTTAAAATCATAATTAATATATACAAATGAGATTAATGTAAAGAATGTTTTTCATCACATAAAGTGCTGTAAATGCTATGCTATTTAACCACCTGAATCTATCATCCGTATCTCTTTGCTTTTAATATATCAATTAATACATAATTAATTTTTTTTTAAGTCGGTCTCATTTATTTGCTATACCAAGCTTTAACAATTTAAAAAATTGCTCCATGCAGATGATTGAGAATCAAAATAACAAAATACGCAGGCAACTATCTCTACTATTTTATCAACAAGGAGTTCTGATCAACAAATATGAACCATAAATCTATTGATATGCCTGCGGGCAAAAAAAATATAAAAGTCACCTGCCCTCTTTTTTACCCAATAATGCTAACCAATTTACAAATTATAAAATGAAAATAATTAATCTTTCAGTACTTGCATTTTTAATGTTATGTCTCGCTTTTGCCGGTATGGCACAAACAAAACATAGCAAAAACACACTTTTTCCTACCTATAAAGGATTGATCATGGCCGGATACCAGGGTTGGTTTAGTGCGGCTGGCGATGGAAGCAATTCTTCGCACTATGTATATGGAAATGAAGACCGCTCCGGAATAGATTTATGGCCCGACGTAAGTGAATATGAAAAAACATATCCAACACCTTTTAAACTTGCAAACGGCCAAACCGCCCGTTTTTTTAGTTCGGCAGATAAAAGCGCCGTTGATCTTCATTTTAAGTGGATGCAGCAATACGGAGTTGACGGTGTGTTTATGCAGCGCTTTTTTAATGTAGCAAAAAATAAAGACAAGAAGAATGACAGATCTTCAATAATAATGCAGAACGCATTTGAAGCTGCTTCAAAGTATAAAAGAGCTATTGCAGTTATGTATGATCTGTCGGGACTGGCAGCATCCGGGGAAGATTGTTCTGCTATAATAGATGATTGGAAATATTTAGTTGATCAACTAAAAGTTACAAACCAGGAGGGCACACAAACCTATCTGCACTTTAATGGAAAGCCTGTTGTAGCCATTTGGGGTGTTGGATTTCCGGACCGTCCCTATAATATCAGGAATATCGGTTTGGAAAGACTGATAGACTTTTTAAAAAATGATCCGGTTTATGGTGGCTGCTCGGTTATGATAGGCGTTCCGAATTCATGGCGTACTTTACAGGGTGACTGTAATCCGGACCCTTACCTGCATGAATTGATTAAACAGTGTGATATTGTTTTACCATGGAGCGTACAACGTTATTCGCCATTGCTGCATAATGATATGAATAGATACCGGGATGATTTAATTGCGGATATGAAATGGTGCCGGGATAACAACATAAGTTATGTACCATGCGTTTACCCCGGATTTAGCTGGCACAACCTAAGCCGCTATGAATTTCCGGATTATGTAAAGCCTGTAGCATCAATACCGCGTATGGGGGGGCATTTTTATTGGCAAATGTTATCAACTGCCATATCAACCGGCGCAAGCATGTTGTATGTGGCCATGTTTGATGAAGTAAATGAAGGTACTGCTATTTTCAAGGTAACGGACAGTCCGCCTGTAAGCGCCAATCCAAACACTGCTTTTGCCAATCTTGAAGGAAAACCATCGGATTATTATTTGTGGTTAACCGGTGAAGCAAGTAAAATATTAAAACATGAAGTACCGCTTGATTTTAAGTTGCCGGTTCGAAAGGTTGAAAAATAAAAACATTCAATAAATAAGAAACACAAAACGCCTGGGATTATTAATCCCGGGCGTTTGTGTTAATACCGCTTGAAGAATACTTTACTCATTTTATTTACCTGTTTAGATGAATTTTGAATTGTTTTATCAGCGTTATAATAATCAAAGCTTGTTTGCACGGGTTGATTTTTCCCATGATATCGATCTCTATTTATTGCTCTTCAATCCTGTTTGAATAACCTTTTGAATTGTTCCATCAGCGTTAAAATATAGTTTATCCACGCAAACAGAGCGAAGGTTTCCTTGCCCCGACAGCACATCGTTGTGATAAAATGCATACCATTGCCCCTTGTATTCAACAACCGAACCATGACTAGTATCGCAACCTGTTGGATCTAAATAAACACCTCTGTCGGTCCAGGGACCTAATGGATTATTGCTGGTTGCATAATTGAGGCGGTTAGCATCTTTTCCGTCCACTTTATTGTTATCGGCATAGGTGAGATAATACACCCCGTTCCTTTTAAATACCCACGTAGCTTCGTGAAAATCCCTTAATCCTTGCATAGTCACTAAAGGCTGAGCCAATTCACACATATTTTCTTTCAACCTGGCTCCGGCGCATCTGCTGCCACCGCCATAATAAAAATAAGCTTGCCCGTCATCATCAATAAAAATACACGGATCAATCATCGCATAATTATTCTTACCTAAATCAAGATATCCTTTCGAAACAAAATCACTTGCCGGCTTTTTGCTTGTAGCAATTCCAATTTGCCATGTTTTATTCCACTCCGTTCCGCTGGGATGGGGGAAATAAAAATAATAAATACCATTTTTATAAACACAATCCGGAGCCCACATAAAGCCTCCTTCCTTGCGTCCCCATGGTACCTGGCTGGCACGTAATATTTCACCATGATCTTTCCAGGTTACCATGTCATCAGTTGAAAAAACATGGTATTGATCCATTAAATCACATCCACGTGGTGGATCTATATCATGTGAAGCATATACATATAACCGGCCATCTTTAAATACCCTTGCTGAGGGGTCTGCGGTATACATATTCCTGATAAATGGATTTATAGCCAGATCCTGAGCAAAACAACAACTAACTATTAATATTAAGGTTATGGAAAACAATGAGCGGGTAATTAATTTTCTTGGTTTTTTCATAATTAAAGGTTATAAATTTTATTCTAAAATTTTGCTGAACAAGGCAGCACTGGTAATTGGTTAAACTTGGTTAAATCACGAATAAAAACATAAACATTAACAAGATATTAATAATGGATTAATGAGCATATTCTTAACCTCATTTTTGATGGATTACAGTTTCTTTCATTGAGTAAATCCATTATTTTTCGACCTAAAATGATGCTATTCCGACGTTGGAATTTGGCCGCAACTACTCTATGAATTTAATACAAGATTATATAAATCTTTCCCCGAATACTGTAAAAATCTGGGCCTATGAGCATGGTAAATTTGTATTATAAAAAGAAACACAATGCAACCCAACATACAAACTTTAACATTCCCGGTAACCGGCATGAGCTGTGCCTCCTGTGCGGTGAGTGTGGAATCCATTCTTGGTTCACATAAAGGCGTGGAAATGGCGGAGATCAATTATGCTTCACAATTGGTTAAAGTAGCTTTTCACCCGGAGATAACCGGGGCCGCCAACCTGCGGCAAGCTGTACAGTCCATCGGCTATGACCTGATTATTGATACTGCGAATGGCAAGGAAAAGCAGGAAGAAGCGCAGCAAAACTATTACCAGCAATTGAAAAGGAACATTACCTGGGCCACGGCCTTGACCGTTCCTGTGGTATTGATCGGTATGGCTTTTAATCATATGCCCTATGCCAACTATATTATGCTTGCGCTTACCGCTCCGGTTTTATTTATCGCCGGTAAAGACTTTTTTATTGGCGCGTTTAAACAGCTCAAACATGGCAAGGCCAATATGGACACGCTGGTTGCATTAAGCACGGGGATCGCTTTTTTATTTAGTGCCTTTAATACATTTTACCCTCAATTCTGGATCAGACAGGGACTGCAAGCGCATGTTTACTTTGAAGCGGCTTCCGTGATTGTGGTTTTTATCCTATTGGGTAAGCTGCTGGAAGAACGTGCGAAATCCAACACTTCTTCCGCCATCAAAAAACTGATAGGGCTGCAACCGAAAACGGTGCTGCTGATCACGCCGAAAGGCGAAATAGAAACGGCTATAGCGGACGTGCAGACCGGTGACAAACTGCTGGTACGCCCCGGAGAAAAAATCCCGGTGGATGGTGAAGTATATGATGGTCATTCCTATGTGGACGAGAGCATGATCAGCGGCGAACCTGTGGCGGTTGAAAAAAAGCAAGGAACCAAGGTTTTTGCCGGAACCTTAAACCAAAAAGGCAGCTTTCGCTTTACAGCAGAAAAAGTAGGCGGAAGTACCTTACTGGCACAGATCATCCAACTGGTACAGGATGCGCAGGGCTCCAAAGCGCCGGTGCAGAAATTGGTAGATAAAATCGCCGGCATCTTTGTGCCTGTCGTTATACTCATCGCGTTGTTGAGTTTGGGTGCCTGGCTGCTATTTGGCGGACAGCATGCTTTTACTCAAGGTTTATTGGCGATGGTAACCGTATTAGTTATTGCCTGTCCCTGTGCTTTGGGACTGGCCACCCCAACCGCTATAATGGTAGGTATAGGCCGTGGCGCAGAAAATGGCATCCTCATTAAAGATGCGGAAGCATTGGAACTGGGTCATAAGGTAAACGCAGTGGTGCTGGATAAAACAGGTACTATAACCGAAGGAAAACCGGTAGTTACCGACCTGGTATGGACCGTTAATGCAAAAAATAGCCAGGATCAACTGCAAGCTATCTTTTCAGCAATGGAACAGCAGTCCGAACACCCGTTGGCAGAGGCTATTGTAGTTTACTTAAAATCAGTTAATGTAAGAACAGCAACCGTTTCATCCTTTAATAGCCTTACCGGCAGAGGAGTTGAAGCGGTGTTTAACGGCGAAACATATTTAGCCGGAAGCCATAAACTGATTGATGAAAAAGGCATTGCCATTCCTGATGATCTGAAAGTACCCATAGCCTCATATTTAAGCCAGGCAAAAACGGTGATCTATTTTGCGGATCAAAAACAGGTTTTGGCTATCGCCGCCATTGCCGATCAGATCAAAACAGGTTCAGCCGAAGCTGTACTGCAATTAAAAAAACAAGGCATCGAAGTGTATATGCTTACCGGCGATAATGCGCAAACCGCTGCCGCTATTGCCGAACAAGCAGGTATTGATCATTTTCAGGCGGATACATTGCCCTCCGGCAAAGCTGATTTTGTAAAGTCTTTACAGGCACAAGGTAAAATCGTAGCTATGATTGGTGACGGAATTAATGATAGCCAGGCATTAGCGCAGGCAGATATAAGTATCGCGATGGGCAAAGGTTCTGATATCGCAATGGATGTGGCTAAGATCACGCTGGTATCTTCTGATTTGCAGCAGGTGCCCAAAGCCTTGCGGTTGTCGAAGTTAACGGTGAGGACCATCCGTCAAAATCTGTTCTGGGCATTTATCTATAACCTGATCGGTATCCCGATTGCAGCGGGTATCCTGTTCCCGATAAACGGGTTTTTACTCAACCCGATGATCGCCGGAGCAGCGATGGCTTTAAGCTCGGTATCTGTAGTGAGCAACAGTTTAAGACTCAAATTTTCAAAACTTGATTTATAATAATTAATTCAAAATTCTATAAAACATGGAAACTCTAAAATTTAAAACCAATATCAATTGCGGCGGCTGTGTGGCCAGCGTAACACCCACCCTAAACGGACTGAAAAATATTCAACATTGGGAAGTAGATACAGCCAACCCCAGTAAGATTTTAACCGTAAAGGCTGATGATGCTTTAACAGCCGTTGAGGTAATGGATGCCTTAAATCAAAGGGGTTACAAGGCAGAAAAGATTTAACCGGTTTATGAACAACGCAAAAAATAAAAAAAGACTGTTTTAGTGTGTTGTAAAACGCTGCTGCAAAATATTAAGAACATGAAATAGGTGTAACAATTCTTATACAGCGGAGACAGGTAAATTATTTAATCACTTTTATTTGTGAAACGATAATATAGCGGTAAGCCTCAAGTGGCAATGTATCGTGTTTCCAGTTTAAGCTTACATTTATGGGAAATTTAGTGTTTTCGCTAATCCCCAATTGTTGTAAGCTGGCATTAATTTCATAAAATGGGGGTGGATTTTTTGTGGTGTCGTTCTCAATAGTTATTTCGAGGCCCCCACACATAGCACACGTACGATAATCATATCCAATTATAATACCCTTACTTTGATAAGGAGCTTCGTTGTTTTTTTTGCAGCCGACGATCATCAAACCTAAAGAAAGAACAAGAATTGATGTTTTCATGTTAACTTTATTACAATATACGCTCCATTAGTTCTAAACGCTACATCTAACAAATATTAAAATTTATATGCTTTTACACATAAAAAATATGGTCTGCGACCGGTGCCTGATGATTGTTCGCCAGCAACTGGAAAACCTGGGATTTACGGTAAATCAGATCACCCTTGGCCATGCAGAAATAACACCAGATCCTGATGAGGAACAATTACAGATGATTGCTGCCGCCTTAAAGGTTCCGGGTTTTGAGCTGATCAATAAGGAAGCGGATAAAACCGTGGAAGCAATCAAAAATATAGTCATTGAACTGGTACATCACTCGGATCTGGCTGAATTAAAAACATCCTACTCTGATGTGATCGCTGCCCGCTTAGGCAAAGATTATACCTATTTGAGCCGCTTGTTCTCCAATTCGCAGGATATGACTATTGAACGCTTTATTATTGAGCAGAAAGTAGAAAAGATCAAAGAATTGCTGGAATACGGGGAACTGAACTTGAACGAAATCTCCTATCAGATGGGCTACAGCAGCAGCGCCCATTTATCCACGCAGTTTAAAAGCATCACGGGGTTAACCCCAAGTCAGTTCAGATCATCCGGGCAGGATAAACGGAAACCTATTGATAAAATCTGATCCTGCTTGTTTTCTATTTTACAATAAGATGTAAATTAAAAACAGAATTATATAAAAATGTCATTGGGAACTTTTTTAATTTAGCAGCGTGAAAAGAATAGCAGTCATATTACTGGTTATCATTTACTCAGCATCTGTTTATGGCATTACCATAAACAAGTTTTATTGCTGCGGTAAATTGGCGAGCGTATCCCTGTCTGCTGATCATCAAGCCAAAAGTGACGGCAAAGCCGTTGGTTCTGCCTGCTGCAAAACCATTAAAGAAAACTTTAAAGTAAAGGACAATCATTTTTCGGCCAAAACCGATCTGACGCTCAAAAACTCATTTGCTTTAATTGCTCCTGTATCTTTCATTCCTGCTTCGCCGGAAAGAATTACTTTAAGAGAGGTAAGCGCTTACAACAGCCACGCACCGCCTGTCCAGCGTGACCCACTTTACATCCTCTACTCCAACTACAGAATTTAATACCTCCGGTACATCCTCCGTCATTTGTTTAATTGCCATCCGGGCGAATTAGACCACTCCATTTATTAATTATATTTTTTCTTAACCCATTTATTGCTGAATGATTTCAGCATCAACATATTTTATTCTTTTTAAAATGAAAACTATTAAATTTTCAATCGTTTTGCTTGCGCTGCTTTTTTCAAGGTCTTTGGTGCAAGCCGGTAGCTTTAATGCTAAAATTAATCCATCAGTTCAAGATTCACTTGTAGCTATTAAACATATTCATTTATCCGATTATAAAGTCCTGGAAAGTGGCGCAATTGTTATCTACGAACGTCAGCGGCCCGGTAATAAGCTCAATCTTTTTAAACCTATTGTTACGCATTATTTCAGTGTAAAGGGTTCTGATCAGGTTTACCTGCTTACGCTGGAAAATCTGAAAAAGATTTACAAAGACGGACAGGCTTTCAATGTTTTAGATACCCATTTCAGTATCGATGGCGACCTGCTTTCTTATGATAAAATACATCATGAATTCAGGGTCAACTATTATCTGTCAAAAACTGACCGCGCCTAAACATAAAAGTGTAATTAATCATCAAATCATATAAATAAAAACGCATGAAAAAAGTAATGTTAATGGCTGTTGCCATCCTATTCTCCGCAGCCACCGTTTTTGCTGCCCATACCAATAATCTGGCATCTGACACTACCAAAACCAAAAAGGTTAAACCTGCAAAGGTGCAATATACTTGCCCTATGCACCCGGATGTACTGAGCGACAAACCAGGTAAATGCATTAAACCAAATTGCGGTATGACCCTGGTTAAAAAAGAACCGGCTAAGAAAGCCGCAGCCATGAAAATGTAAAATGATTTAATCCCGTCTGTCCGTCAGTTGGCGGATGGGCGGGATTATTAAAACTTATTACGATGATTAATCAACTCATTTCCCTGTCTTTAAAAAACAGGTATATCGTTTTACTGATTGCGGCCGCTCTCTTTGGATGGGGAGTGTACGCGGTAAAGGAAAACCCTATCGACGCCATACCCGATCTGTCGGAAAACCAGGTGATCGTATTTACAGAATGGCAGGGCCGCAGCCCGCAGGTAATGGAAGATCAGGTGACCTACCCGCTGGTGAGCAATCTGCAGGGTATCCCAAAAGTAAAAGCCATCCGGGCGACTTCCATGTTCGGAATGAGCTTTGTTTATATTGTTTTTGATGATAAAGCCGATGTATACTGGGCAAGAAGCCGGGTGCTGGAAAGATTGAACTATGCGCAGCGATTATTACCGCAAGGTATCACCCCAACGCTCGGGCCGGATGGTACAGGCGTTGGTCATATTTTATGGTACACATTGGATGCAAAAGGCATGGATTTGGGTGAACAACGCGCCCTGCAGGATTGGTATGTAAAACTGGGATTGCAAACAGTGCCCGGCGTAAGCGAAGTAGCTTCTTTCGGCGGCTTTGAAAAGCAATACCAGGTCACCATTGATCCGCATAAACTTAATTATTATAATATCCCCTTATCGCAGGTACTCAAAGCCATCAAAAGCAATAATAATGATGTAGGTGGACGCAAGTTTGAAATGAATGGCACGGGCTATATCGTAAAAGGACTGGGCTATATCAAATCCTTATCAGATGTAGAGAATATTCCTATTGGTGTAATCAATACCATACCCGTAAAGATAAAAGATGTAGCAACAGTACAAATGGGTGGCGATGAGCGCCTGGGAATATTTGACCAGAATGGCGAAGGTGAAGTGGTTGGCGGTATCGTGGTGATGCGCTACGGCGAAAATGCGGACAAGGTGATCCATGCGGTTAAAGATAAAATGGCCGATATTCAAAAAGGATTGCCGCCGGGTGTGAAATTCAAGATCGCCTATGACCGCAGTCAACTCATTGAAAGCGCGGTAAATTCCGTTAAGCATACACTGATCGAGGAAATGATCACCGTATCTATTATCGTTATACTGTTTCTGTTTAGCTGGCGCAGCGCTTTGAGCATTATTATTCAGATACCGATCACTATTGCCGCCAGCTTTATTCTGCTCAACGCCTTTGGCATCAGCTCCAATATCATGTCTTTAACGGGTATCGCTTTAGCTATCGGGGTAATTGTAGATAATGGAATTGTAATGGTAGAAAACTCGCATAGGAACCTATCCATTGCACAACAAAAAGAAAAACCATGACCACAGCAGAACGAATTAAAATTATAGAAGCCTCCTGCAAGCAGGTTGGGCGTGGCGTGTTTTTTTCCACGCTCATTATTGTGGCTTCATTCCTGCCGGTATTTTTACTGGAGGGGCAGGAAGGTAAATTGTTTGGCCCGCTGGCCTGGACAAAATCTTTTATTCTCGCCATTGATGCCATCCTTGCGGTAACGCTGGCCCCGGTACTGATTTCTTTTTTCCTGAAAGGAAAATTGAGAACTGATGACCGCAATCCGCTGACCAATACATTAGAAAAGATCTACCGGCCGATCCTCAACTGGTGCGTTACCTGGCGTAAAACAACTATCGGGATCAACCTTATTGCTTTATTGATCAGCATACCGTTACTGTTAAGTTTAGGCAGTGAGTTTATGCCGCCATTGGATGAAGGAACTATCCTGTTTATGCCGGTTACCCAGCCGGACGTATCTAACACAGAGGCCAAACAGCTTTTACAGGTACAGGATAAGATCATTAAAAGTGTGCCCGAAGTAGCCAATGTTTTAGGCAAAGCCGGGCGGGCGAATACCGCAACGGATAACTCACCGATTAGCATGACAGAAACCATCATCCTGTTAAAACCTAAAGACCAATGGCGCAAAGGGTTAAAAAAGGAAGATATTATCAATGAACTGAATGCCAAACTGCAAATCCCCGGCGTGGTCAATGGCTGGACACAGCCCATCATTAACCGCATCAATATGCTTTCAACAGGCATCCGTACCGATGTGGGCTTAAAAGTGTATGGACAAAATCTGGATACCATCGCCGCTTTGTCTAACCAGATGAAACAGGCATTGCAAGGGATTAACGGAATAAAAGATCTTTATGTTGATCCGATCACCGGCGGTAAATATCTGGATATCCAGGTGAATAAAGAGGCTATCGGAAGATATGGCCTTAGCGTGGATGATGTGAACGAAGTGGTGGAAAGCGCCCTGGGTGGCATGAACCTGACCACTACGGTTGAGGGCAGGCAGCGGTTCAGTGTAAATGCAAGGCTCGCTCAGGATTACCGTAACAACCTGGACGCTATCAAAAGGACGTTGGTACAAACAACTAATAATGGACCAATTCCCTTGTCATCTGTTGCTGATATAAAGATCAGCGATGGCCCGGCCATGATCCAGTCCGAAAACGCGCTGTTAAGAGGAACCGTATTATTCAATGTACGTGACCGTGATTTGGGCAGTACGGTAAAGGAAGCGCAGGACAGATTGAACAGTATGGTAAAAACGCTTCCGAAAGGTTATTATGTGGAATGGAGCGGCCAGTATGAAAATTTGATAAGGGCAGAACATACTTTGAAGCTGATACTGCCAATTGTACTGCTCATCATATTTGCCTGTTTGTACTTTGCCTTTCATTCCATTCGCGAAGCATTTTTCAGCCTGATCAGCATTCCGTTTGCATTGATTGGTGGTGCTTATATGGTGTATTTCTTTGGGGTGCATTTATCGGTTGCTGTAGCGGTCGGATTTATTGCCTTGTTTGGCATAGCAGTAGAAACGGGCATCGTGATGGTCATCTACCTGAATGATGCCATGCAGCAATTAGTTACCTTAAAGGGTAATTCGGCAGCAACCATTACACGCGAAGACCTGCGCACCTATGTAATGAATGGCGCGGTAAAACGCTTACGCCCCAAACTCATGACGGTTTGCGTGGCTCTGTTTGGTTTAGTACCCGTGCTTTGGGCAACTGGGACTGGCAGCGATGTGATGCTACCAATTGTGTTGCCGATGATCGGCGGGGTTTTAACTTCTTCCACCCATATTTTACTGGTTACCCCACTCATCTTTTTGATGGTAAAGGAGTATGAGTTAAAGAAATATGGCAAGCTGGAAGTATTAGATGTAAAGGAGTAAAAACATGAAAACGAAATATCAGATTATAGTTACGTTGCTCACCTGCTTTGCTGTCATATCAGCAAAAGCGCAGGCCCAGCGTCTGCCTTTAGACAGCGTTTTGGCTCGTGTCACTACTAACCCGGCGTTGCAGGCTTATGATGCCAAGATTAGTGCGCAGGATGCCTATGCAACCGGGGCAAAAAGTCTGGATGCACCGAAGATCAGCGCTGGTCAGTACCAGGTTCCCTATCAGTTTAGTCCTAATGGAGGCTCGTTCATGATTGAGGCCGAACAGATGTTCACCAATCCGGCAAAACTCCGGGCAAAAGAAGATTATATGAAAGGGATTTCAAAAGTAACAGCAGAGGACAAGAATTTCCTTAAAAATCAACTGATCGCCCAGGCGAAGCAATATTATTATGAACGGGTAGTACTGGAGAAAAAGCTGACCTTATTGCAGAACACCCAAAGCCTGTTAGAATATATGCTGAAGGATGCTAACATCCGGCTGACCTACGGAAAGGAAAAGCTGCCTAATGTTTACAAGGCTAAAGCAGAGCTGTTTGAACTGGACAATACCCGTGAGGAGTTAAACAATGAGATCAGCCAGAAAAACATCATGCTCAATACGCTGATGAACCGGGACAAACAAGCCGCTTTTACTGTGGATACAACTATTGTATTAAATAACTATGAAAGCATACTGACAGACACCGCAACACTGGCGAATGCCCGGAGTGATATTAGAAGCATCAATAAGAATATTGAATTGCAGCAATTAAATGCCCAGGTGGAATACAGCAAACGCAAACCCGATTTCGGCATTCAGGCGGCACATATGATCAGTTATGGCGGCTATGCTAACCAGTATATTTTGATGGCTTCTGTTACCATTCCTATTGTTCCCTGGGCCTCTAAAGAATACAAGGCCAACTTGAAAGGTATCCGTTACGAAGTAGAAGAGTTGCAACAGCAAAAAATCAATATGCTGAATCAGGCTGAGGGTCAACTGGCAGGTATAAGAACAGACATAGTAAGCAAGAAAAGGCAGATCAATAACTACCAACAAAATATTATTCCTGCTCTGCAGAATAGCTATAAAACGGCATTACTGGCCTATGATCAGAATACCGGCGATTTGCCATCTGTATTAATTGTAATTAAGGATCTGCAAACATCCAGAATGGATGCTTTAGACCGCTTGCAGGAATTGTTAACCTTACAGGTAGCTTATGAGAGGGAAAATGAAACTACAACGCTGCCACTAAATAATCAGATCAAATGAAAAATATTAAAATCATAATATTCAGCTTGCTGTTAGTCACAATGTTGTTTGCCGCTTGCTCTGATCAAAAAAAGGAACCGGCTAAAGAACAGGCAAAAAGTGATGTAAAATATACCTGCCCTATGCATCCGCAGATTATGGAAGATCATCCGGGCAGCTGCCCGATTTGTGGCATGACGCTAGTGAAAAAATCAGGCCAGGCCAGTGAAGGTGCTGGTATCAGCCTAAATACTGTTTTACAGCCGGTAAATTCTTCCGTGATTTCAACCGTTCCTGCTATAACGCCTGAACAAAAGGAAACACCAACAACGATCTCTGCCCAGGGTTACCTCGACTTTGATTCGCGTACATTTAATAATATCGCATCCCGTTTTTCGGGCCGTATCGAAAAGCTGTACATCAAATATGCATTTCAGGAAATCCACCGCGGCCAGCGCATCTTTGATATCTACAGCCCCGATATGGTTACCGCTCAACAGGACTTGATATTCCTGACAAAAAACTCGGCACAGGAATCAGGATTGATAAATGCCGCAAGACAGAAATTATTACTACAGGGCATGACCTACGAACAGGTTAACCAGGTTGTTAAAACCGGGAAGCCGTTTTACAGCCTGCCGGTTTATAGTCAGTACGACGGTCATGTACATGATATGCCGCACAGCCAAATGGCAGGCGCTTCAAATGCTGAAACACTGTCGGACTTTGCTAATAATTTGCCATTAGCAATCAAGGAGGGAATGTATGTCGAAAAAGGACAGAATCTGTTTAATGTGGTCAACCCGCACATGCTTTGGGCCGTTATTAAAATTGATCAGTCTGCAATTGCCGGTTTAAAATTAAATCAGCCGGTTACCATTACGCTGCCGGATCTGCCGGGTAAGACCATCAGCGGAAAAGTTAATTTTATAGAGCCGACTTTGCAGGGTGGTGATAAGACAATCAGCATCCGCGTTTATCTGGATAATATGGATCATGGGCTGAAAGTAAACAGCCTGGTTAAGGCTACCATACAAACCGGCAGCACAAATGGTTTATGGATACCCCGGTCTGCACTGGTTGATTTGGGCCAAACAAAAATTGTGTGGTTAAAAAATGGTGCAGCGTATCAGGCACACCAAGTAAGTACGGGTACAATTAGTGGTAACGAAATACAAATTAGAAAAGGTTTATCCTTAACAGATAGCCTGGCATCCAATGCTCAATATTTAACAGACAGTGAAAGCTTTATTAAAACACAAAGCCATGAATAAAAAACATTTTTTAGGATTAAGCGCAATCGGGCTCTTATCCTTCATCGTATTGATTGCTGTACTTTTTACAGCTTGCACCCAAAAACCGAAAGCTTTGGCGGTTAAGACATCAAACAAGGCTTATTATACCTGCTCTATGCATCCTCAGATTCATGAAGATCATCCGGGCAACTGCCCCATCTGCGGCATGAAGCTGATCAAGGTGGAGGTGACCGGAAACAGTATGGATATGGCCGTGAATAAGATCAGGCTAACCGCCTCGCAAATTCAACTGGCAAGCATCCAAACAGATACCATAAGGGAAGAAAATGTGGGTAGCGAAAAGACACTGACCGGAACAGTAACTGCTGATGAAAACAAAGCGGAAGCGCTGAGCGCAAGGTTAGCAGGAAGGATACAACAATTGTTTGTAAGAACGACCGGCGAAAAAATAGCTATCGGTCAGCCGGTTTATTCCATTTACAGTGAAGACTTGCAGGAAGCGGAAAAGGAATACCTGCTTGCTAAACAGCAACAAAAAGTACTGCATAACCCGGATGTAGATTACCAGCAACTCATCAGTGCCGCCGAAAATAAACTGCAATTATGGGGCTTGTCGCCATCTCAGATCAGGAACATAGCGGCTTACGGAAAAGTCTCTGCAACTACAACGGTATTAAGTAAAGTTAGCGGAACCGTCAGTGAGATTGCTGTTCATGAAGGAGATTATGTAACCGAAGGGATGTCGATCTTAAAAACACAGGCATTAAGCGCCTTATGGGTAGAAGCTCAACTGTATGCCAGCGAAACAGGTAACTATAAAGAAAATGACCGGGTAAGTGTTGCCTTTCCTGATCTGGGCGGCCAGGCTATTAGTGGTAAAGTTGAATTTATCAACCCCGAATTATCAGCGGCCTCCAAAGTGGATTTAATAAGGGTTAGCATTCCCAATCCACAGGGGTTAATCCGGCCCGGAATGCTGGCTTATATTTCAATTGCAGGTGGTAATAACCATACTTTAGCGGTGCCGGTTTCGGCTATTTTAACGGATGGAAAAGGCAGCCAGGTATGGGTCAAAAATGCAGATGGCAGTTTTTCATCCAGGATGATCAAACCGGGGGATGGTAATCAAAACTATGTACCTGTTCTTTCAGGCTTAAATGCCGGGGACATTGTAGTCACCAATGGAGCTTATTTGTTGAATAGTGAGGCGATATTTAAAAACGGAGGTGATAATATGGCTGGCATGAAAATGTAAATCAAAATGAGCAAAGAAATTCAATTACAGTCTGTTATTACCTGTCCAAATTGCGGTTATCAAAAAGAAGAAACGATGCCTGTGGACGCCTGTCGGTATTTTTATGAATGTACAAATTGTACCGCTTATTTAAAACCACTTGCAGGTGATTGTTGTGTATTTTGCAGTTACGGAACAATAAAATGCCCGCCTATGCAAGCTGGTAACTCTTGTTGCAATTAATGAAGGTAAAACAAGCAAAACCTAAATGCATCATTTAGGTTTTTGGGTCGTTCTCCTTGCCGTTGAATAGGGATTACAGCTTGTTGTTTAAAACCTGAAATTTAACTCCGGGAGAAACAGCGCTTATTTCGCCAATAGCGCTTGTCCTTCAAAGACTACTCCCGGCCAGCCATGAGCGATAAACTGCCTGATGTTTTGGTGATCTGCGCCATTAGGATTATTTAACACAGAGCGGTAGTGTTCAGCAAATAGGCAGAGCGTGTCTTCTGCATTCAGGTTGTTTATTTGGGCAAAGGTAAAAACCTTAGCACTGCCTTGATTTTGAGTTGACTCATTAAATACATCTCCATTTTTAAAGGCGGTAGCCTGGTGTTGATAATGTGTCTCTATAAATGCAATTACATCTTTAAACTCAATTGAATTTTCTTTTACTCTTTTAAGTAAGGTTGTTAGTTGGTCGGTCATTTAGGATGTTTTTCGGGATGCAAAGCTAAATAAATGCACCTATATGGTTTTACTGTTTTTTTGGAGATACAATCTTGATAGAAACTTTTAAATAGTTCCTTTATCAGATAAAAGCGTAATCAGCTCTTTTTGCAAACTCACCCCTTTATCGGCATTGTACCATTGTTGCAGCGCTATTTTCTTTTGTTCCATCTCAACATTATCTTTTAGCAGCTGATTATATAATTGCTGGCAGCCGGCTGGTCGCGGCCCCCAAACTTTAAGATCATTATTACCAATTTCTGCAATGATAAGTTTTGGGATAGATTTGCTCCCATTTGTCAGATATTGATTGATCAAAAAGGGTTCCTCATCCCTTAACTGATAATCTACCTTTATCAAGGGGTTTAAATCTGATAACCTATGCAGAAATGGCACACTGTGAGCTGCATCGCCACACCAGGGTTCGGTGATAATTGTCCAAAGCTGTTCATCTTTAATGCTTTCGATAATAGTGGCCAATTCATCATTTAAAATACCTGTTTTTAGCCAACGCTCCTGCCTCGCCCAATTTAACTTTGTATAGTCCAAATAGTGAGGGTCAGTATAAGGCGATGGCGGATTCGGATCGGTTAAAATTTGCTGAAAGAGGTGCTGATAGCTTTTAAAATCCATTTGCCCAAACTTACTAAGAAATTTAAAAAGGCAAGTGTTGTTATCGCCATAAAAAGCTATGAATTAAGTTGGTTTTTGCTTGTAATTTAGTCAACGTGTTGTTTCATTTTATTCTGTTAAAAGATTTTAACTTTAACCAACACTGTAAATATGCAATACCTCATACTCATCGGCATTATTTTGGCCATAACAGGCATTTTGCTTATCTATTTCCTGAAAGAGCCTATAAAGCTTAGCGATAAATTATTGATGGTGATATTGGGGACCTTTGTTATCAAGTTTTTACTTGACGGGGCTTCCGTGATAACGGGCAAATTCCTGCTGAGCGGCATTGCGGCGGTATTTGGAATCAGTTCTATTATTACCTGCGGCTGGTATATCAAATACTTAACCAATACGGGGGCCAAATTCGGCATCAGGCAGGTAGTCATTTATATCCCGCTGTTTATATTGATTGTGCCGATTATCATTTTTATGCGGGGACCAATCACCAATGTTTATGCCGGCACTTATTACAACATTGTGCTGGAGGTAATGATTGCGCTTATCCTGTATTACTTTTGGTTTTGTATCGATATGTTACGCAAGCACCGCAAACTCATCAGGGAGTATTATTCGGGGCAGTCGGGTACCATTACAGTTAACTGGATCATTATCATCCTGGTACTTCAAATTGCTGAGTTTATATTGAAAGGCGTGCTGGCACATTTTTTTACCAATATCAACCCGGATATGCAAATTGTTACCAACGAATATTGCTATATTATTGAGACATTTTTATTGGTGGTGCTGGGTATATGGCAGCAAAGTATTCCAGTTTTTATTGCAGGTAATGAAGAGGTAAACAGCGCCACGCTGCAAGCAGATGACCTGAAACGGTATCAACAAAAGTTGGAGAAGTTTATGGACGAACATCAGCCTTATCTTGATCCTGAACTAACCATCGAAAAACTAAGCGAGCTCACACGTATCCGCAAACTATCCTTGTCACAAACCTTAAATAAAGGGTTCAATAAAAACTTTTTCACATTTATTAAAGAATACCGCATCAGACACGTGGAACAGATTCTGAAAAATAGGACGGGAAATTCAACTATTATGGATATTGCCTATCAAAGTGGCTTTAACAGCAAAACCGGGTTTAATCGCGCTTTTAAAGAAGTAACCGGCAAAACGCCCACCGAATATTTAGAAAATTAGCTTCAGTTTCCTGTTCAGGGAGGGTGCCACTTTTATTTATCTAAAGTGGCACTTCGGTTTATGGGCCTTGCACTAACATTGTATTACCAATTACAAGTTAAATGCATAGAAACATGAAGAATATTTACAGATTATTCGTAATCGCTATTTTATTTTGCCTTAATCAGGCTGTGCAGGCTCAAACTGCAAAAATTTCGCTGAATGGCAACTGGGAGTTTCACGAGTATAATGGAAATACCCCCAATATGGCCGAATGGCGATCGGCTACGGTTCCCGGCCTGGTGCATACCGATCTGCTGGCGCACCAATTGATTCCCGACCCGTTTTATCGCGATAATGAGACAAAGGTACAATGGGTAACCAATACCGATTGGGAATACCGCAAAACTATTAAGGCAGATGAAAGCCTGTTGGGCCATAAAAATATTGAGCTGGTTTTTGAGGGATTGAATACCCTGGCCGATGTTTATATGAATGGCAAATGGATACTAAAAACAGATAACATGTTTCGCGAGTGGCGGGTAAACATTAAGCCTTTTTTAAAACCCGGGGATAATGTGGTTGCTGTAGTTTTCCATCAGCTTAAACCCGAAATTACCCGGCTGGATAAAGAACACCCGGATGAAGATACCGGTTTGGATACAACGAATGCTATGGTAAAAGGATTTGCCCAGAGCCTGAAACAAGGCAGCTATATCCGCAAAGCCGCTTATGAAAAAGGCTGGGACTGGGGCCCATCCATGATAACATGCGGCATATGGCGGCCGGTTTATATTCAAACCTGGGATAATGAGCGCATCTCAGACTTCGGAATAGTGCAAAGCGATATCAGCAAACAGGCGGCACATATTAATGCCAATGTGCAGGTATATGCAATGGTAAAAACCGCGGCAGTATTAAAACTGGAATATAGCTTTAACGGACAAAAAACAGCCTTCAGTTACCCGGTAACCTTACATGAGGGTAAAAATGAACTTAGTTACCCTATTAATATTGCTGATCCTAAACTTTGGTATCCCAATGGCTACGGCCCGCAAAACCTTTATCATTTTAAGGCTACATTGCTTACCAATAATAAAATCGCTGATGAGGTGTCTACAAGGTCAGGATTGCGATCGGTAAAATTGAATACAGAGCGGGACAGCGCCGGACGTAAGTTTGAATTTATTGTGAATGGCATCCCTGTATTTGCCAAGGGGGCTAATATTATTCCGTTCGATCATTTCCCGACAAGGGTTACAAAAGAGAAATATCGCCACTTTTTACAGGCTGCGGCCAATGCCAACATGAATATGATGCGGCTTTGGGGCGGCGGCTATTATGAAACCCAGGAGTTTTATGATACATGCGATGAATTGGGCATTATGGTATGGCAGGATTTTATGTTTGCCAATGCCACGCCGCCAAATTTTTTACGTGAGAATATTGAAAAGGAAATTGACTACCAGGTAAGGCGCTTGCGTAACCACCCTTGCCTTGCGGTATGGTGCGGTAATAACGAGATAACCATAACCATGGAAAGTGGTATGGGCGCTATACCTGATGCATTTAAATCACTGTTTGAACTATTGAAACCAAAAGGCGTAGCTCCTTATATTAACTATTTCAGCTATTTTCAGGAAACGATACCTAATATCGTTAAGGGGTTAAGTCCCGAGATGCCGTATACCAATAGCGCACCGACAGCCAATTTTGAGGCACAAACGCCAACCTTTAACTCGGGCGACAGGCATAATTATGATGTTTGGTGGAACAACAAGGATATCGAGGTGCAATCAGGCTATCATGTGCGGTTTATGAGCGAAACAGGTATACAGGGTTTCCCTGATATGCAGACTATAAACTCGTTTACTTTGCCAGAGGACCGGGCGCCAAAATCACGCATAATGAATGCCCACCAAAAAAATTATCTGGTAAACGGGAATGGTGTTATAGCCAAAATCATCAAATCAGAATATAAGGAAACTACAGATTTTAACACCTTTGTTTATTTGAGTCAACTGGTACAGGGAGAGAGTTTAAAAATATTTGACGAAAGTATGCGCCGTCAACGGCCATTTTCAATGGGTTTTCTGTACTGGCAATTAAATGATAGCTGGCCGGTAATTTCATGGGCAACCTCCGACTATTATGGCCGCCCGAAGGCCGCAATGTACCTGGCAAAACATTTCTTTGCGCCCGTGCTGGTATCACCATTTATGGAAGATGGGAAAGTTAATATCTACATCGTATCTGATAAAACCACCAATATACCTGCAACTTTAACGGTGAAGCTGATGAATTTTAACAGCAAAGTACTGTTCAACAAAAAAAGCAGCGTAATTGTTAAACCGTTATCCAGCAGCTTAGTGCTAAGTATTTCGCAAAAAGAGCTGGATGATGCTGGTTATGATGCCGGAACAAGCTTTATATCGGTTCAGTTAAGCAATAGCGAAGGCGTTTTATCATCAAACCAAATGTTGTTTAAAAAGCCAAAGGATCTTACATTTCCCGCGGCTCCGGTTCAAAGCAGTATTGTTAAAGCAGGAGATCATTATCAGTTAACATTGTCTTCGCCGGTGCTGGCGCCACGAGTAGCGGTTTCTTTTGAGGGACAGGATGCCGAGCTTTCAGACAACTTTATAAACGTATTGCCCGGTGAACCTGCAAAAATTACCATTACCAGCAAAGCATCGCTGGATCAACTTCAAAAATCACTGAAAATTATAGCATTGAACTCATACAACTGATAGCGTTTGAGGCGAACATTCCCAAAACATTTTTTAATGATTTTTGTCAGTGTGAAACCATTATAAAAAAGCAAGCCAGAAATGGCTTGCTTTTTTATTATTTAACGGCGGGAGATCGGGTTGTAGTAACTCATTCTTTAGCTTCTAATCTGAAAGATACCCATATTTTACCTTTTGCTTTTTGGCGATGGCTTTAACCAAAGTATTGTAGTTTTCTTCTGTAAAAACCTCGCCGTCAGCTACCGAAAAAACCAATGTATAAGTGAGTTTGTTTTTCAATTTGGTTGTGATGCGCATTACTAACTTTTGTTGCCCGGACACATTGCGATAAACAATATCTATTTGTTTTATATCAGTAAATGGCACATAATCGGGTATTTTGTTGGTGCTGCCTGAGATTTTGATTGCCGGTAAAAAGGCTGCAATAGAAAGGTTGCCAGCATTGGCACCCTCTACAATGTCTTGTACATTTTCCATTCCCCAACTAAGTCCGTCGAATTTACCCGTTGCTATTTCTGCAGGCTTATTTTGCATGTAATGCACTATACCTGCGTATGAGATGATCAGTTCATCGCCATTGGCATACTGCCATTGAAGCAGATAGTTGTCTGTGTTGATAAGATATTTTTTGAATTTAATTTTCTCCAATAAATAAATTACCGAAAGACCAATAAAAAGTATACCGATGGCACCCGAAAAGCCATAAACGTCGCGAAGCAGAGCATTGTCTGAACGGTTCCATGATTGCTGGAAAGAGTAAATCCAAAACGGCAAATCGGCAAGTAAAATGATAAGGCAGAGGTTCGTTGTTTTGGATAACTTAAGATAGCTTTCGTCAATGATTTTTTTTGCTTCGGCGGTCATACTTATTTTTAATCCCTAATATAGGGAATTAGTATAATTCAGATAAAGAGCACTTTCTGTAAAAAAAACATAAAAATCAAGTAGTATTCGATATGGTGATAGCAGCTTTATTTGGAGTTTTCGCGTTGACAGATCATTATAATTAGACGGACGATTTGGCCAAATTGAAATGTTAGTCTTGAGAGTTCATATAGTCTCGGCTTATTTCTAATCAATAATTTAAAACAAGAGCAATTGTTATTTTAAATTTTGGTAAAAAACTAAAATAGTGGCGATTCTTATTTTAAATTTTGCTGAAAAACTAAAATAGCGACCCGCCTTATTCGCTCCGCAAACTCTTTACCGGGTTGGCCAAAGCCGCTTTGATGCTTTGATAGCTTACCGTTAACAGCGTAAGCAGGATTGCTCCCGCCGCGGTTACAGCAAATATCCACCACGACAAACCGGTACGGTAAGCATAATGCTGCAACCATTGTGACATCAGATAATGGGCCAACGGAGTAGCCAGTACAAGAGCAACAACAATGAGGCGGATAAAATCGGTAGACATGGCGCCCCAAAGACTGAACACCGAGGCGCCGAGCACTTTGCGCACGCCAATTTCCTTAACGCGCTGTTCGGCAGTATAGGAAGCCATACCAAATAAGCCGATGCAACTGATCAATACCGCCAGCGCGGCAAAACTATCGGCCAGTTTACCTACACGCTCTTCATCCGCAAATTTCTGGGCATAGTCGTCATCTGCAAACCGGTATGAAAACGGAACCGATGGCGAGTAGGTTTTGCAAACTATAGCAATTTGATTCAATGCATGATGCGCGCCTATAGCGGGGTTAATCCGGATGATCACGTTATCAAACGGGCCGCGGCCTATGCGGAACAGGCATGGTTTAACGGCTTCATATGGCGATTCCATCACCATATCCTTAATTACTCCTATTATAGTCATGTTCTTTTTACCCACCATCATCACCTGGCCTACAGGGTTTTTCAGCGCCATTGCTTTTACGGCGGCCTGGTTCAATACTATGGCGGCCGAATCGGTCAGCAACTGGCTGGAAAAATCCCTGCCATCAGTAAACTGCCAGCCCACGGTTTTGCCGAAAGCTGTTGTTACGTTAATATTGCCAAAGAAAGTGGTCAATGCAGGATCTTTGCCCTGCCAGCTCACATCTCCGCGGTTATTGTTTACCCCGGTTACCGGGCTGGATGATTCGGCCAGGGCAGATACAGCACCGCTCTTCAACAGATCATCACTTATCGCTGCAAACTGGCGATGCAGGTCGTCATTGGTTACCTCAATATTCACCAAACCGTTCCGGCTGTAGCCAATCGGGCGGTTTCGGGCAAACTGTACCTGTTTATAAACCACAATGGTGCCAATAATAAGTAGGATAGAAATAGTAAACTGACTAACCACCAGTATCCGGCGTGGCATAGCCGCGTAACGTCCCGCTTTAAAAGTGCCTTTTAAAACCTTTACCGGGTTAAAGGACGAAAGATAAAGTGCAGGATAACTACCCGCAATTAAGCCGGTAAGTAAGGTAAAGCCAATACCCGCCAGCCAAAAAGAAGGATTATCCCATGTTACCTCCATATGTGTACCGGCAATGCTGTTAAACCAGGGCATAGCCAGCTGAGCCAGTAGCAGGGAGAAAGCAAAAGCAATTAATGCGGTTAACACGGATTCGCAATAAAACTGTTTGATGAGCTGCCCGCGCAAAGAACCAACCGCTTTGCGGATACCAACCTCTTTGGCCCGGCGCTCGCTCCGCGCGGTACTGAGATTCATAAAATTGATACAGGCCAGCAGCAAAACAAAAACACCTATCCAGCCGAACAACCATACATACTGAATTGCGCCGCCGGTATTTATGCCGTCTTTAAACTCCGAATAAAGGTGCCATTTGGACATTGGCTGCAAAAAAATTACCGGTTTATATTTGATATCCTCCCGGCTCATATTGCGGAGTTTGATGTCTTTAATCTTAGCCGATACTGACGCCATATCTGCTTGATCTGCCAATTGCGTATAAATAAATATAGAATTATCGCCCCAGTCTGTCGGTGATCGTTGGTTACCCGGTGCATGTATGTAATAATCCCAGGCACCAATATAGGCGGTACCATGCAGTGATGTGTTTTCGGGCAGGTCCTCATAAACACCGGAAACTTTAAAAACATCCTTATTGTCCAGCTTAACAACTTTTCCGATAGCAGCATCCGTTCCGAATAGGGCCCTTGCAGTGCTTTGTGAAAGTAAGATGGACGATGGATATTTCAGGCTACTCCGTGAGCCGGCTAGCATCCGTAGCGAAAATATCTCCGGGGCCTCATCACCCATAAAATATCCGGGGTAGGTAATATGCTTGTCGCCCGTACTGAATACATGCTGCTCGGACCATGACGACAGTGCGATATGTTTAAAGTACATCCCATAATTTTTGCGCAGTTCCGCTGCTATCGGCAGGGCCACAGCTGCTCCGGTATTAACCGAACCATTTGTTGTTTCGTTTTGCGTCACCTGTGCAATGCGGCCATAGTTAGCATGATATTTATCGAAATTTAATTCGTTATTGATCCACAAACCAATCAGCATAGCTACAGCCATGCCAATGGCCATACCGCCGATATTGATCACCGCCGAAGCTTTATTTTTAATCAGATTTCTCCAGGCAATTTTTAAATAGTTATTGATCATGATATTTCCAGCTTAAGTGTCTGCACAAAACGATAAACCGTAGATTTCAATAAAGATACCAATCATTCAATATGTTGTAAATCAACTATTTGATTGCAAATCCATTTCAATTAAACGTACGTTTTTGATACACCGTCTGTACGGAACTGAGCCGGAATTGAAAATGATGTCTCATCGAAATAAAAAATCCAGATAAAATACTAAGCAGATGTCACAAACGGCCCGTTAAATTGGCGCTTTCTCCCCCTGTAGGGTGTAGTTGTACAGGGTAACTTTATCATATCAAAATCTGTCATCCATTATATAATCAAATAGTTATGAATAATTTAATCAGCATGTTAAAGAAATATCGGGATGCTTTTTCGTTTCTTGTAGTGTTATCAGTATTTTTTCTGGGTCTAATATCACCGGTCAGCGGGTTTTGCCAAAAAACAGGCGACGCAAAGCTTGAAAAAATGCCTGTGGATCTGGAGCGGGACTATGCATTAAGTGCGCTGCCCACTCATTTGCGCAAAGGAGCTACCGTTTATTTGTTAGATCCCGACAAAGGCTATTATGTAGCTCAAAAAGGCACGAATGGATTTATCTGTTTTATTACCCGCACAGAATGGCAATGGGCCGACTTTAGGAAAGATTTGACCATGCCCATTAGCTTCGACCCCGCAGGCGCCAAAGCAATTTTTCCTGTTTACCAGGCTGTAGCGCAAATGCGGGCATCCGGAAAGTATACGGCCCTACAGGTTAGAGATATAGTGATAGACCGGATAAAGAAAGGCATATACAAGGCACCGGCCCGGCCCGGAATATCTTATATGCTGGCTCCGGTTATGCGGGGATACGATGGCAGCCCGGGTAATAACCATATAATGAGCATGAGCATGCCCCATTATATGTTTTATGCTCCTTATATGAACAACGCCGATATTGGTGGTGATAGAAATAACGGCCCATTTATACCGGACGATGCTGTTATGGGTGAGAAGAAAGAACCTTATAACTATATTATTTTGCCCGCAGGTGAAAAAGAAGCCGCTCAAATAATAAAGGAAGCCAGCGACTTGTTGAAACGGCTTATTGCTTACAGATCCTATTATAAAGTTATGCAGATGGGTGGATAGGGAAGAATCATAACAGATGCTGATCTTTCACGTTCGGCAAGTTATTTTCTACCTTATAAATATTGGCCTCCACCAAATTAATATTGAGGTCTTCATAATGATCCATCCGGTATTGCCGTAGGGATTGTTCACCGGGTTTACCCATAGCAATGAGCGAATTAATGTAGGATAGCGCCCCTGCTTTTGCCATTTCCATTGCCTCAACACACGTTTTGTATCCATAAAATGGGGAATCGGATAATGCATAGTTAACGGAAGCTATGGTGCAAAGCACCTCGCCAGTATTCCCTATTAACCAGTGCTTACCAGAAGCTCTAAGTTTTAAAGGACGAAAATCATTGGTTGAAATTTCTGTAACCAGGGTGTCATTTTTAAAAACACGGAAGTATCGTACGTAATTTTGCTGTTTCATATCGTAATGCTGGTAAGAATATTTGGCAGAAGCTTAAATATTACCACGCAGCATTGCAGTAATTCCTAAGTGTGGTTTTTTTAAACAGATTTTGATTGATCCCGTTCGGTAGAAGTAGTATAATAGGACAACTTAGAAAGATAGGATTTGTTTTTTATATTTCCGGTTAAAAGAACTTTATATCCAAACCATGCCACCTGTGGAATACTTATATTTGAGTTTTGCTGTTAGGCAAACAACCAGATAAAACAAGACAGATGAAAGCACAGCCACTTACACTTAATGAAAATGACCCTAAAGTAATCGCTGCGCACGATGCAGAAAAACAACTTTTTGATTTTTGCGGTTTACAGGCAACAGATCATTATGTATTGTTGCCTGATGAAGGAATAAGAGTGCGTGTATCAGAAATCGGAACAGGCGAGCCACTGGTTATCGTCCCCGGCAATACTGGCGATGTATTTCCGCTGGCGCCACTGCTGGCTCAATTTAAGGGCAGGCGCATTATAGCCATTAACCGGCCGGGTGGTGGCTTAAGCGAAGGGATGGACCATAATACGGTTGATATTCGCCGATTTGCTGTAAAAACACTCGAAACAGTATTGAATGCGTTCAAACTGGAAAAGGTTGACGTTGTGGCACATTCCATGGGGGCTCACTGGAGTTTATGGCTGGCAATGGATTGCCCCGAAAGGGTTCGCAGTTTAACATTGTTGGGTAATCCCGGTAATGTAATGAAAGGCAAACCACCTTTTTTGCTCAGGTTAATCATCAAGCCGCCATTGAACAAAATATTTTTCAAGCTGCTAATGCCGTCCGATAAAAGTAAAGCCTTGCGGTCGCTTAAAACCATGGGGCATAGCGGCGAAACACTTGCCGCCCAGCCCAAAGCACTGGGCGATTGTTATTACTATTTCAGACTGTTGCCGCATTACCTTATTTCATTTACAAGCCTGATGGAAAATATGGCGCCCATAATAAATGAACAGCAACTGAAACAGGTTAAACAACCCACACTATTTCTGCTGGGTACAAAAGATACATTCGCTTCTGTTAAAACAGGTAAGGACATTGCTGCAGCAATCCCCGATTGTGCGTTTCATACCATCCCCGGAGCCGGACACCTGCCCTGGATGGAAAGCCCCGAAGAATGCGGTAGCATCATAATGAGTTTTTTGACGAAGGGGTAGGGCACTGTTGCCTCTGCCTTTGTTGGTTTGTATCCAATAAACAACGGCCTTTCTTTATCAGAAAAGCCGTTGCCTCATTTTATCTCAAGCCGGAATAATTGAATTATTTAATTTCCAGTATAATCTTACCGCTTACAGCGCCACTATCCATTAATTGATGTGCTTCCACAATTGCAGATAAAGGAAATACTTTTGCAACCCTTGGTGTCAATTTTCCCTGATCGGCCAAGGCTGCAATTTCTTGTAATGCTGCTTTGTTGGTTTCGGTAATCACCTGCGATGCATTTACGCCATATGCTTTGGCTGTTTCGGGCGATGGCTGCATGGTGGTTGAAAGAAGCGTGCCGCCTTTTTTCAATATTTTCCACAGGTTTTCATAGGCCGGGCCGCCGGCGAGGTCAATTGCAAGGTCTATACCTGATACTGTATTCGCGTAATCAACCTTCTTGTAGTCAATTACCTCATCAATACCCAGCGATTTTAATAGGACAATATCATCGCCGGTTGCGGTCCCGATAACATAAGCACCGGCTGATTTTGCCATTTGTACAGCAAATAAACCTACCGAACCCGCTGCACCCAGAATAAAGATCCTTTGCTCGGCTTTAATATTTGCTGCTTTAAATAAAATGGCATAAGCTGCTCCGGCAACCAAAGGCATTGCTGCGGCTTCTGTAAAAGACAATGTTTTTGGTTTGAGCGCAACTTCGTTTTCATCAACAGTCATATATTCAGCGTAGCCGCCGGCTTTTCTGAAGTTGGGGCGGGTGTATACCTCATCGCCTGTTTTAAGACTGGTAACATTTTTACCTGTTGCTTCCACAATTCCGGATGCTTCCCAGCCCGGTGTAAATGGAAAAGAGATGGGCATAAAAGCATGCAGGTATCCGTTGCGTATTTTACTATCGATTGGATTTAATGCGCTTGCTTTTACCTGGATCAGCACTTCATTGTCGGCAGGTATTGGTTTGGTTACTTCTTGATATTTTAAGACTCCGGCATGGCCGTATTCATTAATTACTATTGCTTTCATTTCTTTATGTTTTTATGAAAGCAAATGTATTTACAGCTGAGGTTTCAAAAATTGTATAGAACGGCTATTCTTTAATAACAGCTTGGCAGATACGCCAAACGTCCGTTTAAATAAATGGGTAAAATGCGCCTGATCCGTGAACCCATTCTCTAGTATCGCATTAATCATCGGTACATTTTTACCGATTACCTGGGTTAAAACCGCTTTGATCCTTTTCCATAATAAATATTGTGAAAAAGGGATGCCGGTTTGCTGCGCAAAAAGATGCCTTGCTCTTTCGGGAGAAAGAAAGATCAGTTCGGCAATATCTTCCAAAACTATGGAGTCGTGTTGATTAGCCTCAATATATGCCAATATTTTAACCATGCGGTCGTCCATCACCCTGTCGTATTTTAAGGTTCCTAAAGAAAGAATCTGTTCCAGCAGGTTATCCGCAATCTTTAGCATTTCATTTGCCGAACCAGCTTGTGCGCAAGCAGCTATAAAAGCTGTTAATTGCTCAGGGCTTAGGATCGAATCCATATCCAGAAAGGGCCGGCCTGCAAGCATTTCTTTAATTTGCCAGCCTACAATACTCTCGGCATCAATAAAAAACACCATTACCTCGGTATCCAGCACCTGGCACAGATGCGTTACTTTTTGATTAATTAAAAAACCTTTAATTTGAGCATGTGCATGCCCATCAATAGTGCAATTAAATGGAGTTTGCATGCTCACCACAATTTGGTAACACATATGGTAATGAATATCCACAATAGCATGCCTGGCAGTAAAGGCAATGATGTTATTGGAATGAATATCGTGCATAACAATTAAGCAACTGTAAGATTCTGAAACTGCAATATTACATTTATTAAGGGGTGAAGTGAAATGATTTGCGGATAACTAATAAACTTGCGAGTCCCTGAAAAGATAGCCGTTCTATACAATTTCTTAGTCTTGGTATACCTTAGATTAGCTTTTGGAAAATAAAATCACGAACTATTCAGCATCTGTAAAAACATAAAAAAATGCCATCTAAAATAATTTCAATATTCATTTTACTTATATTAAGTAGCTTTAGTTCAAAGGCTTTGGATTACAATATATTGTGGAACGTTCAAAAACATACAACGCAGATAAAAACCGTAAGTAAGGATACCGCGGGGGATGAATTCGATAATAGGAAAAAAAGTACAGTCAATCTTATTCAGGGTAAAAGTTCGACGCAAATGTTAAGCTATTACCAGCTGTATCTTGAAGAAAAAGATCAACCGAGAGCTGACTCGCTGATGTATGATATATTGAAGAAGGATAGCGCTATTGATTTGAAGTATAAAATAAGCCTGATTTCCTATAGCTATACTTCAGATACTAAAACTGAGATGCTTTTCCTTTCAGATGCCGGCAGGCTTGGGGAGTACAGAGCCTATTTTTTGAAGTATAATATTTCAACATTAAAATCAAATAAATATATCCGGGCGCATTATTATAATTTGGTGGCTTTAGATTCGGCCTGGTATCAAATTACGCCCGACAGTTTGATACGAGTTCAAATGGCCCGGCATTATAATAGTTTGGCCTGGTATAGTATACTTACGCAACAACTGGGCAATGTAGAATATTATTTAACGCAAAGCATTAAATATAATCCGGATTCCAGGTATCCCTATTCAAATTTACCGCTGCTGTTTTTATTAACTAATCATTACCAAAAAGCAAAGGCATTATATTTAAAATACAAGGACCAGCCTTTTGATAGAACTATCCCCACTTACAAGGATGAATTTTTGGAAGATTTTAAAGAATTAAAAGAAGCCGGCATAATGAACAGCGACATGCAGAAAATTATACGATTGCTAAATAAAAACAATCGGCATAAATAGCTTTGAATACTTTTTTAGTAATAATGGTTTTTATTTCTTTCGCCCATTAATCTGCTATATTTAGCAATTAATAATATTGTAAATAAACCTACGCTTTACTATTTATGCTGAAAATAAACACTAAACTAATTATGACCTTAAGTGCCATAACCCTGGCGGCAATAGGTATAGCACTTACATTTGCCCCGGCCGAGGTTTCAGCATGGATAGGTTTAGGTTCCTCGACTAACTTTCAGCTTATTTTACAATTATTGGGCGCATTATATTTTGGCTTTGCCATGCTTAACTGGATGTTAAAGGGAAGCATTATAGGCGGCATCTATAATAAACCAGCTTCGGTAGCCAATTTTACACACTATTTTATTGGCGCAATGGCGCTGATTAAAGTGCTGTTACTAAACCACAATTTGCCTTATTATTTATGGATTGCGGCCGGTGTTTATTCCATTTTTGCCCTGTGTTTTTGGATTATATTTTCACGCTCCCCCGCGGCAGAGGCAAAGGCATCGTAGCACTGCCTATAAATTATGTAAAATCTGTTCTGGTATTTTGCTGGCGAGGTGTAATTAAAAAAGGCGGGATTCCCCGCCAGTCATCTCGCAAAGAGTTAAATAAGCGCAATATCTAAACTGTTTTTGTCGTCCAGTTGTTCTTTTATGCTATCGGGCAGGTAAGGCCTGCCGCCGCTTGCCGGAATACAGGTGCCGGTAAATATACCGGTAGTCATCAGCTTTCCGTTCAATTTAATGGTTTGTTTAAAGTGCAGCCTTGGCTGATTTGCGGCATCGGTAAAAACCTCGCAGGAAACTATAAACTCATCATTTTCTTTTAATGACCTGATGAACTTAATGGTGTACTGCGAAAGTACCATATAAATGCCGTTTTGAGCTTCTTCCTCAAAATCAAAACCCAATACTTCCCTGATGAAGTCGTGCCTGCAATATTCCATATAAAACGGATAGTAAAGCCCATCCATTATACCTTGTATGTCAATATGCTCCTTTTTTGCGATGTATGTTTTTGTAAATTCCATAGTGTGGTGCAATATGCTATAAAACTTTAAGCGGAGCAAATTGCTGGGAAATTTAGATTTTAAATTTAAACACTGCTGACATACTGCTGTCACCGCGCCATTTTATTATTGTGTAATTATTAAACAATTAAAATGATAACATCATGAAACTAACATCATTAAGAATTATAACCGGTGACATTAAACGTTTGGTTCAATTTTTTGAAAAAGTAACCAACCTGTCGGCACAATGGTATACAGAAGACTTTGCAGAGATAGTTGCAGGTACTGCTACTTTGGCGATAGGAAGCACGCGAACGTTGAGCCTGTTCGGTGGGGAAATTGCACAGCCGGCTAGTAATAAAAGCGTAATCATTGAATTTCGTGTGGAGAATGTTGACGATGAATTTGAGCGGATTAAAGATTTAATTGGCGACGTTGTTCAGCAGCCAACTACCATGCCCTGGGGAAACCGCTCGTTGCTATTTCGTGATCCGGACGGCAATTTGATTAATTTCTTTGCGCCGGTTACTGCCGACGCAATCAGGAAGTTTAGTTAATCAAAGTAAATAAGTCAACGCCCGTTCAGGTACAGAAGCCTGAACGGGCGTTAAGTGGTTAAGCCTCTTCGGCAGGTTGTTCGGTAAGTTGATCAGCCAGCTTATTGATGCGGGGTTGCAATATCCACACACCAACAAAAAAGAACCACGACAGAAAGAACTCACCGGCAAAATCAGCAAAGCTAACTTCGCGCTGCAGTTCAACCGTTTTTATAGTTTTTGCTACAAAATACAAGCAGTAAAAAATGCAAAACATGCTAAATAGATGCACAGGGAAAATAATGGCGAACATAAAAGCAAACGGCGCTATGTTGTTAACATTACCCGTGGCAAAGCCCGGCATTACGGAAAAAACGAAAAAACAGATGCATATTAAATAAACTAAAGGGATAAAAAAGAATACTTTAAATTTACCCACTTTCATTTTTACGTTTGCAGGTACCAGTTTTTGTAACCAGGTTGCCACTGCCCAAAACCAGCCGAACAAGGTCCCGGTACAAAAGAACATGATAACCGAGAAAAATTTAAAACTGTTAAATGCACTGGCAGGATCGGGGTTGTGCATCATGTTGGTTAACAAATTGAAAAGCATCAAAAGCTCAAACATCATCGGAATCCCGAAAAACAATATAAATAATTGCCAGTGTTTTGCGCGTAAAAAAAATATCATAAGATTTAAGATTACGTTGATTAATCGGGTTTAAAGTTTTACTAAAGTAATTGTTTTGCGGCAGATTAAAAATATATCAACCTTGGGATTCATGGTGATTATTGTTTTGGCATGCATTTAAAATTTGCTTAATCCCACCACAGGCTATAAACTTGTTTGCCAGTGAAATCATTCGGAAGGTTTGCAGGTAAACCATACATCCAGCCGGGGGATATTTCGCTTGGTTCAATGTTAGCCACTTCTTGTTGCAACTCTTCAAACGATATATTTCCGATTACAAAAATAGCGTCAGTAAAAAACCATTCTACCTCTTCAATATCAGCAATTCTTACAAATGCATATTCAATTTTTCCATCTTGTAAAAGTTGCTTGAATGTTTTGTAGAAGGTTTGCGGCGGAGGTTGAATAGGATATAGGTTTACCCCGATTGATCCCATGTCTCTGTTCCCAACAAAAAATTCATCCAGCGTCAAAACAACTTCTTTGGCCGGGAAGCCGCTACATTTAATCTTGTTTAATAATTCTTTTCTAGTATTCATAAATACTAATACTTGCTTGTGCCCTTTTTTAGTCTTCCGAACACCAATGTTGATGTCGCCAACAAACGCAAAATTTCCCCTAATCATCCAACCCTTTACCGTCCAAAATTTGCGGAATATATTTTTCAACCCTGGCCTCACGGGTTTTGGATTGTTTGGCTTGAGCAAAATAGAGCAGGTACCCTTTTTGTCTTCCTGGTGTTAACGCTTCAAAAGCAGTTTTAAGGGCGGGGATATGATCCAATTTATATTGAAATTCTGCGGAGACTTTGAAATCTTCTGTCTTTTTAAGCTCCACTTTTAAGCCGGCCTTTTCCACTTCTATGGCTTCAAAAATATAAGCTTTCAGCTCAGGCTCCAGTTCAATTATTTCCCCCAGATTAGTAAACCGGATCTGCCGCGCCGACTGCACGTTTTCGGTTTGCTGTATCAGGATGCCATGTGTATCACTTAATAAAGCGCCCTTAAAAAACAGGTAGGCACAATATTCTTTAAAGCCATGTATTAAAACAATGTTTTGCTTGTTTAACGAGTAGCAAGGACAGCCCCATTTTAATTCTTCCGTAAGGCCGCAGTTAAGTGCAATTGTCCGCAATTTCTCATACTCGTCCTGCCATTGTTTGGCTTTATTGAAAAAGAAATCAACCTTGGGATTCATAGCATTATTCATAATAATATGTTTCTTTTATACAACGTTAGTGCCGGTTTTGTGGTGACTGCCGTGCGGCGCACTGTAATTTATAAAATGTCCGGAACTTGCTGAAACAATCTTCAGCAAGTTCCGAATTTACGTTTTTTCGTGATACTGTTAAATTTCAACTACCATTCCTGTTTCATAATATTGAACATCCAGCGGATGCCAAAACGATCTTTGCAAGTACCCCAGTATCCCCAAAATTCGTCATGTGGTGCCACGCCATCCTTTCCGCCTTCCGAGAGCTCATTGTACAATTTGTCGGCCTCTTCTTTGCTGTCGGGGTTTAAACTGATGGTGAAATTGTTTCCTTCTACCAGTTTTTGCCCCATGCTTTCCAGCATATCGGTTGCCATTATTTGGATGCCGCCAAGTATAGGTAATGCCACATGCGCTACTTTGTTTTGGTCGACTTCTGACAGTGCCGGTGCGCCGGGCTGTTGCGGTGCGTCTTTGAACCGCATTATCGGATTTGAAAATTCTGTTCCGAAAGTTTTTTTGTAATGGTTAAATGCTTCTTCGGCATTGCCCATAAAGTTTAAATAAATTGATACGCTTGCCATGGTTATGTTGTTTTTATGATGATTAGATTTTTCTATCCGCAGGCCTCAAATACCACGATAATATGGTAAAAATGGCCAGTACAACAGGTGCAATTATTTGTGTAGAAACATCGCCGGCCGCAATATGTGAAATCACAGCACCTGTCATAGTGAAAAATATACCGGCATAGGCCCATTCCTTAAGCAATTTAAATCCGGGAATCAATATCGCAATGATGCCCAGCACCTTCCACACGCCGATAATTGAGATAAAGTAAGTTGGGTACCCCAGCGGTTTAAAACCCTGTATTACTTGTTTCAATTGCAGCGCCTGCGCCAATCCGCCCGAAAAAATACAGAAGGACAATATTGCGGTAATTATCCAATACCAAATTAGTTTTCTCTTTTCCATTTTACAATTATTTTAAGGTTTTTAATAGTTCCTCTATCCGGTTATGCGCCATATTTAAGCCATGGGCAAAGGGCTGTTTCAGCAACTGGTCCCTTTGGGCAACCGACTCGTATATCACATGCATATTCACTTTGCTGGTGTCATCAGTAAGTTTTTCAAATTCCGTTATCTCCAACTGTACGCCAAAAGGAGCGTTGGCCATTTCAAATGTCCGGGTAATCTTCCGGTTGGGGATAAACTCATGGATCACTCCACCGGCCTGGAAAACAACGTTTCCCTTAGCATCGGTGGTTTCAAACTGCCAGCTGCCATGCTTTTTACTTTCTAATTTCAGTACTTTGGTTCCCATCCATTGCTCAATAAGTTCAGGTTCGGCATAGGCTTTAAAAAGTAATTCCAGCGGCAAATCAAACTCTCTTGTAATCAGTATATCGTGTTTGCCGTCTTCGGCAGTGACCTTTGTTTTTCGTTCCATGATTTTTTATTTTAAATAACACTAATGCTCACAAATTTTTTCGAATTACACGAATTTGAAAAACTAATTCGTGCAATTCGTTTTAATTGGTGAAGATTAGTGGGTGTTATTTTGGTTTTGGTATGCTTTCATAATATCTTCCAGTTTGTTAAACCGGTCATCCCACATTTGGCGGAATGGCTCAATAAAGTCGGCTACTTCTTTCATTTTTTTTGCATTAATGTTATAGTGAATTTCCCTGCCGTTTTGTTGTTGTTCCAATAACTGGCATTCGGTAAGTATTTGCAGGTGTTTTGAAACGGTGGGCCTGGCCGTATCAAAATTTGCAGCTATGGCACCCGCCGTCATTGATTGCGAAGCCACCAGCAACAAAATGGCTCTTCGGGTGGGGTCGGCAATTGCCTGAAAAACATCTCTTCGTAAATTCATCGCGTAGCTATTTGACTACGAATATAAATGTAGTTATTTAACTACGCAAATTTTTCTGATTATTTTTGATAACAATATCACACTTGGGATAAGATTGGAATTCACTTTTAGTTATAATTGAGGCAATGAGGTAATAAGTTTAGGGTAGATAAAGTATCTTTACTATAAATACTCTAAACTTTAAAAAAGCGTAAAATGGAATTTATTCAAATGCCTTTACCAGAATTTGGTTTTGATGAAATAGCAAAGGAGAAAGCAGAATTTATTATAAAACATATATTCCATCACAGTGCCTTATTGCAATATTTCACTGGTGGTAATATCGGAATGGACAGCAGATTGAAAACTGAGATTTTAAATTTAGAGGATGGCTATGAAAGATTAATTTGCATAGTCGAACTCTTGAATTTTCTGATTAAAGAAGAAAATCTTCTCAAAGATAATTTAAGCTTCAACACAAGAGACCCATCCCTTATTGCAATTGGATTTAACAAAATTAGGTATAGGCTTTATTCAATAGCTAAATGTGAGGCTAACTATTCCTTTGACAAAAATACTTTTTCAACTGAAGAGACAATAGATATATACTCCAAAATTGACAATATTATATATACCCTAACTAGATTAGAGGCTGGTCAAGAAATTATATTTGATGAATTTGAAGAAGTTAAATCTCACATTGTACATGAATTTGAAAGCTTAAAAAGCTTACCAGTTTTGGGCAAAAAGACATTTTATCAATTGGTGCTCGGGAAAATTGCATCATTTACCGGAGATAAGATAGCCGATTTTATATTCAAAGAGTTAAAACCACATATTATCGCATTACTTTTAATTCATGCACCGCATTTAGTAGAAGAAGTTCAAAAATTAATAGGATAAAATTATTGCATTCCCAACTTGTCGCTACTGCGATCTTCCTACCTTATTAAATAAAAAAAGGCCCGGCATCTTTCAATACCGGGCCGTGTTAACAGTCTTAGCGAAAGCACAGATAGATTGCATGCTTCTCAGCTTTTAATAAATCCACCATATATTTCGATGCATTAAAAAATATATTGCATATTTTGGAGCCTTCAATAGGTATCTTTTTACATTATTTAATGTTAACTCAAAACCCTGCCGTTCCAATCCATACGCCTACTACTGTTTCTGATGCACTCAGCGAAAAATACTATCCTTCGTTAAATGGTTTAAGAGGCATTTCCATAATTATGGTGGTGTTGATGCATCTTAGCCTCTCGGGCAATTATTTTTACCTTACTATTTTTAATGGAGGGCTGGGCGTAGGTATTTTTTTTGTTTTAAGCGGATTTTTGATAACAACCCTATGTTTAAAAGAACAAAAGCAAACCGGTACCTTATTACTAAAAGATTTTTATGTACGGCGTTTATTAAGGATATTTCCGGTGGCTTATCTGTACATCCTGGTGGTGTTTCTGCTGAATTATTTTTACCACTCGCCGGCTGCCTGGTTTCAATATGCCGGTGCGATATGCTATATTCTGAATTTTAGTTATTTCAGAAAAAACCAGAACGCGCCCGAGCTAAATCATATGTGGTCGTTAGCGGTTGAGGAGCAGTTTTATATTATCTTCCCGTTTATCCTTAAAAAAAGCTACAAAGCTTTCTTCTGGTCCATCATATTTATAGTAGTCATATTGCCGCTGATTTGCTGCGTGCAGGAAATGTATAAACCATTGTCAAACGGGGTTTTATATTATTTTACCCATTATTTTATCAAGTTTCAAAGTATTGCAGTTGGCTGCCTGCTGTCTATGCTCGCTTTCGACAAAAAACTAAATTTTAAATGGCTGCTGCAATATAAGTTGACCGGCAATTTAATAGCTATTTTCTTGATTCTTTACCTGGGGTTCGATCAGTTTTATAGTGTTAAGTCAATGTTTATCAACTTGATTATATCGGTTTTGGTAGCCTATATTATCATTACCAATATTATCCCATCAACAGATTTTATTTACAAGTTTCTAAACAATAGATTTTTGTCGTTATTGGGTGTCCTGTCATACAGCGTTTACATTTGGCAGCAGATGTTTGTTTTCGGCAGTTCAAAATGGCCGCATTGGCTGGTTACTTATCCTTCTAATTTAATATTCATCATTATTGTGCCTTGCCTATCTTACTTCTTTTATGAAAAATATTTTTTGAAATTGAAGACACGCTTTTCTAAACTTAAAATAGCCTAGGACAGTTAATTATAAACCAATAAATTATAAAGGATAAGTTTTAACACCCGGTTTAAGCTGCCGGCGTGGCGGTTTTATATTCATTCTGATAGTACCATTCTAAAATGGTAACACCATCGGCCCAGGTAAGTTTACCGTTGGATGCAATTTGCGCTACAAAGATGGATAGATTGTGAAAAAAAGCACTTTGAATATCGCCATCCAATCCCTGCAAAACTTTTATGGCACATGCGGTAATCTGACCGGCATCAGTTAAGCCGCTGCAGCTGTCGGCAAGTTTAAGTTCGGTTAATACGGCGGGCAGCTTCGCCCTTAGCCAGTTTTTTATATCGTCGTCAATATCACCCGGAATAATGGCGGTCAGCACATCTGCCGCAGGCGAGTCTATAAAGTTTTTGATGTTTTCTGTTACTATTACACCGATGTGAACGGCTATTTGCATCTCCGCCGGGAAACCATCGAATAAGGTTTTAATTTCGGCCCATATTTTATTGATAAAAGTTTTTAAGCTCATTTTGCGTTTGTTTTAAGTTGATTATTTATTTGTTTTGAAAGGCAGTTAACAGTACAGCACCGGTTGTTTTTAATGCGGATTGAGTTTTATCGGCAACATGGCCGTCGGTGTTGGCTATCTTTATTTCTTCTACTTCTTTTTGCAGCAGCGATACCTCATCTTCCAGCATTTTTATACGCAGGGTGTTGATTCTGGCCTCAATTTCCTGGCTGCTTTTAATATCGCGTATATCATTTTTAAGACCGAAGTAGGTAGTCATTACCGATGCTACTATGCTGGCGGTGCTCATAACCGTAACCACCAGGTTTTTTACTGTTATGCCCTTTAGCTCGCGGTGTTCAATTGTTGTCATGCGTGTTTGTGTTAGATCGGTTTTACAATCAGGCAGTCATAAATAGCTGACTTTCTTCTTTGCGGCGTTGCATCAGGGTATCACAAATTATTTTTTTGCCTGTTTGTGGGTCTGTTATTTTGTCCCATGCCATAAAATGTGCAGCAGCTTCGGCGTAGTTTTTTTCGTTTAGTTTCACCAGTAAGGTTGATCCCTGCAACGCACCGGTACCCTCATTATAGGTAAAGGAAACAAGGGCGTCAAACTGATTTTGTGTTAAAGGAACTTTTACGGCCTCATTTACTGCATCTTCATACGGGCCCATTGCGTTTCGGAAAATAGCGTCGGCCTGCACTTCGCTTGATAGTTGGTCGCCGGGCTTTACCGCTTTACCGTCGTGATAGCGGGTTGAACCATAGCCGATGGTCCAAACGCCGGCAACATCGCGGTAGGCTGACAAACGCAGCCCCTCGAAATTTTTAATAATGGCATAGCCATGATCACTTAGTTTCATTGATTTTAGATTTTTCTTAAGAAATAGGTGTTTAAATAGGCTCCTGTATTTTATAGCCGGACGGCCAAAAGAGCTTTAGGTTTTGTTATTGAACCGACCTTACAATTTGCACCGGCGTAAAGAAGTTTTTGCCGAGGTACGACAAACCAGCAGCCAAAGCAACGCTGCCAATAGTTTGCCAGTTAAAAGTAAGCGAGCCAGCCTGGATACTTGATTGAACGGCAGCAATTACCGCCCCGCCGACAGCAACGATAAGGCCCTTGGCTAAATCCTGAAGATTTAAAGAGAATAGAGGTGAAGTTTTCATATGTTTTATTGGTTGTTTTTAGTGTTAAAAAAAATCATTTATAATTAGTTTATTGATCGTTAATTTTTAGAGCTCATTTGATAAATATCCAAAAGAAATTATGGGTTAGTAAAGGCAAATCCGTTTATATTCAACGTTGTGTCATATCCTAATGTGTAATTATCAACGACACTAACATTACCCAATAATGTTTTGACTGTATTTCCGTTTCCAGAAGCCATGCTTAACGTTAGATTTCTATAGGTCCCACCCAAAACGTCCTGATTGTTGTTGGAAAAGTATGAGAATGTATTTAATGCGGAGTTTGTATCCAAAATCCCTACTAACATCGGAGCTGTTTGATTTCCATATTGTATTGCACCAGTGACTTTTAGTGTATCAGCAGTGCTGCTCCCGTTTATAACGCCATACACGATTTGTCCTCCACTACTTGAAGCATTTCCTCCAATAATATCAACAATAATGCCATCAGATATATTAATATTTCCATTTATTATTTGATTCTGCCCTCCGAACGTCTGAGAATTTGTTGTAAAGTTGATGGTTGCCTCTATTGTTCCGCTTGACTGCCCGAAAGGGCCCATGCTACATCCATTTCTAAATTCCAGAGTGACATTAGATGAATAGCCTATGTTGGCAGTTTCCCATATAGCAGAGCCAATAAATAAAATTTTACCGGGCCCTGATTTTATTAAACCTGCGTCTAAGGTGTCACCAGTTCCAGTCCCTTGAACAGTCGTGCTTCCATAGATTGTTAAATTGTAGATAGAACAATCTAATCTGGCCTTATAACTATAAAAGTTATTAATGGCTAAATTACCATTGATGATTGTATCACCACTCAATGTTTTAAGCCCGGTTTGCATTATCGTTAAATTATTATAAATGGTATATGGTAATGTAAACGCGGTATCCATTACATACCCAATGGTTGAATTTGCTCCGTTCATATAATTGAATATACCCGTACTCATGGCCTCACTGGTAAAACCAATATTTATAAGGCCCGCATTATTGAAGGTTGAATTTGCGTTATCGCCATTTAACCCCCCAGAGAAATAAACACCACCCGTATTAGTATATGTGATAGTGATAGGCCCCGATATTAAAACCTGCGCATTAAAATATAGAGAACTAACATTTATTATTTGTGAATTTGTTGTAAAAGAGACAGGGCAGTTAACAATTATATTTCCACCGAAACCGCCGCCTGAAAAACCACCCCTGAATTCTAAATTACTGATATTGCCGCTAAATGTTGTGTTGGCATCTATTGTGAGATCACCAACAAATACTAAATTGCCACTGCCTGATTTGCCGAAGTTCCCATTTCCGCCAAAACCTTTTGCGGTAAAGGACGAAGTACCGTAAACGGTTAAGTCGAACGGCCCGCATTCTAAAAATGCATCGTAGCCCTGAAAATCATTTACGTAAAGGTTGCCATTGATAACCGTATTTGCGGTAAGGTATTTTATCCCTATGTTGTAAATTTTTAGGTTTTGGTAAGGTAAAGACATCACATCTTGATCGCCGGGTCTGCTGTAGGTTACGGTGGAGCTGCTTCCGGCTTCGAATGAATTGATGAAATTGTAGAAACCATTCAGAATGAGGTTAGCGTTTGATACTTGTGATAGGTCGACCATTCCTTTGGCCTGTAGGTTACCATTTACGGTAAGAGTGACATTGGCCAACGAATGCCATAATTGGCCGTTTACATACAGGTTGTTAACTGTTGTATGATAAACATCCAACCCTATATTATGGTCAATATAAACATCATCACCTGGTTGCGGTAGGCTATTAATTCTTTTGCCGTTACTCATCCAGGTGTTTGGATTGCTCCAGTTGCCGTCGGCAACGGTGTACCAGGTATTAAATTTACGTAACATGGATAATCTTACAGGCGATGTTGATACTGCTTCCATCATTAAAAGTTTCTTTGTTTAACTGTTACACAAACATCGGCGGCCAGGGCAGCTTTGTTGCGTATATAAATGGATATACCGCTTTCCAGCGTCAATACGCGGTTACCGGCAAGATCAATATCAAATAGTAGCGGAACCTGGGCTGCCAATGAGGCCAATGGCGTACCACCGTTGTTGCCCGATGATGCCGGTACACTCATTTGTACCCGGTTGTTTTGTTCAATTGTGTTTGAGCCGGTAGCACAGATAATGATATCGAAATTTACGTTGTTTGAAGTATCGAGGTTTCTGAACAAAACATCTAAAACAATGCTGGCATTTGTGGCACCTGTTGCCACCAGGGTATCGGTATTTATAGCCATGCCCGATGCTAACAGTGTTGCCGGATAGGTGCCGGTTAATGTGGCAAATGAGGTGGTATTTGAATTGCTGTTCATAATGTTGATTGATAAAAGTTATAGGAGAAATTTGAAGACCCATTTCCGGAGCTTCCCGAATCGCCGCTGCCCGCTGGTGGATTTATCCATGTAGTATCATAGTTGGTGCCTGAATTTTTAGCCAGCACTTGTCCTGTTGCGCCTCCGGCGGGTACACCCTCGCCATTGGCACCTGCTGCCCCGGTTGCCCCGGCAACACCTTGGGGGCCCGTTGACCCTTGTGGTCCTATAGGCCCGGTTGCGCCATCATTGCCCAGCATACTTATGCCTGCGGGCCATACACCTGCTGCCCTGGGGCCGAAAATAACATAGCTTGCTGTGTTGATGTAAAAATTACCGTCGACGCCAGTGGTATTGTTGGCTGGATTGGTTGTGCCGTAGAGGATGGTATTACCATTTGTTCCGTTTATGCCATTGGTTCCGGCAATACCCTGTGGACCTTGCGGGCCCGTAGCCAATGAAAATACCTGCGACCATGTGCCACCCGATTTTTGGTAAAATATTCCGGTTAGTGTATTGATGTAGCTGTCGCCATTTTTACCGGTTGTTGATGCCGGAGTTCCCGCCCCGTACAACAAAGTGCCGTCGGCAGCACTGGGGCTGGGGAGGGTGTAAACAATTGTCCAGGTTCCGGCTATTTTTTGGGCGAATGATCCGGATGAGGTATTTACAAATACGTCGCCATTGTTGCCATTGGTGTTTTGCGGTAAAACGGTACCGAATGAGATGCCAGCACCTGTGTTGAGGTTGGCTTCCAGAAACTGGAGCAGCAGGGTAAAGTTATACTGGTAATCCGTCCCACTATCAACTAAAACAGAAACGTCTGTCGCGTTAATGGCGGGGGCTATGGGCAGGTCGGTTATTTTTTTGTCTGTAGGCATAGTGTGTTTTTTGATTGCACTGATTTGTCTAGGATTACACCGATTTTTGCTGTAAATCGGCATTGTCCCCAAATAGTGTCTTAGTTCATGAATTCAGTAATTGGCAGGTAGCTATCCAGACCCGAAGGATCGTATCCCAACGGATAATTGAAATTGGTACGGTCAATACTTCTGATACGCGGGCCGGCCTGGCGGCTGCTTTTGTTTTTGCCGTTGTAATGCCACAATGGGAATTCGGTTTTATTGTCCCACAAAAACTTTTCTACCTCGTTGGCGTGGGCATTGGCTACGCTGCGTTGTTGTTGCACCAGTTTTACAATGTCTTTTGGCGCAATGGCATCGGCATTGTCATGGTGCTTTAATACTGGACCGGTTGAAGTATAATGTACGGCATCGGCCTCAATAAAACGGGCAAAGGTGAAATACACAAGTGTTGGTATCAAACCTTCGTACAAAACAATATGGCCATATCTGTCCAGGTATTCGCTGCCGTTTAGCAGGTCTTTGTATTGCTGCGGGGCGGTATCCATAATGGTGCCATCAGCGTTAAAATTTTGAATAAAATCGTAATACAAAGCGTGGCCTAAAAAAGGTTTCAGATCCAAGTCCTGTGCTTTTTTGATGAATACATTGAGGCGTTCGGGTTTTACGTTTACGCTGATGTCCTCGTAATTCTGAAATGTGGACGGGTTGATGAGGTATATTGGGTTCATGTTGTTATTGGGGAAAAGTCCATAGACCATAGTCGATAGTCCATAGTGGCTTATTGATGAAAAGGTTTAGAAGCTATGGTCTATGGTCCATCGACTATGGACTCTTAAACTGAAAGACACATAGCTTCGGCCTCAGCTGTTTTAAAACCATAAACATAAACCAGCGTGGCAATTTTGTTTTGGGCAGGGATGTTGGCCAAAAGCAATTGATTAATGCTGGCTCCTGCTTTGATGCCGGTAATATCGTCGGCTGCGTTAGCCGGCACGGGGATAATACTCCAGTTATTTGCCGGGTTAATGTTGAGGTAATAGTGGCTGAATATTTCGGCAAAGGCTTCAGACAGTTCCAGCCTCTCGGGAGCGGTATTGTCGTTAAATTCGCGGATAGCTTCGCGCTTTTCGCCGCCGTTGCTTAATCCCGACGCTCCGTCTGAATTGATCAGTTCCCTGGGGATAGAAAAACCTTTAATAATGCGTGCCTCAACCGATTTTTCGGTGGTTTCAAAAAGCTTATCATTGTTTTGGATGGAGTAGGGTTGAAATTCAGGTTTTGAAGTTTCATCCTCATATTCAATAACGATGATCTTCTGTGCACTTTTTGCCCCCTGGAACGACCCCAAATCCTTTTCCAGTTGTGATGGCGAATTGGAATAAGTGTATTGATCTTCATCGGGCCTGCTGTTATCGGCCTCTTCCCTGCGCGATTGCATAAAGAGCATAGTTGAGGGCAGGAAACCGGTAGTTACTTCCCGATTATTGAATATCTTGATGCCTGCTTCGGTCTCAAAATCTTCCCAAACACTATCGGCCTCAATTAATGGGTAATCATCTACCTCGGGGTTAAAAAAGTATAGCTGCCCTTTGTATTTATCCCATCCGCCTGCGGCCAATACCTGCTGCTTAATTGCATCTTCATCGGGGTCATATTTGTTGAGGAAGGTGATTTTGCTGCGCATAATGTTTTTCCATGTTTTGCGCCCCCAGTCGGAGTATAAAGCATATTTGTCGGCAGTATCGGGACAGTCTGTATCGCCCATGCGGATATCCTCAAACTTTACATAGTTTGCAGATGTTATTTTAAAATTGGCGTTGTAATTAACGTGAATACCAAAACCGGTAAACAAGCCCTTATCAGTAGCTACTGCCTTTAGTAATTTAGCCAGCGTAAGCCCTTTTGGGTTGATGATTTGTTTGCCCAGGCCGGGTTCTTCAAAGCCGTTGCCTGCAATAAACTTAGCCCTTTTGTTCCAGCAATCCTTGGCAGTAGGCGAGGCGGCCACCAGCTCGAGCATACGCTGCGGATAGGCATTATCCATATCGTAATTTAATATGCCGAAGGTTTGGTTGGGCCTAACCAGTATCCTGCGTTCAATTTGTGGTAAATAGGTTTTCATTAAGTTTAAATTGTTTATTTATTGAATTATAAAATGGCCGGTAATATCGGCTGCCGAAGGCTCATCCGTACCTAAAACCTCGTCGTCTGGTTTTTTAAGCGGCTTCACTTTTTCGTCTTTCGGAGTGTCCTCAAACAGTGCAGCGATGTGCGGATACCGGGCCAGGTACCATTCGGCTTCATCATCACTCAAATTGTCATTATGATGCACCGCATGTGAGCCGGGAGCAAATTGATGTATGCCGGGCTTGAGTTTGAATTTCTTTGTCATAGGGTGATAATTTATGTCCATGGTCCATAGACGATAGTCCATAGCTACCTGTAAACTTCAAATGGAACCATGGACTATGGTCTATTAACTATGGACTTTAAGCAGCTACCAATGCTTCAATTGCTGCAATGGTGCTGGCATAGGTTGCGGTGCCTGTTGTTGGGGCAATGGACACAGCGCGGGGTGGATAAGGTTCCCTTAATTTATCGGGGTTGGTAAGTTTTAGCTTGTAGCCGCCGTCTACCGTTTCATCAGCTGCGCTGCGTTCAGCATCGGTTAAAATTAAGCCGTTTACAGCTCCGAATAATTCGACAGCAGAGTCGCTTGAACCGTAGTTGTTTACAGCAATGGCACATACGCGGCCGTAGCCCATCGCCATAAGTTGTGTTTTAATATCGACAGAAAAACCGGCAATGTTAAAATCGATCTCCTCGGTATAGCGTGGGCCCACCGATGTTTTTGCCAGTTTGGAACTGGTGTTGAAGCTGTTATTAGTGCCCTCGAACTTGTAGATGCTGGCGGTGGCTACGGCAGTTAAGCCCGTAACAATAAGCGGATTGGTGGTATCAAAAGTAAGGGTAAAATCATCCTGGTTAAAGATGTAAATTACATCCTCAATACCGGCGGTAACAGGAGCATCGGTTCCTAAACTGAAGCCTGCGTTTATTTTGTTATAAATTGTTGACATTTTTTGATTGGTTGGTTAAGTTAAATTGTGTTGACTGAGTTGATAAGGTTGATTAAGTTGTTGCAGTTTTTACCATTCACTTAATCAACCCAATCAACCATTCACTAAGCTGATAAATAAAACAGCTCGTTAGCGAATTTGAAGTTTACGGCGGCTTTCATACGGGCTTTCATGCGCACCACGTCGTCGTTAGTGTATGGCTTCATATAAACGGTTGATAGTTCGGAAGCATCGCCTAAAAGATCGACACCCAAAAACAGGTTGGATGAGCGGGCACCTAAAATGGTATTGGCCTGCCAGTAGTTCATAATCTGTAACGGAATACCTAAGTAATCCATCTTTTTCAGATCGGTAAAGGCATTGATAACGTTGAGCGCTTTATTGGCCTGTGCCTGTGCATAGGCGTAACCTACGTGTAAAGGTATTTGCAGGTTAAAATCATCCTGAATACGATCCGCCGGGTCAAGTTGTGCGTACACGCTGCCTAATACCGATAATACATTGCTTACGTTGATGTAGCTTATGGTTGCTGCAGTGGCAGTTCCTGTAAAAGTTGCCGGTTTGCGGGTATTGATTTCGTTATAGTTGCGTACCAGTTTAAACGAAGTGGCGCCGGCTACCTGTATAAAGTACGATTGCCCCTGAATAGCTATCCCGCTTGTACTGTTGGTAGTATCCTTAATGCTGCCGGTAACGTTGGTAATGGTTACCACATCGCCATCGGCAAGGGTTGAGGTATCAGATACGGTTACCAGGCCGGTATTATCAATTGCGGTTGCCGCCATAGAAGTTGCCGGTTTGCCCAGACCCACTTTGTACACGCCCGATGCTGCCGAAATAGTTGGCAATAAACCGGTAAACGGAGCGGTAAATGATGCTTCGGTGGTTGAGCCTTTGCCCAGCCAGTACAAACGCTCATTGGCAACTTGTAGCTTGGTGAGGTAACGCTGTACCATAAAGTCTGATAGGTCAACCACGCCTTCATAATCCATAAAGGCACCGGGTTTAAGGCTTTGAGCCTCCCACGATTGAATCAGGTTGTCCCATTGTTCCTGTTTCATAAACTCGTACACTACCGGGTCAAGGTAGCTTTCGTTTTGTAGTGCCGTGGTACCCTGGTCGGTAAATATGCCCGATGGGTCCTGTAATACCACGTTGTCATCAACATCAAGAATTATCTTGCGCGATTTTACGTCGTTAATAACCGTTAGCAGTCCACGCTTAACGGAATCAGCTTCCAGCAGCGTGCTTGCCATAAATCCCGCCAGCGCTTCGCCGGCATAGGTGTTGTTTGTAAATGTAAATTGAGCCATTTTGTGTTTTTAAGTTGATTGGGTTTATTAAGTTGGATTAAGTTGATTGAGTTAAATTGTTATGATGAATAGAAACTATTCACCTAATCAACCACTCACTCAATCAACTACCGCGCTATCGCTTTCTTAACTGCATTTTGGGCTAATGCGCTGGTTGGTGCAAAAAAGGGAGCGGGTTCTGTTTTTGCTTTGTTGCTGCGTTTTGATCCGCCCGTTGGTGGGGTGAAGTCTGATTTGATTTCGTTTTTCACTTCGTCTCTTGTTTTTTTAAGGCGACTGTTGGCTGCCTCTAACGCTTGTTTTGCTTCGACCAATAATGCGTTTTGCGCATGCAGTTTGGCTTTAACCGATTGCAGTTTGTTTTGAACGTTCATTGGTTTTTTACCTGCTTTAAATTTGTCCGATGGCGCGTCATCATCGTCGTCATCAGCATCCGGGTCGGCATCGGGATCAGTTGCTGCCGGGGATATTTTTTGTACCTGTCCGCTCGATACAGCTACCTTACTGCCATCGGCCGTGGTGTACGTGTCGCTGGCTGCGGGACTGTTCATGTCTTCGTCGTTATAAACTTCGGTGCCCTCGTCCAGCTCACCGGCATGGTGCAGTACACCTTTGTCGGTAATGGTTTGTTTGTTTACTACCTTCTTAAAGAAGTTCATAATCTTATCTAAAACCGATGCGGTTTTATCGATAAGTTCTTTGTTTTCGATGTTCATGTTGCTTTTTTTGATTAAGATTTTGTTGATGCACCGCTGGTAAACTGCCGGTGCTGTGTTGATATAATTTTTAATGATGGCGCTGTTGGTGATGGCGGTGGTGTAATCCTCTATCAGATCGATAAAACCCAAGTCAAGGGCCTGATCGGCAGATAACCAGGTGACGGCGTTGATTAAGCTGTTTATAGTAACGCCGTCCAACCCGGTTTTGTCCATATAGATCTGCGCGAGGCGCGACTGAACTATATTCAACATCTGCACATCTTTTAAAAGCTCATCGGCATTACCGCCGGTGCCCACCATTGGTTTGTGAATCATGAGCAGTGCGTATTTGCTCATTACTACCGTTTTACCGCCCATAGCCACTATGGATGCTGCCGAAGCGGCCAAAGCATCAACATAGGTGGTTACATTGCCTGGGTATTTTTTAAGCAGATCGTAAATGGCGATAGCATCAAAGGCGCTGCCGCCTACGGAGCTGATGTGAACTTCTACATCCTGCCCGGCAGCTATTTCCAGCTGCGATTGTATGTAGGATGATGATAGTGTGCCCGAACCGATACAATCGGTATCGGTATCGTATAGATAAATTTTGTAACTCATATGTTTGGAGGAGGTTCCGGAAAGTCAGGGTCCGAAGTGGGTTTAGCAGGTTGTTTTATTGTGTTTTATATGCTGATTGGCATAGTTCAAAGGTCGGGATAATTGTTTTATGAGATGGTGACACTAGTTTGTCAGTACTTGTCTGAACTTGGATTTTTTGGATTGGAGGATTTTTTGAATTTTAATTCTGATAATTCTCAAATTCCGTAAATTCCGGTTCAGACAATACAAATATCGGTACTCTTTTTTTAGGTGATGGTGACACTGTTTTGTCAGTAGGTTATTTGTCTGAACTTGGATTTTTTGGATTGGAGGATTTTTTGAATTTGATTTGGATGATTTGTGAAACCTCGTTTCGGACAATACAAATATCGGTACTCTTTTTTAGGTGATGGTGACACTGTTTTGTCAGTAGGTTATTTGTCTGAACTTGGATTTTTTGGATTGGAGGATTTTTGGAATTTAAATTTTAGTAATTCTTAAATTCAGTGAATTCCGGTTCAGACAAAACAAATATCAATTCTGATAATTCTCAAATCCTGTAAATTCTGATTCTGACAATATAGCTTTATTTAATTATAATTGTATATTATAACTATATTTAATTATAATTATATAAAATAACTAAAATTAGTTATAACTTAGTGCTTGAAAGATAGGATATCATGAAAACATACGCTGTAGTTACCGGAGATATAAAAAACTTTACCACTTTAGATAACCAGAAACGGGAGCAATTAGTGATAGCAACTGAGCAGCTTTTACGAACAATGGTAAACAGCGAGCAGGATGCCCGCATGTTTCGTGGCGATAGCTACCAGTTTATTGTGGATGATATTGGCCAGGTATTAAAAAAATGTATACAACTGATTTGCTGGTTCAAAATAAATTCAGACAAGGGAAATTCTGAACAACTGGGCACCCGGCTTTCTATCGGTATTGGCGAAATAGCTTACATGGGAAAAAGTGTACTGGATGCTGACGGGCAGGCGTTTCATCTTTCGGGGAGGAATTTTGATGAGATGAATAAAAACGAAATCATCAGGCTAATAACTTCCGACGAGAAAAAAAACAGTACTTACGAAATCATTTTGATGTATATTAACCTGATTATAAAACAGTGGACCATAAGCCAGGCCGAAACTATTTATTACCTGCTGAGTACCGTGGAAGGTACGCAAGCTAAAATAGCCGGCAAGTTAAATGTGAGTCAACCGGCGGTTGCCAACAGCCTGCGCTTTGCCCGCTGGAAAGAAGTTGAAAAAGGTATCAATTTCATTAGCACCGAATTGGAAAAATAGTGTTTATTGAAATAGAACAAATACATCAATCAAAAAAACAACCCTATGTCTGTCAGTCTTTTATTACGCCTGTTGATTGCACATTTGCTTACTGATTTTGTATTGCAGCCCAAAGCATGGGTTGATAACAGAAAAGCAAAAAAGATAAAATCAATAAGCCTTATATGGCATGTAACGCTCACTGCGCTATTTGCTTATGTTTTTTCGGGATTATACGGCTGCTGGTGGATACCGTTGGTTATTTTTATTACGCATTATATCATCGATTTAATTAAATCTTACCTGCCTGATAATATCTACACCTTCCTGGCAGATCAGGCTATGCATATTTTGGTTATCGTGGCGATATGGCTCATCGCAGACCATCAATGGGAGGCCATTAGTACCGAACTGTGCAACATCAGCCTGAATAATAATTTTTGGATAATTGCTTTCGGCTATGTTTTTGTAACGTGGCCATTAGGCATATTGATTGGGATCGCCACTGCTAAATGGAGAAAAAACATCACCACCAAAAAAGATGCAGCAGACGAACTGGCCGACGCCGGCAAATGGATAGGCATTTGCGAAAGAGCGTTAATATTAACCTTTGTGCTTACCCATCAATATACGGCAATAGGGTTTTTAATGACCGCCAAATCTATATTGCGTTTTGGCGACAAAGATAAAGACGCCGAAAAGAAGACAGAATATATTCTTGTTGGCACTTTGTTCAGTTTTGCGTCATCAGCATTGATTGGTGTTATATTGTCGTTGATGCTTAAATAAGGATTATGACTATAAAAGGATTTGAAGATGTTTATCGCATGCAATTATCTTTAAATCCTAATAATCAATAAATCTTAGTCCAAATATCCTCAATCCCTCTCCCTGGGGAGAAGGATCTGAAGATTCACTAACTAAACTAAACTTTAACTAAAAAGTATTTTGAGTGCCTTAATTTATCGGCTTAAGGATTCTGTTCCAGCGTATTTTGTGGAATGCATCCTGGGTTGAGTCGATGCTCATCCAGGTGATGATAGCTTTGCCGATGATATGGTCTTCGGGAACATAGCCCCAAAAACGGGAGTCGAGGGAGTCGTGGCGGTTATCGCCCATCATCCAGTAATAATTCATTTTAAAGGTATAGCTGTCGGCTTTCTGTCCGTTTATTAAAATGTCTTTACCTTCGGTTTGTACCTTGTTATGCTCGTAAACCTCAATAGCACGACGGTACAGGGTAAGGGTTGAATCATTTAGCTTAACTGTCCAGCCTTTTTTAGGCAATACCAGCGGACCGAAATTATCCAGATTCCATTTAAATTTGGCATCATGCGGAAATATCTCCGGGTCGGCCTGGCCTGCAGGTTGTACCAGCGGGGTAACACTTTTTATGTTCGAATAACCTTTAAGTGTTGCTACGTTTTGATTAGGGATAATCATCTCGTATGTATTGATTGCCAGTTGCTGCCTAACCTCAATATGCAGATCCTGAAAAATTTGTGGGTTAATATCCTGTCCATCGGTAACTACGGTATACGATGTTTGGGCGTTAGGGGCATTAACAGCGGCCTTGCCGTTGATGTAAACCTGTGCGTTAACAATGGTTAAAAGATCGCCGGGAGCTGCCTGGCAACGTTTAATAAGCGTGGTACGCTGATCTACCGGGATACCGGCATCGGCTTCTTCGGGTTTGTTAAATACTACGATATCGCCTTTTTTAGGGTCTGATAATCCCGGCAAGCGGAAATAGGGAAGCTGTAAGGAACTGATATACGTTTTAATGCCATGAACCACCGGCTCCATAAAGGGGATGGATAGGGGCGTAATAGGCATCCTGGGGCCATAGGCAAACTTGCTTACAAACAAATAATCGCCGGTAAGCTCGGTACCTTCCATTGATCCGGAAGGGATAGCATAAGCCGAAAACAACAAGCCGCGGATAATGGTAGCCGCAATTATGGCAAATACCAAGGCATCAACCCACTCGCGGGTTTTTGATTTTTTTGGTTTGGTGCTGTCCGTTTTCTTTTTGGTCAGGAATTTCCAGTTCATGATAAACGCAGTTTATCAATAAGATTTAGCAAAGAGGGAAATTGTTACAGCGGAGGTGAATTTTAGTTTGGATCAGATTTTAATTGAAGCTCATTAATAGTCTATTTGTGGCTCAAAAGCGATACGCTATGAGCTTTAATTGATTGATGTGTGAGCTATATCAATTACTCCGGCCATTGAAGCAGAGTCAATGAAATATGTTATAACAATAGATGATATTGAAGTTTGCTGATTTATAAAAGGTGGAGAAACTAGCCCACTAAAGATGGATTAGTTTCTAATTCTGGGTATATTTTTTCGAACATTATTTTAGCCTTAGCAATTATCTCGTTGGGCGATTTATTACCACTATTAACCATTAAGTAGGTGCTATGTACCAAATCCATACTATGATAGAATCTAATTTCGCCTATTAGATTTTCCATAACCATCTTATAAATTCTAAATCGCTGGGTGCAGTTTTTATCTTCGATATAATTATTATCAATTGTATAAGAACCTATAAAACCAAAACTGGCTAAAGGTTTTTCTTCTAAAACCTCCAATAGTATTTTTATGCACGTTGAGATTATTCGGGTGCAGTTATATTCCCTAGTGAGGATATTAAACTTATTTTTATTTTTTCTATCTTTCGTGCGATAGAATTTAATAATAAATATCGAATGATGATAATGCTCTAATTCGACCATGTAGCGGTCAATAGGAGTGGAAAATCGATAAAAAATAGTTTCGTAAAGATATGCTTTGTTTAAAGCCTGTGTTTTATTACACTTACTAAAAGCGTAAGAATTCTCAAACATTAAGGAATTAAAAACTTATAAGCATGGCATCTTGATGATGCTAAGTCTTGGCTGGAACGCAAAGTTAAATGAGATTTCACCTTATTGGATTGCGCCAACGTAGTCACTCTTTGACTTTTTACATGAGCGTATGCAGCTTTTGTATTGTCATTGACAACTGAACGACTATCTCCCATATAAATATCTGATATTTTAATTTTAACACTCACTGTTATTAAACGATTTTATGAGATAAAAGTTTAATAATTATTACAAACATAAATTATTTATTAACAATTATGTTAATTAAATTGTAATTATATTTTGACTAAAAATAATTTAACACAAAATGAACCAATTAGATTAGGGGTTAATTATACTATAGTACAGGATTATTTATATCTATTTTGTGTATGAAAATTAGCATTAAAATCGGTTTATCAATGATTACAGACCAAATCATCACAACCCTTCCTGAAAACTATTCAGCGCCCGCCAGATGGTGCGTTCATCGCGGTTAAATTTTATTTCGGCTTCCAGTACTGCCTGGTTTTTGCTGATGCCCCGGGTTTGCATCTGGGCATTTATCCACAGGTAAACTTCGCGGTACAGAAAAATCTTATCAGTAATAAAGCCGGCTTTATACATAGCCGAAAATATGCCATCATTAAAAAGCGTGTTTGCAATTTTGATATCCATAAACAGTGAAGAACTTATTTTTTAATATACTCTGTGTGTAATTTGTTACAGATGGGAGGGCTGTATTTTTATAATTTAGATAGAAATTAAAGCATCATTTCCTATGAAACTATTTAATCCTAAAGAAGTAATCAAGGCTTTTTTTATAGCCATATTATTTACTTTTCCTTTTATTGCTTTTGGCCAAAAGTTAAATAAACCCATAACTGATAAGTTTACTAATGACTCATTGCGATTTACCAGCTTTGAGAACATAGCTTTTGATAACCCGCCAGGTGCAGGCGGCCTGTATTTGTTTTGCAGTTTTATAAAAGGTAATAATGGTATTGTTTGTTTGAATTTGCAGGCTGTTGCGTTTCAAGCTGATTTTACGGCTTTTTTTGGCGCGGGCGAAAACAGCGTTATGATAAAGCTTGCAGATAATAGCATACTGAAGTTAACCGATATCAGAGGCACTTTGGCCGTACCGGCAGAGATTCAAAACAATGGTTATGGTAGTGGACTTTCTTCTGCTCATTTCTTATATGCTCTCTCCAGTCAGGATATTAGCAGGATTGAAGCCTCGCAAGTAACGGATTTTAGAGTGATGTCAAATAAACAAACTATGGACTTTGCCCTGAAACCTAAAGGCAGTGATATGTTTGCAAAGTTACTGGCGCTTATTGTTAATGCCAAATAGGTAATTGAATGCGCAAAAAGGCAGGATTGCGGCTTATAGGTTTACTCTGTTGATAGTTTGGGCCAAAATGTTTTGCACTGCCATTGCTGAATTCAAAAATACGGTCGGTTTTGTTAAAGCTTTTTACCATGGCTTGCAGCGTGGCCGAGTTGTAATAAATGCTTTGCGCATCGCGCAGGGCACCAGCTTTTAGGTTGGGTATATCCTGCCCAACAACGGTAATTACCAGTTTTTCGGTTTCGCAGGCCAGGCAAAACAATACCTGTTCAATAGCGTATGTTTTGCCCGAGCTGGTACCACCCTGGTTAACCACCACGTGCCCCGTAGCGCTATAATTTTGGCTGAATAGGATGGAGGCCTGCTGATCAACTGTCATTTGTTTTGAATTAAGTTTTTAGTTTATATTTGTGTGTAAACCTTTGATTTAGTTTGAGATGAAATCCCCTAATCTTTTAATTACTATTGTTTTAGTATGTGTGCTTTACTCGTGTGGTAAAGGCAATACAACTCCTTCGCAACAGAGCCTTATACTGGGTAAATGGGTACTTCAACAGGAACATATGGTTACCTCCGTTAACGGCACAACGCAAACCGATACTACGATAAATGCATCAGCTGCTAACCGTGGAGATGTCAATTTTGGTAAAAGCGGCACCTTTACCAGCTCGGGTTATTATAACACTTTAACTACGGGAGGCATCTTATCGGCACCGCCTGAAGTAGCGAGCGATAGCACCAGTGGTGTATATAGTTTTGCCGGTAATCAATTTAGCATGAATGCACCTGTAGCAGGTTTTATCATTTTGGGAGGTGCTGGTTTTGCTACCGGCACCAATGGCTCCGGCACACCGCCGGTTTATAGTTTGGCATCACATACCGCAAAAATAAGCCAATTGAGCCAGTCGGTTTTAACGCTACAAACAGACTATCTGTATAATGAAACAAACCCTGCCACAGGAACTTATGAAATTGTGACGGTGTTTAATTTTACAAGGTAACACGGATTTCAGTTGGCAATTGTTAGTTTGCAGTTCGCAGTTTCAAAACTCCCTCTTTACGAAGTAGAGAGGGTTGGGGAAAAAAGAAAAACTGCCTACTGCGAGCTCCCAACTGAAAACTCTTCTACAATGCCACTTCTTTTTCACTATCGGCAGGATGATGGCCGGTTTCAATAATTTCGATTTTGAGGCTTTTTGCGGGACCGATGGTGATGGCTTTGTCGTCGGCCTTTTCTTTCCAGCCGAAGCTTTTGAGGGCAAATATGGCGCCCGAGGGCGATTGCTGATGCAGCTTGCGTTCGTATAGTGCCTCAACCCTTAGTCGGCTGCGTTTAAGCACTTGGCTAAATTCACCGTTTTGTTCATAATCTTCAAAATCCAGCCTGCTGTTAAAACCTAAAAACAGGGCCAGTCCGGCAAGGGTGGCGGGTTCTGGTTCGCGGTCAGTTACCTTTTTTTTCCTTTCCGGCTACTGTTTCCAGGTGATATTCGCCATCAATATAGCTGAAATAGGCATCGGCTTTTTCGGCCAATTTGGCGGCGGTTTTAAAAATAGGCTGTAACATGGCGGTGATTATGATAAATATGCCGATTGGCATTCTGTTGATGTAAAGATACGGTAATTGAATTTAAAATGCAAATATTTTTAGCAAAATGTATTGATAAGATGATGGTAAAACGCTGATGTGGGCTTTACATATTATCAAATTAATTTCTTCAGACTAAACTCAGATTTAATCCTCATTATTGAAGATTGAAAAGTTTGCTGTTTGTAATAAACCGGTTTTTACGGGTAGGTGCAATACTTGCCGGTATTTTGTTTATGCCGGTTTTGCTGCATGCGCAGGACGACAGCAAATTTATCCCGCTGGTTAAGCACCCAAAAGGTGATACCATTGTCCCCGTAAAAATTACCCGTAAGGCTGATACCGTAGCCCAGCTCGATCTGTACGATGTGATTGGCGGCTGGTTCGGCAAAAAAAATCTGTCTTCCAAAGTCGATTCGGTTGGGGCAAAACCTGTACTTTCGGTAGTGCCCGCGCTGGGATATACCTTGCAATCAAAACTGGCACTTACATTGGCGGGTAATATCGCCTTCAGGCTATCGCCCGATGCAAAAATATCCACCATCATTATCAATACCGCTTATACGCAAACCAGGCAAATCATCATCCCCATACAATCCAGCATATGGTCGAAAAGTAACGACTATAATTTTGTGGGCGATATCCGCTTTTTGAAATATCCCGAAAGCACCTGGGGGCTGGGCAGTAATTCAAGTATTTTGGATGAGGACCCGATGGACTACTCGTTTTTCCGATTTTCAGAAACGGTGCTGCGTCGTATTTGCCCGAATGTTTTTGTGGGGATAGGCTATATTTTCGACGATCACTTTAACATTACCGAAAAAGGGACTATTGATGGCGATTTATCGCTTTACAAAGCTTACGGCGCGCAGGGACATACCATATCGTCGGGTCCTACGCTTAACGCCTTGTTTGATAGCCGCGATAACTCCATCAATGCCTCGCGGGGCTGGTATGCCGCGGCCACCCTCAGGGATAATACCGATGCTTTTGGCAGCACGCGCGACTGGCAATCTGTAGTGCTGGATGTGCGCACTTATGTAAAGCTGTCTGATCAGTCGGACAATGTGCTGGCCCTGTGGAGTTATGATTGGCTGGTGCTTGGCGGCTATCCGCCCTATCTGGATCTGCCCTCTACCACCTGGGATACTTTTAGCGGAACAGGGCGCGGTTACATACAGGGACGGTTCCGCGGTGCGCAGATGCTGTATGCCGAGGCCGAGTACCGTTTTGGCATTACCCGCAACGGCCTGGTAGGCGGCGTGGTGTTTGCCAATGCCCAATCGTTTTCGGCAGCGCCGGGCTCATCGTTACAAAGCGTACAACCAGCTTTTGGCCCCGGTATACGCCTCAAGCTGAACAAGGTATCAAAAACCAATATTGCTATCGACTACGGCTTTGGCATGCAGGGCTCGCGCGGTGTTTTCATTAATGTAGGTGAGATATTTTGATGGGAGAGCTAAGAGCAGAAAGCTTAAAGCCGAGAGCAGGAAGCCAAAGGCAGAATGAAAAATCTTTCAGCTTATATCTTCCAACTTTTAGCTTTCAGCTCTCTGCTTTGGGCTCTAACTTTTATGCTTTCGGCTTTACGCTTTTTGCTCTCTTACTGCTTTCGGCTTTCAGCTCTCTGCTTTTCGCTCTCAGAAAGTTAAATTTTGTTAAAAAGTTGATTAATTTATAATTATTGGCAACCATTGATAGTTTAAATTCGTTTATAGTTTAGTAGATTTATAGTAACAAATCTTAAACATGGGTAATAGGAGATTTACGTATCTGTTATTTTCTGTATTAATACTTATAATGGCAATCATCTCGTCTTGCCAGAAGGATGATGCTACGACCCAACCCGACTCAAAAACAACTGTAAGTGCCGATAGTCCGCTACTGGCATCGCCCGGAAACTTCCTGGCAACATCGGGCACCCTCCAAATAAAATTTAACGATAGCACCTACATTTTTGATGCCGCACATGATTCTATCGCCTTTATAAATGTACACGTTGATGCCAATACCAATTACTTTGGCATTACCGCCATTAATAAGTTACATAGCATGAGCTTCGGCATCAGTTCATCGGGCTATGCCAATAGCAATATTAACAGCAATGTGGCCGGCGGTCAGTTTTTGTTAAGTACCGATGCGCAGAAACCGGCTATGCAGTTATCGCTTAGTAAATACCCGCAAAACAATGATATTGGCAGCATTAACCTGGATACCTACAATCAGGGCAGCCAACTAGCCAAAGGCACCTTTGTAACCTTTTTAGCTAAAGACGACAAAGCCAACTCGCCCTATTTTAGGGTTGAAGGCACCTTTGATTTGAAGCTGAAGTAAAAACCCGACTTGTCATTTCCGTCATTGCAAGAATTGCCTGTACCGAACTTGTTTCGGGGAAACAATCTATACTTTTGTCTGAATCAGAATTTACTGAATTTTAAAATTTTCAAGATGCAATGGTTTAATTCTGTTCATTCTTTAATCCTGTAAATTCTGATTCTGACATTCTTTACGTACTGTTGATTGTCCTGTGTAGAGATGGCTTCGTTCCTCGCCATGACGCATTGTTCTTCCACCCAGGTGCTTTCGTTAGAAATGACAGGGTGTGCAGGACAAAAAATAGCTTCATCCCTCCAAAAACAATTTCTTTCTGCTTGTTATCAGCGCGGCTAAATCAATATCCTCCAATATTACATTACTCAAAAAGGCATCAAGGGCAAGGGCTTTGGCGCGCAGTTTGGCCAGGCAAATGAGGCGGTCGTTTAGGGCTACGCGTTGGGTGATGGATAGCTTCAGATCGGCCATGTCCTTTTTTATTTCGGCGCGTTCGCTCATGCGACTGATGGTGAGTTTAAACTGCAGCTCGGCAATTAGGGAGCGTACCGCATCGGCCAGCATATCATATTTTTCATCCGTTGTAAAGTTCATCAGCTTTAGCTTATCCAAAAAATTATAAACCGACGAGGCCGTTACCTCCAGGTCCCTTTTATTTTGCTTGCGCTGTAAGGCCTGCAGGGTGTTGTAGGTAGCCGTTTCAAACTGACTTTCCATACTTGGCGGCTGGCGGGGTTCGTCATCATTAACCGGTAGTTCGCGTACCATGCAGGTGCGCTTTTCGGAGTACAGGTAGGCGCTGATAAAGCCCTCAAAAGTGACCACGCTTAAACCATAAAACGGCCCATATTTACCACGGATACCCAGCGCAACAGCATCCGGAATTTCGCTGAGCCGGATAGCGGGGTAATACTTAATAATATTGTCCGTTAGCTCGTTTACCAGGTAATCGCGGTCGGCCTCGCTGGTTTCCTTAACGTTCATATCGGCAAAGGCGCGGGCAACGCTTATCAGCACCATGTTAAATAGCTCCTGCTTGGGTACGTTTACCGCCATGGCTTGTTTTAATATCGCCCGGCCGCCATCAACAGCCTTGCGTTGAGTTTTGCCGACTGGTTTGCCAACCTGGTTTACCTGTTGGGTCGATACGGTTAATGTTTGGAGGTTGTTGTGTGACGGCTGGCTCATATTTCTTCCCTCATTTTAACGCCGGCAAACTTCATGGCGGCAGCAACACCACGCAGCGGTTCGGCGATATACGGCTTGCGGAAACTTTCTTTTTTGGCGCAACTTTTTTCTTTCCCTGTGGCCGCCAAATGCTTGGGGAGCCAGTAATAAAAATTGCGGGCAATTTCGGCGGTGGTTTTGTTGTTTAGGTCGCCAAGGTCAATTTTTGATTGGTAAAATGTTTTGAAAAATGCGGCAATCCCCTCATTATCTAATTGATACCGCTGTTTAAGTAAATTACAGTTAGCCGTAACAACAAAAAAATTAAAAGCGTCAGCATGCGATACTACTACTTGTTTTGGTTTTGGTTTACTGTTTTTATTTAGTGTCTCACTACCTGAAACAAAACCTGTATCACTACCTGAAACACCATCCGTGTTAACGGGCTGATTCCTATTACGATACAGCGTTTCTAAATCATTAAACTGATAGATGACATTTGGAGTGCCATTTATCGACTTAAAATTCAAGATGCCGGCCTTTTGCAACCTGGTTCTCGACCGGAAGAAGGTTGCACGCGGCATATCCAAATCAACCAATACTTTGGCGTTATTCCGCTTAAACGGATTAACCCAGTTGGCAGCATTGCAAACCTCCAGCAGGTAAAAATAAAGTGATATTTCGGTGGCGCTAAAGGCATGCTTCTCGTGCAGCATCCAAAAGCCTTTTATTTGTGCTATGTAATTCATTTTGGTTAATTAGTTCATTGGTGGGTTGGTTCATTAGTTCATTGGTCATTGCGGTTTAATAAATGTCCTGGGGTGTCGTGCTGAGGCACTCGAAGCGCGCGGGGTGGGCATCAGCGTTTGTGCATTGGCGTTAATGCATTGGCGTATAGCCTTCCGCTCATGCTTCGAGTGCCTACCCATGACTTCATCTGGATAATTAACCTAACAGAAAGACCCCATCGGGGTCAAATACCGGTAGAGAAAAAAAAATAATTATTTCGTGCCATCGGTACGAAACCTATACGCTGGCAAGGTCGCGTACCTACAGCACGCTAAAATTGGTTGTAATAATATTCTACCGATATTTTGCACCTACGGCGCATCATTGTCATTTCACCTTCATAGTCCCCGGATTTTAAAACTCAGCATGACACCCTCGTTTCTGCTTTCGGCTTTCTGCTTTCTGCTTTTCGCTTTCGGCTTTCGGCTTTCCGCTTTCCGCTTTCCGCTTTCCGCTTTCCGCTTTCCGCTTTCCGCTTTCCGCTTTCCGCTTTATGTTAAAAATGCCAATCAGCATAATTAAAATCAAAAAGCATCCAGTTCATCAATTCCCCGGGCTTCGTTTTCAACCAGGTGGGTAAACAGTTTTTTCACTACGGCTTCGCGGGCCCATTGCTGTTCGGTTAGGGTAGCATCATTAAGGTACCAGGCAATAGGCTTGTTAATTTCAATGCGGGCCTTGTACACATAGTTTTTGGTAGCATGTATTTTGCTACCCTCGTAGCTGTTAAAGCCCTCGTCTTTTATCAGTTTGGCAAATTGTTTAACGGGGATATCCAGTTGCAGGCATTCATCCAGTGTGTTTTTAAAGTCGTGCTTGTCTTCCAGCCAAAGTATCAGGTGCTGGTCGTTCAGGTCGTAATCGGCAATGGCAATGCGGCTGTAATCGTAATCAACCGAAATTACAAGCCACCACAATTCGTTTTTTAGTTTTTTGGTAAGTTTTATCATGTTTTGTTTTTAGTGCAATTGTTAAATAATGTATGAATGAAGCGGTTCAGCAGGGCATAGCATTGCCACCTGTAGCGCCGCGAACGACAGTACAGCAACAGTTAAATACCTATAAACTGCTGAACAGGCCCGCTACCTGAACTTGGGCATCCAGCCGGGCAGATATTTTTGTATGGCGGCAATTTCGCTGCTGTATTTGCTGCATGCCGTTTGGTAGGCACGATAGCGGAGCTGAAGTTCGTTTTCGGGTTGTGACGTTTGGTTTTGTTGCTGATGGTTGTTGTTAAGTGCGGAGTAAGCGATGTGCATTTGGTTTGGGTGTTTTAGTTCAGTTTTCAGTTTGCATAGTTTTCAGCTGTCTGTTTTTTCCTTTCCCTCTTTACGAAGCAGAGAGGGCGGGGGATTTTCAGTTTGCAGTTCACGGTTAGCAGTTTGCAGGGGCGAAGTCGAAAAAAACGCCTACTGCGATCTGCCAACTGTAAACCCGGCGGTGCGCGGCTAATAAATATATTTTCTGGATATTCTGTAAGGTTCATGTTGTTAAACAAGTAAATTTGTGTTACTTTAGTGCGAAATAACAATACAAAAGTAAAGATTTTTATGTATCTTTGCAAAGAAAATACAGAAAATAGTTATTAACAATTATGGAAGAGTCATCAAAGCCCAAAAAGGTAAAATTGATCAGGCCCGAAACGCTTGAGTTCATTATTTTGTATAATCAGCTTCGTGGTAAGGCTTTTAGCGGTAATGCACAGCTTGCCGAGGCGCTTGGCTTTAATAATGCCAGCTCCATTACAGAAATTATAAAGAGCAGACAAAATATTGATCCAGAAAAATTAAAGATTTTTAAAGAAAAATACGGAAGTTATTTATTGGCAGCCAAAAATACAGCAAATTCTGATGCTGCCCTGCTGCGCAAGCTTAATGATGGCATCCCCATGTATGAAATTACGGCAACAGCATCAGGTGTTGAGGTTTATAGCGATATTAATGACACACAACCGGTGGGGCACATGAATTTTCCGGGAATTGAGGATTGCGACTTTGCCCTCCCTGTTTGGGGTCACTCCATGTACCCATACCTGGAGAATGGCTGCTGGGTAGCGCTAAAAATCATCCACGATAAAAAAATACTACCCGGCGAGGTATACTATATTGAATGGGGCGAATACCGCATGTATAAACGCCTGCTGGCCAGTAATAATCCCGATGAGGTGGTTGCCCATTCGGACAATATTACCGAGGTAATTAACGGGCAACCCAAGTACGCGCCCTTTATTGTAAAAATTGCCGATATCAAAAAGCTGTGCCTGGTAAAGGATATTCATAAGAAGCATAATCATTAACAGGGGAGAGCGGTAGAAGTCTGGTAGATTAAAAAGGGTGACACTGTTTTTTGCATTAACGTTAATGCATTAGCGTAGCGATGACAGGGTGAGTTAACACCTAGTGCCGCCGCATAACCCATCCACCACCGCCTCCGTATAAATCATTTGTATAAACCTTAAGTACAAATGAAAAAGCTTACCCTAATTATATTATTTACAGCCGGTACCTTTATATCCAACTCACAAACCCATATTACCCTGGCCGATCAGCAGGCCATGACTATGCTGAAAAACTTTTATACCGCCTACATGACCGAAGTGGCCACCGGCAGCGCACACAACTTTGAAAAAAAACTACAAAAAATTCAAAAAAAATATTGCACCCCAAAACTGATAGACAAAATACCTGCAATGATTGACCGTACCAATATCGATCCATTTTTAAAGGCGCAGGACAGTAATATTGAAAATTTAAAAAGCCTTACTTTTCAAAAAGATACCAAAGCGACTGATTTGTTTATTGTTTCTTATACCGATATTTACAGGCACAATAAAACCACTATCAAACTATCTGTAGTAAAGCAAAATGACGATTTTAAAATCGACGGTGTTTTTTAGTGGGATAATAATTGCTTAACCAATTATCTCTGCAATGAAAAAGCTGCAACTGGAACAAGTGCAACCCGATATGGGCAGTTCATTCACCATACTGAACCCGCATTTAAGCACTACCTTTTTGTGGCACCTGCATCCTGAGTACGAAATTGTTTATGTAGAAAGTCCCGGCGGACCGCGCCATGTGGGCGATCATATTTCGCGCTACGAGGGGTCAGATCTGGTGTTTATTGGCCCGAACATACCGCACCTTAATTTTGATTATGGCGTAAATGCCGATTGCCGGCAGGTGGTGGTACAAATGCGCGAAAACTTTTTAGGTGAGCCTTTTTTCAATAATCCCGAAATGGCGGCCATTAAGCAGCTTTTTAAAAGGGCCAGTTACGGAATTGCTTTTTATGGCGATACCAGGCTTAAAGCTGCTGCCGCCCTTAAACAATTGCAAAGCCTTAACCGCTTCGACCAGTTGTTGAGCCTGCTCAGCATATTTCAGCTGCTGGCTACCAGCACCGAGGCACAGATACTGAACCACGTACCCGCCGCCAATAAAGCTTTCGAGAAACAGCAAAAACGGATGGATTTTATTTATAAATATGTGGAGCAGCACTATCACCAAAAAACGGATGTCAATCACATTGCTCAACAAACAAACCTTACCACTGCTGCCTTTTGCCGCTATTTTAAAAAGCAAACCAAACTCACTTTTACCGATTTTGTTAACCAGTACCGCATCGGCGAAGCTAAAAACCTGCTGCTGCAACATAAAACCATTACCGAGGCCTGCTATGCCACCGGCTTTGAGCAATTGAGCTATTTTAACAAAACATTTAAAAAACTAACCGGCGAAAACCCCTCAGCATTCAGGAAAAGGAATGCGGGGTAGAACATAATGCGAAACCGGGTGTAATCCCTTGAGTGTTCGAAACCTTGGTTGTTGTTACGAATAATTAACAGGGGTGTCACCCTGAGGTACTCGAAGGGTGTGCGTGGGGCATACGCAATGCATTACCGTAGCTGCAAAACGTGAAAGCATAGCGATATAGGCCTTTGCCCGCATACTTCGAGTACCTCAGTATGACACCCATTTTTATCTTTCGAACACGCTTAGTGTAATCCGCCATGCATAGTTCGCATACCCGGTGCAAAATATTTTTCGTTATCACCCGAAAATAACAAAGCTGGAATTCTTTTACGCCCCTTCTACCTCATCAATAAACAGCAGCAAATCCTGGTGAAAGGTATCGCGTTTAAAGCCGTCGCCGGTATAAAAAACAACGCTTACGTATTCGTCGCTTTCGGTATTATCGTCATTAAGGGCGTAGCCTTCAACCGCCATTTTAGGTCCGTCGGCTATCATTACAACTACATCGCCCAATTGAAATTTCTTTTCCATGGTGTTATAAATAATTGTTTAAAGTTATGGTATAATATAAACAATATAACCGGCAAATGTTTTAGTTTTTCGTTGGTTAATATGGCTTTGCCGCATGCGCGGGATGAATACTAAATACCATCAAATCAAACAGGACTTTTTTATTTATACCACTTTTGTAACTTCGGCTAAGCTTTATTAAAAATGAAATTGGCCTTTAAAGTTTCCCAATCAACCAACCTCGACTATAACACCATCAAAAACAATGCACTATCGGTATTAGAGCTTAAAAAATATAGGCTTGTTAAAATAACGGATAACAGCGTGCAATTTGATGAGAGTCCGTGGAAACTGATGTGGAATTTTGAAGCGATGAAACGATTTGATGCTGGCGAATTTCAGATTAATGTAGCAGATGGACAGGGATCAGTAACGCTTAGTTACTATGTGAAATTAACTACACCCTTAATTGCCGTAGCTATAATTTCAATTTTTCCGATAACAGACGGCGACTATTATGCGCCGCTATTTTTTCTGACATTTTTTGCTGTTTCAATTGCAATTAACTGTCTGATATTAAAGGGTATTGCTGCTGAAATGTTGAATCAAGTATTAAGTTAAACTTACACGTTGTAATCAACAAAAAAGCCTCCCGTTTTGGTCGGGAAGCTTTCAGAATATTGTAGCTAAAATGTTTACCTGTTTATTTTTACCAGTTCTTTTTCAGGTTCAACCAGTTCTTCTACCTCGCTAACGGCCTCGGCAGTGGTATCGGCATATTTTAGCTTGCGGAAACGCCATGGCGCAAAGGCAGGTTCCTGAAAACGGTTTATCAGCTTAAAAAACTTGGGGAAGTTGTGCACCTCATCCAGCAGCACACCCGGAACAATGCCATTATTATCCAATATCTCGCGGATGGTATATTCTTTATCGCGGGTTATCCAGATCTCAAAATCCTGGCGTATTTCGGCGCTTTTTTCGGGATCAATCTTGTCGTTAATGCAAATTACCTTGTCTCCGGGTTTCATGATACAAATTTAAGCTTAATGCGGGTAAATTGTTTTAAAAGATGGTATTTTAATGGGAGTTTTCAGTTGGCAGTTTGCAATTCGCAGTTTCCACAACGCTCTTTACGCAGTAGAGAGGGTCAACTGGCGAAGCCACGTCGGAATGAGTTGATTCTGCGAGCGGTATAGGTGTTAATGTATTGGTGTGTAGGCTCCCCCTGTCATCGCTACGCGAAAAGAGGGAGTAGAAACACTGCCTACTGCCAACTAAAAGCTGCCAACTGAAAATTCCCTATCTTAGGGACCATAAATTTTATGAAAAAGCTATTCTTACTATTCCTGCTTCCAGTTTTTACAGCTTTACTATGCTGCGGCCCGGCATCGGCACAAATAACAACCAATACGCTGCCTGCCAAACAGCTGATGGTGGTGATTACCGATAATTGGGATACCCTGCAGGGCAAACTATACTGCTACCAAAAGCAGGAGGGCCAATGGGCGCTGCAGTTTAGCAATGCGGTGGTAATAGGTAGTAAAGGATTGGGTTTGGGCGATGGCTTATTTAAAATGCAACTGGCCAATGCACCGGTAAAGAAAGAGGGTGATGAAAAATCGCCTGCCGGGGTATTTACTATAGGCACCGCTTTTGGTTATGCCGATGCTAAAAATGCCACCTGGATAAAAAATCACTACATAAAGGCAAGTGATACCTTAATTTGTGTGGATGATATGCATTCGGCCTATTATAATACGCTGGTGCAGCGCGATACGGCGAAGAGCGATTATAAAAGTCACGAAGAGATGCATTTAAAGAAAGACTATTATAAATGGGGCCTGTTTATTAACCACAATAGCGGCAACGTGGTACCCGGCGATGGCTCGTGCATATTTATGCATATTTGGGGCAACAGTACCGAAGGCACCGATGGCTGCACCGCCATGGCCGAACCCGATTTACTGCGCGTACTGCACTGGATAAACGCCGAAGACCACCCCCTGCTCATACAACTAACCCGCACCGAATATTTAAGGTTAAGCAAACAAATTGGCCTGCCTGCGTTTGGGATGTAGGCGGTTGCTCTGTGCTGTTATTACTTAAGGCTTTGAATTCTTTAAACTATTTTATCTTTTATCCGTATGCTTGTATAAGCATTTAATAATCCAACTCATGGAAAGAGTTAGTAAAAAAGAAGCCAATTCAGTAGCAAAAGCCTTTAAAAACCCTATCGTTAAAATGATAGAGGATAAAAAAGCCATTGTTAAAGCTATTGAAAAAGGTGAAAGTTTATCCACGCTAAAGGGTATTAAAATTGTCTCTCCCTTATAATTTACAGCTAACCAACGACGGTTCTTATCATTTCATTTCCAACCAGGGGCATAACTATTTGGTTTATTTTTCTGCCGTAAAAAAACTACTATTTAATTAGCTTTTCCAGATGATAATGCTGAAGCACCATAAAGCTTAAAAACGCCATCAAATCAACCAACGCATGCGTAAGTATTAACACTTTTATGTTGCGGTACCATTGATAATGTATGGCAAAAACAACGCCGAAGCAAAAGGTAAATATGGTTTGCGTAAGGCTCATGTAACGGTAATGCATCAACGCGAAGAACAACGCCGAAATAATTACGGGCATGTATTTGTTTTTAAACAATAGTTCCAGACGCGGAACCAGGTAACCTCTGAAAATGAGTTCCTCGGTAACGCCGGCCGTTATTGCGCCAAAAAAAACCATTGGCAGGCTTTTACTTATCACCGTTAGCATCTGTATAGTTACATGAGAGTCGTCGTGATAGCCGAATAGTTTAGGTATGGTGGCCACCATAGCCCCGCCCATTTTAAGCAGGAGCAAAGCGCCAAATGAAGCCGGGTAAAACCAGAAGCCGTAGGGTTTATCTTTCCATAATAAAAAATCGTTACGCTCGGCCCTGTGGGCGTAAATGTACAAAACAAGCACCCAGAGCCAAAAAAACAGTCGTGAGTAAAGCAAATACGGAATGGTGATTTTATAGCCCGAAAAAAACGGATGGCCTATTAAAGGATAAAAAAGCAGGGCTATTAATAAACCGCCAATTAAAATATTTTTGTTGGGTACCGCAGTTTTAACTTCCATTAAGTGATAAGTGTTGTGTTGCTATTCGCTGCGCTAATGTATTAGGATTTGGGTATAAGTTTTAATAATTTTTTAAATAGGGGAGGAATAAGGCACACAAAAAAAAGCTCCCAGGCTTTTACCCAAGAGCTTTCTTCAAATAAAAGAAAATTTATAGGATATTAATTACGTCTGAAACCACCGTTTTTGTTGCCACCGCCGGTAAAACCCGGACCTTTGTCTTCAGCAACGTTAACTGTAATACGGCGACCATAATAGCTTGCACCATTCATGCAGCGTATGGCTTCTTTGGCTTCCTCGTCGTTTACCATTTCAACAAAACCAAAACCTTTACTCTCTTTTGTTTCGCGGTCTTTTATGATCCTAAGCGACTTTACGGGCCCAAAATCACCAAAAACAGCAGTCAATTCGGCCTCATCCACCTGTAGCGGCAAGCCGGCAATAAATACTTTCATCAATGTTTTTAAATTTAGACAAAGATACGAAAAATAGGCGAATTTAGGGCATATAAAAGGCAAAAGGTTAAGTATGAATCACTTTATTACGTTTAAATTACTTTCATAAGGCTGCGGATTAAGGTAAGGGACGAAAGGTTTCCTGCTTCCATTTAAAACGTATTTGTGTGGCGCAGAGCGGACTCACCCTGTCATCGCTGCGCTCGACATCCCTCCTATGACAAGTCATAAAGAGGGAATAAAAAAGAAAAAAAAAGAATTTTCCCAACCTTCTTTATGCAGTAGAGGGTGGACGGGCGGAGCCTCGTCGGTGAATCCACTCTGCGAGCGGCATTGACGCCAATGCAAAAGAAAAACTGCCAACTGCCAACTGCCAACTAAAAACTGCCAACTAAAAAACCTGCCAATTATCCAAACCCAGCAATTTACGACCCAACTCATTTAGTTCAGCGGTGCCATATTTGGTTTGTTCCCAGCGGCGCGGATCACCGGGGAAGGCATAGCCTTCGGGTGCCTTACGGTCGCGCCACGAACTGATGCGCCATTGGCGAAGCTCCTCGTCATCTTCCTGCGCCGGCATCATGGCTATGTACTGGGCAATGCGCACCTTGTTGCTGGTACGATTGGGCCGTATACCATGCGGCTGCAAACTGTTAAATATCAGCAGGTCGCCGGCCTCCATTTTTATTTTTTCGATGTGGAAACCGGTAACATCCGGCTTAAAACGATCACGGTTGGCAGGTTGGGTATGTTTCCACTCATCATAGGTACGCATCAGTTCGGGCACACACTGAAAGCCGCCCATGTTTTCGTCAGTCTGATCGGCCAGGGCCAGCACCCCCTGTACATTTTGCGGCTGTGTTTCGGGGTCATAATCCCAATGTATAAAGCCCTTATATTCAAAGCCCGGCTGTATGGGGAAGTTAAGGTTAGCACGATCAATGGTTACCCACAGCTTTTCGGTACCCCAAATATCCACAAAGGCATCATACACGCGCTGCACCTGGCGGTTATCCCATAGGTACTGGTGATTATATACCTCAACCATGCCCGTGTTGGTTAGCTCCTTCATCTGCATTTCGGCACGCGGCGCAGTATACCATGTTTCGGGTTTGCCAGGGTCCTTCTCCTCAAATTCCCATAAAAAATTAGCAAGGCGGTCCACCTGATCTTTAGGTACGGCATTTTTTATAACGATGTAGCCGTTATCAACCCAAAAGCGCCAATCGGCTTCGCTTAAAACACGCAACGGTTTGCCATTACTGCGATCGTTTAGTTTAACATTGCTGGTTTTGGCGGTCGACGGATTGCCGGGAATGTCTTTATGCGCCATATCGGGAGCCATGCTGATCGTGGATGCTTTTGTTTCGGTATTCATCATAATTTATCTATTGGTTATGCCAAAATTACATATCACTAAAAACTAAAACTACCCGTTAAATGACCAATATTTGTACTGTATTGATATTTATGTTGATTTTTGGTGCATATTAAGGTAAATAACAGTCATTTATCGCTTTTGTTATTTGCAAATCAATTTGTATTTTAGCGCAAACCTTATCACTAATGAAGAAACTGTTATACGTATTAGCCGCTATCGTATTATTGTTAATTATAACTAACCCCGGTTACAGCTCGTTTACCCGGTTTTTAGGTCCGCAGGAAGTTAAAACAGCCAACAGAAAAGCCAATTTACTGGTATGCAGCATTTACAGCGCCGACAAAAAAAACTACTTTGCCATATTTAATGGTTTTTACGAAATAAGCAGGTATAATGGCCGGCCCGCGGCTAAAGACAGTTTAAAAAAACCGGATAGTTTAACCACCGAAAGTCCTCTTAAAACAGCTGATTAAATCAGTTGGCGGTTTGCAGTTTTTCTTTTTTTGTTGTAGAGACGCGTGCAGAATACTTTACTGCTCGCGGTAGAGGGAGAGCGATGACAGGGTGAGTAAACTCTACGAGCGACATTCACACCAACGCCAACTGCACAGCCTACAAAAATATCATCCTCAAACAAAAAATACACTCACCTGTAACGTTTTGTATTCGGCATCGTAATGGTAATAAAAACCAATAATGAAAACTAAATACATTGTATTAGCACTTGCAGGCATTTCGTTTTGTTTAACTGCCTGCACAAAGGGTAGTCAAAAACCGGCTACCAACACTATCAACAACACTTCCCTTGTTGGAAAGTGGAATGAAGTTAAGTTATACAGCAGTGAAACCAACAGTAACGGCACAGTTAGCGATACTACTATTACTGCCGGCTTTAATGCTAATGATTATGCCCAATTTAACAGTGATTATACGGTAAATATATTTCAAAGTGCCGGTAGCCCCCTCCCGGGGAATGCTGCGCCAGATTTTATTTCGAAGAATACTTATAACTATGCTATTTCGGGTTCGGTGATAACTTTAATATTTACAGGGGCAATTACTACTCCAGTTATATTACCCGGCGACACACTGATAATAACCCGAACCGTTACCATGATTGATGCCAATAATATTGTTTTGCGGGTTACTTCCAGTAATGCGCCTATTAATAGTAATAACCCTCCCGGATTGATAATTGATACCTATTATACCAGGGCGCAATAGAGCAGTTGGCAGTTTTTAGTTAGTAGTTTGTAATTTGAGGCTCTCCGTTTTTCTTCTCCCTTGTATAGTCTACTCACCCCGACGAGGCTTCGCCCGTCGACCCTCTCTACTGTGTAAAGAGGATTGGGGAAGATTCTTTTTTCTTCTCCCTCTTTCCGCGCAGCGAAGAGAGGGATGTCCAGCGAAGCGATGACAGGGTGAGTTAACTCTGCGCACGATATTTACGCCACTGCACAAACTTATCATCCACCCCAAACAAAAAACACGCTCACCTGTAGCGTTTTGTAGTTAGCATCGTAATGGTAATAAAAACCAATAATGAAAACTAAATACATTTTATTAGCACTTGCAGGCATTGCGTTGTGTTTGCCGGCTTGCAAAAAGGATAATAAAATCCCCGTTATTAGTAACGTTACTCTGCTCGGCAGGTGGAATGAAGTGAAGCTTCATTTAACCGAAAATAACAATGGTACGGTTACCGATACAACTATTAACGCAGCTTCATTTAATTCAACTGATTACGCCCAATTCAATAGGGATTACACGGTTAATATATATATAGGTGCGGGTAATGTTATAACGGGGGGAAGCCCGACGCCAAATTATGTTTACGAAAACACCTATAACTACACTATTTCGGGTTCAACGGCAATCCTTATTTCCCAGGCCATATTATTTAATATCAATATACCGGCGGGCTCAATCAGCTTGACTGCTACCTTTGTAGATGCCAATACTATTGATTTGCACTATATCGATAGCGGTGGTGCCAATAAAGTAGTGTCAGATACCTATTATGCCAGGGCGCAATAGAGAACAGCTGGCCGTTTTTAGTTCGCAGTTTGCGGCTCTCGATTTTTCTATTCCTTTGTATCGTCTACTCACCCCGACGATGCTTCGCCCGTCGTCCTTCTTTGCGCAGTAGAGAGGGCAGGTACAGCGCAGCCTGGTCGGTGAGTCCATTCCGCAAGCTACATCAACCATCCAATTTTACCGCATATCCTGCTTCCCGAACTTTCCCTGCTTTCCGGTTAAATTGATACGCGCTGAATAACTATATTTTACCATATTTGCAGCGCTTAAACAATGTATCATTAATTAAAATTGTTAAAAGTTGTTAACCAATAGCTGTTTATTTAAAATAACTTATAAAAATCCTGATATTTACCCTGCAATAATCTATTATTTGTAATCCATGCAATACAATAAAATTAACAATCTGTTAGGCTGGCTTTGCTTTGTTATAGCCTCAATTACCTACATTTTAACGCTCGAACCTTCTGTAAGCTTTTGGGATTGCGGCGAATTTATTTCCTGCGCCTACCGTTTACAGGTAGCTCACCAGCCGGGTTATCCGCTGTTTGCTATGCTGGGTAAGGCGTTTTCGCTATTATCATTCGGCAATAACGCCAAGGTGCCTTATTATACCAATATGGGTTCGGCATTGGCAAGTGGTGCTACTATTATGTTCCTTTTCTGGACTATTACTGCACTTGCTAAAAAGCTTTTATCAGTTAAACCGGGCGATGCTGTTGAGCAATCGCAGGTGTACCTTATAATGGGTGCCGGTTTGGTTGGTGCGCTGGCCTTTACTTATACCGATACTTTCTGGTTTTCGGCTGTTGAAACCATTGTGTTTGCCTTGTCGTCGTTATGTACCGCTATTGTGTTCTGGGGTATTTTAAAATGGGATGCCCATGCCGATGAACCGGGTGCCGACCGCTGGATAGTTTTTATTGCTTATGTTATTGGTTTATCAATAGGTATTCACCTGTTAAACCTGTTAACCATACCGGCTATTGCCTTTGTTTACTATTTCCGTCGCGCAAAAACCATTAACATGGGTAGTGCAATAGGCGCCTTTTTAATAGGTGTGGTAATATTGGTATTTGTACAATACGGTATACGCGGTTATACAGTTGAAATTGCCGCTTACTTCGATCTTTTCTTTGTAAACAGCCTGGGGCTGGGCTTTGGCTCGGGCGCATTGGTATGGTTCCTTATTATAGTGGCTGTGCTGGTTGGTGGTATTTATTATAGTATCAAAACCAAAAAAACATTGCTTAACCTGGCATTTGTTTGTATTGCCTTTATTTATTTAGGCTACAGCTCATTTGCTTATATCCCTATCCGCGCTACTGCGGGTACTAATTTAGATAACTCGCACCCTGATAATGCCTTTACCTTATACGGTTACTTAAACCGTATTCAATACGGTGAATCGCCATTGTTGTTTGGTCAGTATTTTGATGCCAAGGTGATTGACCAAACTGAAGGCAGCACCATTTACCGCAAAGGCGAAACCAAGTACGAAAACGCAGGTAAGAAAACCAATTACGTGTATGACCACACTACTTTTCTGCCACGTATGTACAGTAACGACGGGCAGGATCCGCAGTTTTACCGCCAATGGCTACAAATGAGCGATGGTGCGGCACCTACTTTTTCTGACAATATAAAATGGATGTTTAGCTGGCAGATGTACCAGATGTATGCTCGTTACTTTTTGTGGAACTTTGTGGGTCGCTATAGTGACGCCGATGGCCAGCAAAGCATGACTGCTATTGATGGTAACTGGACAAGCGGCATTTTTGATAGTGGCCGTCATCTGCCTAAATCTGTAGTGGGCGGTGGTACTCCTGATCCAAGTCAGGGCCTGCAATTAGGATATACTTACACCCCATTATTTGCATTGCCGTTTTTAATCGGATTACTGGGAGCCATCTATCATTTTCAACGTAAAAAGCGTGATGCACTGGTAGTGTTGCTCTTGTTCTTCTTTACCGGTCTGGCCATTGTGTTATACGTTAACCAGCCAAGCATACAGCCGCGCGAAAGGGATTACTCTTACGTTGGTTCGTTTTATGCCTTTGCCATATGGATAGGTTTGGGTGTGATAGCCCTGGCCGAACTGATAAGAATGAAGGTTAGTCCTAAAGGCGCAGCGGTTATTGCTACCGTGATATGCTTATTTGCTGGTCCGGTATTGTTGGCTAAAGAGGAGTGGAAAGACCACGACCGTTCAACCAAAATGACACCACATGATATGGCTTACGATTATTTGATATCGTGCCCTAAAAATGCTATACTGTTTACTTATGGCGATAATGACACTTATTCGTTATGGTACGATCAGGAGGTGGAAAATATAAGGCCCGATGTGCGCATTGTAAACCTGAGCTTATTTACCGGCGACTGGTACATCCGCCAGATGCAAAGACCGATGAATGAATCGGCAGCACTGCCTATTACCATGCCTTATGATAAATATAAAGAAGGTGTGCGCGATGTGATTTATTTTGATGACAGAAAAGTTGCCGGATACACCGAAGTAAAAGAGGTATTTGATTTCATTACATCGGATGATAAAGCTACCCAGGTACAATACCAGAGCGGCGATTATGGTAACTTCCTGCCAACCAAAAACTTTAAGCTTACTGTTAATGCTGCTGATGTAATGGCTAACCACGTAATTACACCCGAACAGAAAGACAGGTTGGCTACCGAGATTGACTGGAAATATACGTCGAACTATATTACCAAAGAAAACCTGGCCATGCTGGATATTTTGGCACACAATAACTGGAAAAGGCCTATTTGCTTTACCACTACTATTGGGCAGGAAAATTTAATTGGTTTGCAGCCTTATTTGTATAAAGAGGGTTATACTTACCGCCTATTGCCATTAAAGCCTGATACTACTATTACTGCCCGTGGCGATCAGTTAGGTAAGATAAACAGTTTGGTGATGTATGATAACGTGATGAACAAATTTAAATTCGGCAACTTTAAAACTGCCAAATATTTGGATCATGAGTCTACCACAATGTTTTACCCGGTAATGGTTACTACCTTCCTCGATTTAATTACAGGATTGATGAAAGATGGTCACCCCGACCTTGCTTTAAAGGCCCTGCACAAATACGACGAAGTGTTGCCTAATATTAATACCGGTCTGGATGTTGCCGACCGTAAAATAATACTGGCACAAACCGCCTACAACCTGCACGATATTGTGCTGGGCAATAAATTTGTAACCAATGTTGACGATTATTTAACCGATCAGCTGGATTACAACTATAGCCTACTGCAAAACAACTCAGGCGATTTAAGCGCACGCGATGTACAATACGGTATATCGTTTATCAGCGGACTGGCTAACCTTACCGACGAAAATCATCAAACGGTACTAAGCGCCAAGCTGAAACAACAGATAAAAGATTACGAAAGTAAATTCGGCTCGATATTGCAACGTCAGCAATAATATAGCCCGATAGCATAAACAAAAGCGGCCTTATGAAAATAGGGCCGCTTTGTTGTTTTTAGGGTGACGTTAACATCGCTCGTACAGTGGACTCACCCCGACGAGGCTTCGCCCGTCGAATCTCTCTACTTCGTAAAGAGGGTGGTGGGGATTTCAGTTTGCAGCTTTCAGTTCTCAGTCTTCTACTCCCTCTTTACGAAGTAGAGAGGATGTCGAGCGCAGCGATGACAGGATGAGTTTACTCTGCGAGTGTAATAATTTAAAAGCGCCATTGTTGATATTTACCAGGATAGTTAACTTTATAAACAAAAGCCCCTTGTTAAAATGAAAAGTAAGTATTTGTTGTTATCGGTCATTGTGTTATTAACGATGTGGTTGTCGGCGTGTTCGTCATCGGCAGATAGTCAAAAAGAAGCCTTGCAAAGCCAGGTTGATAGTTTAAAGCAGCAACTGGCGCAAACTTACCGGCCCGGTTTGGGCGAGTTTATGATGGGGATACAGGTGCATCATGCAAAAATTTGGTTCGCCGGGAAAAACCAGAACTGGGATCTGGCCAATTTTGAGGTAGGCGAAATAAAAGAAACCCTCGAAGATGTAAAAAAGTATTGCGCCGACCGTCCCGAAGTAAAATCACTACCCATTATTTATCCCGCGCTGGATAGCATCAGCAATGCCATAAAAGCCAAAAGTTTGAAGCGGTTTGAAGTAAATTTTGCGTTTTTAACCAACAGTTGCAACAGCTGCCATCAGAGCACTCATCACCAGTTTAACGTAATTAAAACACCCGATACACCACCGGCTACCTACCAGGAGTATAGTGTTAAGCCATAATGTTTTATTAAAAAATTAGTTTTTACTGTAGCATTTGGTAGTGCAGCTGCGTAATTAATTATAGTTGCCACTTAAACTGCTTTAAATGAAGGTAAAATACGCATCGATTTTTATAATAGGTACATTGCTGAGTTTATATGCGTGTACAAAAGGCAGTAATAATGGCCCGGCTACTATTGTTGCCAAGTGGAACATCGTGAGCGATTCAACCTATGCGGGTGTTGGTTATTTAAATCATCCGGTAGATTATGCCGGCCAACCCGGCGATTATTTTAACATAACGTCCAATGGCGTAATTTATACCAAAGAGGGTCAGCAACTGGATACCTTAAGCTATCACCTGATGGGCGATACGGGCATTGTTATTACATCATTTGGGGTTATTGCAAATGGGGTACCGCAGGTGAGTCGTATTAAAACCCTAACCTCAACCAGCCTGGTTATTGCTTCGCCATTATTTTTGTCGCCGGGCGGCGTCTTTGGCCGGAAAATAACATTGAGCAGGTAACACAAAAATCAAATTATTATTTAAATTTATCTTTTTTAGTTGGCTATGAAAGCATTCATATTTATCCTTTGTTCAAGTTTATTGGTTTTGATGTATTCCTGCTCAAAAAAGGATGGTCCTCCGGCTGTTATTAGTACCAGTGGTAATGTTTCGGTAATTGGAACATGGAGCATTATAGGCGATACTACCTATACTGGCGTCAATACTGGCACCAACCCTATAATTTACCAGGGCCAAACCGGCGATTATTTCAGGTTTGCATCAGGCGGCATTCTTTATATTAAAGAGGGTACTAAATTAGATACGCTAAGCTACAGCCAGATATCAGATACCGAAGTTGATATTAAATCGTTTGCCAGCGCGGGAGTAACTTCTGCGGTAACTATTAGCAGCTATTCGCAAAGCATTATATTTTTGAGCTCGCCGCTAATTAAAGTGCCCGCTGGTCCGCAACAGCGCAAGGTTGGTTTGGTGCTGGCTACGCAGTAGTTTTTAGTTGGCAGGTTTCGGTTGGCAGTTAGCAGTTTTTTGAGGCTTGCCGTATAGAATAATAAAAACCGCCTTGTCGAATCGATAGAGAGAAATCTTTTGCGATAGGCGCTGCGAACTATGCACAACGAACTATGTATAGCGTTGATGCATGTTGAAAAAGATTTCTCCTCGGTACCCTCGTCCGATGACATGAGAGGAGAAGGTTGTATGGGAATGATCTAACTTTAGGCGGAGATGACAAGATGCGGTAACACACCGCCATAATCCATCCACAACCCACCTACTTATACCTTATCTTATAAACCAAAATAATACTGGCAAAAATAAGAGTAATGGCATTAGCTATGGCTACGGGCAAGCTATTGGCTGTTATACCATAAATAAGCCATAACAGCGTGCCCGCAGTAAAAAGGGCATACATGGGTAATGAAATACCCGAGGTATCTTTAGTTTGAATGGTTTTAATGGCCTGCGGCAAAAACGAAATGGTTGTGCCAAAGGCGGCGCAGTATCCAATAATAGCTATTACATTCATATATGATATCTTTTATTACCCGATTAACAAAAATATAGTAGCCACGTTAATTTATTGCCTTACACGTGTTATGTGATTGCTGCTTAACGTTAATTGTGTGCCTCGGTATGCTCCTCCTTACCCAGTTTGCTGTTTTTATAGCTGTAGGTAAAGTAAATTACCAGGCCTATTATCAGCCATATTAAAAAACGCAACCAGTTGGTATAGCCCAGTTCGGTCATTAAGTAAAAGCAGCTTAGCAGGCCTAAAACCGGTATAAGTGACAGGTTTTTGATAAACGAAGCCACCGTTAACACAGCCGATAAAATGATGAACAGAAACATAGGGAAGTTTTCGTGCGCATTAGCACCGGTAAATAGCGCCCATATATCGTTTCTGAAAAAGTAAACGCCCACAACAAATAAAACAGGCACAATATATTTTGAATTGAAATAAGGCAGGTGAAAACGGCCGGCTTTTGCAGCTTCGCGGGGTAGCAGCAGTACACCGCCGCATACCAGCACAAAGGCAAACAGGGTACCAATACTGGTTAAGTCGGTAACGGCTGTAAGGTTCATAAACAGGGCCGGTATAGCTACCACAAAACCGGTAACAATAGTGGCGAATGATGGGGTATGATATTTTGGATGGATGCGTGAAAATGCTTTTGGCAGCAAACCATCGCGACTCATGCTCATCCATATACGGGGCTGGCCCACCTGGAAAATCAGCAACACACTGGCGGTAGCTATAACCGCGCTGAACGATATAATACCGCTTATTCCGGGTAAATGCACTTTGTTAAATACATAAGCTAAAGGGTCGCCAACGGCCAGATCCTTATAGCTTACCATACCGGTAAGTACAATGGCAATTAAAATATAAAGTACAGTACAAATAATGAGCGAATAGATCATGCCCCGCGGTAAATCGCGCTGAGGGCTCTGGCACTCTTCGGCCGTTGTTGATATGGCATCAAAACCGATATAAGCAAAAAATACCCCCGATACACCTTTCATCACCCCACCAAAACCATTAGGCATAAAGGGGTGCCAGTTGGCTGGCGTTACGTAAAAAAAGCCTATACATATTACCGCCAGCACTATGGCAATTTTTAAAATCACCATGGCATTGGTAGCTTTCTTGGTTTCGCGTATACCTATGTAAACCAGGTAAGTAATAATTACTACTATAAGTAGCGCAGGTATATTGGCTATAAGCCTGAACCCTCCAAAACCCGGGGCGCTGCTCCATGCCAGTGCGCCTTGTTTTAATTCGTCGGTTATGGCAGCAAGGTTATGGCTGGCGGTAAACGCTACCACCTGGCCGTGCGCCTTGAAGGCGGAATAATAATCCATGGTGAGGTACGCAGGTATATTGATGTGGAAGCCCTCCATCAGGTTAACAAAATAGGTGCTCCACGATATGGCTACGGCAATGTTACCAATGGCATATTCCATTAACAAATCCCAGCCAATTATCCAGGCAATGAGCTCACCAAACGAAGCATAGGCATAAGTATAGGCACTTCCCGCAACGGGTATTCTGGAAGCAAATTCGGCATAACATAAAGCCGAAAAGCCGCAGGTAATGGCTGTAATAACAAACAAAATGGTTACACCGGGACCGCCGTTGAATGAGGCCAGTCCGATTGTCGAAAATATCCCTGCGCCCACTACGGCTGCTATTCCCATTAAGGTAAGATCCTTTACATTTAGCTCCTTTTGCAGGTGCGATCCGCCGGAGTGCTCAGCATCGCTAAAACCACTGGAAACATCAACTAAAATTTTGTGAATAGACTTTTTACGGAATATGCTTTTCGACATTTACTTATTTATTATTTGATCAGTTACTTGTAAAGGGTTGCAAAATTAAATCAAAGCAGCATATTTTCACTAAACGTTTGTACATAAACGTTTAAAATCATTGTTACATTGGGTTTAATTCAATACTTCCATTGTAAACATAACGATTTTTTTGCAGTGAATAAGGATATGCTTATTTTGCACGATGAATATAGGAATAAAAGATGTTTTAAAACAAATCAGGCTATTTTTTATCCTTTACCTTGTACTTTTACTGTGCTGCCTGGTTATTAAACTGCTTTTTACCAAAGAAACCATTTACTTTACCGTTAACAGCCACTACAGCAACTGGGCCGATGCCGTTGCCCCTTATTTTACCGATTTGGGCGATGGATGGACAACTGTAAGTCTTACCATTATACTGGTTTTGTTTAATTACCGCAAAGCATTGCTGCTGGGAAGTGCTTATGCGGTAACATCCTTATCGGCACAAATAATTAAACATATTGTTAAAGCGCCGCGGCCAGCATTGTTTTTCAGCTCGCGCTTAAGCGAAATACATTTTGTAAAAGGGATGTATATTGATAAGTTTAACAGCTTCCCATCGGGCCATACGGTTACGGCGTTTTCAACTGCCGTGGTGATTACTTATCTGCTTAAAAATAAAAACTGGAGCATACTCTTACTCATTACCGCAATACTGGTAGGTTACTCGCGCATGTATTTGAGCGAACATTTTTTTGAGGATGTTACCGCAGGCTCGGTCTGGGGGGTATTCATTACTGTTTTTTGGATTACCTGGCTGGACAATAAGCAGTTTTTGCACAAAGCCGTATGGAACAGGGGACTTTTGAAGAAGGCTTGAGATACTGAACTCAACACCCACGGACATGTAATTCAATAATGTGGCCAATGGTTGCGGCCAAATATTGCCGAAAACAGCAATCTGATGCTGAGGAAAAATAAAACTAAAATAGCTATAAATGAAAACGCCTTGGCCCGCATATTAAACCTATTACGCAGCCAAATATTTTAGTGCTACAGCCGGGGCCAATTTTATTTTAGCCGCCAACTGCTTCGAAAGCGGTTATCGCCATAGCATCACAACAACCTGCAAAAAAAAAAGCCTTAAGTCAAAAAAAGCTATTAAAACCTGATTTGACTTAAGACGCTGTCTCTGTATGTTTACCGATTAAAATTAACCAACAACAAGGTTGTTCTTTCTGCGTACCAGCAGCACTACTACAAATGCTATAACCAGCGCGGCACTGCCATAAATTTCGAGTTTTGTAGTGGCCGACATACCGGTGTCAGGCACCAGGTACTGGTCGTTCCGCTGCAATTCGTGCGATAGTTTGATGGATGAGATAAAGGCTTTATACTCATCGCCCATCAATGCCTGCCTTTCTGATGGATAAATGTATTCAAATGTATAGGTGGCGTCCTGTGTATAAATCAACGTAAAATTAATAAACTGAAAGCCGCCGGCACCATCATCACTTTTTAAAGTAAACGCTTTGGCTTTTAAGGTACCCACAGTGGTATCGCGCACATTTTGAATACTGCCTCCGCTTGACTGGCTTTGGATATGGGTAATATATTCCTTTAAAACCTTGTTAAGGTCCTTCTCTTTTTTAAGCGGTGTATTGTTTTTCCCGTTAGGGGCAACAATCACCGTCATGTAGCCAAATGTGCCGGTGCCGGCGTAAATGTGTTGTCCAAGGGTATCTGTTTGCTTATAAGCTGCGGGCAAGGAAACGGTAACCAGGCTATCAGCCTTTACCGGCTTAAACTGCTGACTAAAGGCCGCAATGGCAAAAAGCAGCAGGGTTAAACTTAATAGTATCTTTTTCATATTGTATCTTCTTTAAAAAATTAAATAAGCCGCTACGAGCTTATGATCATTATTTATGGAGATATCTCATAGCAACATTCATACCATATTAAACTAAGAAAATAGCATATGGTTTGATTTGATATGGTTATGACAGATATTAATGATGGTATTATGACAGTATTTTTTGATAGTTATTAATGATTCATAATTAAAAATATTGCTGTTTTAAATGTTAAAATATTGATTATGATGGTATTGTAAATGCAATTTGAGGAATGTTGTTAGCCGGTTCGGGGCGTCGTTGGCGTGGTTTGCTACTGCTGGTTTTAAGCATCGTGGTTAAAGCTTTGGATTGATGAGAGGCAGGCTTTTGGCGGGCTGTTTTGTGTTTTTTGGCGATTTATGTGCATATTTACATTATAGCGCGCGTACAACTTAAAAGCATATGGATACATCAACCGCTTTGGTAATTTACCGCCAGCAATTGGAGAAATACGTTGTATTTAACGAGGCTGAGTGGATTATTTTTACCCAGCATCTAACCTTTCAATCGCTTAAAAAGAAAAAGCATTTTGCCGAATATGGCAAAGTATGCAACGATATAGGGTTTATTATATCGGGCTCGGTTAGGTATTATATGGTAAAAGATGGGGAAGAAATTACCGGGTACTTCAGCTTTGAGAATGAGTTTGTTAGCTCGTATAAAAGTTATTTAACGCAACAACCGGCCATAAATTACATCCAGGCGCTTGATGATACGCTGCTCATTGTTATCAGCCACAAAAACATGCAGCTAATGCTCAACAACCCTATGCTGGCCTATAAAATAGAGCGCTTTGGCAGACTGGTGGCCGAACAATACCTGATTTGTTATGAAGACCGTATGACATCGTTCATCACCAAATCGCCCGAGGAACGGTACCTCGATCTGCTGATCTATGGCAAAGAGGTTTTACAGCGCATGCCCCAGCATTACATTGCCAATTTTTTAGGTATTACCCCTGTTTCGCTATCGCGGATACGGCGACGGATACTGGAATTAACGAGGTAGTGATTTTTAAATCATCTCCCCTAAAACATTCTGCTAATTCTGAAATTCAGTGAATTCCGGTCCAAATTCTTATCTTTTGTTAACGTTTTGGGCTTTGGTACCGCCATACCTTTGAGTAAACAAAACAAAAAAGATATGCACACTATATTAGGAGCCGGCGGAGCGGTAGCAAATGCACTAACCCGCGAATTAGTAAACAACAACGAAACTATACGCTTGGTTAGTCGCAAACCGGTATCCGCAAGCGGCAAAAACATTACCTGGAAAAAGGCTGATCTGCTCAACTATGCCGAACTGCTGGAAGCGGTAAAAGGATCGACCGTAATTTATTTAACTGCCGGGTTGGTTTACGATAAAAATATTTGGCAGCAACAATGGCCGGCAATAATGGATAATGTTATTAACCTGGCAAAGGCAACCGGTGCCCGGCTGATATTTTTTGATAACGTTTACATGTATGGCCTGGTTAATGGCCGCATGACCGAAGATACGCCCTACAACCCTTGCAGCGAAAAAGGCAAAGTACGCGCCGCCATTGCCAATAAACTAATGGCCGAAGCCAAAGCTGGTAACATACGCGCCAGCATTGCCCGCGCCGCAGATTTTTATGGCACCGACAGCCTGAACAGCTTTTTTGATATGATGGTGCTGGATAAATATGCCAAAAAACAAGGCGCCCAATGGATAGGCAGCTCCAAAAAGCTGCACAACTTTAGCTTTATACCTGATATGGGCAAGGCCATGTATCTGCTGGGCCAAAACCCCGACAGTGATAACCAGATATGGCATATGCCCACCGCACAGGCCCTGCCCGGCAAACAGTTGATAGAAACAGCCGCCCGCATTTATGGTGTTAAGCCTTCATACTTTGCCGTAAACAAGCTTTTACTGTGGGCATATGGCCTGTTCAACAAAACCGTAATGGGCACGGTTGAAATGTATTACCAATACAACCACGATTACATATTCGACTCATCAAAATTTGAAAAGGCCTTTAATTTTAAACCCACCAGCTACGAAGACGGGATTAAGCTGATGTCGGAAACGTTGTATGCAAAGTAGAGGGAAATGTTTTATTTTTTCCCTTCTCCGCCAATGTTATTTCGAACGAGGGTACCGAGGAGAAACCTTTTGCGCCATGCATCGGCGCTATACATAGTTCGTTGTGCATAGTTCGCAACGCCTATCGCAAAAGATTTCTCTCTATCGATCGATGACAAGGTGGTTTTGTTTTTCTCCCCATCCCTTTTTACGCAATAGAGGGTCGACGGGCGAAGCCTCGTCGGGGTGAGTAGACTCTGCGCCATCCGATCATCAAAATGACAACATTCTAACTTTCGCCGCTTCCGCACTTGCCGACTTATGCGCATATTTGCACATACGCATATCGTAACATCATGATCCACAAAAAAACAAGAACATATATCCCCGCCAGTATCGAAATTAAATGGGAAACTCTTGAACCATTTTTTAAAGAACTGTGTGACCGCCCTATTAACTCGGTTGAAGAACTGGAAAAATGGCTGCATAACCGCAGTGAGCTGGAAGCCGCTGTTGAGGAAGATTTTGCCTGGCGCTATATCCGCATGACCTGCGACACTACCAGCGAAGAATTGCTGCAAAGCTTTCAGTATTTTGCTACCGAAATTGAACCGAAAATTGCCCCATACAGTAACGAACTGAACAAAAAACTGGTTAGCAGTGAGTGGGTTGATCAACTCGACCATAAAAAATATTTCATCTACCTGCGTGGTGTTAAAAAATCGCTGGAGCTGTTTAGGGAAGAAAATATACCTATCCAAACAGAAATTCAGATTGAGCAGCAAAAATATCAGTCGATAACCGGATCGATGTCTGTTCATATTGACGATAAGGAGTTTACGCTGGAGCAGGCTTCGGTATTTTTAAAGGATACCAACCGCAGCAAAAGGCAGGAGGTTTGGGAAAAGATAACCGCCCGCCGTTTGCAGGATAAAGCACAGTTGAACGAGCTGTTTGATTTGCTGCGCGGCCTGCGCCATAAAGTAGCGCTGAATGCAGGTTTCGAAAACTTTCGCGATTATATGTTCCAGGCGCTGGGCAGATTTGACTATACCCCGCAGGATTGCTATGCTTTTCACGAAGCCATTGAAAAGGAGATAGTACCCATTTTACGTCTACAGGCCGAAAAACGTCGTGAAGCATTGCAACTGGATGCTTTAAAACCCTGGGATATGGATGTGGATATATCGGGCAAACCGGCATTGAAACCGTTTAACAATGGTGCCGAGCTGATTGACAAGTCTATCAGGTGTTTTGCTAATATCAGCACCTATTTGGGCGAGCGGCTGGAGATTATGAAAGAGAATAACCTGTTTGATGTGGAGAGCCGTAAAGGTAAGGCTCCGGGCGGCTATAATTATCCGCTATCAGAAACAGGCGCGCCGTTTATCTTCATGAACTCGGCCAATACCTTTCGCGATTTAACTACTATGGTGCATGAGGGCGGTCACGCGGTGCACACCTTTTTAACGGCCGACCTGGAGTTGAATGACTTTAAACATTGTCCGAGTGAAGTTGCAGAACTGGCCTCCATGAGTATGGAGCTGATCAGTATGGATAACTGGGATGTTTATTTTGATAATGAGGAAGATTTGAAACGTGCCAAACGCGATCAGTTGGTGGATGTTTTAAAAACGCTGCCATGGGTAGCCGTAGTTGACCAGTTTCAACATTGGATTTATACTAACCCCGGCCATACTGATGCAGAGCGCACCGCTGCCTGGATACAGATCTACGAACCATTTGGCGCCGGTTTTGCCGATTGGAGCGAACACCCCGAAGCCGAAGCTAACCTATGGCAAAAACAATTGCACATTTTTGAAGTGCCGTTTTATTACATAGAGTATGGTATGGCTCAGTTAGGGGCCATTGCCGTATGGAAAAACTATAAAGAAAACCCAGAAAAAGGGTTGCAGCAATATTTGGATGCCTTAAAGCTGGGCTATACCAAAACCATTAAAGAAATTTACGAAACGGCAGGCATCAAATTTGATTTCAGCGCCGCCTATGTTAAAGAACTGGCAGGTTTTGTAAAAAGCGAGCTGGAGAAGTTGTAGTAGATGGCGTTTCGATTTGCATGGTGGTTAACGGGTGTATAGATTCAAGCTTGGACGCTTGAATAGGCCGGAAGATGAACGGGTGTAAAGAAAACGTAAAAAACAAACAAAGAACGGGGATCGCCCAAGCGATCCCCGTTCTTTATAAGCCCGCCCGTTCAAGCGTCCACGCTTGAACGGGCGGAGCACAAAAGAAAATTTCAGCCTGCACCTTGCCAAAATAACAAGGTGAGGGCTGAAATAAATTTTCCGTTCCTTAAACCTTATGCATGCCCGGTTTATAACTGCCACCCGGCACCCTGAAGGCAATATTGATACGATTGAAATTATTAATACCGATAACCACCAGGGTTAAATCGATTAGTTCCACTTCTGAAAACTGCTCAATGGCCTGCTCATAAACTTTGTCGGGCACATTATTGTCGGTTAACTTGGTAACCGCTTCGGCCCAGGCAAAGGCGGCACGTTCACGGTTGGTATAAATACTTGTTTCGCGCCAGGCATCCAGCATATACAGGCGCTGTTCGGTTTCACCATCGGCCCGTAAATCTTTTGAGTGCATATCCAGGCAATAAGCACAGCCATTAATCTGCGATACCCTGAATGATACTAACTCCTGAAGTGACACTTCGATGGATGACTTTGCCAGCACTGCCGATAAACTGAATAAAGGCTGTATACTGTTATAGCCTTTTTCGTACGGATTGATTCGTTGTTCCATTTTTCTGATATTAAGTTTTTGAATTATGCCGCAATGACGACCCAACTTTCAGAAACTGGACAAATCGTGAAATATTTATAATCTCATCCTTACTTTTTATAAACCCCGCTTAAATAAGCTGCAACTGTTACTGGCTTACGACCCAAAATGGTTTCCAGATTATGGGTAACATTACTAAACTCGCCCTGTGCGCCGGCTTGCGAAAAACTGGCAAAAAGACCAATATATTCTGCCGGTACGCCTGCTTTGGTAAGGGTAGCCTCAAATTCAGCCACTGATGGTGAAACATAATTGATCTTTTCACCAGTAATGTTGCCGATAATATCAGCAACCTGCTGCCATGATAAAGCTTCCTGACCGCCAAGCTCAATGCTTTGGTTGTTGTATTTTCCGGTTTCATCCAGCAAAACGTTTGCCCCGGCTTCCGCCTGATCGGTGCGCACAGCATAGGCTGTTTTGCCATTACCTGCGGGCAGGTAAATGGTTTTGGTGGCAAGCAGTTGCTCTCCTGCAAAAATGGGGATCATATCAGCGTAAATACCGTGTTGCAGTATGGTATACGTTAACCCTGATGCCTTTAGCTTGGCCTCGGTATTTAAATGACTTTGGGCCACAAATACAATAGGCGATGAATCTGTTTCATTTTTACGCTGATAGCTGGTATACACCACATGCTTTACGCCTGCTTCTTTGGCTGCATTTACCACATTATCCTGCTGCTCAATACGGTTGGCCAGGTCATTGCCCGATACCATATAAACCTTATCAATCCCTTTAAATGCGCTTAAAAGGGAGGCATAATTGCTGTAGTCGCCAATGTGCACGGTAACGCCTTGTGCTTTAAAATCGGCTGCTTTATCGGCGTTGCGTACTAATACATGGATATTGCTTGCCGCTGCTTTTTTAAGCAGACTTTCGGATACTGCCCCGCCCAATTGGCCGGTGGCTCCTGTTACTAAAATATTACTCATTTTTTAATTTTTTATTAACTCCAGTTTTTACTTACTTTTGGAGAGTTAAAGGTAAATAGTAACTGTATAGCAAACAAGAAGGCACTTGTAAATCAGTGGCTTACCACGGAGTAACTAATGCTGAATAACAGGTAATTATGATTACAGAAAATTATAAAAATTATGCACTGGTGGATGACTGCCCCGTTAGAAATGTGCTGGACAGGGTGGGCGACAAGTGGTCCATCCTTATCATCTCTATTTTGGGCGAGTGCGGAACGCTGCGCTTTAACGAGTTGAATCACCTTATTGGCAATATATCGCAAAAGATGCTCACCGTTACCCTAAAAACACTGGAAGCCGACGGACTGGTTGCCCGCAAAATGTATCCTCAAATTCCGCCAAAGGTAGAGTATAACCTTACCCCGCTGGGCGAAAGTTTGTTGCCGGCAATTGATAGCCTTACCCAATGGGCAAAGATAAATATGCCAGCAATTTTGGCATCGCGGGCGAAATATAAGATGGCGGGAAACGGTTGAGGTTAATGTATAGGCGTATGGACTGTCATTGCTGCGCTCGACATCCCCAGTTCGCTGCGCGGAAAGAGGGAATGAACAAAAAAGAAAAAATTTCTCCAACCCTCTTTACGAAGTAGAGGTCGACGGCGCAGCGCCCAATGTCATTAAGTTAAGGGATTATCATATTGCATCTCTTTGATTTTTAGTCACTTTAGGTCGTGTTCTGGCCCTGTATTTGCCAACGTGTCTTTCAATAGTTCGGTTATTTCGTATTGGAA